>Ga0070697_100000485_pt1 | contig 30229 bp, 26 predicted proteins | sample KBSK1501metaG_FD_65475 | JGI IMG/M metagenome (GOLD analysis project Ga0070697, IMG submission 65475) | Corn, switchgrass and miscanthus rhizosphere microbial communities from Kellogg Biological Station, Michigan, USA - KBS K1-50-1 metaG | ecosystem: Host-associated > Plants > Roots >...
CCCCCGAGTACGAGGACTGCCGCCGGGCCGCGCTCGCCGCGGGCGCGCCCTTGAAAGAGGTGCAGCGACGGGCCGCTGCGGCGTACGCCCCGCCGCGCGGCCGCCCGGAGCGCCTGGCGGCCTGGGCCCGCGCCCCCGTCACGCCGGCGAAAACCCGCAGGGGGGCACGGCACGGGACGAAACGGAGACGCAGATGATCTACGACAGGGTCAAGGCGGCGCGGATGCTCGCCGTCGTTCTCGAGGTGACCGAGGCGGCGCTCGATCTGTCCACGCGCCCCGGCAGCGAGGCGGGCCTGCGGATACCGGCCATGGACGCCGAGAAGGCGATGCGCTCGCTCGCCGCCAAGGGGGACGTCGACGGCATGTACCACGAGTACATCCGTCTGCTGCAGATGGGCTCGAACTTCGGCGGCACGCTGGAGCGTTTCCACCGCAAGAGCTTCGAATCGGAGCTCTACCGCCTGTTCAAGATCTACCTGGAGCCGGGCGAGCGCCCGTAGGAATCACCATGGCCCGCAAGTTCTACGTGACCACGCCGATCTACTACGTCAACGACGTGCCGCACATCGGCCACGCCTACACGACCGTGGTCTCCGACGTCATCGCGCGCTTCCACCGCATGCTCGGCCAGGACGTCTTCTTCCTGACCGGCACCGACGAGCATGGCCAGAACGTCGAGCGCGCCGCCCAGACGAAGGGTCTGAAGCCGATCCAGCACGCCGACCAGATGGTGGAGCGCTTCCGGAGCCTCTGGCGGACGCTCGGGATCGGCCACAACGACTTCATCCGGACGACCGAGGAGCGTCATCGCCGCGGCGTCGAACGGCTGTACCAGAAGATCGTGGCGAAGGGCGACGTGTACAAGGATGCGTACAAGGGCTGGTACTGCACCTCGTGCGAGTCGTTCTACCCCGAGAGCCAGATCGTCGACGGCCGCTGCCCCGACCAGGGGCACAAGGTGGACTGGACCGAGGAGGAGTCGTACTTCTTCCGCCTGTCGAAATATCAGGAGCCGCTCCTGAAGCATTACGCCGACCATCCCGAGTTCGTCTTCCCCGAATCGAGACGCAACGAGGTCGTGTCGTTCGTCTCCTCCGGGCTCAAGGATCTGTCGATCAGCCGCAGCAGCTTCACCTGGGGCATCCCTCTGCCGAACGACCCGAAGCACGTCTTCTATGTCTGGTTCGACGCGCTCAGCAACTACATCACGGCGCTCGGCTACGGCTCGGACCGCAAGCAGTACGCGCGCTACTGGCCGGCCGACATCCACCTGGTCGGCAAGGACATCCTGCGCTTTCATGCCGTCTACTGGCCCGCCTTCCTGATGTCGGCCGACGAGCCGCTGCCGCGGCGGGTGGTGGCCCACGGGTGGTGGCTCCGCGACGCCCTCAAGATCTCCAAGTCGCGCGGCGGCACGGTCGATCCGACACCGCTCGTCGAGGCGTTCGGGGTCGACGCGCTGCGCCATTTCCTGCTGCGCGAGATGGTCTTCGGCCAGGACGCCTCCTACTCGGACGAGGCGTTCATCGACCGGGTCAACACCGATCTGGCGAACGATCTCGGCAACCTGCTGAGCCGCACGCTCAAGATGATCGAGGACTACTGCGGCGGCAAGATACCGAAGACCGATCCGCGCTTCCGGGAGGACGAGCAGATCAAGGAGGCGGCGCGCGACGCCGTCGCCGGTTTCGTGAAGGATTTCGAAGAGCTGGAGTTCAGCGCGGGGATGGCGCGGGTCTGGAGCTTCATCGGCGCCCTCAATCGCTTCATCGTCCAGAACGAGCCGTGGAAGCTGTCGCAGGACCCCGGCCGCCGCTGGGCGCTCGATTCGGTGCTCTACACGGTGGCCGAGGGTCTGCGGATCGTCGCGATTCTGGTGGCGCCGATCATGCCGCGCTCCGCGTCCGAGATCTGGAAGCGCCTCGGTGTCGGCGGCGACGTCTCCACCGCCAGCCTGCAGCACGTCCACTGGGGCGAGCTCCGTCCCGGCCACGCGATCGTCCGCGGCGAGGCGCTGTTCCCGCGCATCGACAAGGCGGCCTATCTCAAGGACGCCACGCTCAGGAAGGAGCCGACCATGGACGCGCCCCGACCCGTCTCCCCCGCCACGCCCGCCGCCCCCGCGCCGGCCGCGCCCGGCGCCCCGGCGGCCGCGGGCGGCACCGGCTCGGCCGAGATCGCCATCGACGAGTTCGCGCGCGTCGATCTGCGCACCGCGAAGATCGTCGCGGCCGAGCGCGTGCAGGGAGCCGACAAGCTGCTAAAACTCACGGTCGATATCGGCGCCGGGACCCGCACCATCGTCGCGGGAATCGCCGCCCGCTACGCTCCCGAAACGCTCGTCGGCAGGACCATCGTCGTCGTCGCGAACCTGAAGCCCGCCAAGCTGCGCGGGGTGGTGTCGCAGGGGATGCTCCTGGCGGCCTCGGACGATTCCGGTCAGCCCTGCATCCTGACCACCGACCAGCCGGTCCCGCCCGGCTGGAGGGTGAAATGACCGCGTCGGCCTCGGGACGGCCCGCCGGCCTCCGCGTCAGGCGGCGATCGGGGATTCCGGCCCGGTCTCGAGCACGCCGAGCAGCGGCACCGGCGGATTGAACTTCAAGAGCCGCTGCATCCGGATCACGAGATAGAAGCACCACAGCCGCAGCCGGATCGGCGCGGTCGGATCGGCCATCCCGGCGAGGAGACTCACGACCGCCTCGCGGATCTGGAAACGATCCCCCGGCCGCAGAAAGACATCGAGGAAGCCCGGCTGGTAGAAGCGGCTCACGATCCGGGTGTAGATCCGCACGTGGCTCCGGACCTTCCTCGCGTACGCGGCGAAGACCGCGGGTGACAGGTCGGCGTCCCTCCCGTTGCGGCCCAGGGCCCGATCGAGCGTATCGGCCGCCATCTCCGCCGAGGACATCGCGAGCCACACTCCGGTGGAGAAGAGCGGGTCGATGAAGGCGGCGGCGTCGCCGAGCAGGAGATAGCCGTCCCCCGCGATGTCGCGGCAGCCGTAGCTGTAGTCGCTCGCGGTCCAGACCTGGGACACGCGCCGGGCGTGATGCGTGCGGGCGCGCGCCGCGGGACAGCGTTTCAGCGCCTCCTCGAGAAGGGTCTCGGGCGCAAGACCGCTCTTCCGCAGGGCCGCGCCTTCGCCCACGAGACCCACGCTCGTCGTGCCCCCGGGCAGCGGGATGAACCAGAACCAGCCGTCGCGCAGGAGCACCAGGACGATGTTGCCGCCGGCCGGACCCGGTGTGCGCGGCACGCCCTCGTAGTGGGCGAAGATCGCCGCCTTGCGCAGACGCGGCATCATGTCGCGCAGACCGCCACGCGACGCCACGAAGGCGTCCCGGCCGCTGGCGTCGAGCAGGAAGCGCGCGCGACAGCGCACCGAGCCGCCGTCGCGTCGCCGCGCCACGACCTGGCAGCCGGTCCTGTGCGAGTGCGCCGCCTCGACCACGGCATGTCCCTCGTAGACACGCGCCCCCCGGTCCGCGGCGTTGCGCAGCAGCAGCTCGTCGAAGCTCGAGCGCAGCACCTGGTAGGCCCGGGGGTGTCCCGGAACGAACCCCTCTGCGAAGACGATGTCGCGCGTGACCGAGCCGTCGCTCGAGACGAGGTGCGCCCCCAGTTTCTCGACGAAGCGCTCCGCCACGCGGTCGAGGACACCGAGGCGCCGCAGGAGATCCATGTTGAACGGGAGGAGCGACTCCCCGATGTGGAAGCGCGGGAAGGTCTCCTTCTCGAACAGGACGACGTTCCGCCCCGCCGTCGCGAGCAGCGCGGCGGCGGTCGAGCCGGCCGGTCCGCCGCCGATCACGCAGACCTCGGCGCTCACCTCGATGGGCGACGGCTCAGGCATGTCACCCGCTCCGCCCGGCGATCATGGGTCCCGGATCGTAGGCCAACCGCGGGGGCGTCGCAAGGGGCGAGCCGGCCGGCCGGGGTTCCGCCCGACGGCACCATTTTTCCGCTTGCTTTCTGCCGGAGTCCGCCGTACAGGACTGCACATGCCCCAACCCGGAAAGGCTCTCGACGGCTTCGTCGCGCCGGCGCTGCTCCTCGCGCTCGCCGTGCCGGCCGGCGCCGCCACGGGGGCGGTCCGCGCTGCCCGGACCCGGCAAGGCACCGGGCCCAGCGTCGCCCGGCTGTGGGACGAGCAGCTCCTCGCCGCCATCCGGCTCGACATCCCGAAGCCGCCGGCGCACGCGCGCAACCTGTACCACCTGTCGGTGGTCATGTGGGATGCCTGGGCAGCCTACTCACCCACGGCGATCGGTGTGCTGGTGAACGAGAAGCACCGCGCCGACGACGTCGAGGCGGCGCGTGCGGAGGCGATCAGCTACGCCGCCTACCGGCTGCTGAAGGATCGCTTCCCCGAGGGATACTTCGACATCGACTTCAAGCCCTGCCACCCGAACGCCGCCATTTCACAGGCCGCCTTCGACGCCCAGATGGCCGCCCTCGGGTACGACGCCTCGTTCACCTCGACCGACGGGGACACACCCGCGGCGCTCGGGAACCGGATCGCCGCAGCGCTGATCACCTTCGGCCAGACCGACGGTTCGAACGAGGGGATCGGCCGGTGCTACCCCGACGACACGGGATACACGCCGGTCAATACGGAGCTGATCTTCAAGCTGCCGGGCGTCGGCCGCATCGTCGACCCGAACCACTGGCAGCCGCTGGCGTTCGATTTCTTCGTGACGCAGAACGGCATCCCGATCGGCCAATCGATCCAGAGGTTCGTCGGTGTCGGCTGGGCGGACGTCACCCCGTTCGCGCTCGGACCGGAGGATGTCAATCCCGCGACCGGTCTGCCGCTCGACCCCGGGCCGCAGCCCCACCTGGGTGGCGACGGTGACGAGGTCCTCAAGGACGCGATGATCGAGCTGATCCGGTTCAGCAGCGGCATCGACACCACGCAAGACGATTTCGTGGACATCTCACCGGGGGCCATGCTCAACAACTCGCTCGGCGCCGACGACGGCACCGGGTATCCGGTGAATCCGGTGACCGGTGCGCCGTACGCGCCCGAGGTCGTCAATCGCGCCGATTATCAGCGCGTCGTCACCGAGCTGTGGGCCGACGGCCCGAGGTCGGAGACGCCGCCGGGGCACTGGAACGTGATCGCCAACGCCGTCTCCGACAATCCGCTGCTGAGTCACGGCAAGCGTATCGGCGGACGGGGCCGGCCGGTGGGCGATCTCGAATGGGACGTCAAGCTCTATCTCGCCCTCAACGGCGCCGTCCATGACGCGGCGATCTGGGCGTGGGGCAACAAGAACGTCTACGACTCCTCGCGACCGATCACGCTGATCCGATTCATGGCCAGGCGCGGCCAGTCGTCGAATCCTTCCCTGCCGTCCTACAACCGGGAGGGTCTGCCCCTGATACCGGATCTCACCCAGCTGATCACGCCGGAGCTGACGCGGCCCGGCGGCCAGCTCGCCAACCTCGCCGGCTCCGAAGGGGAGGTCGCCATCCGCGCCTGGCTCGGGGGTCCCGCCGATCCGGCCACACAGGTCGCCGGTGTCGGCTGGAAACGGGGAGCGCTCTGGATGCCCTACATGCCGAAGAATTTCGTGACGCCCCCGTTCCCCGGGTATACCTCGGGGCACAGCACCTTCAGCCGCTCCGCGGCGGAAGTGCTGGCGGCGATCACGGGGACGCCGTTCTTTCCCGGCGGTCTGGGGCGGTTCGTCGCGCCGCGGGACAGGTTCCTCGCGATCGAGCGCGGGCCGAGCCAGGACGTCGAGCTGCAGTGGGCGACGTACTACGACGCGGCCGATCAGGCCGGTCTGTCACGCCGCTTCGGCGGGATTCATCCTTATTACGACGACTACCCCTCGCGGATCAACGGCTCGCGGATCGGCCGGAAGGCCTGGGCGAAGGCCGAGGAACTCTACGGACCCGGGATCGTGACCATCTGTCACATCCCGGGCGGCGACCCGACGAAGTCGTCGACCCTGCGGGTGGACGCGTCGTCGGTGGCCGCCCATCTCGACCACGGCGATCAGATCGGCCGCTGCGCGGCCGGCCAGACGGTCCCGCTTCGAGCGCCAGGCCGGCCCCGTCAGCGCTGAATCGCCTCTTTACTTGGCGAGCGCCACCACGCCGCAGGCGACCCTGCCGCCGGCGTTGCCGGTCGGCTGAGTCGTGAAGTCATCCGCCTTGGCATGCACGATGATCCCCTTGCCGACCACGTCGGTCTCCGGGGCGCCGCCGATCGTCCAGAGATCGGTCGTCATCGTGATGGTTCCCTTGCCGTCCGCTCCCACCTCGATGTTCCCGATATCCGCGCGATGGAACGGCGCCGTCCCCCACTTGCCGTGATTCTCGTGGGTCGGATTCCAGTGTCCTCCGGCGGAGGCGCCATCGGGGGCCGAGCAGTCCCCCTTCTCGTGCAGATGCACCGCGTGCGACCCCGGTTCCGCCCCCTTGATCTCGATGCTCAGGGTCACCTTGCCGCTCGCCTCGTGGAAGGTCGCCTTGCCGGTCACGTGGCTGTCGCTCCGTGACTCGAGCACCGCGACCGCCGTCTTCTCCTGCGGCTTGACGGGCTCCTTGTTGCGGCCCTTCTCCCCCGCGGCGCACGCCGCTCCCGCGACCAGCGCCACGCTCACTCCCACACCGATCAGATAACGGGTCATCGTCACGTTGCCCCTCCCCAGAGTTCGGTTGTCGAGCAGCCGGGCGATCCTACAGGCGAGCGCGTTGATCGTCAACGCCGGGGTCGGCCGGAGACATCCGCACCCGCGGGGAGCGGACCGGGCGGTGGCGCGGGGCACGCCGGATCGCGCAACCGCTTTGCGGTGGATCGGCGCGCTCCGGCTCTGCTCGCCTGGCTCCTGCCCCACTGAAAAACGTGGGGCCCCGTCGCCGGCTCGAAGGCCCCGCGCCACCGCCCGTTCCGCTCCCCTCCCGACAACTGTCTCCACCCGTCACCCAAGCATTGCCGATTGACGCTCGATGTACGCTCCCCTATTCTTCCGCTGGCGCGATCTCCGGTGCGCGAGCCGCGCCGCAGGCCCGCGCGGCCATCCGCAGCGCGCTCGGGACCCGCGCCTTCCAGCGGGACAAGCGCGCGGAGGAGAGGCCGTGCTCGCGCACCGGCGACCCGACAAGAGAAAGGGCGGGGGGGTGTACAGCGACAGTCACGCGCATCTGACGCTCGAGCACTTCGAGCCCGACCGCGAGGAGGTGATCGCCCGGGCCCGGGCCTCCGGGATCGCGCGCCTGATCACCGTCTCCTCGTTCATCGGCGACGCCGAGGCCTGCGCCGCGCTGGCGTCGCGGCACGATTTCATCCACTTCACGGCCGGGGTGCACCCGCACGAGGCGAAGAACTGGACCCCCGACGTCGCGGATGCCATCCGTCGCGCCGCGGGTCGTCCCAAGGCGGTCGCGATCGGGGAGATCGGTCTCGACTATCACTACGATTTCTCTCCGCGCGACACGCAGCGCCGGGTGTTCCGCGAGCAGATCGTCCTGGCGCGCGAGCTGCGTCTGCCGATCGTCATCCACACGCGCGAGGCGTGGGACGACACGCTGCTTATCCTGCGCGAGGAGCGTGCCGCGGAAATCGGCGGCGTGTTCCACTGCTTTTCCGGGGGCAGGGAGGAGGCTGGACGCTGTCTCGACCTCGGTTTCTGTCTGTCCTTCGCCGGTCCGGTCACGTTCAAGAACGCCGCCCGGCTGGCGAAGGCGGCCGTCTTCGTCCCCCTCGACCGCGTCCTGTGCGAGACCGATTCCCCTTACCTGACGCCGCACCCGCACCGGGGCCGGCGCAACGAGCCCGCGCGTGTCCTCCTGGTGTACGAGAAGATCGCCGCGCTCAAGGGGCTGCCTGTCGACGAGCTGGGCGTGTCGGCCACACGCAATCTCGAGAGGGTCTTCCGCCTGGCCGCGGACGGCTAGCCGGACGGCGGCACGCGCGTCAGGACGGCCGCCGCGCTGCTCCCGCCGGTGCCGAGCGCGCTCACCAGGATCGACGGCACCGGCTGACGGCGGACGGTGCCGAGCACGAGATGGAGACCCAGGGCCGGGTCGGGATCGGCGAGACCGGTCACGGGCGGGATGAACCCGTCCCGAACCGACAGCGCCGCCACCAGGGCGGTGCAGGCCGAGGCGCTCCCCGACTCCCCGACCGCCCCCTTGATCGACGTGACCGGGATCCGCCTGAGGTCGGGGCCGAGCGCGCGGCGGAGGGCCCGCGCCTCGATCGCGTCGAGAGCGCGCGAGCCGTTGGCGCTCGCGGCGACGCACGCGAGATCGCCCGGTCGCAGCCGCGCCTGCGACAGCGCGCCGCCCACCGCCTCTTCATGGGCCTCCGTCCCGCGGGGCCAGCCGTGCGCCGGGCCGGCGGCGTGGGTCAGGGACTCGCCCGCGATCTCGGCCCAGGCGGTGGCGCCGCGACTCCGCGCCCTCTCCGGTGTCTCCAGGATGACGAAGTAGGCTCCTTCGCCGGGCGTGAACCCGCGCCGGTGTCGGCTGAACGGGCCGGGGCACGCGTCCGGCTCTCCGCGGTACGCCGAGCGCAGCCGGACCCAGTTGCGGTCGAGCTCCTCGACCCATTCGTCGGCTCCGCCGGCCAGGACCGACTCGACCACGCCGTCCCGGACGAGACCGGCCGCCGTGACGATCGCCGCCAGACCCGACGCCTCCATGGCGCCGATCGTGAGATTCGGTCCACGGAGACCGAGCAGGATGGAGCACTGGCTCGCGGGCGCGTTCGGCACCGTGAACGGGAAGAGCATCGGTGAAACGCCCGACGGCCCCTCCCGACAGCGCGTGGTGAGCAGGGATCGGAGCGGTTCGACCCCGGCGGTCAGAGTCCCCAGGACGAGACCGAGGTCGGTGCCGGCGCTCTCCGGGCATCCGGCGGATTGAAGGGCCTCCCGCGCGGCCGCGGCGGCCAGACGCGAGCATCGGTCGAGACGGCGCCAGACGTTCGGATGAAACGGGCCGGCGTCGGGCGCCTCGCGCACGCGGGCGGCGCACCCGGGACCGGTCGATGCGAGCGCCGTGCGCGCGGCCGTGACGGCCTCCAGGAGAGCGGCGACCCCGGAGCCGAACGGGCTGAGCGCCCCGCCGCCCGTGACGACCACGCGCGCGCTCATTTCCTGCCCTTCGCCGCGGAGCGACCGGTGGCGCCGGCCCGCGCGCGCTGTCGGGCGATGAGCGCCGTGATCTGCGTCGCCAGACGATCACGCACCTGCCGGAACGCCTGCCGGACCACGTCCGGCCCGCCGTCGATGAAGCTCGGATCGGGCGTCGACCAGTGCTCGTGCGGGACCCTCATGAAGACCGCGGGACACGACTGCAGCGCCGCGTCGCACAGCGTGATCACCAGGTCGAACGGCCCGGGCACCTCGTCGAGACCCTTCGAGTAGTGCCGGGAGATGTCGATGCCCTTCTCCCTCATCACCTCCACGGCGGGGCGCATGACGATACCCGCGGGAAACGTCCCGGCGCTGTGCGCCTCGATCAGATCACCGCCCAGTCGCGTCGCGAGCCCCTCGGCCATCTGGCTGCGCGCCGCGTTTCCCGTGCAGACGAACAGGACCCTGAGAGGGGCGGTCTTCGGCGCCTCGTTGCGCCTGTCCTTCGGAGATCGGCTCACTCGACGTCCCCTTTCAGGACCAGACTGCCGTTGTTGCCGCCGAAGGCGCTCGAGTTCGACAGGACGACCCGCAACCGCGCCCGGCGCGCCTCCCCGGGAACGCAGTCCAGGTCGCAATCGGGGCCGGTGGCGCGCAGTCCCGTGGTCGGTGGGATGATCCCCTGGTGCAGGCTCATCAGCGCCGCGAACGCCTCGATGGCGCCGGCCGCGCCGAGGCAGTGACCGACGGCGCCCTTGATTGAGACGACCGGGATGCGGTGGGCGCGCCCGCCGAACACGGCCTTGATGGCGCGCGTCTCCGCGGCGTCGTTCTGCTCGGTGCCGGTGCCGTGGGCGTTGATGTGGTCGATCTCCTCCGCGGCGGCACCGGCCGATCGCAGGGCGGCGCGCATGGAACGGACCAGACCCGCGCCGTCCGGCTCGGGCGCCGTGAGATGGTGGGCGTCGGCCGACATGCCGTAGCCCGCGATCTCTCCGTACACGCGCGCCCCGCGCCGCCGCGCCGCTTCCAGCGGCTCGAGAACAAGGAACGCGGCGCACTCGCCGAGCGACAGTCCCCGGCGCTCCCGGTCGAACGGACGGCAGGGCTCCGGGTCGACCAGGCGGAGAGAGTTGAAGCCGGAGTAGGTCGTCCTGGACAGCGTCTCGACGCCGCCCGCGAGGACCACGTCCTGGGCGCCGCTCCCGATCAGGGACGCGCCGAGTCCGACGGCGATGGTCGCCGACGAGCAGGCGTTCATGATCGTCTGCACCCGTCCGCGCAGCCCCAGGTGCGAGGCGATCAGGTCCGAGGTCGTCGGCGGGAAGAACCCCAGCGCCGACGAGGGTCGCGGTCGTCGTCCGGCGAGCGCGGCGCTCCAGTACTCCTCCGCCTGCAGAAGCCCGGTCCCGCCGCCCCCCAGGATCAATCCGGCGCGGCGTCCGTCCACCGCGGAGAGAACGGGACCGGCGTCCTCGACCGCCTGCCGCGCGGCGCCGAGACCGATCCGGTCGCCGCGGGAGAGTCGCCTGCGCGCCGTACGCGACATCCCGGCGTCGAAATCGAACGAGGTGATCTGCCCCGCGAGGTGCGTGCGCTCGCCCGACGTGTCGAACAGCGTGAGGGGTCCGATCCCGGTCCTTCCGGAGACCAGACCGTCCCAGGTCGCGGCCGCCGTGGCGCCCAGGGCGGAGATCACGCCTGCGCCGGTCACGGCGACCCGCCGCCTCACGCGGTCTCCTCGACGACGATGGTGAACTCCCCCTCCGCGATCAACGCCTCCCCCGGTGGGGCATCGGCCCGCTCGGCGACGCTGCGGATACGCAGGAGAGGCCCCTGGCGGCCCAGGACGGTCGCGGTGATCAGCAGCCGGTCACCCGGGCTCACCGGCCTGTGCAGGCGCAGGGCGTCGATACCGGCCAGCCTGCCGCGCCCGGAATGCCCGACCGGCGCCGCGCAGGAGGACGCGTCGACGGGGAGCCCGCCAAGCGGCACCGCCGCCTGCGCCATCGCCTCCGCGAGAAGGGACAGGGGGTAGCGTCCGGCGGCGGTTCCCGCTTCGTCCCGGATGACTTCGTCCGCGGTCACCGCCTTGATCACGGTGCAGCGCTCGCGTTCCAGATCCAGGACGACGTCGAGCATGCGGAACGGATGAGCGTGGGGCGGGAACGCGGCGTCGCTCATGCGGATCTCCAGGGACCGGGTCCGCGAGTTTAGACGACGCCCCCTGTCATTGCAACCCGGCGGTGTCTCTGGTATAAGAGCGGCTCTGCCATGTCCGGCGACACCCAAGCGCTCCGCCAAGAGCTGAAAGAGTTTATCGTGCGCCGCCTCCGGCTGGAACAGATCGATCCCGGCAGCATCGGGGACGATGCCTCCCTGGTCGGCGGCGGGCTCGATCTCGATTCGATCGATCTGCTGGAGCTGATCGTGGGGCTGGAGAAGGAATACGGTCTCAAGATCGCCGACGCCGCGGAGGGCAAGCGGGTCCTGACCTCCGTCAAGAGTCTCGCCGCCTTCGTGGCCGGAAAGCGTGGCACCGCCTGATCGGCCCGCCGCCGATCGGCCGCCGGCGGGATTCATCGTGGTGATCCCGGCGCTCAACGCGTCCGCTTCGATCGGACCGGTGGTCGCCGCGGCGCGCCGGCACGTGCAGCGGGTCATCGTCGTCGACGATGGCTCCGCGGACGACACCGCCGAGCGGGCCCGCGCGGCCGGGGCGGAGATCCTCCGCCACCCCGGCAACCTCGGCAAGGGGGCCGCCCTCGCCACCGCGTTCGAGCACCTGCGCTCCGAGACCGGCTCGCTGCAGGGCGTCATCACGCTGGACGCCGACGGTCAGCACGACCCGGACGACATACCGGCGTTCGTGGCGCTGCACCGCAGCCGGCGCCCGGCCATCATCGTCGGCTCTCGTGACCGGCAGTTCGCCGAGATGTGGGCGCCGCGCCGGGCGCTCAACCGCTTCTCGTCGGCCTCCCTCCGCTTCTTCGCCGGGGCCGATCTGCCCGATACGCAGAGCGGATTCCGGCTGTACGACGCGCGCTTTCTGCGCGCGACGCGTCTTTCAGGCCGGCGGTACGAGGCCGAGATGGAGGCGCTGATGCAGGCCGCGGCCCTGCGGTTGCCGATCGCCTCGGTGCCGATCCATCTGCTGCACGCCGACGGCCGGTCAACCAGCCATTACCGGCCGCTGCGCGACACGTTCCGGATCGTGGGGACCGTCCTGCGGCAGTGGGCGCGGCGCCATCTGGGGCGCGGCGCCGGACGGCCGGAGTGAGCGCGATGTCCCGGACGCACACCTCGGGCGGACGACGCAGGATCCTGCTGATCTCGGCGTCCCACTACGAGGCGGACGGCCGGGTGGCGCGCGTGGGGCGCTACTGGACCTCGGGCCTGACGCTCGTCCATCTCGAGGCGCTCACCCCGCCCGACTTCTCGGTCCAGCTGGTGGACGACTTCATGCGCGAGCCGCCGCTGGCGAGCGACGTCGATCTGGTCGGCATCACCGCCATGGGACTGCAGATCGGCCGCGCCTACCGGCTCGCCGATCACTACCGCGCGCGCGGCCTGCCGGTCGTCATGGGGGGCGAGTGGGTCTCGCTGAATCCCGCGCAGGCGCTGGAGCACTGCGACGCCATCGTCAAGGGGGAAGCCGAGTACGCCTGGCCGGAGATGCTGGCCGATTTCCAGCAGGGCGGCTTCCGCAAGCGGATCTACGAGGGCGAGCGGCTGCACGATCTCAGGGGATTGCCTGCGCCGGACCTCGATCACCTGCCGCTGTGGCGCCCCGAGCTGATGCGCGAGAAGATCTATCGCGAGTATTATTTCCAGTTCCCCCTGTACGTCACGCGCGGATGCCCGTTCCGCTGCGAGTACTGCTGCATCACCCAGTTCCACGAAGCGACCTACCGGGTCAGGCCGATCGGCGAGGTGCTGCGCGATCTCGCGGCGATCCGCGCCCGGGGCTCACGCAACATCCTGTTCATGGACGACAACCCGGTCGCCGACCGTCGCTACGCGCGGGACCTGTTCCGGGCCATGATTCCCAAGGGGATGCGCTGGTGCAGCCAGTGCACCATCCAGATCGCCCAGGACGGAGAGCTCCTCGACCTCGCCGCCAAAAGCGGCTGCTTCCTCCTGTCGATCGGCTTCGAGACGATCAAGCAGTCGAACCTCGACGGCATCAACAAGCCGTGGGCCCGGGCGCGCGAGTACGAGCGCGTCATCCGCTCGCTGCGCCGCCGCGGCATCCAGATCGTGGCCCTGATCATGATCGGTCTCGACGACGACGACCCCGCCGACTTCGACCGCACCCTCGAGTTCCTGATCCGCAACAAGGTCCCGCTCGCGAAGTTCCACCTGCCGATCCCCTACCCCGGGACGCCCTACTACGATCGGATGGAGAGGGAAGGCCGCATCCTGACCCGCGACTGGAACCGTTACCATTACGGCAGCGCGGTCATCCAGCCGAAACGCATGACCCCCGAGATGGCCGAGCACAAGTTCTGGGCCACCTATCGCGACTTCTTCAGCATGCGCTCGATCCTGCGCCGCTTCTTTCCACCCGCGCCGCGCAACCTCAAGATGCAGATGCACTACCTGACCGCCAACCTGATCTTCCGGAAGATGCAGCAGGCGGGGAAGCACCCCTACCTGTACTAGGCTCGGGGTGGGATAGTATCTCGCAGCAAGAATGAGCGCACCCGACCAGCTCCTCTCCCATTACCGCCTCGTCGAGAAGATCGGCGAAGGAGGGATGGGCGTCGTCTGGAAGGCGCATGACACAGTGCTCGATCGGCCCGTCGCCATCAAGGTGCTTCCGCCCGATGTGGCGCGCGACGATGCACGCCGCAAGATGTTCCTGGACGAAGCGCGGCTGGCCTCCAGTGTTTCTGACGCCCACATCGTTCAAATCTACGAGCTGGGCCGGCAGGGAGATCTGGACTTCATCGCCATGGAGTACATCGAGGGCCAGCCCTTGAGTGAGATCATCCGGGGTCGGCCCCTCCCTCCCGGAAAGGTGGCGAACCTCGCCGTCCAGGTCGCGCGCGCCCTCTCGCGTGCGCACCGCAAGGGACTCCTGCATCGGGACCTGAAGCCCGCAAACATCCTGGTCACGGCCGATGGAGACGTGAAGGTCGTGGATTTCGGTCTGGCGACTTTGCTCGAGCACCGCGACACCTCCCTCACCTCCAGCCCGGAGACTCTCACCGCCACCGGAGAACACGGCGGCGCGCAAGGCGGGGCTCCAGGAGGAGGGCATCGCGGGCCGGTCGGGACGCTTCCATACATGTCCCCGGAACAGATCATCGGGGACAGCGTGGACGCGCGGAGCGACATCTATTCCCTGGGTGTCGTGCTCTACGAGATGACGACCGGCCGGCGTCCCTTCGCCGGCTCTACGGGCGAGGATCTTGCGCGCGAGATACGCAAGGCGCGTCCCAGACCACCGCACGAGATCATTCCCAAGCTGCCGCTGGAGCTCGACCGCATCATCGCGAAAGCGATGGGCGCATCGCGCACGGAGCGGTACCAGACCATGGACGACCTCGCCGTCGACCTGAAACGTCTGGGACGCGATCTCGAATCGGGCAGCTCACCTTCGTATGATGACTTAAAGATCGACAGGGCCGGCTCGCGACTCCGCACGGTCGGAATCTGGACCTTGGGCGCGACGCTCCTCGCCTCCATCCTCGTCGCACTGTGGTGGACGGGACCGTGGAGACGACCGACCACCGATCCGCATACGGTGCTCATCCTGCCGATGGAGGTGCGCGTCGACTTCGCCGGCGCGCCTTACGCAGGCCGCGCCTTCTCCGAGGCGGTCGCCATGAATCTTGCGCAAGCCAAGGGGGTGAGCGTGCTGGCCGTTCCGGGGGACTCCGACCTCGCGGGACCGACAACGGGGCCTCGAGCTGGAAGAGCGGCGCGATCCGGCGCCGGACGTCTGGTGACGGGAGCGGTCACTCGTGATGGTCACCGTGTGCGCGTTCAATTGAGCCTGGTGGATGTCCCTCGTGATCGCATACTCTGGGGACTCGAGAAGGTGTCCGAGGAAGGCGATTTCGCCGAGCTTGCGACACAATACGCCAAGGAGATCGCCTCCCAGATGGGCGCGCAGATCGGGCGTAAGTACGACTACTTCCGATATGTCTCTGGCAGCCCCGCGATGGCCCAGTCGCCCGATCTCGCCGCCGCCATCGGCTTCAACCGGCGCCACGATTTCGGCCGGGCCTTGGAGCTCACGACGCAGCTCGTCGAGCGTTTCCCGCTCGAGCTCGACGCGCACGTGATGAGACTGGTGGCCCTCGTGGACGCTTTCGGTGCCCATCAAACCAAGGCCGACCTGGACAACATCGAGAAGGAGCTCGTGGAACTCAATCGTCTGGATCCGAACAATCCGTACGTGCCGATTCAGCGGGAAGAGGTGACCGGTCTATCGAAAGTGCTGCAGCGTGATGATCTGACGCCGGCCTTGAGGGCGCACGCGCTGAGGACCCGCGCCGCCGCCCTGGCAGAGAGCAAGCACTTTGATCAGGCCATCGCCGATTTCGAGAGCGCGGTCCGTCTCGACCCGGCCAATCCTTTCAACTACTACTACTTCAGCGATGCTCTGACGAATGAGGGGCGCCATGCCGAGGCGCTGGAGAACGCGCGCAAGGCGGCGGCCATCGATCCGATTTTCAATCAGGTGCTCGCCGCGGCGCTGGCGAAGCTCGGAAAGGTCGACGAGTCGCTGACGGTCCTCGCACAATCATGCGACCGAAGCAAACTCCAGAGTGAATGTGCGGCATGGGCACGCGCTTTGCAGCAGTCAGGACGGATCGACGATGCTCATCGGGCGGCCGAGCAAGCCGAAAGCCTCGAGCCGGACAGCGCGGCCCTGTATCAGCTGGCTGGTCTGTGGACACTCCTCGGGGAGAAGGCCCGCGCCGTGCGATTGCTGCATCGTTCCGTCGATCTCGGTTACGTCCCCGATTCGATCTCCGACGACAAGGATTTTGCCGCCCTGCACGACGACCATGAGTTTCGAGACATCGTGACCGAGGTGAAGCGGCGGCAGCAAGCCAAGTGACGCGGCCCGGCGCGCCTCTACAGGCCGACCTCAGTCCATGGCCTCGATGGGTGAGGAGGCGGCCGCCGCCGAGACGCGCTCCAGGCTGCGCCGGGTCAGGGCGAGGACGGCGCGCTGCTTGGCCTCGTTGAGACAGGTGAGCGCGGCAGGAACGCCGAGAACCGCGCCGGGCAAAAAGACGGCGGCCGCGAGGAGATTGGCCCGGTTCATCGCCCGCCGGCCCTCCGGGCGCGCGATCTCGCGGTAGTACGAGCCGATGGCGCGGTAGACGTTCGACAGCAGGCTGGGAAACCCGATACGCGCCGTCGCGCAGGTGCACTCGCCGCGCGCCACGCTGCTCAGCCAGGCGGCCGACGTGTCGCCGGGGGCGAGCGTGAAGGAGGACGCGACGTGGTCGAGGACGTGCGCGTCGCTCCCGGCCACGGCTGTCTTGCGCAGACCCAGAGACGCGGCGTAGCGCAGCATCGCCTCGACGGCAGCGGTGTGGCCGGAGGGCATCGTGCTGTTCGCCGCCTCGAAGTGATCGAAGAGATCGAGGATCTCCTCGACGTAGGCGCGCGGCCGTTTCTGGAAGCGGTATGACCAGAACGGGTGGTTGAGGACGTGCAGGAGCCCCCGGCGGCGAAGGTAGGCGACCAGCTCGCGGACGTCCGGCTGCAGACGCTGCACCTCGCGGTGCGTGGCTTCGTCCAGGCCGAAGACGTTGACGTGCAGGCGCTGGCCGGTATCGGGCAGGACCGTCTCGACCTCTTCGCCCACGATGATCTCCGACGCCCGCTCGGGCCGCGCCTCGAGCAGCCGCAGGGCCCCCTCGATGGAATCGTGATCGGTGATGGCGACGAAGTCCATCCCCGCCGCCTTGGCGCGCTCGAACACCTCGATCGGGTCGGAGTACGAGTCGCGCGCGCGCAGGACGCGGGCGTGCCGCCAGGACGAGTAGCGGGTGTGGAGGTGTAGATCGCAGCGCCTGAGCGTCGAGAGGGCGGGCGGACCGATGGTGGCGTCGCTCACGGGCGGATGATACCCTCCCCCCGCGTCGCGGGGCAACTTGCGGCGCCGGATGAGGCATCTGTGCCGTTATAATGCGCCCCATGTTCGAGGGGGCCACCCGGGCGCTCCACGACAGATTGATGGCCAGCCTCGCCGCTTCCCCGAAGCGTGACGTCGCCCGCTTCCTGCCAGCGGCCGGCGCGCTCGACATCGACAGCTTCGAGCGGCGGATCCTCGGGGCCGAGCGGAAGCTGGTGCGGGTCGGTGTCGGGTCCGGCCAGCCGGCCGCCGTCCCCGACAGCGGTCAGCTCGTGCTGCTGTCGTGCCGGAACATCGACTCGACGCTGGTGGCGATCGCCACCCTCTGGAAGCGCGGGTTCGTGCCGCTCCTGGCGGACGCCGATCTGTCGCGCGAGGAGATCGGCCAGATCGTCCGGACGTTCCGCCCCGGCTATTGTCTGCTCGACCGGCGCGTCGATCCGGAGGGCTGGGACAACGAGAGCGCCGGCGGCTCGCTCGCCGGTCTGCGCGCCTGTTTTCCGGCGCGGCGCGGTGCCGCGGGCCCGCCCCCGCCCCCCGGCACGGCGATCGTGCGCCTGACCTCCGGCAGCACCGGGCGCCCGCGCGGTGTGCTGGTCACGGCGCAGCAGCTCCTGGCCGACGCGGAGGCCATCGCGCGGAGCGTCGGGTACCGTCCGAACGACACCCTGGTCACCGCCATCCCCCTGACCCACGCCTACGGCTTCACGCACGTGCTGCTGATGCTCGTGCTTCAGGGGACCCGGCCGCTTCTTCTCGAGCAGCCGCTGCCGTCCCTGTTCCTCGGGGCCCTGTCCCTGCCCGGCCCGCTGGTCGTACCGGGCACGCCGTACCTGTTCAGTCTCCTGTTGCAGGCGGCCGGAAGGAAGAAGCTCAAGGGACTCCGTCTGTGTGTCTCGGCAGGGGCGCCGCTGCCGGCCGAACTGTCGCGGGTCTTCAAGGAGCGGACCGGCGTGCCGATCCGCACCTTCTACGGCGCCAGCGAGTGCGGAGGGATCTGCTACGACCGCTCGCGCGACGGGATCGCCCCGGACGGCTGCGTCGGCACGCCGCTCGAGGGCGTACAGGTGAGCGTCACGCCGCAGCCCGGCCACGAGGACCGTGCCGGGCGGGTGTGCGTCCGGAGCGCGGCGGTGGCGCTCGGCTACGCCGGCGACCCGAGCCCCGAACTGGGGGACGGGCGCTTCCTGACCGCCGACATCGGCCACTTCGACGATCAGAACCGGCTGTGTCTGCTGGGCCGGCACGATCGCATGATCAACGTCGGCGGTCGCAAGGTGAACCCCGCCGAGGTCGAGACGGTGCTGCGGGACGTGCCGGGCGTGCGGCAGGCGGTGGTCTTCGGGGCGCCGGACCGCAACCGCGGCCAGGCGGTGTGCGCCTGCGTCGTCGCGGGGCGCGGCGTGACGCGCGAGACGATCCTGGGCGCCTGCGCCTCGCGGCTGGCCCCGTTCAAGGTTCCGCGGCGCGTCGAATTCGTGGACAGCGTGCCGGTCAACGCGCGCGGCAAGACCGAGTACAAGAGCCTGGTCAGCCTCGTGGCGCGTCCTCCCGCGGCGCGTCCCACACTTCATAGAAATTGAACCACTGCGTCGGATAGGCTCCGACGTGCCTCTCGATCAGCCGCGCGAACTCCCCGACCGCGGCGCGCACCCCGTCCGCGCCCGGGCCGACGCGCAGCGGGCCGTCGGCCACGAGACGGTACCTGAAGTGGCCGCGGATCAGGACGCACACCACGAGGATCGGCGCGCCGCTCGCCTGCGCCAGGACGAACGGACCGGCGGGGAGATCGACGGGGGCACCGAACAGCTCGGCGCGCTCCGTGAGCGGCCCGAACACCCGGTCACCCTGGATGGCGACGATCTCGCCGCGCCGCAGGGCCAGCAGCAGCTCGAGCCCGTTCCACGCCGACTCGCCCGCCGGGACGACGCGCACGCCAGTCCCGGCCCGCGCCGCCTCCTCGAAGCGCGCCCCCTCCGAGTCGTCCGGCCGCATGACGACGTTGACCGGACGCCCCAGACCGGCCAGATGGGCCAGCCCGATTTCCCAATTGCCGAGATGCAGCGTCAGGACGATCAGACCCTTCCCCTCGGCCAGCAGGTCCTCGGTCCTCTTGGACTCCTTCTCGCTGCCCTCCACCCAAAGGCGCAGCCGGACGGGATCCAGACGCACCAGGTCGGTGTAGCCCACCATGAACTTGCTGAAGTTGTAGAACAGCCGGAACGCCAGAAGACGCGCCGCCAGGCCGGAGCGGCCGGTGACCCGCTCCATGTTGAGACGGGCGGCCCGTCGCTCGCGCGGCATCGCGGCGAAGCAGACGAGCGTCGTGACGAGATGGATCGGCGGGCGCAGGATGCGCGGCACCCTCGGCAGGACCCCGTGGATCAGGCGCCAGGAGAGGTCGCGGTTCCAGCCGTGCGTGTACCAGCGGGGCTGCGATGACGCGTCGGCGCGACCCAAGCGTCTACTCGGGCGCGAGGGTGATGTCGATGTGCAGGGACTCTTCGATCGACTGGAGCCGCCGGCGCAGCGCCTCCAGATCGGCCGCGCGCGGCAGGTCGAAGCGCAGCTCCATCTCGTACAACGGAGTCCCCGACGAGGCGGCGGGCTTCAGGTGCGATGTCAGCTCCAGGATGTTGCCCCCGGCGTCGGCGATCGCGCGCGCCGTCCGCGCCACGATGCCGGCCTTGTCCTCGCCCATGGTGCGCACCCGGTGCGGTCGCGCGCCAGGCGGCGACGCCGGCGCGGCCCCCGCCTCGACCGGCTTGATGAAGATCGTCATCCCCGTCTCGTACTCCAGGTGCTTGCACGCCATGTGCAGGCGCTGCCCGAGATCGTCCCCCTGTCCGGACAGGAGCACCATGGTGGTGAACTCGCTGCCCAGGTTGATCATGCTGCTGGTCTCGAGATTGCAGCCCAGCTCGAACACCATCTCCGCCAGGTCGGCGACGATGCCCGGACGATCCTTTCCGATGGCGGTCAGGACGAAGTGACGTCTCACGGCGCGCCGATTGTAGATCAATTCGGCGGGCCTGCTACAATCGCGGTCGCACCGCGTCGACCCTCCATCCGTCCGGGTGACTCCCGCGAGAGGCCGCGCTTGCAATCGATCATCGTCCGGTCTCTCGAGGAGGGGATCGCCCTGTTCAACCGGCGGCAGTTCTTCGAGGCCCACGAGGTCTGGGAGGACGGCTGGCGCGTCGCGGACGGCCCCGATCGGCTGCTGCTGCACGGTCTCATCCAGGTGGCGGCGGGATTCCACAAGCTGCAGTGCGGGCAGCCGGGCGGCTGCGCGACGCTTCTGTCGAAGGGCGCCCTGAAGCTGGCGTCGGTCCGCTCGGCGGGCGACGACCGGCTGGCGTCGCGTGACCTGCTCGAGTCGGTCGAGGCGTGGAGAGAGACGGCCGTCCGCATGGCGGAGACGGAATCGACAGAGTACAACGCCGCGGCGCTGCCGGTGCTTCCCGCTCGACCGACGGGAGCCCTCGCGACCGCCGTTTACAGCCACATCGAGATCGACGCGGCGCCGCCGCGCGTGTGGGACACGCTCGTCGATTTCGACGCGTATCCCGAGTGGAACCCGTTCATCCAGACCATCCGCGGCGCGGCGCGACCCGGTGGCCGGCTGACCGTCGCGATCCGGCCGCCGGGCCGCCGGCCGATGACTTTTCGTCCTCTCATCCTGCGCGCCCAGCCGCACCGCGAGCTGCGCTGGCGCGGCCGTCTGCTCCTGCCGGGATTGTGCGACGGAGAGCACATCTTCACGATCGCGCCGTTCTCGGCGACCCGGGTGCGTTTCTCGCAGCGCGAGAGGTTCAGCGGTCTTCTCGTTCCGTTCCTCCGCCGCACGCTTCTCGAGTCGACGCGCCGCGGGTTCGAGGAGATGAACCGCGCGCTCGAGCGACGTTGCGCATTGACAGGCCCCGCGCCCCGGCGTATATAGGACCCGCTCTCGTTCGTTGACATTTCGCATCGTGGGCGATCTCTCCGGCGCTGGGCCGGAGGGGTTGAAAAGGGAAGGGGGTGTGATGCCCCCGCTGCCCCGCAACTGTAGGCGGTAACGAAAACCGGAAAATCCCACTGGGAGCGAGACGCTCCTGGGAAGGGCCGGCGAGTAGACAGCCGCGAGCCAGGAAACCTGCCCGCGATGATGTCGTGACGGACCTCTCGCGGGAGAGGGATCTCGGCACCACCTGCCGATGACACCCCGGCCCCGAAGAGGCCGGGGTTTTTTGTTGCCCCGGCGATCCGTCGCGAGGACGCTCCGCCTCGAGGGGGGTCGCCATGCACCGTTTCGCTCCGGCCGGGCTCGCCCTGGCCCTGCTCGCCGCCGCGTCGCCGGGGCGCGCCCAGACGACGACGGACTGCTTCGCCGATCGGATCGCGTCGCTCGTCATCGGCTCGGTCAGCGCGCCGCCGGCCACCAGCACCTGGCAGCCCGGGATCGTCCTCGGCCCGCCCGGCAACGCCACGCCGACCACCGGCTCGCTCGCGGTGATGTCGCTCGGTCACGGCGGACAGATCACGCTCGAGTTCACCGACAACGAGATCGTCGACGGACCGGGGCCCGATTTCATCGTCTTCGAGAATCCGTTCTTCTGCACCGCGGTGCCCCTCACCGCGTCGGACCCGTACAGCGTGTTCGCCGAGCCCGGCATCGTGGAGGCGAGCGCCGACGGAATCGACTACCGGATGTTCCCGTACGACGCCGCCGCCCTGTCGCAGGTCGTTTCCCTCTGCACCGACAAGAGTCTCCTGAGCCGGCTGATCGGGCTGATGGGGATCACGCCGAGCTTCACCGGGAACTACACCGTGCCGGACGATCCGCTGGTCTTCGACGCGGGCGCGCCGGGCGGGGTCTCCGGTCACGGCGGCGACGCCTTCGATCTGGCGACCGTCGGTCTGAGCCGCGCGCGGTTCGTCCGGATCACCGACCCGAACCTGCCGATCGGCATTCCGGGCCCGTCCGAGGGGCTCGATCTCGACGCGGTCGTGGCCCTGCACTCCCTGCCCCGGCTCGGCTCCGCCGAGATCGACAGCGACGGTGACGGTCTCAGCGACGACGCCGAGCGCTACTTCTACCACACCGACCCGGCGCGACCCGACACCGACGGCGACGGTGTCCCGGACGGCGAGGAGGCGGCCTCCTGCCGCAACCCCGCCGACGCGTCCGCCGCCCCGTTCTTCGTCCCGGTCCTCGAGCTGGAGGTGGCCGACCCGAGCCCGACGGTGGTGCGCTGGAATTTCCTCGGCACCGGGGTCACCTACGACGTGATCCGCGGCGGCGTCGGGGCGCTCCACGCCATGGGCGGACTCGTCGACCTCGGGCTGGTGACCTGCATCGAGAACGACTCCACCGACCTGACCACGCGCGGTCTCGCCGATGCCGTCGCTCCTCCCGCCGGCCAGGCGTTCTTCTACCTGGTGCGGCAGAACCCGCCCGGGAGCGGTCTCGGGTACGGGTTCTCCTCGGCGCACGACACGCGCCTGCCGGCCGCGGGCGACTGCCAGTGACCCGGCGCCTCGCCCTTGTGCTGGCGCTTCTCGTCCCCGCCTCGGCGGCGCGGGCGGGCGACGAACCGCCGGCGCAGACCGCCGCGCCGCCCGCCCCGCAGGGACCGGTCGAGACCGTCCGGGTGCCCGGCGCCGCCGAGGGTCCGGCGGCGCTCGACGCGACGGCGTTCGCCACGGTGATCCAGGCGCAGGACTTCGCCGACCGTGTCAGCAGCGTGCCCGAGCTGTTGCGCGAGGCGGTCGGCGTCCAGGTGAAGAGCCTGGGAGGCGAGTTCGCCACCGTGTCGATCCGCGGCTCGAACGCCGAGCAGGTCGTGATCTATCTCGACGGGGTGCCGCTCAACCGGGCGCTGGGCGGCGGCGTGAACCTGGCCGACCTGCCGATCGGTCAGATCGAGTCGATCGAGATCTACCGCGGCTTCACCCCGGCCGGCGTGCCGGCCGCCTCGATCGGCGGGGCGATCATGATCCACACCCGGCGGGCCGGGACCGGCGCCGCCGCCTCGCTCTCCGCATCGTTCGGCTCGTACGGTTCGGGGGAGACGATCGGGTCGGTGTCGGGGACACGGGGCCGGGGGGACTACTACGTCGGGTTCGACGGCGCCGTCTCGAGCGGAGATTTCGAGTACCTCAACAACAACGGCACGCCGCGCGACCCGACCGACGACCGCACGCTGCGCCGCGTCAACAATCGGTTCCGCCGCGGCCATGTCGCGGGGCGCTTCAACGCGAAAAGCGGCCCGCGTTCGCGTCTGTCGCTCGTCACCGATCTGTTCGCGCGGCGGATGGGCGTGCCGGGTATCGACTGCTGTCTTTCACCCGAGGCCCGCGCCTCGACGATGCGTCTGCTCGTCCGCCCGGAGCTCGAGGTGCCCGGTCTGTTCGGTGGCCGGCTCCTCGCCCGCGCGGCGGCCGACTACACGCTCCACCGGCAGGAGTTCGACGATCCCGAAGGCGTCACCGGTCTCACCGGCTCGAACGTCGATGCGATCGATCGGAACCGCTCCCTCGGCGCGGAGGCGGGGTTCGTCCTCGCCGCCCCGGCCCGCCAGGCGATCTCCTTCCTCGTCTCGGAGCGCCGCGAGACGGCCGCCCTGGAAGATCGCCGTCTGCAGGGGTCGTCCGACCTGGGAACGGCGTGGCGCCGGACCACGGTGGCCACGCTCGAGGACCAGGTGTCGTTCGGAGACGACCGCCTGGTCATCAACCCGTCGTTGCGCTACGAGGAGTACGACAGCGAGTTCCGGCCGGGCGCCGCGGGCGGCCTCGTGACCGACCTGCCGGGCGGCCGCCACACGACCGCCAAGGCGGGGTTCCGGCTCAGGGCGACCGACGCGCTGACGTTCAAGGGAAACATCGGCCGTTTCGTGCGGCTCCCCGACTTCATCGAGCTGTTTGGCAACCAGGGCTCGATCCAGGGCAACCCCGCCCTCGTGCCGGAGAGCGGCCGCAGCCTCGACCTGGGGGTCGCCGTCACCCTGAAGCGCCGCCCGCGGGGTCTCCTGCGGCAGGCGTATCTCGAGACGATCCTGTTCGAGACGGTGGCGGACGACCTGATCCAGTTCCTGCCGAACTCCCAGAACACGGTACGCGCGCAGAACAGCGACCGGGCGCGCATCCGCGGCGTGGAGCTGAATCTGGCCCTCGCGCTGGGCGGGCATTTCGGCGGCAGCCTCAACGCCACGCACCAGAGACCGGTCGACATCAGCGGCGGGTACTACGACGGGATGATCCTCCCCGGCCGCCCCCAGGACGAGGTCAGCGCCACCGCCAGCCTGGACGTCGGGCGAAGCCGCCTGTTCTACGAGTTCACCTACGTCGGGCGCAATTTCATCGACCCGTCGAACACGCCGGGCGAGGCCCTGCCGGCGCGCTACCTGCACGATGCCGGGTATCGCGCGCGGCTGCGTCAGGGTCTCGTGGCGACCGTCGAGATCAAGAACCTGGCCGACGAGCGCACCGTCGACCTGGCCCGCTATCCGCTCCCCGGGCGGAGCGTGCAGGGAAAGCTGTCGTGGGTGTTCTGATGCGACGCGTCGCCGCGGCGCTGCTTTTGGCAACCTGCGCCTGCGGACCGGGGAGCCGGACCCTTCACCTGCTCCCGGGCGCGGGCACCCAGAGGCTGCAGCCGATCTACGACTTCAGCGTCACTTTTCCCGGCGCGGAGATCATCATCTCGGGGCTCACCTACACCGGCATCGATCTCGATCTCGAGGTCACCTTCGACGACGCGTCGCTGGGCGACGACGACCCGGGGTTCACGGCGGAGGCGCGTGTCGTGTCGGTCCTCGCCGGCGGAGTGCCCCAGGCGTTCGACGCCCCGCCGACGATGGCGATCCAGGGCAGTCTTGCCGGCGGCGTGCTGGCGACCGGACAGTTCGGGATGATCCGCGTCGGCAACGCCGGTCTCGTGCTCGATCTGACCGGGGCCGTCGAGGACGGCGGGCGGCGGGTCGCGGGGTCGGCGGCGCTGTACAGGATCTCCGACCCGGGCACGTTCGTCGCCGTGAAGCGACGCCGGTACCTGGTCGCGGGGACCGACGCCCAGGGGCTGATCGGCAAGGCCGCCGTGATCACCGTGCGCTACGGCGACCGGTTCACGACCGAGCCCGACGTCGAGGTGATCAGCAGCGACCCGGTGGCGCGCGTCGAGGACGCCCGGCCGTTCATCGTCAACCGCTTCACCTTCGACAACGTGCAGGGGCTCGACCCGCTCGACTCCTTCACGACCCTGTTCGAGCATTCGACCGGCAGTCTGTCCAATCCGCACGACCTCGTGGTCCTGCCGGCCCCTGCCGGCGCGGCGGCGGGACAGGCGCTGATCACGCGCTACGGGGCGGCTTTCAACGATGTCGCCGTCATGAACCTCTCCGATGGCGCGATCGTCGACCGCATCGACCTGACGCCGTACGCGCGGAACCACGACCACCTGCCGCGGGCCGACCAGGCGCTCCTGCACGACGGTCTGGTGTACGTGACGCTGGAGGACGCCGACGGCTCGTTCGTGGAGTTCATGAACGGGCGCGTCGTGGTGATCGACCCGGTCGCGCGCCGGGTGACCGACGTCATCGATCTCACCGGGCAGAACCCGTTCGAGTCGCTGGTCTACTCCGACGCGACCGGTCTGATCTACGTCGCGCTGGCCGGGCTGTTCCCCGGCGTCACCCGCCCGGCGCCGATCCTGAGCGGCGGCATCGAGACCGTCGACCCGGTGACGCGGTCGGCCCGTGGCGTGCTGGTCGACGACGACGCGCTCGGCGGCAACGTCACGGCGGTGGCGGTCGCGTCGGCGAGCCGCGGCTACTGCGTCGTCGCCGATGCGTCGTTCCACAACCACGTCAAGGCGTTCGACCCCACGACCGGCCGGGTCCTGGAGACGATCTTCGACAGCGCCGGGGAGATCGCCACGATCGAAACGGACGGCGACGGCTACCTGCTGGTCGCCGACACGAGCTTCTTCGAGCCACGCGTCCTGATCTTCAACTCCGAGAACGGCGCGCCGGTCGCGGTCCTGCCGGCCCGCCTGCCGCCGTTCTCTTTCGCCATCCTCACGAGGAGTCTGCCATGAACACGACACGCGCCGCGCACCGTCTCGTCCTGGCCGTCGCACTGGGGTCCACGCTGTCGTTCGGGTCCGGCCGCCCGACGCCGCTTTTCGCCCAGGTCGTCGAGCGTTTCGGGACCGATCCCCTCGCGGGCGGCGGCCACAATCCCTTCTACCTCGAGGGGGACATCCCCTCCCACTTCGCCTACGTGGCCGGCGAGCCGGAGCATTTCCCGGCCGATCGCGAGGGCACCCTGCGGGTCACGTACGACACGACCCTGCCGGCGGCGCGTATCGCCATGCCGATAGGCCAGGTGCTGTCGATGGACGCTGATTTCGACTTCGGGGCGATCCTGACGATCCACTCCGACGGTCTCCATGCCGATCCGAACGGTTTCTCGCAGATCGCCTTCGGTCTGTGGAACGCCGCCACCACCGGGCTCGGCCGGACCTCGTTCCCATCCGACAGCTACGACCTGGTCGAGTTCGACTACTTCGCGAACGCCGGGCCGTTCGGCGGGCCGTTCCTGTCCCCCTCGGTCTTCGGAGGGCAGGTCGGCGGCAACGCCTTCTTCAATTTCTCGTTCCAGTCGGCGGAATTGAGCCTGCCGCTCGACCGGCCGCTCCTGTGCCAGTTCCATTACGACGCGGTCTCGCGGCGGCTCGGGCTCCAGGTCAGCCGCCACCTCTCCGGCGTGGCGTTCGAAAAGATGCCCGCCACCGCGGTCTCCGTCGACCTGTCGCGAATCGATCCCGCTTTTCTGGTGAACGTGGCCGGTATCGCCGCCTATTTCGAGGGGTTCCCGTCCCTGCACGCGATCGTCGACTATGATCTCCTGTACATGGGCCCGTTGCCGGCGCCCTTCCGGGTGGGAGGAAGCCGGAACGCACCGGGTCACGGCGTGAGGTTCGCCGACTGAGCCATGTGGGGCTCCGAAGATCGTCTTCAGATCGATGACGACGCCCGACGGCTCCTGATCGCGGGGGTGGTCCACGCCGCGCCGGTCGTCGTCGGCCCGGCGGGATCGAGCCTCGAGTCGGAAATGGACAGCACGGGAGCGGCGCTGGCCTCCGCGCACGCCGGTCAGGCGCCGGGCGCCATCGCCGGGCTCGCCGCGGCCCGCGAGCTCTACCGGGCCTTCGGCATCGACCCGACGCACACCCGCCCGTCGTCCGAGGCGCTCCTGCGGCGCGTGCTGCAGGGGAAAGGGCTGCCGCGGATCCTCAACGCCGTCGATCTGTCCAACATGTGCTCGCTGCGGTTCCTTCTGCCGATTGGTCTGTACGACGCCGGCCGCGTGCGCGGCCCGGTCACGCTGCGGCGCGGGCGCCCCGGTGAGTCATACCCGGGGATCCGCAAGGACGACGTTCGTCTGGAGGGCCGCCCGGTCCTGGCCGACGAGGACGGTCCGTTCGGCAACCCGACCTCGGACTCCTTTCGGACGTCGATGACGCCCGCTGCCCATTCGCTCGTGATGGTGATCTTCGCGCCTGCCTCTTATCCCCGGGCGCGTCTTCTCGCGCACGTCCGCGAGGCGCGCGCCGCCATCGAGAGACACCTGGCGCCCGCCGACGCGTCGGTCGCGACCTCCGGGACGGTCGAGCCCGACCTTTAGAGACCCTTCTTCGGAGCGGGTGTGGCGGCGGTCTTCGGCTGCTCCTTGACCGCCTCGACGTTGAGGGTGATCTCCACCTCGTCCCCGAGAACGGCGCCGCCGCCCTCGACCACGTCGTTCCAGGCGACACCGAAGTCCTGGCGGTTGATCTTCGTGTGCGCCTCGAATCCGCCGCGGAACCCGCCGCCATAGGCCGGACCGAACCCGAGGACGTCGACGTCGAGGACGACCGGCTTGGTGGTCCCCCGGATCGTCAGACTCCCCTCGATCTGCAGCTTGTTCGTGGCGACCTGCTTCACGCGCGTCGACGCGAAGGTGAGCTTCGGCTGCTTGGCGACGTCGAAGAACGCGTCCGAGCGCAGATGCTTGTCACGCGCCGGCTCGTTGGTGTCGATGCTCGCCGCGTCGATCGTGACCTGCACCGAGCTCTTGGTGAAATCGTCGCGGTCGACGACCATCTTCCCCTCGAACTTGGTGAAGCGCCCGGGCACCCGGCTGAACAGGTGCCGGATGGAAAAGCCGACGGCGCTGTGGGCCGGGTCGACCGTGTAGTTCTCCGGCGCCGCGAACGCCGAGGTCGCGGCGAGCGCCAGGCCCGCCGCGGCGAGGAGCGCGATCGCGGCCGTCCGGCCGACACGAGCCCTGCTGGATGAAACGCGTGACTGGATCATCGTCGACGTCCTCCTTGATGGGGCGCGAATACTACATCAGCCGCGGCGGGATCGCCAGCGCGCTTCGAGGAAGAGCGCCGCTCCCGCGACCGGCGCGAGAGCAAGGCAGACAGGGGCCAGGGGAAAATCGCCCGCTCTCAAGAGCGGCAGCCCGGCCAGATCGTCCAGGAAAGCGAACTTCGTGATCGTGCAGTACATCGTCCCCTTCAGCGCGCCCACCAGATTGACGGCGGCGCCATAGAGGGCCAGGGCCCCCGTCGTGGCGGCCGCCGCACGAGTGCCGCGCGCCCGGCCCCAGGCCAGAAGACCGGGAAGACCGAGCATCGCCAGCGGCACGATCGGAATCAGGTACCTCGGCCCGTACTGGCAGTCGCCGACCGTCTCGATGTTCACTATGTAGGCCAGGTGCAGCGCGATGCCCCAGAGCACCGCCCGCGCCGGAGCCGCCCGGCCCGTCTCCTTCAGCCACAACCCCGCCCCGCCCGCCAGAAGGAGCGGCATGTACTTCAGCACCGACAGATCGCCGGCGCCGAAATAGATGTTGAGATGCCCCAGGAAGTTCCCGGGCTCGGGACGAAAAAAGGTGTCGCTGAACCCGCCCGCGACGTTCGCCTGCGTGAGCGGGTTGCCGAAATAATGCAGGTTGTACGCGAACAGAGGCAGGAGCCCGAGGACGAACCCGCCCAGGAGGACCGGCATGAGCCCTTTCGTGCGGGTCAGGAGCGCGCGCGTCAGGAGGACCAGGACCAGACCCGCCGGCAGCATCGAGGTGAACAGCGTCAGTCCGAGGAGCGCCCCGGCGGCGGCCGGGATCGCCGGACCGCGGCCCGCGCCGGGCGCGAGGGCCTTCTCGATCAGACAGAACGCGATCACCAGGTACGACGTGGCGATGACGTCGTGGTGCGCGACGCCCGAATAGGGAAAGAGCGTGGTCGCCACGCCTCCGCCGAGCGCGGCGAACGCGGCGTCCCGTCTCGGCCGGCCCCACACCCGCGCGATCGTCCAGTACAGGAACGCCGCCGACAGCGCCGACAGCAGCGAAGCGGTGAGCCAGGTGACGGCCGCCGAGGCCAGGATCCGGTCGCGGGCGTAGGTCAGCCCGAAGGCCGAGGAAAGAAGGTAGGCCAGGTACCCGATCGTGAACTGACCCGGCTGCTTCGCCGGCAGCCTCCGGCCGTTGTAGATGAAGGTGTCGCCGATCCGCCTCATGTGATCGGTGGCGGGGTCGCCGACCGTGTAGGTCCCCTTGTCGGCCATCGAGGCGATGACGAACTGCTGGAGGGCGTAGTCGTGGAGATCGAAGCGATCGATGGTGGCCCCGTACAGGAGCCACAGCCCGACGAACACGATCGCGGCGTCCCGCAGCGGGCGCGACGCCACGCGGGCGTCCGGACGCGCGCGCGCCCGCTTCACGACGACTCAGTACAGATGTCTGCCGCCGTCCACACGGAGGCATTCCCCGGTGACGAACTCGGTCTCGACGAGGAACAGCACGGCACGGGCCACCTCCTCGGGACCGCCCCAGCGGCCGAGCGGCGTGGCCTTGCGCACGGCGGCGTCCGCCTTGGCGCTGAACCCGGGCGGCTTGAGGATCGGCCCCGGCGCGATCGCGTTCACCAGGATCGAAGGGGCCAGCTCCAGCGCCAGGCTTTCGGCCAGTCCGACGATCCCGGCCTT
>Ga0070697_100000486_pt1 | contig 30228 bp, 28 predicted proteins | sample KBSK1501metaG_FD_65475 | JGI IMG/M metagenome (GOLD analysis project Ga0070697, IMG submission 65475) | Corn, switchgrass and miscanthus rhizosphere microbial communities from Kellogg Biological Station, Michigan, USA - KBS K1-50-1 metaG | ecosystem: Host-associated > Plants > Roots >...
TTGACATGCAACCCGTCAGACAGCACAAAGACGTGAACCAGCCCTGCCTTGTCAAGCTCCTTTGCCAACTGCTCCCCGGCTTCAAAGCTACTGACTCCGTCGCTGAGCTTGACGCGCGTGCCCCTGATCTGGGTGCCTTCGAACTGGATCGCCGTGGCGACCAAAGAATCGTCGAAGACCTGGGTCTCATAGATCTCGCCAGAGGTCGAACAGCCGAGGAGATGGGCATTGGGATAGGCCTGCTTGATCTCGTCGAGGTGGTGCTGTTCTTTGAGGACTCCTGTACTCCCAAAGAGCAAAACCAGTTGAGCTGCTTCACCTAAGCTGCCGGGTGCAGTCGGCTCCCATCCGTTGCCTTGTGTCCATCGCGTTTGTTCAGTTTTCATGGCATACCCTCTTTCTCGGAGTTGAGAAGAACTTGATTTTTGGTCGCACTACCTTGAACGACATCTTACTCGTCGGCACGCGCCCTGTTGCGTAGCTCGTCCGCTTTGCCCAGCAACTGCTGGAAGTAATCGCTTTCGGTGATGTCGGCAACCTCGCGGGTACGCCTCTCCTGATCAATTTCGATGCGTAATTGCTGCACCTGTCGTTGCAGTTGCTGCTCGCGGGCATAGACCTGGCGCGCCATCTCCTGGAAGACGAGGGCCAACTGCCCCAGTTCATCGCTGCGCCGGGCCACTTCATCCAGGCTTTCCGGCTGAAAGGTATTGGCCTTGATCGCTGCCGCTGCTGCGGTCACTCGCCCCACCTGCTGCAAATAGTCGACCTCCTGGTCGCGCAGCCGCTTGCGTTCCAGGCATGCGTTGAGCCTGGCGCGCAGCAGCACCGGGTTGAAGGGCTTGGGCAGGTAATCGTGCGCGCCCAGTTCAATACATCGAACGACGCTCTCCAACTCTTCCACGGCGGAGATCATAATCACCGGGATGTCGCGCAGGCGGGGGTTGGCCTTGAGCTGTTCCAGCACCTGGTAGCCGTCCATTTCGGGCATCTCCACGTCCAGCAACACCAGGTCAAACGGCTTGCCCTGGAGTTTTTCCAACGCCTGTCGCCCGTTTTCAGCCAGGGCGGCCTGGTAGCCGAGTTTGGTAATGTAACGCGAGAGCATGATGCGGTTCATACTGTTGTCATCCACAACCAGGAGCGAGCTGGCGGGGGGAGATGGAGATTGATTGGTTGTGGTTGCTTCCCCTTGCATCTGGGTCATTTCATACCTGCTACTTCCCAGCTACTTCAGCTCATCGATGTGACCATCAATGCGACGACCGAGAAAAGGACGTGATGAAGAAAACGAGTACAGATGACTGTTCTGCAGAGGACGACGGGACATGAGAGCAATCAGTGTATGGTGGGTCAGTACTGATGGGGACACGGCCCCACCATAAAGTTGAGAGCCCCTCACGAAATAAGACTCAACGCAAGCAAATTGTGAACAAAAACGCTCGCCCTTCTTGCGTATATTGAAGTATATCAGGTCGGAAGTAACAATACAAGAGAGTTTCCTGGATTGCAGCCATTCCTGAACTATGCTAAGATAAACCCAAGTTATTTACTTTCTCTGGTCAATTGAAGAAGGCCCTGTTGGGAGTATTATCACCTGGAATGAAGAGTTCCAGCTGTTATAGCAGAAGGTTGATCAGGTGCGCAGGAGCTAAGAGCAGTCTGCAACCTTGAATGTAATCTAGAACAGGGAGAAATCAAGCCATGTCCGCGATCGTTTCGATTCACTCCTACCGGGGTGGCACTGGCAAATCCAACTTGACCGCCAATCTTGCAAGTAGTCTCGTCCAACAAGGCAAACGAGTCGCCGTCGTCGATACCGACATTCAGTCACCTGGCCTGCACGTCCTCTTTGGGATGGCTCCGCAGCAGATGGGCTTGACCCTCAACGATTACCTGTATGGTCGGTGCAGCATTGAGCAGGCGACCTATGATGTCACCAGTAAGCCGGGTCCTAACGTACCACCAGGAGGAGCCCTCTACTTGATCCCCTCTAGCATCAAAGCCAGCGAGATTACGCGGGTCTTGCGTGAGGGCTACGAAGTCAACTTGCTCACCGACGGCTTTCGCAAGCTGATGAAAGCGTTTCGTCTCGATTACCTCTTCCTTGATACCCACCCTGGCTTGAATGAGGAGACGCTGCTCTCCATTCTGATTTCCGATACGCTGGTGTTGATCCTGCGCCCCGATCAGCAGGATTTCCAGGGAACTGCCGTCACGGTGGAAGTCGCCCGTAAGCTCAAACTGAAGAAGTTGCTGCTGGTGGTGAACAATGCCCTACCCAGGCTGGATTTTGAGAGTCTGAGGCAGCAGGTGCAAGACACCTACAATGCACCCGTCGCCGGAATATTGCCAGCCTCGGAGGAAATGATTGAATTGGGCAGCGCTGGCCTCTTCAGCCTGGCGTACCCTGAGCATCCTTACAGCCAGGGAGTGCGGGAGATAGCTGCGCAGATACTGAGTGCAGCTTGAGATACATCCCAGGGTAAAGCCCAGGAGGAGAGGCAAACAGGATGGGTTTGTTTGACTCGTGGCAGCCTGAGTAGAATCGACGTGACAACCTGCCAGAGCGAACGATGGCTGATGTGCTGGCATTACCCGAGGACTTGCGTACCATTATGGACTACCTGGTAGAGCAGGGCGAGAGCGAGCTGGCAGAGGTGTCGGATCACATTGGGCAAGACGAGGCCTCCACTCGCGCCCTGCTCGCCGATCTGATCGAAAAGGGCTTCGTGCAAGAGATGGTAGCGGGTAGTCAGCACCGCTACCGAGTGCGATTGGCGTCTAGACGTCGAAGTCGATTGCCTCTAGATCTTTGACGAGGTCTGAACCGGAAGGTTGGCTTTCATTATGTCTTTTCACTGTGGCCTGTTGAAAGTCACCGATTCCTCCCTCTGGCACGCTTGAGACTTGCCGAATTTTAGATATATGTATTCCTCTACTCAAAGCCGATAGATGATCTTATCAGCAGCATCGTAGCGGTTTCAATGAGATAAGCTGCCGATACTCTGCTGGTGATTGAGCATTTCTCTCCAGTCAGGCCTCCCTGAAGAGCTTGTGCAGGGAGAGAGGGGAGGGGTCGAGGTGATAGAACAAGTGTTACAACAATACTAGAAAGATGCATAAATAATCGTACGGAACCGACGGGTTTCGACTACGCTGTCACCAATTTTATACCTCTTCCTTGCCCCGTCTGGGAAACTGTATCTCAAGGTGCAACACCTTCTGGCAGCAGATGAAACTTTTCAGAGAAGCAACCCTCCTCCTATCAAGCACCGACGACCAGGGCCGAAACACCCGCACTACGGTATTCCCGCTGAACACTGGCCGATGGTCATTCACCATGTTGTGGAGAAGAAAGAACCGCTTCGCACAGTGGCAGCTGCATACGGTGTCTCTCATGAAACGATCCGTCGCCTCATTCGTGCTGCTATGAAAGAGCATGCATAGCAAGAAGCGCAACTTTACAATCTGTCATGATGGGTATTTGCGTCGTGTTATCCTGTGCTGCTCAAGAACGGATCCCCTCCATAGCCAATACCATGGCACTGCTAGAGGTAACTTCTCTTTTCAGCTACAAAGGATCATCTCAATCGCTGTCCAGCCTACAAGCAAGGTAATTGGAGCGGCAGGACCCCTGACATTGCATGGTGGAGACACGGGTCCTGGCCTCGCTGCCATACCGTGAGTCTAGCAGGTGAGGACGGGACACACCTGGACACACGGCGGATGGCACCTGGGGAACGGATGGAAAATCCGTCGTGATCGAGACAACCATGCTCTTCCTGTAGGCTGCAAGACCCTGGGAAGAAGGCGGGAAAAGACGGATCGCCCCGGCGAAATTCGAGGGTGAAATCTGTCCCTTTTGAGAACGGATCTGCCAGGTAGCCAGCACAGGTATCAAGATTCTCAAAACGCCTTATCACGCGAAACGCCCCAATGCGATCTGCGAGCGCTTCTTGAGGAGCGTCAAACAAGAATGCCTGGATCATCTGTTGATTGTTCAGGAGAAACAACTCCAACGCGTGCTCAATGGCTATGTCGCCTACTTCAATCGGGCTCGACCGCATCAAGGGATAGCGCAACAGATTCCTGAACAGCCTAGCTCAGTTCCTTCCGCTCAGGATGCAGGGAACCAGGTGATCGCTCTTCCGGTCATGGGTGGGCTGCACTATGACTATCAATGGGCGGTCTCTCGCGGGACCACATGGGCGAGCATCCAGCTGGTGGACCAGGTCCATCCAGCTGAGAGCTCATGGCTGAAGAGGTCTGTGACAGGCCTCTCATGGAGCCTGTGCATGCCTTCCCTGATGGTTTGTTGTCCATACACCAGTGGTTTCTCTGCTGAACGAGAACGATTCCCCTCCTCGATCATTGGCTGAATCCCACTTGACCATCAGAAAGAGGCGGGCGGTGAATGCCCAAGGGGCCTCTTTCTCGAACGGATGATCCAAGTAGCCAATACAAGCACCCCACCACCAAACAAAGATTGACTTTATAGCAAATTTACTATATTCTATAGGAGAAACACTTTGAAAAAATTGGAGAAGTGCTTTGGAAAAACCGGAACCGCCTGTTTTGCGCCTCGTAGTTTGGTTAGGAAACTCAAGGGCTAATCTGTTGGATTTTCCAAAGGAGGTGCAGAAGTTGATGGGAGACGAATTGCAGTTGATGCAATACGGGGGAATGCCACGGGATGCAAAGCCGTATCGGGGACTTGGAAGCGGAGTTTTTGAAATCGCTGTGAGCTATGAGACAGACGCGTATCGTGTAGTGGTAGCTGTACAAATCGGCAAGAAGATTTACGTTCTTCATGCTTTTCAGAAAAAATCTAAAAAAGGGATTAAGACCCCGCAATCCGATAAGGACTTAATTCGTAAACGTTACAATGCGGCTGTGCAGGCTGCTAAGGAGGAAGAGAAAAATGAGCGAAGAAATTGAAATGTACGAAGGCAGTGGTAACGTTTATGCCGATTTAGAGTTGGAAGACGCTGATGAGCTTCTTACCCGCTCACAAATTGGGTTTTTGGTATTCAAGATTTTGGAAGACAGAAAGCTCAAACAGCGTGAAATTGCCAGTGTTCTAGGGATTGCACAACCCGACGTATCCCACTTGATGAATGGGCATTTTAGCCGCTTTACAACCGATAAGCTGCTAGACTTTCTCAAACGCTTGGACCAGAAAGTGACTATCCAGGTTAGCAGCCATCACACAGGCGAACCCTACCGGCAGGTTACTTTTGCACCGTAATTGACAGCCTTGAGGAAGGTCATCACGCCCTATTACGACCGATTACGCGCCGCGGGCAAGCCGATGAAGGTCGCCCGCTGTGCCTGTGCTGTGCCTCGCTCCTGCATATCGCCTTTGCGGTGGTCACTCGCCAGCACGCCTTTGATCCTGACTATCAATCAACACCGAGGTTACCGGTCCAGAAGGTGTCAACCCCAGGTGAGGTTGATCCGTCTGCTCTTTAGCAGACGAAAACCGGCTGTTTTTTCGACTTCAATCAGGCCTATATTTCTGTGACTATGCAAGCGCAGCTGTGTCAAGGAAAGCGCAGCGGCTTGACACGGCTGCGCGGCATGGTACACTTGCTTTGGCCTGATTGGGCGAGAATCCTTGACCCCTGAGCGTCGAAAAGCCGTCCTTGTATCTGACATCTGCTCATAATGTTTCTGGCGGGCCGCAGGCCCGCAAGGAGGAGAGGGAAGGTGGTCGGGGGACACCCCGCTCCCCGGCAAGGGCTCTGCCCCTGCTGCAAGCCCCCCAGGCTTGCTTGCCCCGATTGATGAGTGGATCTCAGTAGCTTATGTAGGCCCAGGAAAGGAGAGAGCATTATGACCACAGAAGATAGTATTGTACGGACGATAGGCGTTTCGATGGAGGGTTTGACGCTGCGCGTCGCGGACGTAGAACGCTCGCTGGCCTTTTACAAGAGGATTCCCGGCGTCGAGGAAATCGTGCATCGGCCCGGAGAATTTGCCCTGCTCTCCATTGGCAAGGGGCTGATAGGGCTATTGAAGTATGGGGCCACGCATGTAGAGTTTGGGACATCGGATGTGGATGGGTTGTACCGGCATTTGAAAGAAGCAGGTTTTCCGGTAGAGGGTGCGCCGAGCCAGAAGCCGTGGGGGGAGTATACCTTCACGGTGCATGATCCAGATGGGCACGTTTTGGAGTTCGACGATTCGCATGACGTGCCATGACCACTTTAGCGGCACCATCTTGCCAAGATGGTGCCGACTTCAAAGGGAGGTATCTGAATTACAAGGATATATGGGGAGGGTTTCATTCCTCCTGCTTGTAGAAGCTCTGTCCAGGCTGTCTCAGATCTGGGGGAAATTCCTGTAAGAGCCACATATTGCCATCGGGGTCGCTGAAGCCGGCATACTTCACTCCTTGAACATCCATGATCTCGCCGACTTCCAGTCCTCGTTTCACCAGCGCCTCACGAGCTGTGTCTATGTTGGCTACGACCAAGTGCAGTCCCTTTACCGATCCGGGCGTCATCTCAGTAATTTCGCCCATACCGGTGCCAAAGACGATGCTACAAGCCGACCCGGGGGGCGTGAACTGGAGAACCCTCATGGTGTCGGTGGGTCGCGTATCCACCTCTAATTTAAAGCCAGCCTGTTGATAGAAGGCTTTGGCACGGTCCACATCAGAGACGGGGACCGGCACCAGCTCAAGTTTCATTTCATGGACTGCAGGAATGTTGTCTTTGTTGTTATCTGCCATGATGATGGCTCCTTTCACTAATTCCAAGTTGCTCTGTATCCTTTGAGGTGATTGTGGACAACGGGCCGATCAATCGGCCCCTACGGGTTAAGCAGAAGTTCCTCAAGACGATTGTAGGTATCGTTGAGGCCTTCTTCCATGCCACTCTGGAGCGTGCCATCGCGGTCAGCGACGGACTGGAAAACTGATTGAACGGTTAACCTGGTTCTGCCTCCGGGCAAGGCATCAAGTTTCATCGTCTCCAGGGTCACATGTCCGGTTTCCGGTAAGCCTTCAAACTCAAAGGTATCAATAATGCGCTGGGGTGCAAGGATTTCGTGATAGACACCGTGAAAGGCGTAGGTGTTTCCCTGGGCGTCTCGATTGATAAAGCGCCATTGTCCACCGGGTCTCGGGTCCATCCTGTCAACTTCGGTTGAAAGGTATCGCGGTCCCCACCATTGCGGGATCAGTTGTGGATCGGTGATGGCTTTAAAGACGAGCTCACGCGGTGCATCGAATTCGCGTGTGATGAGGATTTCTTGTTTGCCCGGTTCTGCACTAATATTCGTCTTATTGGCTGACATGCTTATTCAGCTCCTTTCTGTTTTTCCATTGCGAGGACAGTATCTAAGGCTGCAAAGCGCTCTTCCCAGAGCTGCCTGGTTTGCTGCACCCATGCTTCAAATTGAGACAGCGTCCGGGGATTAAGGCGGTAGACATGTTTTTGAGCCCGTTTGTCCATTTCCACCAGGTGTGCCTCGCGCAAGACTTTGAGATGTTGTGAGATGGCCTGTGGGCTGACAGGAAAGTGTTGGTAGATGGCAGTAGCCGGTAACTCACCGCTGGTGGCGAGGAGTTCTAAGATGTTCCTTCTTGTAGGATCGGCAAGGGCCACAAACATATCCATGCAATTATTATAAAGCATTTACTTAATTAAGTCAAGGTTTGACTTCTGACATCCACTCCTAAATCGCTTGAAGTTTGCGGTACTCCCCCTCACGGTGGTGGATCATTCACCCTTCTCTCCTATCCGCTTGACAGTCCCTTCCGACACTCACTATGATCAGGAAGCTCTCTCTTATTCTCATTTCCAGCGGCGGGGATTTTATGACCTTTCATCTGTTCCTGTTCTTGCCCACGGTCTGCCTCCTCCTCTCACTGGCGCTGCTTTGGTGTCTGGGCTGGCTCCCTCTTCAGCCTTCCCACGAACCCGCAGGGAGCAGACGCGCGCCGGTCCACCGTCTGCTCAAGCCTCGCACCCCGCTGGATTGCCCCATATGCCGCCTCTGTTCCTCAGATGCGAGACCTGCCTCTGCGGAAGTCGCGCCCCTGGGGTGAGGTGAAAAGCCGCCGGGGAGCGCCCAAGCGGGTGAACACTGAGGGCTACGCCTGTCCCAATCAGCAGTGCCCCTCCTTCGGGATCACCTTCAGTGCACGACGGCACACTCCCTTGTACCGGTTGAAAACCCCTTCCCAGCAGGTCGCAATGGTGCGGATCTCGCGCTGGCTGAAGGGCTGGACCCTTCCGCTGCCGAACGTGTCTTCGGCTACCGACAAGCCACCATCAGCACCTGGCTGACTCGCGCCGGGGAACATGCACAGACCTTGCACCAATGCTTCTTTGCCAATCTCCGGCTGCCGCATACCCAGCTGGATGAATTGCGCACTAGGCTGCGCAGCGCCAGACAGGTGCTCTGGCTCTGGCTGGCCATCGATCCCCTGACCAAGATATTGCCTGTGCTCCATCTGGGTCCCCGCACACAACACATGGCGCATCTGCTCATCCACTCCCTGCGACAGATGCTGGCCGCCTTTCTGCCTTCCTCTCTTTACGAGTGATGGCCTCAATTGCTACTTCTATGCGTTGACGGCCCACTTTGGCCAATGGCTCGCCTCGGGTCGTCGTGGGTGGAACGTGCGCCGCTGGCAGGTGGCAGCGGGCCTGATCTACGGCCAGGTGAAGAAAAGCTACCGAAGGCGCAAGCTGGTGCGGGTGACTCACGTGATGCGTCTGGGGACAGAGGACCCTCTCAAAGCGGCCCTACAGGGATTAGGTCTTTCTGGTCGGTTGAACACCGCCTTTATTGAGCGCGTGAATTTGACCGTCCGCCAGGGGGTAGCCGCGCTGGCTCGCCGAACCTGGGCCACGGCTCAACAGTCCCCGCACCTGCTCGCCCATCTGGAGTGGTGGCGCGCCTACTATCATTTTGTGCGTCCCCACGAAGCACTCCGAGTAGCGCTCCTGCAGCCACGAGAGCAAGGTAGCAAACGTCTGGCGCAACGCTACCGATAGCGTACTCCGGCGATGGCAGCCGGCAGAACCCATCGACGATGGACAGCGTGCGAGGTGCTCTCTTGTCCCTTGCCGCCGGTTTCCGCTTGAGCGCCACGCAAGCCTGATGGGGGAGGAGCATCATGTCGCAAACAAGTCGGTGAAGGTGCCAGCAGAAGCGCTCGGGTGGAGTCTTCTTCCAGGATACTGTGGCTGTTCGGTCTGTCCAATGACGAACATCCAGCCCGAAACGCGTTCACGGGGGACTTGTCAAATTATCCACCATGTCTCATGGGAGCACCGGCATCGGTCTCAATGAGAGAGGCCAGAGCCTGGTAGATGCCGTATACCTTTCCCTGGGCTATACCTCCAAGGCTTCTGGAGTCTGGATGAAAGGATAGTTGCCAGGGCGGAGCTTGCCTCCGCCCTGGCTAACCACGGAGCAGACTCCTCGGTGGGCAGTAGGGGCGTGAGCTTGCCTCCGCCATAGGCGTCGTTGCACAGGCAGATTTTGGTGAGGCAATGTGCTCTACCTGCCCACGCTCGTGTCCTCGAACGCCCCTAAGGCGCGCAGCGAGGCCTGTTGTGCCTCGGTGAGACCCCGAATGCCGGTGATAGTGAGCCGCTCGTAGAGGCGATTTCGCAGTGTTTGGAGCGGCTCGCCGTTCTCGAGGTCCCAGAGGCGGATGGCCCCGTCATCCCCGCAACTGGCCAGCCTGCTGCCATCGGGGCTCACCTTGAGCGCGTGCACTGTTCCCTGATGCGCGCCTCGCACCCGCACACACGCTCCGCTCTGCACCTCCCACCAGCGCAGTCTGCCGTCATCGCCTCCACTGACCACCACCTCCCCACCGGGAACCCAGCTCAGCGCAGAGACCACCCCCGGATGCCCTGCAAAAGTCTGCAGCGGCTTTCCACTGTCGGCCTCCCACACGAACAGCTCTCCGCCCCCTCTGCCGCTGCCGACGGAGGCCAGCCGCCTCCCATCGGGACTCCAGGCCACACTCATGACGGCTCCCCGATGTCCCGCCAACTGCTGCTGCAGTGTGCCAGCACTCGCCTCCCACACATAGACGGAGCCATCATCACCCCCGCCAGCCAACCGCGTCCCGTCCGGGCTCCAGGCCACGCGCCGGAACCAGGTCCTGTGCGCGCGATCTGCCCAGCGCAGGGAGTGGGCGGCTACATCCCACACGAGCACGCCCTGCAGAATAGTTCCGCTGGCCAGCCGCTCCCCGTCCGGACTCCAGGCCACCCCGTAGAAGAAGGTATTGGCGTGCTCGAGGTCCCGGAGAATCTGGACACAGGTCCCGGTGGCTAGCTCCCAGAGCATAATCGCATTATCCCACCCGGCACTGGCCAGCCTGCTCCCATCGGGACTCCATGCCACGCCATAGACATTCTGGCGATGGCCGCGCAACATCCTGGGTGGCCTCCCACCGGCCACCTCCCAGACGGTGACGTGCGTATCCGTGCCGGCGCTTGCGAGCTGTGTGGCATCCGGACTCCAGGCGAGGTCATAGAGGGAGGCCACGTACCCCTGGAGGACGCGCACGCACTGCCCACGCTGCACCTCCCACAGCCGCAGCGTGCCATCGTCACTGCCACTGAGCAGGTGGCGGCTGTCGGGGGTGAAGGTCAGGTCGTTCACCACGGCGCTATGGCCCTGCAGCACCACCTGAGCGCGGCCAGGCTTCACCTCCCACAGCCGGATGGTGTGGTCAAAGCTGCCACTGGCCAGCGTGTCTCCATCCGGACTCCAGGCCAGGCAATGCACCCGCTCGGTATGCCCAGCAAGCGTCTCGAGACAGCGGGAGCTTTCCAGGTCCCACAGCTTGACGCTGCCATCCCAGCTCGCGCTGGCGAGTCTGCTGCCGTCGGGGGCAAAGGCTAACCCATGCACCCAGCTGCTATGCTCAGAGAGCGTCTGCACACAGCGAGCCGGCCCGCCCGGCTGCCTCTGCCAGATGCGGATCGTGCCCGCAAAGTCGCCACTGGCGAGCAGCCCTCCATCGGGGCTCCAGGCCAGCCCGAAGACAAGACCGGGATGCGGCAACTCCTCGAGGCGGGTCCCCAGCTTCGCATCCCAGAGCTGGACGGTGGCATCGCCTCCCACACTGGCGAGCAGGCTGCCATCGGGGGAGAAAGCCAGGCCTCTGATCCCCGTCGTCTGCCAACTCGACCAGAGCAAGGCATGACTTTCTACGTCCCACAACTTGACGCTGCCATCAGAGCTCCCGCTCACGAGCGCGCGTTCGTCCGGGCTGAAGGCGAGGCCCCAGACCGTGTCGGTGTGGGCCCGCCAGACCAGGTGCAGCGTCTCTCCTGCCTCTCGCTCCACCCGCCAGATCCAGACTTCCCCCCGCTTGCTCCCCGCGGCCCAAGAGTGCCCGCTCTTGCTGATAGCGACCGTCCAGATGGCATCGAAGGCCTCCGTAAAGACACACTCACGCATCACGGCCCCAGACAGAGTCGCATCTTGCATCTCGACCCCTTGCAGGTAGGACCCACGAATGGCGAGCCCTGAGAGGTCCAGAGCGCGCAAGTGGCCGCGCAGCGCTTTGAGCAGGCTGATCACGTTGGCAGGACCGTAGCCCCGCGTGGCCGGGTCCTCAGCACGGAACTGCGCGAGCAGGCCCAGCAAGTGGGCTTCGATCTGTGCGTCTGCTCCCAGTTCCGAACGCAGCCGCTCGAGGAGGGGATGGACCAGCAGGCGCACCTGGATCTCTCGCACATAGTCTTTGCCCTGCGCCTGCTCCAGGGCAAGTCGTCGCAACTGCTGCGGGTTTTCCAGCACGATCTCTTCGGCCAGACGTTCGCCCAACACATCGGTGAGGAACTCCATCACCACCGATTGCAGGCTGAAGCTGGCCTGCTGCCCTCGTTCCAGCAGCGAGCGGCGTCTCAGCGCTTCCAGGGCCTCCAAGACCCGCGCGCGCAGCGCCCGGGGATGCAGGACCTGCGCCAGGGTATCGAGCGGCGTCCACTCGCGCAGGACGGCCAGCCAGGTCAGCAGCTGGTACTCCAGCGCTGAGAGACGCCCCACCTGCTGGCGCAGCACCGGGCGGACGCCGTTGAAGACCAGTTCCCCTTCGTGTAAGAAGCGGTCGAGATCGCCACCGAAGAGGTCGAAGACCGCCTGCCCCACGATCTTGAGGGCCAGGGGATTGCCCGCGTAGCCGGCCACCAACCGCTGCCAGGCAGCAGGCGTGCCGGAGAGCTCCTTGTCGACGAGCAGGACACGGGCCGTCGGTTCGTCCAGCCCCACCAGGCGCAGTGAGCGCACCGGCCTGTGTGCCCCCTCCAGCGGCTCGATCTCGCGGGGTTTCTCGCGGGAGGTGAGCAGCACGCAGCTCTGGTGGGCCGACTCTCCCAGGCGCTGAAGGAGCCGCCCGTAGCCCTCGTAGCCCGGCAGGTAGTTGCCCTCGGGGTCCCCGCTCACCAGCAGCGACTCCAGGTTGTCGAGCACGAGCAGGCAGCGGTTCGCCTGCAAGCGCGCCACGAGCTGGTTGATGCGCTGCTCCAGCGAGGAGGGGAAGGAGGTGGGTGGCGTCTGGGAGAAGAAGGTGAGGCAGTCGGCGACCAGCTCCTCGCACGAGGGGGCGTCGCGCACCGAGCGCCAGAGCACCGCCTCGAACTGCGGTGTCAGGCGGATGCCCAGCAGGGAGGCCAGCGTACTCTTGCCGATGCCGCCCATCCCGAGCAGGGCGATCAGGCGACAGTGCTCCTGCACGATCCACTCGGAGAGCTCGGCCACTTCCACCTCGCGGCCGGAGAAGTGACTCACGTCGAGGGCTCCTACCCAGTCCACGCGTCGGGAGGCGGCAGTCTCCTCTCCCGCGTGGGCAACCGCCGTCTCGGCCGGTGGGGAAAGCGGAACGGGCGCAAGAGAAGCCTGCTTCACAGCAGCTTCCCCGGCCTCTTCGACTGCCGTCGGTGGGGCAGAGGGCCGGGCCAGCACGGCCGCGAGCCACCTCTCATCAAGCAGCACCCGTTGATGGGCCGTTTTCCATAAGGCGCGGATCTCCTCTTCCTCCCGCCCGGGCACAAAAACCTGCTGCTGCACACACACCGCAAGAAAGTGTTGCAGATGTTCGGCCTTGGGATAGTCGCCGCCGCCCTCCCACTCGGCGACCGCGCGTCGAGAGACGCCCAAGAGGTCGGCCAGGCCGGCTTGCGTCAGGCCGATGCTGCTGCGCAGCGTCAGCATCGCCTGCCCAAAGGCATAGTCACGCTCACGATAAGAGTGCCGCGGCATCGGCGTCCTCTGTGCCTTCCTCGTGACCCGCCAGCACTTGGCCAGCAATGTGAAGCAATTTGAAGCAACATGTCACCCTGTGGCAGCTGTTTTCCCCAAGCACTCCCGCTATACTAGGTGATGTTGGATACGCCCGAGGCGGGTCCACGCTCAGTGGAGGGTCTGGGCACTGGTGTGACGCTCCAGACCCTCCTGTGTAACTTCATCTTAGTAGCATAGCACATTTCGGGTGGTACTGCCCCACTCGGTGGTGGATAATTCAGACTTCTCTCCCAATCGCTTGACAGCATGGTAGACTCACCGTATCCTTGCTTCTCGAGGAGTTCTCCCTTCTCCCCATTTTTTTTGCAGCGAGGATCTGTATAGTGCTTCATGTGTTCGTGTTTCTGCTCGTGGTTTGCCTCTTGCTCTCTCTGGTGCTGCTTTGGCGTCATGACTGGCTCCATCTCCGGCCATCCTCCTCACGAAGAGGAGCCACGCGTAGCACACTCCACCGTCTGCTGAAGCCCGCTGCCCGGACGATTGCCCCGTCTGTCGTCTTAGCTCCACTGCCTCATTGGGTGGAGAGCCAACACCTGCTCCTGCACGTCCCTGGTGCGAGGTGAAAAGACGGCGAGGAGCTCCCAAACGCATAGACACCGAAGGGTTCGCTTGTCCCAATCATCTCTGCCGTACTTCGGGATCACTGCTGCTCAGATCCATGCCCTGGTCGGAGATGGCAAGCATGGTCAGACCGAGCAGATTCAGACGTTTCGAGGCCCTGCCTGCCATACCACTTTTACTTCCAGGCGACACACTCCCTTGTACCGTCTGAAAACCCCCTCTCAGCAGGTTGCTATTGTCCTGTCGGCACTGGCCGAAGGGCTGGATCCTTCCGCTGCTGAGCGAGTTTTCGGCTACCGACAAGCCACCATCACCACCTGGCTCATGCGCGCAGGCAGGCACGCTGAGATCCTCCATGAGCGCTGCTTCCGCAACCTGCACCTTCCGCACCTGCAATTGGACGAACTACGCACCAGGCTGCGCAGCGCCAAGCACGTGCTCTGGCTCTGGCTGGCCATCGACCCCCTCACCAAGATTCTTCCGGTCCTGCATGTCGGCCCCCGCACGCAAAACGCGGCGCATACGGTCATTCACTCCTTGCAACAGCTCTTAGCTCCTGACTGCCTTCCACTCTTTACCAGTGATGGGCTCAATCTCTACTTCTATGCCCTCACCGCCCATTTTGGTCACTGGCTTCAGGTGCGTCGTGGAGGCCGGAACGTCTTGCAGTGGCAGGTAGCAGCGGGCCTGATCTACGGCCAGGTGAAAAAATGCTACCAGCGGCGCAAGCTACTGCGGGTCACGCATGTCATGCGCCTTGGAACAAGCGAAGCTCTCCTGGGTGTCTTACAAGGACTGGGCTTCTCAGGGCGGCTGAACACCGCCTTTATCGAGCGAGTGAATCTGAGTGTCCGTCACGGGGTAGCAGGTCTAGCCCGCCGCACGTGGGCCACATTTCAGCAGACCCCGAACCTGCTGGCTCACGTAGAATGGTGGCGAGCCTATTATCACTTTGTGCGGCCCCATGCCTCGTTACAAGTGACACTTGCGCAGCCTCGAGAACGAGGTGGCAAGATGCTAGCACAACGGTACCGGCAGCGTACTCCAGCGATGGCGGCGGGGAGAACGAACCGACGATGGACTACGAAGGAAGTCCTGTGCCATCCCTTACCGCAGACGCCTTGCATCTCAATGTGAGCAGGAATGACGTGAGAAGACGCCCAGTAATAGAGCAGGAAAAGGCTTAGTGTGGGTGAAAACAGCTCTAGGTGACTAGACCTAAGGATGACGCACCCTGTTATGCACTCGAATGAGGAGAAAATCAGCCCAAAATGTGTTCTTAGGAGGCTGATCGAATTATCCACCATGTCCAATGGAAGTACCTGTCGAATTATCCACCATGTCCCATGGGAGCACCTGCTTGTTTCTCCATAAATAAGAGTATATACGCCTATTTCTCTTTTTCAAGGCTACGGACGGTGACAAAGAGGCCCCAGGTTAAGCGCGGCTTGTGCCTGGCTCTTTCCAGGTAAAAAGCGAACGCCGGAAGAGCAAAACTGGAATGAGCCAGAGCGGATAGAGCAGATAGGGCAGGTTCGAGGCCCAATAGGAGACATTATTCGTCACGCTTGGGAGACCAGCGAAGATGTCGCCTAGGAAGAAGCCAACGATCGCATAGAAGATCATCGCGCCCGTGATGAGCCCAACGGGGATCACCCAGGGCCGCCTCAGCCAGAGACCCACACCGGTGGCGACGTAGAGCGGGCCAAGCAAGAACGCATCCTCGACAGCGCCCGCGAGAGTGCCAGGGTCCACCTTCAGATAGCTGTTGTCGCCGTTCAAGATGTAGGCGTACCAGACCTGGCCGAGCAGGTTGCTGTTGGGTCCGATGGTGACGAGGTGCAGCGCGAAGAGGACATAATAGAACTGGGGAATGGTGGTCACAATCCCGAGCAGGAGCGAGAAGCCAGCGAGGATCGAGAGCCAGAGCGGGCGCCTGGTAGTACGTTGGAGACGAGTGGGCTGATCGACGCGTGCGGCCATAGAGTTGTCCCTCCTTTTGCTTTGTGCTAGTGGATGGTCAAAGTTCAAGTGATGGGTGAGGTATGGCTAGCCGGGCGAGGGCAAGCCTCGCTCCTACATTTCTACCCCTCACCACAAGATGGACAGAGTACTAGTGGTAGGATATCACATAAGGTTCTCGCTGTAACTCCTCGTTCTACACGAGTGTATTGGGTAAAATTTGAGGTTAAACTAGTCAAATTTTGCTCTTTCTTCTGTTACTAAACAGTTTTCGCAGCAGTGAGAAGACCGACCATATGAGGGCGTAGGAAATAGCTCATCCACAGAATAATCAGCAAAATTCCGCCAGTTTAATTTCAAAATTTACACGTTTACACGCGGACATTTGGAGATAAGGAATTAGGTAGGAGCAGGGGGAGAAGCAGACATTTGGAGATAAGACGTAGCGGACTTGAGAGGCGTCCTGGCTGTCATCCTGAGTGCGAGCTTTGGGTCTGGCATATCCGTTTTTAACTCGACGGGACACACGAAATAGTTTACAATCTTCTTATATCCCGGACCAGGAAGGGAAAGGAAGAGAAGATGCAGCAGGGCTACCCCATTCTGGAGTTTGATAGTGCTGCGGAGGCCGTACTTGAGCCACGGCGGCTTCTTAAGCCCATGGACGTGTCTGAACATGCTGTTGCCTGCTTTTTCCAGGATGTGATTACGAAGCTGTCTCAGCAGCACAACGCCAAAGTCGTGAAACACCTGAGGAGTGAAATTGGGTCGCACCCGATCTATGAGATCGAGGTCGCAGGGAAACGGCTGACCGTTTTTCACCCTGGGGTTGGGGCGCCGCTGGCGGCAGCCCTGCTCGAGGAGGTGATCGCGCTGGGCTGCAGGAAATTTATCGCGTGTGGTGGTGCTGGTGTGCTTGATAGTGCCCTGACGGTTGGGCACGCGCTAGTACCGACGATAGCCGTCAGGGATGAGGGGACCTCCTATCACTACTTGCCGCCTGGGCGTGAAGTCGCTGCCAACCCGCAGGGAGTTGCCGCTCTTGAGAGCGTGCTCAAGGCCCACCAGGTGGAGTACCTGCTCTGTAAGACGTGGACGACTGACGCCATCTACCGTGAGACGCCGGCGAAGGTGCAGCGACGCCGGGCGGAAGGGTGCCTGGCCGTGGAGATGGAAGCGGCTGCGTTTTTTGCGGTGGCCCAGTTTCGCGATGTGCAATTCGCGCAGTTACTCTACGGTGGCGACGATGTGGGCGGGAGCGAGTGGGATCACCGGCATTGGGATAAACATACCTCGGTGCGTGAAAACCTGTTCTGGCTTGCTGCCGAGGCCTGCCTGCTGTTGTAACTTGCGAGATTGCACCGGGCTTTTTGGTGGCCCGCTTCTCCGTCATGCTCGCGGGGCTTCGCCCCGCGAGCGGGTTGCGAGAACGCTGGGCACGACGTGCAAGACGGAAACACCAAAAAGCCTTGCAAGATTGCAACCACCACCCAGACAAGTGGAGCTAATCCTCAAGTGGGAGCACCGGAGGATGAGGTCTTCCTCCAAGCAGGCAGGAGGCTTTCCCAAGCAGGAGTGCCAAGCAGTCTGAGTACTCTTCTGGCGAGAAGACGCCATAACAGCCAGCCAGGTAGATCACCGCGGGAGCGGTGCCCAGTTCACGGTGACGAAGCCGGCGCAGGCGACGAATGGCCACCTTCGCCAGTCGCCTCCCGCCCGCAAGCGATAGACTTGGGCGGTGTTGAAGGCCAAGCAGGTCAAGGTGGTGCGCCCCAGAGCCGCCGCCACATCGCGTCCCCAGCGCTGCTGCTCCAGCCAAGAGCCCTCTTTGAGTTCGCGATAGGTATCATCCTCAATGAGCCAACGTAGACGAAACGTGAGGCCTCTCCTGTGCTGGCTACATGGGTTATCTGCCAGGCAAATTGAGAGTTTCCCTCTTCAGTTATCTGGTGCTTTGACGACGAAATACACGTTGGGTCAAGCCAGGGAGGAACGTCCTTGCTTTCTTGGGCTGCAACTCACTGACGATGAGGCGCACCTCTCCCGGGTGTGTTTCCTTTCGCAAGACAAACGAAAAACAACGGCCTGCTGGTTCTCAACACAACGGCAAGCATGCAAGACGTTTCTCTAGTGTTGCGCATGCCTCAGGCCGTCACATCTACATCTCTGAAAGAACTTATGCACTTCTGCGGTAGTCGTGATGTAAACCACCTAGGATCGGGAAGCTGAGGACTTTGCGATCTGTAGGATCTGCTGGCACTGATCCAGCCTTCGGGTCGGGAATCTGCTGCTTGATCCCTTGATGCGGTCGTGCCTGGTTGAAGTACGTCACATACGCATGGAGGACGCGGTGGAGCTGCTTCTCATGCATGATGAGCAGATGATCGAGGCACTCACGCCGCACACCTCCCAGGAACCGCTCACAGATGGCATTGGCTCGCGGGGCGTGATAGGGGGTTGTGAGAATCTCGATGCCACTCGTCTTGGCAACCCGCGCGAAGGTCAGCCCAAACTTGCTATCATTATCACAGCTGAGGTACTTCGGCCCCACGCCATAAGCGGTGGCCTCCCGCAATTGTTGCGCCGTCCAGATGTCCGTAGGAGATCGTGTGACGCCGACATGGATCACTTTGCGGGAGTGCAGTTCGATGATGAAGAAGGCGAACAGCGAGCGGAAGAAGAGATCCGTGACAGGCAGGAAGTCGCACGCCCAGATGTCTTTGGCATGGGTGTGTAAGAACGTGCTCCACGTCTGTCCTCCTGGCCTTGTAGTGCGCACGGGTCTCATGTACTTCTGAATGGTGCGTTTGCAAACGCGGATGCCCAGTTTGAGTAATTCGCCACGAATTCGTTCTGCTCCCCACAGATGATTATCCCTTGCCATCTCCTTGATCAACGCTATAGTCTCAGCGGAGATCTTGGGTGTGGTAGACATGGCTCTGGACTTGTATTTCCATAAGAGCTTGAAGCTCTGGCGATGCCACCGCAGGAGCGTCTCTGGCTGAACGATGAACAGCGCTTGCTTCCATGTTAATACCGTCCTGGCCAGAAATACGAGGAGTATGCGGTCCGTCCTGGTACAGGCAGGCCGTTTCACCTGTCGTCGTAGGATGATCACTTGTTGACGCAGCAGGGCGTTTTCTGCGACCAGTTCGGACTTGCTTCTGGCAAGGTCAGTCAGCGTCCCCAGGAGGAGCGAAGTGGTGTTCGGTGTGGTCCAGACGACGAAGCGGTGATGGAGCGACTGAAAGCAAAGACCTATCAACTGCTTGAAAAAAGTAAGAATCCCATGCACTGTGTACGTTACTCCTTTGTGAAGTTGAGCAGGTGAATGCTTTCGATTGTACTCTTCCTCTACGGAGTCGGCAAGGAGCAAGTAGCGTGATGAGCTATTCCCAAAGGGCTCAACTGGCGCTCGGATGCCACAAGTAGCCAGCACATCTGTCATGAGCATGAAGAGTATGCACCATCGACGCTCACTATGCTCTATTAGCTTCTCTTTGGAGATGGTAGGTGATCTCTGGTCGCTTCTTATCGTCCGGGACATGATCTTTTTTGGGAGAAACACCTACGGAGAGTTTCTCTCCTCAGATGAAGGGATTGCCCGGAATATTCTCGCTACCCGTCTTGTCCAACTGGAACAAAAAGGCGTCCTTATCAAAAAGCCTCATCCAACCGATGGGCGCAAAGACGTGTATGAACTGACGGAAAAGGCCTGGATTTGATCCCTCTTTTACTTGATATGTCAGAGTGGGGAGCCAAATATGAACCGGAAACCGCTATAAATGAAGCATGGCTCGAAAAGGTCAACGTTGATAGAGAAGCGCTGGTTACGCTTATTCGTGAAACGGTGCAGGGCGGTGGATCTATTCTCGTTGGAGAAAATAGCGTCATGAGTAAGTTACAAATCACGCATTAAATATGCTTCAAGCTCTTTACGGTTAGGGATAAACGAAAACGACCGTGCAAGGTGGTGACGCACGCTCTGGTGTGACAGGCGACCCGCGCGGTGTGACCACAGGAGAGGCGCGGATGCCCAAAAGTGGTTGGAAGGGAACCATGGTTCCCCCATCCTGAACGGCGTCTCGGGCGACCCATTTCCTCCTCATCAGAAGAATAGTTCCTGTTTCGGGCTTGATTCGTTCACTGCGTACTCATCCTTCCTTTTGCCGCCTGATATGATCCGTAAGCAACATCGTACAGCAGCGACGGGGCCTCTTGACATTTTCCCTTTTATATGTTAAATTAACCTATATTAAAAAATGTTAGGTTAATTTAATCTATAGAAAGGAGGAGCCGTTCGTGTATATCGATATTCTGATCCTGGCCGAACTCAGTAGCCGTCCCTATCATGGCTATGAACTCAAGCGCCAGGTCGAGTGGATCCTGGGTGAGACGCTCAACAGCAATCACCTCTACCCGGCGCTGCGGCGTTACGAGGAGATGGGCGCCATCTACCATGAGGTTGAGCGGCAGTCTGGTCGCCCGGATCGGCATGTGTATCACCTGACTGAGCAGGGGAAAGAAGTGCTGCGGACCCTCCTGCGTGATTTTTCTCCCGATCTCGCACGCAACGAGAGCGAGTTCCAAACGCGCGTGGCCTTTTTCCATTTGCTCGATCCCGCCGCTCGTCTGGCTATTCTGAAGACGCGACGGGAGGTGCTTGAGCAGCGCTTGCAGCACCGGCAACACGCGCTTGCTCTGGCGCGCGAACATCCGCACGCCACCTACGTGCACAGCTTACTCGATTTCCAACTCCGGCAGGTCCACCAGGAATTGGAGTGGATTGCCACACTCATCCAGGGGGTGCAAGCATGAACCTTTCGCTGTCTTCTTCCTCGCGTTCTTCTATGGCCGCGGCGACCCAGGCTGGGTTGCTGGCCGGCCCGTTCTTGAGTATGCTGGACTCCAACATTGTCACTGTCGCCTTACCGGACATTGCCCTCCAACTGCATAGCCCGCTTGAAACCGCCCAATGGATCGTCAGTGGCTACCTGCTGGCCCTGGCGGCGGTGCTGGCCGCCAGTGCCTATCTCGCTAAGCGCTTCGGCACCAGCCGCGTCTACCTGGCCAGTCTGCTCGGGTTTACGCTGGCTTCCGCATTGTGTGCGCTGGCTCCCACCATGGGCCTGCTCATTGCCGCGCGTGCGCTGCAAGGGGCCCTGGGGGCTCCGCTGGTGCCGCTGGCGATGGGCATGTTACTGGGGCAAGGAGGAGCGGCGCGCCAGATGCCACCAGCCGCTGGCATCGTCTTGTTTTTAGCCCCGGCCATTGGCCCGACCGCTGGAGGTCTCTTGCTGCATGTCGGGGGCTGGCCGCTGATCTTTCTGATCAATGTCCCCTTTGGCCTGCTGGGAGCGTTTGGTATCTGGCGTCTTGTCCGAGGAACGCCCGCTTCGCGCCAGCCGGGCACGCACTTCGATATCATCGGCTTGCTGCTGCTCTCGGGGGGCCTGGTACTTGCCATCTACGGGGCGACCCAAGGCGCGCAGTTTGGCTGGACCACGCTCTCGAGCTGGCCCTACCTGGCCGGTGGCCTCGGCTTGCTCGCACTGTATGTCGTCTGGGCCTCCTGTCACGCGCATCCTGCGGTGGATCTCAAAGTCCTGTGGCACCCCCAACCCGCCCTGGCCGTGGGATTCTCAGCCCTGGTGGCGATTGTCCTGTTCGTGATGCTGTTCCTCATCCCCGTGTTTCTGGAGAGAGTCCAGGGCTTCTCACCGCTGGTGGCCGGCCTCACCCTGCTGCCCCAGGGACTCGTGACGGGCGTGGGGACAGTGCTGGGGAATCGACTGGCTGCCCGCAGGGGCACGCGCCTGAGCGCCGTCCTGGGGATGGCGATCCTGACGGTTAGCACGGTGGCGCTCTTCGCAGTGCAGATCGCCACCCCGGCCTGGGTCACGGCCCTGATCTTGAGCGGTCGGGGCCTGGCGCTGGGCCTGACGCTCCAACCGCTGCTCAACACCCTGATGGGCAGCCTTCCCCCGGAGCAGGTCCCGGACGGCAATACGCTCTTCAATGTGGCGCAGCGCCTGGGCGGGTCGATTGGCATCCCGCTGCTGGCCACCTTCTTTGCGCTGCGCGAGCAGGTGCGCCTCCAAGAGGCGTTGCAGGCCCTGGGTTTCTCTTCCAGCGTGATTGGGCAAGGGGGAGGCGCGAGCGCGCTGGCACATTTGCCTGCCTCCGTGCAGGCACACCTGGCACAGGCCGCTGTCACCGGTTTCCACGATACCATCTGGCTGCTGGTGCTGCTGTCAGGTGTGGGCCTCTTGCTCGCGTTCTTGCTGCACGATCGTCCCGCAGCTTCCGCCACGCCAGAGGGTATACACGGTTGAGAAGCGTCTTGGAGAAGAGAGAGGCCTGAAGAACTCCTGAAGTCGAGGAGTTCTTCAGGTAAGCACCTATTGACTAGCATTTTATCTATTGAATATGATATACTTCCGGTATGAAACACGTATCTCAGTCTGGGGAGGAAAAACGCCCTTATCGCTCATGAGCGCGCCAACGTCAGGCCGAAGAAACGCGCCGACGTATTCTGGCTGCCACTCGTGAGCTGTTCGCGAGTCATGGCCACATCGGAAGGAAAGAACAATGGGAACAGAATCAAAAGATTTGAAGGTCGATGATGAATTGGAGACAAAAGTGAACAACCATATCCCCAAAAAACGCGGTTCCTCTCCCTGGCCATTATCCGTCTTTAGCAAGACTTTTTTGGGCGTGCTCCTTGCTCATGCCGGCATTTTAACTGCTCTGGGACTGTTTGTTCAGCAACCGGTCGTGCTGATCCTGGCTGGTCTTGAGGCATTTGTTGCTTCGCTCACGTTGTTTGGCCTGCGCTGGATCCCGCTACTTGGCAGTATTGTTGGCTTTCTGATGCTGCTTGTTTTTACGACTGCAACCGCTCTTCCCATCCACCACTTGACCCACCCCAAAGACGCCTTTGGCTATGGTGTGCTTCCCGCATTCTCATTTCTTATGTATGTGGTGATGACCGGGCTGTTCTGGTGTGCAGCCATGCTGATCGTCACGGGGGTCACCACGGTCATCCATACCTACTTTTTCGCTCGATGGCAAAACTTCCCCTGGTTTCAGACGGTTCTGACCGGGGCTATTTGCCTCTGGTGCGGCGCGGTCATGGTTGGCGTGCTCACCCAGCCGGATCGACCGATCAACACGCTCAGTCCTGGCACGGTGGCCCTTGAAGTTGGCAGTTTCAGCCCGTCTTCGATCTCCCTGACTAAAGGAGAACATTTGACCATCGTCGATAGCGGGGCCTATCACCACAACCTCTCGATGGGCCGCTGGATCAATGGGCAGCCTGTGCTTCAAAACCAACCGGGAGCGCCCAGCCTCACGAATAAAGATGTCACTGCAGCCGGGCAAACCGTGATCCTCGGACCATTTAATACCGCCGGAACTTTTTACCTCTTGTGTTCCCTGCACCATAATATGATGCTCAAGATCACCGTCACCTGAGAGTGTCGAGAGAAGGTAATGCGGCGCTTCAAGTAACCTGTGAGGCTACGAGTGGTAAGTCCATGAGCGCTACTACTCTGTTTCCAGTTCGCTTTTCTAGGAAAGGAACAAATCATGGCAGAAAGACCCATCGATGATCAGAGTCAGATACAAAAGCGTGCGGCAATCGAGAACGTGCCAGGAGGGACAGGGCGAGGAAGAAAGATATTCGCGACGATATTGTTGGTTCTGGCCGTACTCCTGGTGATGGGGGGTGGACTATTGCCGCGCCTCAAGAGCAATGCCACCGCTCCGGCTTCGAGCACGGGCAGTAGCTTTCTGCCTGCTCCACAAATGCCATCAGGTCCCGGTGTGCCTTCTGCCATCAACATGGGGATGCCCGGCGCACCGAAGTCCATCACGAGTTTACAGGCACCTTTCACCGCTCCTCACATGAAGCAGTTTACCCTCATAGCCCAGAATGCCATGATTTCTCTGGGGTCTGCTGTCAAGATTCCCGCCTGGACGTTCAATGGCATCGCTCCCGGACCAACACTGCATGTCCGACAGGGAGACCTCGTGGTCGTGAAAGTGGTCAACCATCTCTCATTTGGCATTACCATTCACTGGCATGGAATCGCCAGCTTTAACTCGGCGGATGGTGTGGCAGGTGTCACCCAGAATGCCATAGGAGCAGGACAGACCTATATCTACCGCTTCATCCCTCCTGACGCGGGTACGTACTGGTATCACGCCCATCAGTTTTCCTACGAGGAGACGGTCGGCGGCCTCTTTGGTATGCTGATTGTGGACCCGCAAACCCCGACCATCCATGCCGACATCGATTATGCTGTGGCCCTGCATGAATGGAACACGCCAGACAATCAATCCTTTTTCACTCTCAATGACGCCCTGCAATCCCTCAATGAAGCAGCCAAACCCGGACAGTGGGTTCGCCTGCGCATCGTTGAGACCTCCAACACCGATACCAGCATTCCTCACCTGGTGACGCTGCTTGGCGCTCCCTTTCAGGTGATCTCTCTCGATGGCCATGACCTGAGCGGCCCACAGTGGTTGAACACGGTTCCCATACCCATTGGAACGGCCCAGCGCGCTGACCTGCTCTTCCAGATGCCTGCTCATGGCGCGGTTTCCCTGATCACGGCCAATGACCAGGAGAATGATCAAGTCTATCAGCGTTTTCCGGCAGTCGTGATTGGCCAGGGGACGGTTCCCTCAACGCTACCACCCGTGACAAGCTGGTTCGATATGACGACGTATGGCCACCCGGCACCCGGCGCAATCACCCCACAGAGCCATTTCGACGAAACCTATACCATCGATCTCAATAACCAGATGGGGACCTCGCTTGGACGCCAGGGGATGACCTACACCATGAATGGGAAAGTCTTCCCGTATACCGGCATGCTAATGGTCAAGTATGGGCAACTCGTCAGGATCCGTCTTGTCAATCAAAGCGATCTGTACCATCCCATCCACCTGCACGGGCACACCTTTACGGTGCTGGATGAGAACGGCAAGCCCATGGCTGGCAGTCCGATCCGCCTGGATACGGTCCTCGTTCAACCTCACAGCACCTATGAGATTGCCTTCGTCGCCAACAATCCCGGCATCTGGATGCTCCATTGCCACAATTTCTTGCACGCCAACTGGGGCATGGATATGATGCTGGTCTACGACGGTTACTCTACCCCTTATACCGTGGGAACCGTATCGGGAAACTTTCCGGACTGAGCCACTTGCCCTTTGTGCAATCAAAAGGAGCAGGACCAGCAGCAGTTGCTTCTAATTGACTAGCATTTGACCTATCGAATAGTGTATACTACTTTTATGGAACATGCTACTCAGTCCAATGAGGGGAAACGCCCCTATCACTCACGGGTGCGCCAACGCCAGGCCGAGGACACACGCCAGCGCATCATCGCTGCAGCGCGTTCCCTGTTCGCCAGCCGTGGCTATGCCGCGACCACCCTGGAGGCCATCGCCGAGATCGCGGACGTGTCACCGAAAACGCTTGGAGCCGTGTTCGGTTCCAAGCGCGCGCTGCTGGCTGAGGTGATCAACCCCGAGGCGTTCAGCGCCCATGTCTGGCAGCTCATCGAAGAAGTGCGTGCGACAGAGGACCCGTCACGGCGACTCTCGCTCGTGGCGCAGATCACCCGTCAGGCCTACGAGCCGCTGGTGAACGAACTGGAATTGCTGCGGACTGCTGGCGCCGTGGCTCCCGAACTGACGGACCTGGCGAGCCTGGTCGAGGCAAGACGACGTCAGAACCAGGCCCGGCTGGTTGCCTCCCTGCACGAACAGGGGGTGCTGCGTCCTGGTCTGTCGCTTCAGGAGGCTGCGGACGTGCTGTGGGCGCTGACCAGCTATGATCTCTATCGCATGCTGGTCGTGCAACAGCACTGGCAGCCCGAACGCTACGAAACGTGGCTGGCGCGGATTCTCATCCAGCAGATGCTGGAGCCTGGTAAGAGATGAAACTGTCTTGCCACAGGAAGGAGGTCAAGATGAATGCTGTCGGGGATTGGCCGCACCAGGAAAAATCTGCCCTCCGTATTTATCGCTTACAGCGCTGGTTCTTCGCTGTCTGCATCGTGGGAGGAACGGCGGCTACGCTCGTCTCAGTTCTTGCCAATCCAGGCTATTACCATCCGCATACCGATGTAACTTCATTCATCGCCGCCTTCGCCACCGCTAACACCTTCCTGTCTCAGACCCATGTGATCTCGATGATCTTCGTCTCGTATCTGCTGCCGCTGGGTCTATTGGCGATGGCATGGCTTGCTCTGCCTCGCGCCCCCTGGTGGGCGAGTAGTGCTGCTCTGCTTCTTCTGCTTGGGGTGTTTCCTGTGGCCATCTTTGCCGGCCAGGATTCGCTCAGCTATGACATTGCGCGTATGGGCAGCAATCCTTTACTACTTACATTGGCACAACAGTTCGATAGGGATGGGGTCATGAGCTATTATAACGTGGTGTTTAATATTGGTTCGATCGTTGGTCCAACGCTGCTTGGGATCGCACTCTGGCGAGCAAGAGCCATTCCGATCTGGGCCGCTCTCCTCATTACCATCAGCCGCCCTCTCGTGTTTCTCTACCCGTTGCTCCCAGTGCAGTGGCAACTCGGATTTCTCGTTCAGATTCCGAGCTGCCTGCTACTGTTCATCGGCAGCATTCCCGCTGCTATCGCGGTGTTGAGAATGCCGCCGAGCTCGGGCCTGAAGATAGTGGACGACCAGGAGCCAGCATCTTCACTCAAGGCATGATCTGAAGGGAGTTCAGGATGGATCTTTCTCACCAGTCCAATCAGCAACGCGTTGCCGATCCTGTCTATCGCAAGCTCCACCGCACTTTCTTTGCGCACTGCATCCTCCTGGCGCCGCTGATCCTTTCCCTCTGGTTCGGTCTCTGTCCGACCGGGGCCAACGACGCGGCATGCCCAGATATGGGAAGCACACTCGCCGTTTTTGCTGCGTTTCGAGCGATGAACCCCCAGTTGATGCAGGTTTTTCTTTTCTTCAGCCTCATTCTCCCCTATCTCTATGCTCTGAGCTATGTGGGCCTGGGATTGCTCGCCGTGAAGCGCTCTCCCTGGCTGGCGACGCTCGGGATGGTCTGCGGGTTTGCAGCGGGTATCGTCTGGGCCGTGATTGCCGATTCGATCACGATGCTCTTTAGTATGGCTCAGAACGGCTTGAATCCTCTGTTCGTCACCGTAGAGCACCATTACTATGCCAACTGGCTGATCCTCACTTTTGGCGCCTTCTGGGTGATCGGGCACCTGTTTGCCTACGTGCTGCTGGGCATTGCCCTGTTGCGAGCACGAGTGATTCCCCGCTGGGCGGCCTGGCTCCTGATTGTGAGTGCTCCCATCATGGGGCCAATCGCCTATGGGATGAAGGTGGGTTTGCTTCAGATCCTCGGTTTCGTGCTGGTCTTCATTGCCAGCGTACCTGCCGCCCTCGCCATGCTGAAGTTGAGAAACTAGCAAACGTCAGTGCCTCTCAGTGAGCAACCAGTACCAATAAGCTGAGGTGCCCAGGGATTTCTCGTATCAACACGGATACGTATCGATTTTCAAAAGCGTCTATCGTGGATGGTTCTCTGCTCCCATGTTTGTCTTCAATTTGCAATGAGTTTGGGACCATATTGGTGTCCTACATGTGAAAGGTGATTGACACCTCTCACAAATAAGGTGAAAAGGGAACAGCTGAAAGGACACCATCGTATGCGCAACATTATCGAATATACCCTGGTCTCGCTAGACGGCGTGTTCGCAGGAGCAGCTCTCTCGGAATTTTCTGCTTACCGCGACGAGGCGTATCTGCGGGACGGATTGGCCCAAGCGCTGGCATGCGACGCGCTGTTGATGGGCCGCACCACCTACGAGAGCTTTGCTGCGATTTGGCCGAGACGCACCGACCTGTGGGCCGACCGGATCAATGCCATGCGCAAGTATGTGTTCTCGTCGACGCTGGAACAAGCCGCATGGAACAACTCGACCATTGTGCGAGGCGATGTGGTCACGGAAGTGACCAGGCTCAAGCAGCAGGAGGGGCGCGATTTGCTCATCTATTGCCATGGTCTGCTCGCAGAGACGTTGCTGAAGCACCACTTGCTCGACTTGCTCGATCTCTCGATCTATCCGCTCATTGTAGGGCAGGGTAAACAGTTCTTCCGGGAGGGCGAACACGCGACTTTGAGGCTCGTTGCAGCAAAGAGCTTCTCGAAAGGCATTGTGAAGCTCACTTATGAACCGCAGTACCAATAGAATGAAGAAGGGACACATGCAACAAGACTCTCGCGAAAAAGCAAAGCGAGCCTGGATTCTAGTGCTTGCGGCAATGGCATCATTTATGGTCTCGCTCGATGCGCTGGTCGTCGCGACCGCTGTACTGGCTACGTGCGCCGTGTCACGCACGATGAGATCGCCGACGCAGTCGGCTAGAATTCGAGGGACATTCTAGGAACACCGGCTTACCCGATTCCGAAAGGAAGACGGAACAACAGCATGCCGCGAAAGCGAGCACAAGGCCAAAGCGTTGTAGCCTCAGGTGAGCTTCGTTCCGCGCAATATGGTGAGGGCAGGATTGCTCGAACCTCAATCACCGAGGATGGAAGTACACGTCCTCTGGCAGAACGCTTGAAGCCAGAGCCTTTCTCTACCTGGAATAAAGTAGCCGTTCTGGGTACCCTCGTAGGAAGGATGGGGACCAATGAGGCCTCAGCAAGGTGATGTGTGAGGCACCTACGTTGCGCTCGATACGTTTCATGGTGACGGAACACGGGATCCCCTACCAGGTGCGAATCTAAAGGGGACGGAGTCACCGTAGTAGTCGCAGGCGTGACGACCTGAAAGGCGGGACTGGGAAAGCCAGTCGTAGGGCGAAGGGTGACAGGGGAACCGCTTGAACCCGATGCGGCTACGCGAAATGCGGAGAGGCCAAAGGGAGAGAAGCGGAAACCGGCGAGCCGACTACCTGGAAACTCGTACGGTCGGTTCGCCAGGTGCGCGGATGGAAAAGGGCTGCGAAAGCGGTACCTCGCCAGCCGCCTATCCTACCTTAGGATATCCGTTCGAGAAAGCGGTAGCCTGAAGGCTAGCATCTGGTATGGCGATTGAAGATGCCAGGGTCTTTGGGGAGATAGAAGCTGTGAGGCGAACACTTTCGCTCTCCGGCACACAATCTTGAAGCCCGAGATACAGCTTGCTATGCGGAACAAGCAGTAGGGGGAGCGTTGGTGAGAGAGAAACCGATGGGTGCCGGTCTCACTCTCACCAACGTTGGCGCTCTTTGCTTCCCCTTACGGGAAGCTCTATCTGAAGCTCCAACTCGCCCGATCACAAGCAACAGTCCGGCGTCACTAACCCACTCGTAGCGGTTTCCAACCGTTAGCGCCTCCAGATTACCGTGTTGTGCCAGATGCGGAAGTAGCTCCACACCGCAGACCAACAGCGGTGAGCGGAAAGATTGAGCCAGGTGGTATGAAAAGCATGAAAGCTTATAATGCCATGCAGGGGCAGTCCTCCGGCTCAAGTCGTGTCGATCACCAATACTGGCGAGGGGAAGCTCTACATGAATCTTCTCTGGCAAAAAAAGCAGGAGCGAGAGTCCTTTTGCGGCAAGCGCCTCTCTTTCCTGCGTTTCAGTTCAGAATGTTGAGCGGAAAACTTCCATTCCGCTCCCGGTGCTATTGCTGAAAGAATTCGATGAGCACCGGGGCGAGCGCGTTGGGGTCAACCATGTGGGTTTGCCCCGCGAGCGTGTAGCGGCTGGCGTGTGGCAGGACGTTGGCCAGCGCATCAGCGCCGTGGTGGATCCAGGCGTCGCTCGCACCACCATCAACCACTAGCACCGGAACTGTTACCCTGGCCCAGCGATCAGGTGGGAGCGGTTTGCCCTGCATGACATCGCCGACAAACGCCGCGTCGTAGGCAAGAGTATGTGCCACGCCGGTCACGCTGGACCACATTGCTTGATCCTGCTTCATGCCACCGATGTATTCGGCCGGAATGCCCACGGCTTGCGTCAAAAAGTACTCGACCGCTTCGTCGCGCTTCCCCTCGGCCGAAAGCCGCATGAGATGCTCCGCGTAGTCGGCAGGCCCTGGCTGGCGGCTGTCATCGACGATGAGACTCGGCTCATATACCGCGACGCGGGTAATGCCCGGCGTGACAGCAGTGGCATCCAGGCTCACGACAGCGCCCGACGAAATGCCAAAGACCATGGCCTTGCCGCCGGCGTCCTCGACCAGCGCTTGCAGGTCTTCAATCTCGCGTTCCTTGGCGAAAGGCCGCGTATCGGAGCTCGCGCCACGACCACGCCGGTCATAGTTGTAAACCGTGAAGTGTTTTCCAAGCAGTTCGGCCAGGTGTGTCATACTCGGGTCAAAGGCACGATACGCCGTCGCACCGTTGACCAGGATGAAGGCCGG
>Ga0070697_100000488_pt1 | contig 30188 bp, 22 predicted proteins | sample KBSK1501metaG_FD_65475 | JGI IMG/M metagenome (GOLD analysis project Ga0070697, IMG submission 65475) | Corn, switchgrass and miscanthus rhizosphere microbial communities from Kellogg Biological Station, Michigan, USA - KBS K1-50-1 metaG | ecosystem: Host-associated > Plants > Roots >...
CGATGTTTTCCCTGGAGATAGTCCAACAACTCCATTTCCAGTTTATTTCTGGGCGAGAAGTCGGCATGGCCGCCTTCGCAAGCGAAGGGATGATGACGAAATCCATCCCAATACATGCCAGCCACACCCAGCCCTGTTCGCGCGGAGATGACGGCGCGATTGCCCTCGGCGTCTTCAGCGCCTTCACTCAGGGTGATGAAGTCTTTGGATTCTAGGGCATCGATACCGTAAGCGTACGCTTCGAGGTCATTGATCAATCCCACTGAATTGAGCTTGAGCTGGTTCGCGAGTTCACGAGAATCGATGGTCCAGGGAAGATTGGAAATCTTGCTGCGTCCGGCGGTGACTGGACCGGCAACGCCGAAGCATGCACTTTGTACTGGTATGCCTTCAGTCTTGATGAAGGTGGTGATCATTTCAGGCAAGCCGCCGTGTTCCTGACTCAAGTAAGTCTTTTCGACGACGAGTTGGAGTTTGTTGCCGTCGGCATCGAATGCAGCCAACCGGGTGCGAGTCGCGCCGATCTCTCCTGCGAGAATCATGGTTCGATTTTCCTCCATTGACGCTGGTCGCGTTCCATCAATTCATCGGCATCCCGCGGCCCCCACGTTCCCGCCGCGTAATTGGGGAAGCGGCGGGGCGGCAGAGCTTTCCATACATCGAGGACGGGATCCACGACGGTCCAACCGGCCTCGACCATGTCGGCACGCTGAAACAGCGTAGCGTCCCCAATCATGCAGTCGTAAAGCAGGACCTCGTAACCGGTGTAGGCGTCGGCTCCGAAATAGCGCGAATATTCGAAACTCATGTCGACTGGTCCAACCCGCAGAACCGGACCCGGAATCTTGGCGCCGAAGCTTAAGGATATTCCTTCTACCGGTTGAATCTGTATGACCAGCGTATTGGTCTGGTGCTGGTGATGCGGAGAGTTTCGAAAGAGTTCGAACGGAGTACGCCGGAATTGAATGCTGATCTCAGTGTGACGTTTGGCGAGACGCTTGCCAGTGCGTAAATAAAATGGGACGCCAGCCCATCGCCAATTGTCTATGTTCAATTTGAGCGCGACGAAGGTTTCCGTCCTCGATTCCGGAGAAACGCCGGGTTCGGTGCGATAGCCAGGCACGAGTACGCCGTTCTCACTGCCCTCGCCGTACTGGCCGCGCACGGAGCGTTGCAGCACATCTTCTGAATCCAGCGGCTGGATAGAATGCAGAACCTTGGCCTGCTCATTGCGGACGGCGTCGGCAGAGAAAGAGACTGGCGACTCCATGGCTGTAAGACTGAGCAACTGCATCACGTGGTTGGGAACCATGTCACGCAGGGTGCCGGCGTTGTCGAAATATCCGCCACGCTGTTCGACGCCGACAGTTTCCGCATTGGTGATCTGCACATGATCGATGTAACGGCGGTTCCAGATCGGTTCAAAAATTGCGTTATCAAAGCGGAAGACCATGATGTTCTGTACAGTCTCTTTGCCAAGATAGTGATCGATGCGGTAAATCTGGTTTTCTTGTAGGACTGCCTTGATCTCACGATTCAAAGCTTTGGCAGACTCCACATCGTGTCCGAAAGGTTTCTCGATTACTACCCGGCGCCAGTGTTCGTTCTCCTGGTTTGAAAGGCCGACCTTTCCCAACTGTTGCACGATTGGGGCGAAGAATTTAGGCGCCGTGGCCAGATAGAACAAGTAATTGCCTTCGCTGTGGTGTTCCCGGTCGAAATCGGCAAGGCGACGGGCGAGGGTTGAATATGTATTCGGATCAGCAAAATCTCCACGTTCGTAATAGAGGCGTTCGGTGAACCAATTCCAAGCTTCGATTTCATGATCCTCGGGCGGAAGAAATCCGGTGACCTGGCTGCGAAACTGTTCGAGGCTTAAATCATCGACAGAAACCCCCAAGACCGCGAAGTTCTGGGGCAGCAGTTTTGCCTTAGCCAGATTGAAAAGTGCGGGGACTAGCTTGCGCTTCGTGAGGTCTCCGGCGGCGCCGAATAACACCATCGCACAGGGTCCGGCAGCTTTGCCGGCGGGCTGGCTTTCTTGCTCCCGATTTGTTGTGGCTGCAGTTGCCATTAAACGCTCGATGCGTCAGACCTGAATTACCCGTGCCGAGCATTGTAGGCCACTGAAGTTTGGATTTCATAACGGCGCGCGCCGGGCGTGCCGTCGGCGGCCAGGCAAACCCCCTACGGATTGGTCACGCCGCGGGCTGCTGAAAAAGCGGCGATACACCTGCTGACAGTGCTTCGTACAAGGTTTTTGTGTTGTCCGACACAATTCAAGGTGACGGCTCACATCTGCAATGAACCTTCAATGTTCATGCTGTTCTGTTACGTGAAATGCAGCCTCCAGCAGCGAACAATCTATGGTGCTTCGGATATCGGAAGCGTGACGAAATTCAAAAAATCATTTCCCGCCAAACTTCCTTCAATCCCGCTCCCCTAACTCTAAGAAAACAGTTGCAACTCAGTTAGTGTAACGAATGGTCAGAGGTGTGCCTTTCCAATAAGTGCTGTGATTTTGCGAACTCTATACAGCACAAAACACTCGACACATGAGAAGGCGACGGCGAAAAGCCGCGCTGTGAGCCGGGTGTCAAGGAGAGCACATGACATTTGAGAAAGATAGAAATGGAGTTTCGAGCCACCAGCAGCGACGTGTTGTTGGGATCTGGCTGGGATTGCTGCTCGCGGTTGTGGCATTGGCGTTGTGCAATTCCGCGTTGGCGCAACGGACGACTGGTTCACTTCGCGGACAAGTATTGGATCCACAAGGCGCCGCAGTATCGAATGCCAAGGTAACGATAACCAATCAGGCCACGGGCGTTGTGCAAACTACCCAGACAACTTCTGCCGGAACTTGGAACTTTCCCAGCATCCTGCCTGGGAAGTACACAGTTTCGGTGGAAGGCACAGGCTTCAAAGGCTTTGCGAAGAAGGACGTCACAGTGATGGCGGATCAGGACAACGTTGCCGACGCGCAATTACAACTCGGTGTCGCCTCGGAAACGATTGAGGTGACGGCGGGGACGGAGCAAGTGCAAACCACGTCTTCGTCGCTGAACAATAACTTCGACTCGCAGGCATTGCTAAGTCTCCCTGTAGTCGGCGGCGCATTGTCCAGTCCGCTGAATCTGGCGATTTTGGCTCCCAACGTAACAGCCCAACCCGGGGGTGTAACCGGAATCGGCGGCTCGGTCGGTGGCACGCGCCCGAGGGACAACAATTTTACGGTAGACGGAGTGGATGACAATAATCTTGGTGTCACCGGCCCCAACTCGACCGTGATCCAGGATGCAGTTTCAGAATTCGCCTTGCAAACAAATCAGTTCAGTGCGGAATATGGACACTCCGCCGGCGGCCAGTTCAATCTGGTGACCAAGACTGGGACCAATGCCTGGCATGGTACCGGTGAGTGGTACACCCAGAATCGCAATTTCAATTCAATCGACAATCTCACCAAGCAGGCGATTGAGGCGGGAACGATCTCGGGACAGCCTGCTTACGATAACAACCGCTATGGTGGCACAATCGGCGGTCCGCTGGTCAAGGACAAGTGGTTCATCTTTGGCGCGTACGAGCGTACTTACCTTCACGGACAAGGCACGCCAACGCCACTATCGGCTCCAACCGCGGCAGGCCTGAGTTCACTCATTGGGATGGCGGCGAACCCCACCGTGGTGTCTATCCTACAGAATTATCCGGTAGCGCCGGCCCAGTCACTCGATCCGGGGACTGGCCTGCCGCAGACGACCACGGTCAATGGCCAGAATATTCCGATCGGGGATCTGATCATTATCAGTCCGGTAGGTACAAACGAGCACGATGCCCAGGTAAACAGCGACTATAGCGTTGGACACCATCAACTGGGCACGCGTTTCAACTTCAGTCAAGCCACCTTCATTTTTCCCGTGAACTCCACTCAAGAGCTGTTCAACCAAAGCCAGCTTTATCGCAACCGGAAGATCACCATAAACGATGTATGGAGCATCAACAGCAATTGGGTGAATGACCTGCGTTTGCAGTATGCGTATTACAGTTTGGCAAATCAGAATCCTTGCTCGACGTGTCCTCCGGATGTAACGGTTGTGGACCTGGGCCAGGTAACTGTGGGCCCGGGAGACAACCAGTCCCAGAAACAAAATACGTATTCAATTGTGGACAACGTGTCGTGGGCGCATGGCAAACACACGTTCAAATTCGGCGGCCAGTATATGCACTTCATTTATCCGCAGTTCTTCCTAGCGCGGAGCAATGGAGACAACTGGTATTCGACGATGCAAACGTTGGTAAATGATCAAGTACCGGATGTTCGTGGCAGGACCCTGCGTAATGCCGGCTCGGGATTCTTTTTGGGCACGCAGAGCGCCATGTATGGATTTCTCCAGGATGACATCAAAGTGACCCCAAGACTGACCTTGAACCTTGGGTTACGTTACGAATACTGGACCAATCCGGTAGGCGACAAGACTCAGGCGTTAAATGCGATTTCCAGTGTTCCCGGAGTGATCGACTTCGGGATTCCGAAAACCGACAAGAATAATATCGCCCCGCGGGTTGGTTTCGCATTTGACCCAACCGGGAGCGGAAAGACGGCGATTCGCGCCGGATTTGGAATCTACTACGATGTGAAATTCCAGAACTTTGCTTCCATCACCTTGCCACCGCAGCTTCAGAGTGAATTGGATCCGACGTCGGCGTGTACGCTAACGCCCCAACCGTCATGGTGTGCAACTCACACCAATTTCCTGGCAGGCGGCGGCTTGCCGGCTACATATGTACCTCCCGCAACTCAAACCGATGCGCGTGCACTCACCACCAGCTTCATCGACGACACAGTTATGCCGAAGGTGATGAGCTGGAGTCTTAGCGTGCAGCGCGAGCTGTATCGCAATGCATCCGTAGAAGTGCGCTACCTGGGAAACCGCGGAATTTCGTTACCGGTGCAATATCGACGAAATCGCACCAGCTACTTCGATGCGGGAGGAGCGGTTTTGCCGACCTTCCTTAACCCTTCCTCAATTCCGGCGACGTGGAACGCTAACACTCCAACCGACGTCGGTTATTACAACTTCGATTCGAACATCTATGCTCCCTTCGGATTTGCTGCAAACGTAACCTCCGATCCGCCATACGGCAGCAGCACGTACCACGGCGGTTCCATCAGTTTCACGCAACGTGCGTTCCGTGGGGTGACGCTAAACACGAACTATACTTATGCTCACGCTATCGACAATTCGACCAATGAATTCTTCACTAGTCTGCTGAATCCCCGCCGCGCGGAGGACACCAACAGGCTGGTGAACGATCGTTCGAATTCCGACTTGGATGTGCGCCATAAGTTCGTCCTGTCGTTAATCTACGAGCTGCCGAAAACCACAACCGGTAACCGCTTCTTGAAGGCGTTGTTGAACGGTTATCAAATCAGTCCTGTGTTCCTGGCGCAATCGGGACAGCCGGTAACGATCCAGTCAGCGGTTGACTCCAACGGCAACGGGGATACCGCCGGCGACCGCGCGGTATTCAATCCATCGGGCACCGGGCAGGTCTCAGGGGATGTATTTCCAGTTTGCGAAGCGCCCGGTGGGGCCACTTACGTGGGCACCACCTCTTTCCTGAACGCTAAATTGAACGGATGCAATGTCAATTCTAGCCCTGCTCTTTTTGGTTTCGATCCAGCGATCGGTTACACGCCGGTTAATCCCAGTGATCGGTATGTGATTGCTGGAGCAGCGGCGAGGTCTACGATAGGCCGGAACAGCATTACAACCCCGGGCTTCGGAGTCCTCAATCTGTCGGTATTTAAGAACACCTACCTCTCGGAAACCAAATACCTGCAATTGCAGGCGCAGGTGTTCAATATCCTTAACCATCCCAATTACAGTCTGAGCAATGGCAATGTGTTCAGTAATGCTGGGGTGGTGACGGCGACTACTACCCAGAGCTACGTTTTGCCCTTTGATCCCAATTTCTTGAACCAGAAAGTGTTCAGCGGTGGGATTCGGAGCATTACGCTGGGAGTGAAGTTGTTCTTCTGAGATGAGGCATGAGTAGTTGTAGTGTGGCCCGGTCGCTGAGATCGGGCCATTTTTTCAAGTTCAAGAAAGAGGGGTGCTCCTAAACTTCTTAAAAGACTACGGTTAGACGCTGCGCAGCGAGAAAAACATAGCGATTTTCAGAGTTTCTAAGGTACAATCGGGCTGCGTTTGATCTTTGCAGTTTTTTGCTTCAGCAACTCCCGCTCTACAGCGTGACCTGCCTGCAGAAGTCCTGCGAGGAATTCAGCGCTACATCAAAAAAGGAACAAAGCAACACCTATGGAAACAGGAACAGTAAAGTGGTTTAACGATGCCAAGGGCTACGGTTTTATTAGCCGCCAGAACGGGGAGGATGTTTTCGTGCATTTCTCGGCCATTCAGGCAAGCGGATTCCGCAGCCTGCAAGAAGGCCAGCAAGTACAGTTCGATGTGGTCAAAGGCCCGAAGGGCTGGCAAGCGGAGAACGTAAAGCCAGCTTAAACCACGCATACAATTTGATTTTTAACAGGGCGGCTGCTTTGGCCGCCCTGATTTTTTGCTCGAACCACCGTTGCCGGCGGGGACGCCGGCGCTACCATCTAGTAGCGGAAGCGGTATTTGAGTTGGATTGAGAGCTCTCGCGGATTGGCGAAGTGCGTTCCGCCGAAGCTGTTGGCATTATCCAATAGATAATGATGGTTGGAGAGGTTGAGGCCGGTCAGGCGGAGGCTCCAATTCTCTCCAAAAGATTTTCCCAACGACAAATCGAACGTGGTGTGAGGGGGAAGATGCGTGGGCTCCTCGTCGCCTTCGCCATTTAGAAAGCCGGAACCGTAGTTCAGGTTGAAATCTGCCCAAGCGCGCCATGGCAATGCCAAGTTGAACCCGGCCGCCAGTGTATTGCGCTGATCGTGGTCGAGGAGAAAGTAGCCTGGTTTGTCGCACTCCTCAATAAAACCTCCGGTAATGGGGCATGCTCCCTGCACCGTTAGGTTCGAATAGACGAGATGAACATTGGCGCGCTTCGCGATACGAGGTGAGTTGAGGCTGACTTCAGTTCCACGGATGCGGGCGTGGCCGATGGTCAGCGGGATGAATATGTTGTTCTCAAGCGCGTCGTGGTCGAAGAAATTTCTGGCGCCGGTGCGGAAGTTGGAGACATCAAGCGTCCATCCAGCAATGGGAATCGCCAAGCCGAATTCGCGTTGCTCATCCCGCTCACCGTGAAGGGGAGCAAGCTCGAAACCGAGGAGCGAACCTGAGATCGTCAGCAATGGCGGGGGCTGATAATAACGTCCGTAGAAGGCTCGTGCCACCCAATTGAGCTTCGGAATACGAAGGGCCGCGCCGATGCGGGGATCGGCGGAGTTTTCACTGACCGTGGATTCTCCGAAATGAGTCAAGCGAATGCCGGCGTTAAGGGTGAGCCAACTGGTGAGCTTGTATTGGTCTTCCAGAAACAGCGTCTGCACATTTCCCCATATCTTTTGCCGCTGTGATTGCGGATTGCTGCCGTCCCCTTGCACAGTGGCAAAAAGCTGATTGTCATGCGCCGCCCAGAGTTGAATTCCTGCGCGGGCGTTGTGCTTCCCTCGCGTGACGGCGATAGACGTGACTCCGCCCATGTAGTTGGAGCCGCGGTCGTCCTCGGGAATGGTGAGCTCAGGGTCAGGTGGGCCGACAAAACTGCCGCTGTAGTGTGCCCGGTTGAAATGGTAGAAAGGCGAGACCGTCAAGACCGTGCCGCTGCCTATGGTGTGCAGCCAGGAGAAGTTCACGAAGGCGTCGCGTTCGTCTTCGACGTCCCGGATGCCGGAAGTGACTTGGTCGGGAGTATTGGGAATCTGATAGTGATCGCCGCGCAGGGAAGTAACCAGACGTAGCTGGTCCGCGGGGGTCTTATTAAAGATGAGGGAAGCAAATCCTCCCAGGCCAGCGGCCTGGTCGTTCAGCACCTGGGTACTCGGAGTTTCGAGTCCAAGATCGGTGCGGTAACCGGACAGGCTGCCATAGTAGGCGAAGCGTTCGCCGTGGTCTCCGAAGCTGAGCTGGTCGTTGGTGCTGTTAAAACTGCCGTAGTTCGCCACCAGTTCGGCCTGCCGGTTGCGTTCAAAGCCGGAGCGGGTCACCACGTTGAAGACTCCGTAGGTGCGGTCGCCATATTCGGCAGAGTAGCCTCCGCGCTGGACTTCAAGGTAATCGATGTCCTTGGGATCGAACTGGGGGCCGACGTTGGAAGCGATGTTGGTGTTGGGAACGGGCACGCCGTCGAGCAGCCATGTGACCTGGTGCCCGCCACGGATGTGAAGCTGGTCGTGGACCATATACGAGCTGGGAACGTAATCCGTAATCATGGCCAGACTGTTGGTCTGGTCGGCGCCTGGAGTTTGGGAAATCTGCTCACGGCTAATCACGCTGGTGGTCGTGGAGGATTCGGGATTGATCGTGGCTGGCGTGTCGACGACCTCGACGGTTTCCTTGCTTTTGGCGATAGCCAGAGAGAAGTGCAAGCGCGCGTCGCGGCCGGAAGTTAGCACGAGGGTTTGCTCTTGAGGAGCGAATCCAGGGACCTCGACTGTGACGATGTAGGCGCCCAGAGGCACGGCGTCGAAGTGGAATTCGCCGGAGTTGTCAGAGGTGGTGGTTTGAGTCCAATCCGAAGCTTCAGCACGGATGACGACCCGGCTACCCTGGACGGGCCGATGCTGAGGGTCGTGGATCAGGCCGCGGACGGTGCCGAAGATGGTGGCGCTCGCCGCAATGGCGAGCAGGAGAATTCCAAGTAAGAGTGCGACACGATGGGACGTCATTCTTCCTCCGAACATTGCCGGTTTGAACGCGCTGTTCTTGCACACAAGTGTCGAGCACTGCCGACGACATCAGAAACCCGCCTACACGTGAAGCGAGAGTCTGGTCGCGATCTGGCGACACTTATTTGTGGAATGTCAGGCGATGGGGAATGTTGGAGGCGCGCGGGCCGAGCGGGAGTCGCTGAAGTCGATGATGCGATAGCTCGGGTCCATCTCTTGAAGCAGAGTCCCGGATGGTTGGCTAACGCAACCGCTGATCGGCGGGCGGGGATGAGCCCGCTGAGCAATGGTTAACGGCCGGCAACAGTCATGGTTGGCTGTGTCGGGGCCTCCGAATTCGGAGCTGTGGCCGCCGTGATCGTGCAAGGGTTTTCGCTTGCAACAAGCATGAGGCGATTCGGCGGAGATGGCCAGCGCTGCCGGAGCAAAAGTGCCCAAGAGCATCAAGATCAACAGCAAACTGGCGGTCAGGCGATGCATAGAGGGCTGGACGCAGATCCTCTGCAAGAATAGGTCACGGTGGGCAAGGATGCAAGTTTGACGCTGAAGACTAATTCAACAATCTGAAACGACCACCGTCGGTGAAGACAGTGACCAGATTCATTACGATAAGCATCAAGTCGTAGTGCCAGCCATAGGTCTTCTCCCCCCAAAAACTGATATGCCACTCGAAAATCTTTTTATAGATTGCTCCGAACAGAATCAGGATCAGGCCGAAGGCGGCTAGTTGGGTCAGAACGCCGAACATGACTCCCAGACTGCCCAGGACTTCGCCGGCGCCGAGAAAAATGGTGGAATTCTTGCTCATCCCAATGCTTTTGCTGCGAATCTCCGGATCTTTGAGGTGTCTCCAGCCACTGGTGATGAAGACCACTCCGACCATCAATCTGAGCAGAAGGATTCCAAAATCGGCGAACTGGGTCAGATGGGGGAACATGAATTCTGCTTTCCGATGCGGCAACAACTTACGCTTGAGGACGTGTTAATGCAATGGCGTGCGAGCTCAACTGCGGGTACCTGAGAGCTCCGCTCGCCACACAGGCGAGGTCGCCTGTGCCTACGTGGGCGGATACGGGTTCAGGCAGTTGAGTGGGCAAATTCTGCTGTGTTAGCATCCAAGGTTTCGGCAGGCTGTTCGACGCTGGCCTATGTCTTCCTCTCCAATATGATGGGCCCGCCCGAGCGAGATCTGATGTCCTCACTCGACCCGCCGAGCTTCCCTCGGGTGCACCGGCGAGTCGCCTGTGCCTACGTGGGCAGGGATTACGTCGGCGGGGGTTTACGTCGGATGATTAAGGAGCGAACCCGTGAAAGTCTATGAAGGCGCGAATATCCGTAATGTTGTGATGATGGGTCACGGGCACGCGGGGAAGACCTCTCTGGTGTCGGCGATGCTTTATACCGCGGGGGCCACGCAGCGACTGGGCCGCGTGGACGACGGCACGGCACCCACTGATTATGACGATGAAGAGATCGCGCGCAAGATGTCGATTGGCAGTGGCCTGGCTTACGTCGAGTGGGGCAAGACCAAGATTAATGTGGTGGATACGCCGGGGTTCAGCATGTTCGTCCACGAAGCCAAGATGGTGCTGCCAGTGGTGGAGGCGGCGATCGTAGTAGTGGACGGAGTAGCCGGTGTAGAAGTGGTTACTCAACGCATCTGGAGCTATTGCGAAGAGTTCCAAACACCACGGCTCATCGTGGCCAGCCGCATGGATCGCGAGCGTGCTGACGCTGAACGCGTACTGGAATCGTTGACCAAAGCTTTTGGACGAACTGTTATTCCCCTCGAGTTACCGATTGGCAGAGAAAAAAACCTGAGTGGGGTGGTGGACCTGGTCCGCATGAAGGCATACACGTACGAGCTAGGCGGGAATGGGAAGGGAAAAGAAACGGAGATCCCTGCCAATCTAAAAGATCAGGCACAGGAAGCACACGAAAAGCTGGTGGAGATGATCGCCGAGGGCAATGACACCCTAATGGAAGAATTCTTCGACAAGGGGACCATCCCCGAGGAGGATCTGATTCCTGCGCTGCACGATGCCATCCGCGAGGACCGGATTTTTCCCGTGATCTTTAGTTCCGGCCTGGGCAATATCGGTGCCGATCGGGTAATGGACTTTATCGTGGACTACACTCCTGCGCCGACCGAGCGCGGTTCGGTGGAAGGGGAGGTGACGTCAGGAAATGGTGAGCCGCCGCGTCGCAAGATGGCGGACTCGGAACCGGTCTCGCTCTACGTGTTCAAGACAGTGTCAGATCCCTTTGCCGGACGGATTTCTTATTTCAAAGTTTTCTCCGGCGTGGTGAAGAACGACGCCGTGCTGCAGAACTTCAGTCGCGGATCTCAGGAGAAGCTGGCGCACATTTCCATCATGCAAGGCAAGACCGCTGTGCCCGTTCCAGAGTTACACGCAGGGGATATAGGAGCCGTGGCCAAACTGCGCGAGACCCTGACGGGAGACACATTGGGGGACAAGTCCGCGCCTATCCGTTATCCGAAAGTCAGTTTGCCGGAGCCCGCAATTACATTTGCCATTGAACCCAAGAGCCGGGCAGATGAAGACAAACTGGGCGTGGGTATCCACAAGCTGATGGAAGAAGACGCCATGCTGCGTTTCTTCCGCGATGCGCAAACCAAAGAGTTTCTAATTGCGGGAACAGGGCAACAGCACATCGAGGTCGCGGTTGCCAAGATGAAGAAGCGCTATCACACGGAAGTCAACCTGAAAGCCCCTAAGGTGCCGTACCGGGAGACGATCCGCGGCAGGGCCGATGTTCAAGGCCGTCACAAGAAGCAGACCGGCGGACACGGGCAGTATGGCGATTGCAAGATCAAGATGGAGCCGCTGCCCCGAGGCGGAGAATTCGAGTTCGTCAATGACATTTTTGGAGGAGCGATTCCTAAAAACTTCATCCCTGCGGTGGAAAAGGGTATTAAGGATGCGGCGGCGCGGGGCTATCTGGCGGGATTTCCAATGACAGATTTCAAGGTCATTCTCTATGACGGGTCGTACCACGACGTGGACTCGAATGATCTGTCCTTCCAGATGGCGGGACGCATCGCGTTCAAGAAAGCCATGGAGCAGGCCAAACCGACGCTCCTGGAACCAGTCATGGGCGTGGAAATTTCGGTGCCGGACGAATTTGCCGGCACGATCATGGGCGATCTCAACAGCCGGCGCGGACGCATTCAAGGTATGGACAACAAGGGCGGCAACACGGTGGTGAAGGCCGAAGTGCCGATGGCTGAGATGCTGACCTATGGCGCGGATTTAACCTCAATGACACAGGGCCGTGGCAGCTTCAATATGGAAATGCATCATTATGATGTAGTGCCGGCTCAGTTGCAGGAGAAGATCATCGATAAAGCGAAGGCAGCGCGCGGAGAGGTAAAAGAAGAGGAAGAATAGATAGGACGGGGATCACAGCACCATAGGAAGAAACAAGAAACCGGAAACTGGAAAACAGTTCTTTGTGAATAGTTCTCTTCTCAGTGAGTAAATGCTTCTTTGACCGGGTGCTGGTGCAAATACCAAACGATCATTGCGCGCACCATCACACCCAAGCCTCCCCAAATCAGCTGCGCAATTCGAAAGTCAATAACCGCGCTGGACACCGACGGTAGCAGTAACACCATCCCAAGTAAGGCTGTAACAATGGCCAGGCGGCGTGCCCAGTTATACAGCCGCAGAAGTCCCACCCCGATTGCCGTGGCGACCGCAGCGACGAGCAAGAACATGTACGGCCCGGCGACTTCGAGTCCGCCGAGCAAGTCAGCTCCTGACGACATGGAGACGGCACCGGGGCTGAGTAGCATCACGACGGCGATCACAATCAGGTAAGCAGCGGTTAATAAAAACAGAATGGCAATCAGGCTAACGCCAATGGGGCGAGGCATCCGAATCTGGTTTTATTTCTTGGGCTGCGCCGTGGGCGGCAACAGACCATTGAGACGCAGGTACATGGCGGCGGCGCCGTAGTGATCGGCCCAGTCGTTGGTCAGAGCAACCAGCGCCCACGCGCGAGGCTCTTTGCGGCCGCCGCGGGCTTCGATCGTGTCGCCGAGCTTGGAGTCATCTACTTTCTCCAGAGCTGTGTTACAGAACTCGAATGAGGACTTGAGTGCCGCCAGCAGCTTGTCCTTGCCATCGGTATCCTTCAGTTCATCGCGCTTCGGCTGAAGCACATCACTGGCTTTCGCACAGAGAGCATAGTTCGACTCAGTCATATGCAGTACGAGATGAGCAAAGCTCATTTGCTGCGGCGTGGGCTTGTAGCCGAATTTGTCAGCAGGCATCTCTTCCACGGCTGCAACCAGGTTCTTCTGCTGTTTGGGCACGATCTCTTTAATGACAGTCGTGACTGGATTTTTGATTTGCTGGGCAGAGGCCGCCAGGCCTGATACGAGCAAGGTGATAATAGCGATCGCGCGTGTCATCTTACCTCCAGGTAAAATTCCGCAAATGTTTACGAGAACGCCGCACCCAGGCCCGTGCTGGCAAGAACGAATATCAAGTACCAGCCAAAGACGATGGCCAGGGCAGTGGATCGCTTGACCTTGCTCACGCTACTGAATCCGACGGCTGTGAGCACGAGCGTCCAGATCATGAAAAGGTCCAGCGCTGTGCCTAAGTTGTAAAGCCAATGTGAGTCGGCAGGGCTGATGAAGTATCCGGGATTACTTGCGATAGGATTTTGAAAGGTGAATGAATCGGCGCTCGCGCCAACTCCCACGGAAAGCATGGCGAGCAGGGACTTGATAATAAGCGGCAGGCTGGCGAACATCACGATGGCAAGGGCAACCTTGAACTTCAGGTCTGCGCTGGCGCCAAACTTGAAAGTAGCGAACAGAATGGCAGCCATCAGGACGTTCCAGATCAAAATTACCCCGGGATAGCCATAGGAGAAATAGCGGAAAAAGCTTGCCTGTTGCTGCATTTGCCGGTTGCGGTCCTCGGGAGGCAGTTGCTCCATGCGTGCGGCGTTTTTGGGCGACATCTGCAACTGGTTCTCGGCTACTTTGCGGAAGCCAATCTTCTGGTCCACCACGTAGACGAAAAGCAAGGAGGCCACTGACATCAGCAGAAAGGGAAGCCACCAACTTGCACTTCGTTTCAGGTCAGCGAAGGTTTTGCTGGGTGCGACAAAAGTGTTGATAATCCGCTGCCCCTGAGAGAGTGGAGGCATTGCTTCCGGTACAGGACTAACGGCGGTAGAAGTCATGCGGCCTCCTGAGAAATGGACGCGGCGGATTGTAGACCTTAGGTAACAAGTAGGCAAGGCAGTACAGAGATACAGCCTTTGGCGGCACGCGTCATGACGGGTGGGGACGACCACCAAAGGTTCGCCGTGGACGGTGAACGCGAACCACGAGCACGCCATCATCTGCGTCCTGTGAACAGCCTCGCTAAGCGTAGACCAAAATCCGCGATTTCGTAGGTAAACCCCAGTCTAAGCAGCACGGGTTCGCTCGCGTGAGTGAGGCCAATGCCAGGCGAGACGCGAAAAGTCGAGTTTTCGGTGATCTGCAAGGAAAGCGTCGGTGCCAAATAGTGTGCGGTATCACGAAATCCGAATTGCTGCGTGCTGCCCAGGCCTCCGTAAAGCTCCGTGCCGATGATTACATTTTTGCAGAGGCGGCAGTTCTGGGCCGAGACCAACGTAGCCAGAGGACGAGCGACGCCGAATGCATAACCGAATTCCCAGCCTTCGTCAGCAGAGAGATTCTTTTCCACGATGAAATTTTCCGAGATCGTCCAATCGCCGGCGGTGCTCCCCAGAATGAGCTTGGCCTCCAGTTCGCGGGCATGTGCGCGCCGAAGTTCCGAATTAGGCTCATCGAAAATCGGAGCGTGCCCGACAACCTCCTTTTGCATGCGGCTCGCCTCGTTGATGTTCGAAAATTCCACATAAAGGATCGGGTTAATTCGATGTTCGCTTCTCAGCGGACGAAATCGATTTTCGAAACGCCAACCCGTAAAGATGGTGCTGTCGCGCTCCCGTGACAGGCTCTCCAGATAGAGTGCTGAGGTCCACCAGTCGGTCACGCCATATTCCAGTTCGGCATAAGGCGCAATGAAGCCGGGCTGACTTTGTCGCGGAAAACCCACCGTGCTGGAAATCGCGATCTCCAGATCGCCCTTCTCCTCGAGATGATGGTCGTAAGTTACAAAGTTCGGCGATTCCTGCGCCTGGGCGGTGGCGAAGGCTGCGGCTGCGACAAACAGAGTTGCGAGTACGGTGTGCTGCAGTGCGTTCATTTTGCGCTATCCTTAGTTGCAACGAAGTTGCAATACCTTGTACATTGGACGCACCTATGCGGGGGTCGTCAAGCGGTGCTATAAGCTTGTTGCCACAGACTTGCAACTAGCTTGGCTGAATGGTGCGAGTCGCCGCTTGAACAGCGTTGTGGCTGCCTTGAACCGTAAAGTGAATCTGCAACAAAATGTATTGGAGGCTAGATGCCGTTACCGCAAACCGAGTCGCCGGGACGACTATTGACCATGTTAGCGTCGCGTGGAATCCGCATCACGAATCAACGCCGGGTCATCGTCGGCATCATTGAGATGGCCGATCGCCATCTGGATGCTGCGCAGATTCTGCGCAAGGCGCAAAGACTCGATCACAGAGTAGACCGCGTCACCGTGTACCGCACACTGGCTCTGCTCAAGCGCCAGGGTCTCGTGGATGAACTCGATCTCATGCATGTGGAAGGCGAACGTCATTTTTACGAACGACGAACTGGGCGCGAACACCTGCATATGACCTGCATACGCTGTGGGAAAATAACGGAGTTTGAGAGTGTCCTATTCACCAGATTGAAGCGGGAGGTGGAACAGAAGTGCGCCTTCCGAATTGCGGTAGCGCGGTTGGAGATTGGCGGCTATTGCGCGGAATGCAGCTCTTAATTCTGGCCGCACGTATTTCGAGCAACCTATTCCACGCCGGCCTGCTCCGACTACCCTGCCTCCGATCTTGGCAGGGCAGTTTAGCGAGCGGCACCGATCCTAGACTGTAATCTCCGGCGTGGCTTGGAGCAGGCTTCGCGTGTAGGCATGTTGTGGCTGTTCTGTGATTTGCTGGGTAGGCCCGGACTCGACAATTCTCCCTCGATGCATCACAGCAATACGGGTGGCCAGATATCGGACCAGGGGCATGGAGTGCGAGATGAAGAGATAAGTCAGCTTGAATTCCTGCTGAAGTCTCGCCAGCAAATTTACGATCTGTGCGCCGACGCTGACGTCCAGGGCTGAGACAGGTTCGTCGGCCACGATGAATTTCGGGCGCAAGGCGAGAGCCCGAGCAATTCCAATTCGCTGCCGCTGGCCGCCGCTGAATTCGTGAGGGAAGCGGCGCAACGAAGATTCATCAAGACCAACGGCGCGAAGGAGCTCTGTGACTCGAGCACGCCTCGAGGAAGGACTCATCGATTCGTGAATGATAAGAGGCTCGGTAATCACGTCTTCGACTCTCATGCGGGGATCAAGCGAGCCAAAAGGGTCTTGAAAGATGATTTGCATGTCGCGGCGAAGACGGCGCATTTCGTTGTGGTTGGCCGCGAGGAGGTCACGGCCCTCGAAGAGCACGGCCCCTGACGTTGGCTGAATCAAACGCAGCACCAGCCGGCCCAAGGTGCTTTTGCCCGAACCGGATTCCCCGACCAGCCCGAGAGTTTCGCCTGGTTCGATGTCCAGCGAGACATTGTCGACAGCCCGCACCTCACCTTTCGCGCCTCCGCCAAAAATGGACTCTCCCAGCGGGAAGACTTTTGTGAGATTGCGAATCTCGAGTAAGGGCATTAGCGGATGGTAGCAGAGGCTCCCAGATTTTCGAGTGACAGAGAGTGGCGCGGCTAGTTTGTCCGGCACCGTCCCATTGACTTTGCCAAGAATCGCGGCCTAACATGGGCGGCCCTTCCCTCCGGCGAAAGACCTCATGATCGGCCAAGTCGTTTCCCATTACCGGATTACTCAAAAGCTGGGAGGCGGAGGCATGGGAATCGTTTATGAGGCGGAAGATCTCCGCTTAGGCCGCCGCGTTGCCCTTAAATTCCTGCCTGATGAATTGGCTCAGGATCCGCAAGCGCGAGACCGCTTTCAACGCGAGGCTCGGGCGGCGTCTGCTCTAAACCATCCCAACATTTGCACGATTTACGACATTGGCGAGGATGGAGGCCGTCACTTCATCGTGATGGAATATCTTGAAGGCACGACTCTGAAATACCGTATCGAGGGGCGACCGATCTCGGTGGAACAAGTTGTCGACTTCGGAGCCCAAATCGCAGATGCGCTGGATGTGGCGCACACGGCAGGGATCATTCATCGCGATCTGAAGCCGGCGAATCTGTTTTCCACCAAGCGTGGCCAAGCCAAGATTCTCGATTTCGGATTGGCCAAGGTCGCCGCCAGACCATTGCCGCGACTGGAGCCGGTAGGCGCATCGCTGCCGACCATGGGAGTCGATGATGCGCACCTGACCAGCCCGGGAAGCACGGTGGGCACAGTCGCTTACATGTCACCGGAGCAGGCGCGGGGCGAAGAACTCGATACCCGCACCGACCTGTTTTCTTTTGGAGCCGTGTTGTACGAGATGGCGACGGGTAGACAACCGTTCACAGGAAATACTTCGGCCGTTATTTTCGACGCCATCCTGAACCGGGCGCCCACAGCGCCGGTGCGGTTGAATCCTAATTTGCCGGCGGAGCTGGAACGAATCATTAATAAAGCGCTGGAGAAGGACCGCGATCTGCGTTATCAGGTAGCCTCGGAGATGCGCGCGGATCTGAAACGTCTCAAGCGCGAGATTGATTCTGGCAAGAGCGCGTCGGTGAGTGCAGCAGAGCCCGTGGTGACGCCGGTCTCGGGGCCGAGTGCCGTAACTCCCACTCCATCCGCGTCCGCACTTCAGCCGGTGGATCGGGCTTCCGGTAGGATCGCAATTCCGGGCCGAAGCAAGCGGTGGTATGTGGTAGGCGCCGTCGCAGTGATCGTGGCGGCGACTCTGATAGGTCTTTTGTACACGCGTAGGGCGCGGGCGCTGACCGAGAAAGACTCCATCCTGCTGTCCGACTTTGTGAATACAACTGGCGACCCGGTATTCGATGGGACACTTAAGCAAGCACTGGCGGTGAAGCTGCGCGAATCACCTTTTTTGAATCTGGTTCCAGAGTCGCAGATTGCGGAAACAATGCGCTTTATGGGCCGGTCGCCGGATGAACGCCTGACCGGTGCAGTAGCGCGTGAATTATGTCAACGCGAGGGTGTCAAAGCTATGCTGGCCGGCAATATTGATCCGCTGGGCAGCCATTATGTGATCAATCTGAATGCCATGAATTGCCAGAACGGCGACTCCATAGCGACCGAGCAGATCGAAGCGTCGCAGAAAGAAGAGGTGCTCAACGCGCTGGGAAAGGCTGCGACTGGGTTGCGCCGGAAACTTGGCGAATCGCTGGGCTCGGTCCAAAAATTTGACGCACCCATTGAAAAAGCAACTACTCCTTCACTGGAAGCGTTGAAGGCTTACAGCCAGGGGATAGCCCAGCAATACCGGGGATCGGAGGTGGAGTCGATCTCCTTTTTCAAACGGGCGATCGAGCTCGACCCCAACTTCGCTCTGGCTTACGCACACTTGGGCACGATTCACTACAACCTGGGTGAAAATAAGATCGCGAATGAGAACATACGGAAAGCCTTCGAGCTGCGGGAGAGGGTGAGCGAGCACGAGCGGTTTTACATTACCACGCACTATTATGACTTCGCGACCGGGGAAAGTGATAAAGCACTGGCGGAGTACGAGCTGTTTCACCAAACCTATCCTCGGGACGGGGTCTCTCCCAATAACATTTCTCAACTTTACGCACAAATGGGTCAGCAAGAAAAAGCCCTGCAATGGGCGCAATTAAATATGCAGTTGACGCCCGATTCCGCAAACTCCTACGCAAACCTCGCGGGCTCATACATGGGCCTAAATCGCTTCGCCGAGGCCAAAGCCATCTGCGAAAAGGCGGTTGCCGCAAAGCTCGACATACCTATTATTCACGGCTTTCTGATGGCCATTGCGCATAATCAAAACGATCGTGGTGCGTTTCAGCGTGAGACCGCATGGTTTGCGGACAAGCCAGCTGAAACGGAACTCGGTTACTGGGAAACGGACACCGGGTATGCCGGAAAAGTCGGGGAGTTGAGAAAGCTCGTTCACCGTTTGGCGGAAGCAAAACGGTCGCTGGGATTCAACGAAGGTGCCGCTGCTTTGCTGGCTTTGGAAGGGGTCTTCGAAGCTGAGATTGGAAATCTCCCTCAGGCTCGCGCGCAGGCTGCGGCAGCGCTGCCAATTTCGGACGGATTTTTTCCTGCATCGAGCGCCGCGATTGCCTTGGCTCTGGCGGGCGACGGAGCTCGCGCCGAGAAAATTGCCCAGGATCTTTCTCAGCGATATCCGTTATCTACTTGGGCAAAGAGTGTATTTGTTCCACTGATTCGCGCGTCTGTCGACCTTTCCCGCAACAATCCCGCTCGCGCCGTCGAACTGCTCCAACCGGTCACACCCTACGAGTTTGGCATTGTCGCGGGGGACACTCCTGCTTACTTGCGTGGCCTGGCGTATCTTCGGCTCTCAAACGGAGGGGCGGCGGCAACAGAATTTCAGAAGATCCTGGACCATCGCGGAAACCCGCTCGAGCCACGCCAGGCGTTATCCCATCTGGGCTTGGCTCGTGCTTATGCGCTTTCCGGGGATACGACAAAGAGCCGGACCGCTTACCAGGATTTTTTTGCCGTCTGGAAAGATGCGGACCCTGATATCCCCATTTTGAACCAGGCAAAAGCAGAGTACGCCAAGCTGCAATGACTCTGTTTAGTCCCTGATCGGAGCATCATCCGCGTGGTAGAATTTCTGCAAGCATTCCGTCGCGTGAGAGCCCAGGTTTGATCGAACTTGCACCTTCCATTCTGTCCGCAGATTTTGCGCGGCTAGCGGAGCAGGTACGCGCCGCCTCTGAAGGCGGCGGCACGGTGATCCACGTGGATGTGATGGATGGGCACTTTGTGCCGAATCTCACTGTGGGCCCTCCGTTGGTCAAGTCGCTGCGCAAAGTTACTGATTTGCCGCTCGATTGTCATTTGATGATCGAGAACCCCGACCAGTTCATTCCGGAGTTCGTGGAGGCGGGGGCGGATTGGATTTCAGTGCATCAGGAGGCCTGCCGGCACCTGAATCGAACCTTGCACTTGATCCGTAGTCACGACGCCCAGGCGGGGGTGGTGATTAATCCTGCTACTCCGGTGGACACACTGAGTGAAGTGCTTGAGATCGTAGATTACGTGCTGGTGATGTCAGTGAACCCGGGTTTCGGCGGGCAGAAATTCATTCCGGAGACAGTACGCAAAATCCGGCATTTGGCCGATCTGCGGTCACAGCGAGGGCTTAACTATCGCATTGAAGTGGATGGCGGTATTGCGCTCGAAACAGTAGCTGAGGTGGTAAGGGCGGGCGCAGAAATCCTGGTGGCAGGCAACGCGGTGTTCGGTCAAGGCGATCCAAGGACTAACGCCCAAAAATTGCTGAAAGCAGCCACTGAAGCCACACTACTGAAAGTTTAACGCACTTAAACATTTCTGAGGTGTTATGTCACGTCGTATTCCAGTTGTGATCCTGCTGTGCGTCCTGACCTTGGCGGTTGGCTGCACAAATAAGAAAGTCTCTAATCCGTTGGCGAATGTCGGTTCAAAGCAGCCGGATAAGGTCTTATTCGACCGCGCCATGGACGCCATGAAGCACAACCGCTTCGACGTGGCGCGGCTCACGCTTGAGACCATGATTAACACCTATCCTGATTCTGAATACATCGCCCGCGCCAAACTGGCGGTGGCCGATTCCTGGTATGCGGAAGGTGGTTCGACGTCGTTATCGCAGGCGGAAATTCAATACAAGGATTTCATAACCTTCTTCCCCACCATGCCTGAGGCAGCCGAAGCGCAGTTGAAGATCGCCAATATCCATTATCAACAAATGGAGAAACCTGACCGCGACTATACGCATGCCAGGCGCGCGGAAGATGAATACCGCCAGCTTATAATGCAGTTCCCCGATAGCAAGTTAGTGCCCGAGGCCAAGCAGCGTCTATTGGAAGTGCAGGAGGTGCTGGCGGAGCGCGAGTTTCGTGTCGGACGTTTCTACTACTTGCGAGAATCTTACCCCGCGGCTATCGCGCGGTTGCGGTCGGTTGTGGATCGCTACCCACTTTACAGCCAGGCGGACGAAGCGCTGTATCTACTTGGGCAGGCCTACGAAGGCGAGATTGCGATGGTGCGCAGCCGCAAGGGAAATGAAGTTGCCAAAGCTCGGATGATTCAGGAATTTACCAACGGGGCTGCCGAATCTTATTCCCGCATTGTGACTCGATATCCGCTGATGAACCGGATGGACGACGCGAAAGCCCGGCTGGAAGCGTTGCATCAGCCGGTACCCAGGCCGACCAAGACCGCGGTGGCACAGAACAAAGCAGAAGAAGACAGTCGACGCGAAACTGGAATGTTCGGAAAAGTCATGAGGAATTTCCAGAAGCATCCCGACGTGGCCCAGGCAACCAAGGTTGGAGATCCTACGTTAGTCGATCCGCAGATGGTAAGTGCCAAGGACGTAGTGCAGAAGGCAGCCAATGCCATGATGGGAACTCCAGCCCCTTCGGACAACAATTCAGTTTCCGTAGAGACTGTTGGCAAAGGCGCGCCGCCGGCAAATCAGACTGCCCCGCGTTCCGATACCGAAAATCCCGGGACGCCAGTGGAGAATTCTGCTGCACCCCCGCCTGCTCCCGACGCGAATGAACTGAAACCCAATGTCGCACCCGATCCCAACGAGCTCAAGCCCAACGTGGCCGATCAGAATGGCCAGGCATTGCCGCCACCGCAGCAAGTCAACGAACTTGCTCCGGGCGCGAATCCAGCCACACCCGAAGCAGCAAAAACCGGCGATGGAAAGACCACCGATTCTGCTTCATCGGCAAACGAGCCGGCTGACGATGCCGCAGTCTCTTCCAGCAAGCGTAAGAAAAAGAAGGGTCTGCGGAAGATTGTTCCTTTCTAAACGAGCTCTGCGAAACTAACCCGACGACTGATCGGTAGGCACTGCACCCACTCGTGGCTGTCCGCTCGTAACCTGCTTACTGTCCCATTCTCATTGACTTAGCGTAACGGACAAGTTAACTTCGCCCTGTCTCCCCCTTTCACCAAAGGATTCCTCTTGGCACGGAAAATACTGCTTGCCGACGATAGTGTGACAGCTCAAAACATGGGCCGGAAAATCCTCTCTGAGGCTGGCTATGAGGTGATTACTGTCAATAATGGGTCGGCGGCGCTGAAGAAAATCGCCGAGCAAAAGCCCGACCTCATCATTCTAGATGTGTACATGCCGGGTTACGGCGGGTTGGAAGTATGCCAGCGCATCAAGGACACGCGGGAGACAGCACGCATTCCGGTTCTGTTAACTGTCGGCAAACTCGAACCATTCAAGCCTGAAGAAGCGCGACGAGTCCATGCCGATGGTTTCATCGTCAAACCGTTCGAAGTTACCGAACTGCTGGCCGCGCTGACCAAGCTGGAAGACAAGATCATCCCGCAGCCCGAAACTTACAAGCCAGGCCGTTTCGCCAAGGCCATCGCCGCCGTCGAAAATTCTGACGCGGGAGACCGATTCGGCAATGCCGAAACCGGCTGGAAAAACCGGATAATTATCCCCTTGCCCGGAGCCAAGCCGGAAGAATCGGAGCCTGTGGCACACGTCACAAGCACTGGCACGGCGTTCCGCGACCTGGGGCGTGGGGAAGACTTCAAACCAGCTGAACTGAAATCAGGATTTGAGCGGCCCATTCCCCTAGGTCTGCCTCCCGACATCACGCCCGAGGAAATCGCGGCCATTACGGCCGCCGCTGCGGCATTTGAAAACCCGGTTGCTAAAACCATCACCTCGGAAGAGACGCCCAGCATGATTCAACCTACGCCAGGCGAGCGTAGGAAGGGCGACCGCAGGGAGCGCAGGGAAGTAACGCCCGACAATACTTACGGGTCCACCCCAAGCGTTGCACCGGAATCACGAATCGAGGCGAAAGCTCCATCTAACGAAGTTCTTCCCGCCGCCCCGACAGATCAGTCGGGCAATAATTTCGAACAAACGAGGCACCAGCAAGCCGATCAGCCAGCCGCACCGGACGCAGAAGTGGCGGCTGCGCTGGAATTTCTGGCACCGACAAAGCTTGCTGGGGATCCTGCTAACGGTGTCCCGGCATCCCAGCTTGAGCAGGAACATTGGGCTTCTTATTCCAGCACGGGTCCGAGATGGGTTGCGGAACAGATTCCAATCGATGAGCAGGAAGCCAGTGTGTGCCTCGACCAAGAGGTGCAGAAGACTCATGCGGCCTTCGCGACAGCATTGGCCAATGTAGATGTCAGGGCAGAGGCGGGCAGATCGCTAGCCCCTCGCGAGGAGCTGCAAAATAATTCGATGGAAGAATGGGTTTCGCCCGCGGCAGAAACCGCAACGGCCGCGGGACCGATCTCAAATATTCAGACGGATGCACCGTTCTATTCTGCCCCGATGGTAGAGACCAAGGAATTTACACCTGTCGCCGATACGACGCCGGCCGCGGAGCGCGAAGAGCTCGCGTCATATCATAGAGAGGAAGCGCCAGCCGCTTATGCGGCCGCGGCGTCAGCGGGGACAAGCGGGTCGGAACCGGAAAATAACAAAGAAATAAATCTGTTGCCGGCCATTACACAGGATCCGTCCGATAGCGCGATTCCCGAGCCAGGCGATCGACAGCCCGAATCGGAAATGACGGCAGCGTGGGCGAATTGGCGGCAGATCCGCGAGTCCATTGTGGGATCCGACTCGACCTCACACGTGGAAGATGCGAATGCCGGCTACCGGGACAGCGGGAAAGAAGACCCACCGTCCTCTCCAATGTCTAATGAAGATGCCTCTTCCTCCGAACCTCTCCAGACTGAAGCTTCCGAAATCGCCAGTATCGTGGATACGATGCTAGCCGAATTAAAGCCGAAGTTAATGGAAGAGATCGCCAAGAAGATGGATACCGAGAAAAAAGGGAAGAAGAAGAAGAAAGAGTAAGTAGACCAGTCTGCCCTCGGGATCTGTCATTTCTCCAAAATGCTAACGCCACACCGACTGGTCGTTGCCAGAAAGCACTCTATCCAGATATGTTGCGGTGCTGATCAGCGCCAGATGCGTGAATGCCTGTGGGAAGTTCCCAAGGTGTTGCCCGCTTGGACCGATTTGCTCTGAGTAAAGCCCCAGATGGTTGGCATATCCCAGGAGTTTCTCAAACAACAATTGAGCTTTTTCCAATTCGCCAGCGCGCGCCAGGCATTCGATGTACCAAAAGGAGCATGCAGTGAAGCTACCTTCTCCACCTGGAAGCCCGTCCACGTGCGTTTTTTCGGCCTCATAGCGACGGACAAGGGTATCCTCGACTAAGCGCCCTTCAATCGCTTTCATGGTCGAGCGCCACATGGGATCGACCGGGCTGATAAACCGCATCAATGGCATTAGCAGCACCGACGCATCCAGCTCCTTCGTCCCCTTCGACTGCACAAAAGAATGCAGGTCGTCATCCCAGAAGTTGGTAAAGATATCCTCTCGAATCGCGTCTCGGGCGCGCAGCCAAGCTCCGAATGGAGCCGAAAGGGAACGTTTCTCCGCAAGTCGCACTGCTCGATCGAAAGCCACCCAGCACATCAGACGGGAGTGCAGGAATTCTCGCGCGCCGCCACGGACCTCCCAAATCCCTTCATCGGGCCGTTGCCAGTTCTTGCCCAGCCATTCCAATGTTCGCTGGACATCCTGCCACCCGGCATACGAAATTGAGTCCCCGTATTTGTTTGCCAGATAGATGGCATCCATCATTTCGCCATAAATATCCAACTGCAGCTGCTGATAGGCGGCGTTTCCGATGCGCACGGGACGCGAATTTTCATATCCCCGCAAATGATCAAGGGTCGACTCATCGAGCTTCTGCCGGCCATCAATCCCATACATCACCTGTAACGGTCCCCGCTCCGCATCGTCAGCCAGCCGCCCCTTCAGCCAGTTGATGAACGCCTGAGTTTCATCGACAAAACCCAGCCGAATCAGGGCGTACAGTGTGAATGTCGCATCTCGCAACCAGGTGAAGCGATAATCCCAATTACGTACTCCGCCAATTTCTTCGGGCAGGGAAAATGTCGGCGCGGCAATCAGCGATCCATGCTCCCGGCTGATCAGCAACTTCAACATCAGGGCTGAACGGTTGACCATCTCGCGCCACCGGCCCTTGTACTTTGATTTCGCAATCCATCCTTTCCAGAAACGTGCCGTCTCCTTGAAGCGCTGCTCCACGAACTCCATCTCCGGTTGTTGTCCTTTGGGGCGAACTCCGCCAAAGACAAACGTAACCCTCTCGCCAGCTCGAAGCCTGAATTCGGAGGTCACATCCTGGGATTCTTGTTTCAGGGGAATAGTGGAGTACAGCGCCATAGGCGGACAAGCATCGCTCGCCGGCGAAAAAATCGCGTACTGGTCTTCGATATTCACCGTGTGCTCACAAGTTCCGTAGTTAAATCGTGGCCGGCACCGCATCTTGAAGTCGACCTCACCTCTGATCACGGCCAGGGTGCGGATAATTTCATTGGGTTGCTCTCCGTCTGTCGCAATCGGCATGTAGTCAGTGAGCTCGGCCACACCCTCCTCCGCAAGAAATCGGGTGAGCAGAATGTTCGTGTCTGGCAGATACATCTGGCGTACCCGCCTCTTTTTGAATTGAGGTTGAATCTGAAAACAGCCGCCTCTCTCATCATCGAGCAGGGCTGCAAACACGGTGGGAGAGTCGAAATTTGGGTAGCAGAGAAAGTCGATGGAACCGTTTACGCCAACGAGGGCAATCGATCGCATATTGCCAATGACGCCGTAGTTCTCAATCGGTTCAAAGCTCATGGCTGTGGGTGTGCAGGACGTGAATTCTAGCTGATCCTAAGGGCGAGCTGCTAAAGTGTGAACGCAATGCGACGAGCCACTATTTTGTTCCTTGCAGACTAGCTTGGAAGCACAGCTCGACATTAGCACTTCACGTGGCATTCGTCTGAGCAAGAGTGCTCATTCGAGCAGAGACCTTATGGACGGAAGGAGTTCCGCTCGGAACACAAAGCGAGCTATTCAGTTTCAAAACTGTGCGATTTGGACCAGTCGAATCATCTGCCCAAGCCTATGCTGTAACTGATCGACGAGATGGCAAGTCGCGGCAAAGGGCGCTTCGTTAGCTCCCGAAAGAATAATGGCTTATGACTCGTATCATTAATAATCGGATACCTAAACTGCCTAAAGCTCCCCAACCACCCCTGTCGCACCCCGGAGCGACCCCGGACTCAGATCGCGCCAAGAATCCACGGCTCGCCGAGCCCGCTGCCACCGACGAACTGAATCCCGGAGATCGCGTAGAGGGTTTGGGGAACTTCGGAATGCCGACTGGACAATTCGGCACGGTTGAGCAAACTAACGAAGCTGACGCGGTCGTCAAATTGGATGGTGACGGTCGCTTGAGACTCCACCAGCCCTGGCTTAAGAAAGTTTAGGCCCCGCAAGAAGGCCGGACAGATTCGCCCAGGCGCATCCTTAGGAAGCAACGACCTGTAACAGCAGGCTGTCTGTTTTCTAACCGTCGCTTCATAAGGAGAGCGCCTAATCTTCAGTGAACTGGAGTGTCGTGGTACAACCTAGACGAAGGCCGCTCAGGCTGTTGCGAGTCGGGGGCCGGGATATTATGGCCCGCAAGTGTGTACTGCCCTAAGAAGCGTACCGTAGCGATAGCGTCAAAGGAAATGGGTACCCACATATTGCCCAGTTGCGCAAATTGCAGAGTGATATGGATGCCCTTTATCCAAAAGGAAGGGCTTTTGGCGGGGACCCCCTCAACTCGGCGGATACGGAAAGTGCTCGCATCTACCCAGATCTGCCCGCGTAAAAGGTATTTATCCTTCCGCTTCGGGACGATCCGCAAAACGTACTCAGGAACGACGCCGAAGTTCTCTTGCCTAAGAAACACGAAGTTATAGTTCGTCCGATTGATCTCGCTACCGCGTCCTTTCTTAGCCGACTCGGTTTCCCGGTCTAAAAGCTCACGAACTATTTTTTCTCCCCTTGAGTTGCCTCGCGCCTGAGTAATCTTGTATGTCTTTATGTCGGGAGGCACGAAATTGATCTGCGCCATAACCTCGGAGGTCGGTTGCTTATCATCGCCACGGAAGACTTTGTATTCTCGCGTCACCTCATATGGTCGAGATTGAGCGGGGTCCTGACGCTGGACGTCCTCCATGCCTTGCAGTATCAGGTTCAGATCCGGAGTTTTAGTTTCAGGGGATGAAGACACCTGTGACGATGATGCCATCGTCGTCAGGAAAAAGAGAGCTGAGAGCCGGAGTCTTGGCGTTGCTGTCTTCTTTCGTGAAGCGTATAGCTGATGCCTAGGTCCGGATTCTGCTTCATTCATACACAGCTGGTTTCTTAGAGAGATCTTGATCGTAAGGGATGCTAGTCGAAGGGATCAGAATGGGGCTGTCCAATATTGCTCAGGAATCCTTCAGTCGTGAAGAACGATGTTGAGAAGTGAGCTGTGAACTTGCAATGCATCACCAGCCTGATAATCAATGAACCCCAATTTCCTAAACCTGTTCATGAAAAAGCTGACTCGCGAGCGAGTTGTACCCACCATCTCTGCCAGAGTTTCCTGACTGATTGTGGGAATAGCAACTTCGGGCTTACCTTCCTTGCCGAAATGAGCCAGTAATAGCAATATCCGGGCCAGTCTTTTTTCACTGGAATTGAAGAGCTGGTCAACCAAATCCTCTTCGTATCGGATGTTCCGTGTCAGCAAATATGCGACGAACATGTCGGAAAATGCATGTTCCCGGTGAAGCACCTCCATCATCGCATTCTTACCGATTCGCATCACAGAGCAATCGGTCATTGCGGTTGCGCAGCACAGGCGAAGAGGTTGCCCGGTAAGGCAACCTTCTCCGAAGAAGTCGCCCTCACTCAGAATGCCTATGGTGGCTTCCTTCCCAATCGTAGAAACAACCGTGAGTTTTACCTTTCCTTGCTGTATATAAAAAACAGCATCGGACGGGTCGTCCTGAACAAAGATCGTCTGCTTTTTGGGAAAAGCTGCGATCTTCCTACCGCCGTCGATGGTCGAAAGGAATGTCTTGGCATCGAATTTGCTGCGTTTCTTGGCCGCTGTTACGAGAGTCATGGTCGGTCCCCTAATTAAGAGACTCCCAGAACGATTGCGTGGATTCCGTAATTGTTTATGAAAAATAAAGCTATGAAGGCGGGGACAGTATGCTGCTGCGAAGCACTGACTTCGCTTGAGGCATTCATGGTGTCATCTACTGAGGATGGAAGTCAATGCCGTATTTTGCACAAAGGAAGTTCTGCAATAGAGCGCGACGGCATGGCGATGGTTTCCACTTTCTTGCTGAAACCGTTGGTTTAGGCGAGTGAAGCAGTGCGGAGATCGTCGATTTTACAGGCTCTGCACTGAGCACATGGGGATACATCTGTACGGCGCGCCGCTGGAGCTGCTGGCTTCTAATGAAACCGTTCCAGAATGGAGAAATGCATGGCCGCACATTCCAACGCTGTCGATCTTTGTCGGGCGTGCATAGCAATGTAGCCCGCTAATCCGCCTCCGCAACACATCCGTCAAAAAATTTGGTCCCCGGAACCGCCTATAACCGCCCATTCCTGAAGTAGCCAGAGCATCGTGCAACAGATGCCTGTCAAGAGTAACCTTTCGACATGGATCAGGCTGCCATCCTGAAGCGGATTCAGGAACTGCGAGATGAGATCGACTCCCTAGTTCGGCAGAACGAGGAATACGATGCCTACCGCAGCCACACCATAAATGACGAACAACTGCACGCGAGACGAATGGAACGTCTGGAGCAGATCAAAAGAGAGTTGGCTGACATCCAAGCGGGGAAAATGTTATGAAACTGCTATGAAACTGATAGAAGTAGCCAAGCACCCAGCAAGCCTTCATTACGGCTCGCCAGCTCCACGCCACCCCTACCTAGGTAGGGGCTCTTTCAATAGAGTGCACAATTAAGTTGTGACTTGTTCCGATGCCGAGCCCGGCGAAGGGACGGCGTCAGACCGCCATGCGGCGGCCCTCTGCTTCTTTCTCAGCCAACACCTGCAGCGGGATGTCGCGCAGGGAAACCAGGCCCTTCAGTTCTTTGCCGTCGGTGAGGGGCAAGTGGCGGAAACCGAATTCGCGCATCAGAAACAGGCAGTTCTCTACCGTTTCCTGCACGCTGACCGATTTGGGATTGGCGGTCATCACCTCGGAAACTTTGGTGGTTCCGGGAGTCCGGCCTACGGCCACCACACGGTTCATGATGTCGCGCTCGGAGAAAATGCCCACCAGTTCCCCGTTACGTAGCACCGGCAAAGCGCCGATGTGGTGCTCCAGCATGAAACGAGCCGCCTCCAGCACCGTATGGTCGGCTTCGATGGAGTAAACTGTGTGGTCTTTTACCAGGTCGTAAATTGGCGCCATGGGGGACTCCTCGAAAATCGGGTTCCCAGCGGCCGGTTCCTGGGCTTCCACAAGGCCGGCCAGGAGCGCGAGTGCAACACTTTACCACGTCTCCCGCCGACGAGAAAACACTCGTCCGGGCAAAGTACGCTGGGGGCGGATCTGGCTAGACCAACTCGACTTTTTCAACACCGCTTAACCGACGTGAACCGGCAATATATCAGGGTTTAACGACAGTCGAGCCAACTTACAAGCGGTCCGGAAGCAGTCCTCAAATAGTGGGCCAAGTGAGCGCAGTAAGACTGTGCGGCAAGCGGAGGTCCTGATCCGCTGGCGTAAGTATGTGCCGGCTATTGCCGGGATTGTGCTGTGTCCGCAGGCAATAACTCGTCCGGTTTGAAGATCATTCCCCGGCTGGTCTTGCCATTCATGATGACGGGAAGCGGCGCTGCAAAATGCAGCTGGCGGACGCAGCCCTGTTCCTCCACGGCGGGCTGCGAACTGAGCCACTGCCAGTCCACAAAACCCTCCGCAGCGTCCGGGTTGACGGTGAAATAACCAATCTGAAATGCCGTCAGGTTCTGGAAAAAATGGCTCCCTTGCGATGGTGTCACGCGAAAATCGCGGAATCCCGCCTCCACGATTACGCGGGCACCGGAAATCTGGTCCCAGGCCACTGGGATTCCGAGCCACGGGTCATTCGATCCCCACCGGCCCACACCAATCAGGAGATACGGAGTGCCCTTCTCGCTGAGCTTCGCGTTGAAATAAATGACG
>Ga0070697_100000490_pt1 | contig 30145 bp, 29 predicted proteins | sample KBSK1501metaG_FD_65475 | JGI IMG/M metagenome (GOLD analysis project Ga0070697, IMG submission 65475) | Corn, switchgrass and miscanthus rhizosphere microbial communities from Kellogg Biological Station, Michigan, USA - KBS K1-50-1 metaG | ecosystem: Host-associated > Plants > Roots >...
CCGAGCCCCCAACCTCCACCCCCGTTGTTGTAGGCCCCACCGGCGTCGGAAAGACGGCCGTCGCTGTCGCGCTCGCCTCCCTCACCCCGATCACCGTCATCTCCGCCGATGCGCGGCAGGTCTATCGCGGCCTGGACATCGGCACGGCAAAGCCCGATGCCGAGATCCAAACCCGAGTCCCGCATCGGGGCCTGGATCTGGTAAACGCCGGAGAGCGTTACAGCGCGGGACGCTTCGCGCGCGACGCGGCCGGGTGGATCGCGGAGGCACGCGTAGCCCGTCGCCAGGCTGTCGTGGTGGGCGGAACCGGCCTCTACATCCGCGCACTCGCCGAGGGTTTGTTTCGCGAGCCCCCGTTCGACGCGGAGCGGCGTGAGCAGCTGCGCCGCTGGTCCGAGTCGCTGCCCGGTGGCGACCTGGCGCGTTGGGCCGGACGCCTCGATCCGCGGTTTCCCGGGGGCGGGCGCCAACGCGCGGCGCGCGCGGTCGAAGTCGCGCTGCTGACGGGACACGCGCTGTCGTGGTGGCAACGGGAAGCGCGTGAGAGCGGAACGCTTCATCCTTGGTACATTCACCTCACCGTGCCCCGAGAGGTCTTACACCGTCGTCTCGCCGCCCGCGTCGACGCGATGTTGCGCGCGGGGCTCGTGCAGGAGGTGGAGCGGGCGCTGGCGTCGGGCGTGGCGCCGGACGCACCGGGGCTCGATGGAATCGGTTATCGGGAGGTTGTCGCGATGTTGAACGGAGAGTTGTCCGAGAGCGGGCTGCGAGACGCGATTCTGGTGTCGACGCGTCGCTACGCGAAGCGCCAAGACACGTGGTTCCGGAATCAGTTGCGCGAGGCTCAGGTCTGGACGATCGACGCGACTAAGGGGCCGGAGATTCTCGCGGGAACGATTCTCGAGCGATGGGCATCGATGACGACGCACGACGCACCACGCACGACGCACGCTTCGTGAGAATCGGCATCACCTGCTATCCGACCTACGGCGGCTCGGGAGCCGTGGCGACGGAGCTGGGCCTCGAGCTCGCGCGCCGCGGCCACGACATCCACTTCGTCTCGTATGCGAGCCCGTTCCGCCTGCGGGGGTTTGCCGAGCGGGTCACTTTTCATGAAGTGACGCAGCTCGAGTATCCGCTGTTCGAGCAGTCGTCCCCCTATGCGCTGGCCCTCGCCGTCAAGCAGCACGAAGTCGCCAAGCGCGAGCAGCTCGATCTGATGCACGTGCACTACGCGATCCCGCACGCCGCCACGGCCTGGCTCGCGAAGCAGATGCTCGAGCATGAAGACCTGAACCTCAAGATCGTGACGACGCTGCACGGCACCGACATCACGCTCGTCGGCCAGGATCCGTCCTATTACACGCTCACGAAGTTCTCCATCGAACAGTCGGACGCCGTGACGGCGGTTTCGGCGTATCTGCGCGACGAGACCTACCGGGCGTTCGGCTGCGGGCAGTGCGATGTGCGCGTGATCCCCAATTTCATTTCGGCGGCGGACTACTATCCGCCCACCGATGACGCGTTGCGGCGCCGTCTGGCGCCCAAGGGCCACCGCGTTCTCGTCCATGTCTCCAACTTCCGGCCCGTCAAGCGCGTGGGTGACGTCGTGAAGATTTTCGCGAGCGTTCGCGAGAAACTGGCCGCGACGCTCGTGCTTGTCGGTGACGGGCCGGAGCGCGACGCGGCGGAGCAACAGGTGGATGGTCTGGGCCTGCGCAAGGATGTCCGCTTCCTCGGGAAAGTCGAAAACGTCGGCGACGTGCTTCGCGGCGCCGACCTGTTTCTGCTCCCGTCGGCGACGGAATCATTCGGGCTCGCCGCGCTCGAGGCGATGGCGTGTGGCGTCCCGGTGATCGCGAGCGCGGCGGGTGGAATTCCCGAGGTGGTCGACGACGGCAAGACCGGGTACCTCGCGCCGCCGGGGGACGTCGCAACGATGGCGGAGCGGGCGCTGCGCATCCTCGAGAACGCCGCCGAGCATGCGCGCTTCAAGCAGAACGCCGCCGCACGCGCCCTCGATTTCTCTGCCGACAAAGTCGTGCCGCGCTACGAGGCCCTCTACGAAGAGGTCCTGTCGTAGTGCCGGTCCTGCGGCTGATGCGCGCACCCAACCTGCTCATTGCCGCGGCAGGCGTTTTCGCCGGCGGGTGGATCGCGCTCGCGCACATCGCGCTTCCCAAGGAGCTGCTCTTTGCCGCGCTGTCCGGGTTCGCGCTCGGCGCGGTCGGCAATGCCTGGAATGACATCCGTGACGTCGCGGCTGACCGCGTCAACCGCCCGACGCGACCCCTGCCGTCCGGACGGGTATCGCGAGGAACAGCGGACTTCATCCTCTTCGCCGGCACATTGCTCGGCGTCGCAGCCGCCGCGCTGGTGAGCGGCCGCCAAGTCCTTGCCGCCCTTGCCGCCCTTGCCGTCATGTTTGTGTATTCACCGCTGCTCAAACCGCGGCCGTTTGTCGGCAATGTCGCCGTCGCCCTCGTCGCCGGCTCGCCGCCGTTTTACGGTGCCCTCGCCGTTGGCGCACCAGCTGCTGGGCTCGTCCCCTGGATTCTTGCCGCCTGGCTGCATTTCGTCCGCGAGGTCGTGAAGGACGTCGAGGATGAGATCGGAGATCGCGCGATTGGACGCCGGACCCTGCCGATCGCCATCGGCCAGCGGCCTGCGCTCGTGGTCGCGGCCGGCGTGGCGTTGCTCTTTGTGCCCGCGAGTCTGCTGTTGCCCTGGAAGGCCGGTTACGCCGGGCCGTACTTCCTGATTGCGCTGCTCGCGCAAATGGCGGTCCTCGTCGCCGCGACCTGGCTGCTACTCGGCCGAGTGAAAAACGTGAGTACCATCCTCAAGGGAGCCATGGTGATCGGACTGATTGCGCTGGTCGCAGGGAAGGCTGCATGAATCTCTGGCAGGCCATTCTGCTCGGTCTCGTACAGGGACTCACCGAGTTTCTGCCCGTCTCGAGTGACGGGCACCTCGCGGTCATCGGCCACGTGGCGGGAGTGCACACGCCGGGTGTGTTCGTCGAGGTTGCCCTCCACGTCGCGACTCTCGGGTCGATCCTGGTTGTCTACGGCGGTCGATTCTGGCGACTTGCGCTGGGTGTCCTGCGGCGCCAGCCTGAGGCGCTGCGCTACGCTGGACTCTTGATCATCGGGATGATTCCCGCCGGACTCGTCGGGATCTTTCTGGAACATCAGATCGAGCGTGCGTTCGAGTCGCTGTGGGCCGCGGGCATCGGGTTTCTGGTAACCGGTGTCCTGCTCTGGTCCACGAAAAACCGTTCCCCGGTGGGTGCGGCGGAGCCGACCCCCAAGGGCGCCCTCGTCATCGGCCTCGCACAGGCGTTTGCCCCGCTCCCCGGCGTCTCGCGCTCCGGGACGACGATCGCTTCGGGTCTCTGGGTCGGGCTCGGCGCCGTGTCGGCCGCCGACTTCAGCTTTCTGATGGCCATTCCCTTGATCGCCGGCGCGGGGGTGTTCGAGGCGCGGCACGCATCGGTCGACATCAACCAGGTCGGCGCCATTCCGTTGCTCGTCGGGTGCGTCGTCGCGTTTCTCGCGGGTGTATTTGCGATCCGGTTCCTGGTCGCGATGCTGCGGCGTGGCCGCTTCTACGTCTTCGCTCCCTACTGCTTCGCCATCGGGCTGTTCACGCTCGCCTACGCGCTGTGGCACGGCTAGCCGTCGACGACATTCCCGCCGCGGCGCTGGCGCGCCGCTGGGGGATTCCACAGTGCGGGGTGTTCCGCACACTCGGGTCCAGTCTCGACGCGATTCACGAGCTCGGCGCGCAGGGTGCGCCGGCCGGGACCGTCGTGCTTGCCGAGGAGCAAACGGCGGGGCGGGGGCGGGACGGGCGCACGTGGCGCTCACCGATCGGCGGCATCTGGCTCGGCATGTTGCTGCGACCGCCGTTCCCCGAGGCAGGGCTCCTGTCCCTGCGGACCGGCCTCGTCCTCGCGGACGTGATCGATGAACTCCTGGGCCAGCCTCGCGTCCAGCTCAAGTGGCCGAATGACGTACTGCTGGACAGCCGCAAACTCGCGGGCATCCTCTCCGAGGCGCGATGGCAAGGCGATGCGCCCCAATGGCTGGGTCTGGGAATCGGCATCAATGTCGCCAACGAGATCCCGGCCGATCTCACCGCTCAGGCCGTTGCATTGCACGAGGTTCTCTCAGGCGTGCGCCGCATCGATGTTCTTGATCGTCTGGTTCCGGCGCTGCGCCCACTTACCACGCACCACGCACCACTCACCGATTTTGAATGTGCCGCGTTCGCGCGGCGCGACTGGCTGCGCGGCCGGCAGATCCGCACGCCGCTCGCGGGTCGCGCCGCCGGCATTCGGCCCGACGGTGCACTGCTCGTCGACACCGGCGCGGGGACGACGATGGTGCAGGGCGGCCACGTCGAGCTATCTTAGCCGCCCCATGCTCCTCGCCTTCGACATCGGCAACACCGAGACGACCGTCGGGCTGTTTGCCGGTGACAAACTGGTGACCCACTGGCGCCTGCACACCACGCCGCAACGCACGCCCGACGAGTGGGCGTCGACATTTACGGTGCAGCTCACGCAGGCAGGACACTCAACGCAGGAGATCCGAGCCGCGATCGTCGCGTCGGTCGCGCCGCAGGTCACCGAGAGCCTCTCCGAAGGAATCCAGATTGCCACGACGCGCGCACCGGTGCGCGTCGACGGCCGATCCAAGCTGCCGCTGGTGCTCGACGTCGACGAGCCGCTCACCGTCGGCGCGGACCGCATCGTCAACACCCTGGCGGCGGTCGAGCTTTTCAAGAAGGACACGATCGTCGTGGATTTCGGGACGGCGACGACTTTCGACTGCATCACCGTCGATGGAAAAGGTGGGGGTCGCTTCATCGGGGGCGTGATCATGCCCGGCTTGCGCACCGCGTCCGACGAGCTTGTGCGCAAGACCGCGAAGCTTCCCGCGACGGAGCTGCTGCCCCCGACACACGCTATCGGCCGCCGCACCGAGGATTGCATCCGTGTCGGTGTCCTCTGGGGCACCGCGGACGCTGTGGATGGCCTCGTGCGCCGCATCAAGGCCGAGTGGCCGTCCAAAACGCGGCCGCTGGTGGTGGCGACCGGTGGACTCGCGACGCTCGTCGCGCCGCTGTGCAAGGAAATCGAATCGGTGCACGGTGACCTGACGCTCGTCGGCCTGCGCATCGCGGCGGCGGCGCTCGGGCTGAAGTGGTAGTCGCGGCCCGCGACGCCCGCTCACTCAACGCCTGGCGGCGCTGGGGCTATCGGTTCCTCCCGGGTGATCTCTACTCCTACATCCTGCACATGCGTCCGGCCGAATGGCCGATCATGGCGGCTCATACGGTGTTGGGCTACATCCTCGCGGTCGGAGTGCGGGGAGCCGGGAGCCGGGAGCAGTTGGGTAATGCACTACTCGCGCTCGTCATCTGGGTCGTGTTTCTGAACGGCGGCACGCTCGCGATCAATAGCGTCTTCGACAAGGATGAGGGTGATATCGGCTATCTGAATGCGCCGCCGCCCTTACCGCGGTATCTGCTGCACTTCAGTGTCGCCCTGCTGGTGATCGGACAGCTCCTCGCCTTCGCGTTGCCGCGCGGATTTCAGATTGCCTATGCGATCTGTTTCGTTCTGTCGATCCTCTATTCCGTCCCGCCGTTTCGATTCAAAGCAGTCGCCGGTGTGGACTGGGTCATCAACATGTGGGGGTTCGGTACGCTCACGCCGTACGCCGCCTGGGCGGCGACGGGGCGTCCGCTCGACCTCGGACACGGGCTGGTCCTGCTGGCGTTTTGCCCCCTGTTTGCGGGGCTCTATCCGCTGACTCAACTGTATCAGTTCGAAGAGGATCGCCGCCGTGGCGACCGCACCCTGGCGCTGATTCTGGGGATGCGCGTCAGCCTGATCGTCGCGACGTTGTGTACGCTGCTGGCGTTCGGAATCCTCGGTTGGGCGCTGGCCGTTCTGCCCGAGGCCGCCAAGGGACTCGCGCTGCTGCTGCCGCTGGCGCTCTGGCTGGGGGTGCTGGCGCCGTGGCTGCGCGGTTACGCGAGCTGGAGCCCGCAGCAACACCAGCGGGGGATGTATCGGGCGCTGGCCGCGTGGGCGGTAACCGATCTCACGGTGTTGTATGTGTTTGCGACCTAATGTGTGAGCCTTAGATTGAGATTACCAACACTCTCGTAAGGAGCCGGATGACTCCCTCGACCACCACCGCTGCCGATCGCTCAGAGTTTCGTCACGTGCTCCTCAGTGGCACCATCGTCGGCGTGGTCACCGCGGCGGCAGTGATCCTCTACTTGATTGTCTCGCGGCTGCTCTCTCCGGGAATGGTCGTGTCGTTGCTCCAGACCGTCATCGTGCTCGCGGGCGGCGTCGCGGCGGCGTTCCTGCCCGGTTTCTACGCTTCGTCACGCACGACCCAGGGCATCGCGAGCGCCGCGGCCATCGGGTTGTGGGGCACGATCGTGTTCATGGCGATCGACATCATCCTGCTCCGGCCGTTTCGCGCGTACCCGTGGACGTGGGACGCCGTGGGTGGCGGCAGCACGTGGTGGTATCTCCCCGTCTGGTGGATGCTGGGGACGTTTCTGGCATGGATGGGCGCCATCGTGACCGCAGGCCGCGCCGCGCGCGGCGGCGACGTCGCGATTGCCGCGCTAGCGCTGCCCGTCGTCGTGGGCGCTGCGGTCATCGCGCTCCTCGTCACGCTCGCGCGGTTGCACGTCTATCTCCCGGTGGCGGCGGGCGCGGGATTTGCGCTCGTGCTCACGATACTCGCCGTCGTCGTCATCGCTCGTAAAGGATAGGAACTCATGCCGCGGTGGTTGGCACACGCGCTGATCGTGATGGGGTGGCTGCTCACGCCCGCCTGGGCATGGGCGGCCTCGCACGTCGGCCTGTGGCTCGCCGCGCTGGTCGCGTTACGATTCGAGAGTCCGGTCGCGATGCTCGCGATTGCCGGAGCCGGTGCGTTGCTGTGCGGATTCGCCGTGCTCTGGACCTGGGTCAGGTTCATGCGCCGGCTCCCGCACCTCCTGTCGCATCACATGGCGCCGCGCGGTGGAGCGGGGATCGAGACGGGCGCCAAAGCGAGCGCAGGAGCGACCGTACCGGGCCGTTCCGAGGAACATGCCGCGATCGCGGCCGCGGATTGAGTTTTTCCTTCTAATTGTCGGCGTCTCACACCTCACCGCCCAGGGGCGTGATGTCGACGCCCGCCTGGGCCGGTGGTATGGCAATCAGTCCACCACCTACGAGCTGCGCACCGACGCGCCAATCGGTTCGATCTGGTCCGGCGGTTTCACCGCGCAGGTTCTGATTCACGACAGCCTTGGCCGCCATCACGCGTTCTACGGCGCGGGATGGCAGCTGCATGCGCTGCGGCGCCGCTCGACATTGGGCCCGTACGCGATCGCCGGCGTCGCGCTCGGCGTCTCCACCGACACGACGTCGCAGGAGCTGGCCGCACTTTGGACCATCGGGGCAGGGGTGGAGTGGCGACCGATCCCCTGGGCCGCCTTCGGCATCGAAACGGTCTACCGGCTCCAGGACGTGGGCCCCCGCGGCTTCTGGCGCACGTCGGCGAATTCTCGCGACGGCATCGCGGCCTCAGCCGGGTTCTCGGTGACCATTGGGAGAGCTGTGGATCGACGCTGGCGCAGCCCCGCGCGATCAGAACGGCCCCCCCCTACGCTTCCGCCACTGATGGTGCCGGCGACGATCGGTGGCAATGCCGCGGACATCGTGCGCACGGCGCTCGACGCGCTCGGCACTCCCTACGTCTGGGGCGGCACGGCCGCGAATGGCTTCGATTGCTCGGGGCTCGTGCAGTGGGCCTACAATCAGCACGGCATTCGTCTGCCACGCATGAGTCGCGATCAGGCGAGGTCGGGAACCGAAGTGCCACCGGTCATCGAGGCGCTGCGACCCGGCGACATCCTGTTGTTTGCGGCGCAGCCAGGCGGCGGCGTCACGCACGTCGGGATGTATGTCGGAGAGCAAAAGTTCATTCACAGCTCGAGCACGGGGGTCAAGTTGTCGCGCTTGGAATCGACCGACTCTGAGGGGGCCTGGTGGGTCACGCGGTGGGTCGGGGCTCGCCGAGTCGTTCAGTGACGTGGTTCGTGGCCTTTTGCCGACGTGCCGTCGTGCCGTCGTGCATGCTTCTTGTGCTCAGCTGTGCCACCTCACGAGTCCCGGGTTCTCTCAGAGGTTACGACATCGTGATCGAGCCCAAGGACCTGCAGAGCCTCGAGTTGGCGTACGTCATGCGGCGCTACGGCTTCCATGTGCGGGAGTCCGTTCGCGGCGGCAGCCGGCCGACGGCGGCCCTCATCTATTTCCTCTACAGCGATCCGGGACGGGAGCAGCCCGTCTCGCTCCACGTGCGCCTGGCGGACACGCGCAGCGGCCTGATTCTCCGTTCCGGTACAGTCCAGCTTGATTCCTCTGTCGCCTCGACGCGGACTCGCGCGATCGCGGCGATTAACGCGATTCTCGAGCCCTAGTTTCCCCCTTGACAGGGGTGTGGCGCGTGAGGAGATTCCCCCTCGTCAATTAGCACTCACCATCCGCGAGTGCTAACGGCTAATCAATTCAAAGAGTTACGGAGGTTCAGGGTATCATGCCAACGGCAACCAAGACGACCCAGAAGTACAAGGTCTATCCGTTGGCCGATCGCGTTGCGATCCGGCCGATGGAAGAGACCGAGACGATGAAGGGTGGGCTGTACATCCCCGATACCGCCAAAGAGAAGCCGATCCAGGGCGAAATCATCGCCGTGGGTCCGGGCCGGCGGGAGAAGGGTGAGACGATCCCGATGGAGCTGAAGGTTGGGGACCGGGTCATCTACGGGAAGTACAGCGGCACGCAGGTCGAGTTGGACAACGAAGAGATCATCCTGATCAAAGAATCCGACGTCATCGCGAAGCTCGCGTAAGCAGCCCTCAGGGAGGAAGCACAGACCATGGCAGCCAAGTATCTGGAGTTCAGCACCGAGGCCCGCGCCAGGCTCAAGCGGGGCGTCGATCAGCTGGCCGATGCAGTCAAGGTGACGCTCGGTCCGAAGGGCCGGAATGTCGTCATCGACAAGAAGTTCGGCAGCCCGACCGTCACCAAGGACGGCGTGACTGTCGCGAAGGAAGTCGAGCTCGAGGACGAGATCGAGAACATGGGCGCTCAGATGGTGAAGGAAGTGGCGACCAAGACCTCGGATCTCGCGGGTGACGGCACCACCACGGCGACCGTGCTGGCGCAGGCGATTTACCGCGAAGGCCTGAAGTCGGTGACGGCCGGCGCGAACCCGATGGCGCTGAAGCGCGGGATCGACACCGCCGTGGAAACGATCGTCGCCGAGCTGAAGAAGATTTCCGTCCCCACCTCGGGCCGGAAGGACATCAAGCAGGTCGCCACGATTTCGGCCAACGGCGACACGGAAATCGGTGAGAAGATCGCCGACGCGATGGACAAGGTCGGCAAGGACGGCGTTATCACGGTCGAGGAGGCGAAGAGTCTCGAGACCACGCTGGAGACGGTGGACGGGATGCAGTTCGATCGCGGCTACCTCTCGCCGTACTTCATCACCGATCCCGAAAAGATGGAAGCCACGCTCGAAGACGCCTACATCCTCATCTACGACAAGAAGATTTCGACGATGAAGGACCTGCTGCCGGCGCTCGAGAAGGTCGCGCAGTCCGGCCGGCCGTTGCTCATCGTCGCGGAAGATGTCGAGGGCGAGGCGCTGGCGACGCTGGTCGTCAACAAGCTCCGCGGCACGCTGAAGGTCGCCGCCGTCAAGGCGCCCGGCTTCGGTGACCGCCGCAAGGAGATGCTGCGCGACATCGCGATCCTCACCGGCGGCCAGGTGATTTCGGAAGAGCTGGGTCTCAAGCTGGAGAACACCACGCTCAACGACCTCGGCCGCGCCAAGCGCGTCATCGTCGACAAGGACAACACCACGGTCGTCGACGGCAAGGGCAAGGACGCCGATATCGAAGGCCGCAAGGCAGAGATCAAGGCGCAGATCGAGAAGTCGACGTCGGATTACGACAAGGAGAAGCTGCAGGAGCGGCTGGCGAAGCTCGCCGGCGGCGTAGCCGTGCTGAACGTCGGTGCGGCCACCGAGACCGAAATGAAAGAGAAGAAGGCTCGGGTCGAAGACGCGCTGCATGCGACGCGCGCCGCGGTCGAGGAAGGCATCGTGCCGGGCGGCGGCGTGGCTCTGCTGTGGGGCCAGCGGGCGCTCGACAAGATGAAGGGCGCGGATGAAGACGAGAAGACCGGCGTGGACATCCTGCGCAAGGCGCTCGAGGAGCCGATCCGTTGGATCGCTCAGAATGCAGGCGCCGAAGGCTCGATCGTGGTCGGCCGGGTAAAGGAGTCGAAGGACAAGAACTTCGGCTACAACGCCGCAACCGATAAGTTCGAGGATCTCGTCGCGGCGGGCGTCATCGATCCAACCAAGGTGACTCGCACGGCATTGCAGAACGCCGCGTCCATCGCGGGCCTGCTCCTCACGACCGAGTGCGTCGTGGTGGAGAAGAAGGAGAAGGAGAAGGCTCCGCCGATGCCCGGTGGCGGCATGGGAGGCATGTACTAGAACCTAGGTAATTCACTAGGTCGTAGGCAGTTGCTCCCCCTCGTGTGAGGTTCAGCACGGGGGGGAGTCTTATGTTGGAGAGCCATGACCGGGGCGCCGGCGTCCGAGAAGGCCGCTCTCTCGCGAGAGTTGGCCGATTTTCTCATCGAGCTTTCGATTGCTCTCCACAAGCACGCCATGTACCCGGAGGGCCACCCCTCGCTCGCGCCCGCGGCCGCGGGCGTCACCCGCCGCGCCGAGCGCCTGTTCGAAGAGCGCACCACGCTGGCGCTGGGTGTCGCGCGGCAGCAGCTCGTCATCGAGGGCGTCGCCACCGACACTAAGAACCCGCTGCTCGCCGAGCTCGCCGGCCGGCTGCATCGCCACCATCTGGGTGCTGTGACGTTCCACCGCGGCCTGCGCGTCACCGAGGTCGTCGACGTACTCAAGACGCTCGCCATCGAGGCCGAACGCACGGGTGAACCGCTGGGGCTCGGCTCCGCCGAACAGCTGCGCGCCTGGGATCACGTGCGCCTCCATCCGGTCACCTACGAGCGGCTCGAGCTCCTCCAGGAGGACGATCAAGCTCCGGCGACTGAAGACAAGGGCAAGGACCGCAGCCTCCGCGGTTCGCAGCTCTGGCTTGGACTGGCGCGTGCCGCCCTCGCGGCTGACGCGATCGCGGGAGATGATGCCGCCCCGACCGAGCCCACGCTCATCGCAAAGGCCATCGACCAAAACCAGCACAGCGCCGCGTACGATCAGGTCATCGTGGGATATCTCCTGCAAATCGCGGATGAATTGAAGCACGCCGGTGGAGCGGAGGCGGTCGCGCTGCGGCGCCGTACGTCCAAGCTGGTCGGCGCGCTGCAGCCCGGGACGCTGCGGCGCTTGATCGAAATGGGTGGCGACGCCGCGCAGCGCACGCAATTCGCGATCGATGCAACGCACGGCCTGGCGGTCGATGCCGTGCTCGACATCGTGCGCGCGATGGCGGATGCGTCGCACAAGAGCGTCTCGGATCCGTTGCTGCGGATGTTGTCGAAGCTGGCGCGGCATGCGGAGCAGGGAAGCGCCGACTCGCGCCTGCAGGCCGACGAGGCACTGCGCGAGCAGGTGCGCGACCTGCTGCAAGGTTGGACCCTGGAGGATCCGACTCCGGACGCCTATGGGCACGCGCTGCACAAGATGGCGGCGGCATCGCCGGCGACGACCGCGCGCAAGTCGGGCAGCCACGACGCGGAGCCGTTGCGCATCCTGCAAACCGCGGTCGAAACGGGAACCATGGGGTTCGGCGCGTGGCGCGCGGTCGAGCGCCTGGTTGCCGAGCGGCATGTCGGCGACGTGGTCGACGTGCTCGTCGGGTCGGCGACGGAAGCCGGCGCGCCGGTCCGGGCGGACATCGCGCCGCTCTGGACGCGCGTGACGTCCCCCGACGTCGTACGTCAGCTCGTGACGGTGGAGCCGCCGGACTTCGTGACGTTGGACCGCGTGCTCCCGCGCCTCGCGGTGGATGGGTTCACGCCGCTGCTCGACGTGCTCGGCGCGTCCGAATCGCGCACGACGCGGCGCGGGCTGCTCGATCGGCTCACGCGCGCGCCCAAGGAGCTCGGGCCGCTCATCGCCACCCGCCTCGCGGCTCAAATCCCCTGGTACGTCACGCGCAACCTGCTCGTCATTCTGGATGGATTGCCCGCGCTTCCGAACGGCTTCTCGACGGCGGCGTACATCGCGCACGAAGACGCGCGCGTGCGCCGCGAGGCGCTCAAAGTCTCATTGAAAGTCCCGGCGGAGCGCGAGCGCGCGCTGATCGGCGCCCTGCGGGACGAAGATCCGCGCATGATACGGCTCGCGCTCACCGCCGCATTGGAAGACTGCCCGCCGGCGGCGCTGCCGCTGATCACGCAGCTCGTGCTGGATCAGACGGCGACGTCGGAGCTCCGCGTCCTGGCCATCAAGGTCCTGGGCCGCGTTCGCAACGTGGCCGCATTGAACGCACTGCTGCAATTGGCGAACGGCGGCACCAACTGGCTGGGTCGCGCCAGGCTTCCGGCGCGGTCGCTCGAGCTGCTGGCGGCACTCATGGCGCTCGCCGCGAGCTGGCACAACGATGCACGCGCGGCCGCCGTGCTGGCGCTGGCCGCCGACTCGAAGGATCCCGACATCCGTAGCGCGGTGCTCCGGCGATGAGCGGTGATCCAGCCCGGTTCCTCAACGCGTTCGCGCAGGCGCTCGCCGCGATGGCGCTGTATCGCGACGGCCATCCCGCGCGCGAACGCGCGATCGATGTGGCATACCAGCAGATCCTCGAACTGCAGGGCGGCACCGAGCGCCCGCTCTTCACCTTCCTCGGTGATGAAGTCGTCTTCGGCCGGATGCCGCTCCGCGACTTGAAGGCCTGGGACTGGGGCAAGCGACTCGCGCAGGCCGGCATTCAGCGTCTCGAGTTCGAGGAGCGCGTGAGTCGGGAAGAGTTCGAGGGCTTCCTCGAGGAAGTGCTGGCGCGGATCACGCTGTCGGTGATCAGTACCGAAGCGCGCCAGATGCGCCGCTCGAGCATTCGGTTCGGCGCGGTGGGCTTGAAGGGCGAGACCGAGATCGCCCCCGATCCGCTCCCGACGGCGACGATCAGTTTTTCACTCGGCGAAGAGGTGGACACGCTGCGCTGGATGCACGGCGAGGTCCAGTCCACGGGCGCCGTCCCGCTGGCGGAAGCGGAAGCCGTCGTGCGCTCGCTCGCGGTCGCCATGCACGGTGGCCAGCAGATCATGTTGCCGCTGCTCCAGCTGAAAGAATTCGATCAGTACACCACCACGCACTCCATGAACGTGGCCGTGCTGTCGATGGCGCTCGCCGAGTTCCTCGGCTTGGCGCCGGCGGATGTCCGGACATTCGGCGTCGCGGGACTGCTGCACGACATCGGCAAGATCAAGATCCCCATCGAGGTGCTCACCAAACCGGGGAAATTGACCGACGAGGAGCGGGCCCTGATGAATGAGCACCCGGCGGCCGGCGCGCGCATGTTGCTCGAGCTGGAGGAAGATCTCGATCTCGCGGTGGTCGTGGCGTACGAGCACCACATCATGATCAACGGCGGCGGCTACCCCGTGCTGCATTACGCCCGGCAGTGTCACCAGGCCAGCAAGCTCGTGCACGTGTGCGACGTGTACGACGCGCTCCGGACGCGCCGGCCCTACCGCGAGGCGTGGTCGTTCGAGAAGACGCTGGGTTATCTGGACGAGCGGAAGGGACTGGAGTTCGATCCGGAGCTGTGCGGTGCGTTCGTTCGCATGATGAAGCAGTGGGAAGGCCACGTCGCTGTGGTGACGGAGCCCGATGCAAAAGCCCAGTAGATCCCGCTAAGATTGGGCCATGATGAAGACGATGCTCATCGTCGCCGCGGCGCTCGCTGCGGTCCAAGCGCCGGTTCGACTGACCGGCGACTGGCAGGCGCGCGCCGCTGACGAGATCCGCCACATCATGGTACGCAGCGACAGCTCGGCCCAATTCGGCAACGACGTCGCGCGCTGGCGCGTGGTCGGTGACAGTCTCTGGATAACGCTCGGGGATGGTGTCTGGCAGGTCTATGGCATGCAGCTCGCGGGTGACAAGCTGACCATCAGCGGTGGGGATTTGGAGAAGCCGGTCACGCTACGCCGCGTGGGTCCGCCCAAGGCGCGGCCGGATACGTTGACGATTCCTGACGCACCCGCACCCAATCAACGGGCGTGGTGATTATTTCAATTCTGTAACGGCCGCCAGCCGCCAGCCGACGTCCTTCCGCTCAAATCGCATCGCGAAGCGCCGCCGGTCAACGCGGGGGGCACCACCGCGCGCGGGCACGTACTCGAATATGGCGTGGACGTCGCCGGTCGCGGTTGCGCCCTGCGTCTTGAAGCCTTCCACCGTGAACTTTGCGGTGATCTGATTCCACTCACGGAAGAACGCGTCCCAGCTGCGCCGCTCCTGCTCCGTCAGACCGGGATAGATCACGCGCAGGTTCGCGATGCGCTGACTCGATAACGCCCGGCCGAGGTCTTCGAGGAGCACGTCGATCGCGGCCCGCGGATCGGTGGGCTGGGCGCTGGGTGGCGCGATCCCGGCAGCGATCCCGATCTGCTCAGCGCTTTGGGCGGCCACCTTGGCGAGCGTGAAATCCTGCTCGTGCAGCAGTGACTCGGCGCGCGACAGGAACACACCGGCGTTGGATGCCGCACGCCCGGCGGGAATCGCCTGCACGACGGGCGTGACGCGCTCCACCATGTGCTGCGCCTCGCGCTCCATCACGCGGGCTTCGTCCCTCGCCAGCGCGTAGCGCTGCGCCGCCTCGACGTAGCCCCGCAGCGCCAGCGATTGGTCGCCGCGCTGCAGTGCCTGGTCGGACGCTTCCAACATCGTCCGCGCGAGCAGCAAGGACGGGACGGTGTTTTTCTCCGCGCCCGCAGCGAGCGCGCGGTCGCGCGCGGCCATCGCCGAGTCGCGCCGCGAGCTTACCGCCAGCGACACCGGCGCGGTGGTGAGCGGAGGCGTAGGGGCCGCGAGACCTGTGGGCTGCGCCGGCGGCCCGGACGCGGGCGGGGGCGTGGCGGCGGCGGCACTGCTGCGCTCATCGACCGGTTGGCCGGGGGCATACAGCAGCAGCACGACGACCGCCGCGAGCGCTCCCAGCACCGCCAGGCGCGCCCTCATCGAGGCGTGGGTGATTAGCTTCAACATCGGGCGCGGCAACGGCGTCCAGCGCCCGAGCGGCTGCGTCGCTTCCTCGTCCGCTCCCGACAGCGCCGCACGGATCTGCTGGACCGTCGACATCATTTGTCCGGCCGACTCATAACGCTCGTGCGGCACCTTGTTCATCGCCTTCGCCACGACGCGCTCGAGCGCCGCCGGAATCGATGGCGTCACCGTCCGGAGCGGCCGCGGCTCCGTCGTCAGCACCTGATACAGCACGCCGTGCACCGACTCGGCCTCGAACGGGCGCTGATAGCACAGCAGCTCGTACAGCAGGCAGCCAACCGAAAAGACGTCGGTGGCGGCCGTGATCGCGCCGTTCGTGATCTGCTCGGGCGCCATGTACGTCGGTGTGCCGACGATCGCGCCCGAGCCGGTCGCGTCGGCCTTTTGCAGCCGCGCGATCCCAAAGTCCATGATCTTGACGCGGCCGTCGGGCATGACGCGGACGTTGGACGGTTTGACGTCGCGATGGATCACGCCGCGCTGGTGAGCGAAGTGGAGCCCGGCGAGCACCTCGATCGTGATGTCGAGCTTGCGCTCGAGCGCCAGCGGATCGCGCAGCGCGATCATGTCGGACAGATCGCGGCCCTCCACGAGCTCCATCGCGATGAAGAGCTGACCCTCGGACTCGCCGAGGTCGTAGACCGTGACGATGTTGGCGTGCTGAATGGCGCCGGCAGCGCGCGCTTCGCGCAAGAACCGCTCTTGCATGTCCTTCGTCTTGCGGAAGCTCGAGCTCAACAGCTTGAGGGCGACGTAGCGGCGCAGCACCGTGTCGTACGCTTTCCACACGATGCCCATCGCGCCCTCGCCGAGGAGCTGATGCAGCTCGTATTTGCCGAGCCGGCGATAGCGCTGCTGCGGATCGCTCATTGGGGTAGGGTCAACCAGTCGAAGGCGCGGCGGAGATACGACCTCATCGCGTCCGTCACCGGAACGTTGCGGCGTGGGAGGACGCGTTCCACCGTCGCCAGGAAGCCCCGCTGTGTCATCCGCTCCGATGAAGAGCCTCCCCAGGCGAAGGGTGCCACGAATTTCGGCGCGCGCACACCGTTGAACACGCTGGCGCCGGTACCAATGATTGAGCCGGCATCAAAGAGCATTCCGATGGCCGTCTTGGCGTGATCGCCGAACAGACTACCGAGGAACTGGTGTCCGGTTTCCAGCTTCGCAGCGCCCACATCAAGCCGTATCGTACCGTAGGTGTTCTTGAGGTTCGAGGTCGTTGTGCCGGCTCCCAGGTTCACCCACCGACCTAACACGGAGTGCCCGAGGTAGCCGTGATGGCTCTTGTTGGAATAGCCCAGAAATGCCGAGGTCGATACCTCGCCTTGCACGACGCACCAGGGGCCGATCGCGGAGTGGCGAATCGGGCCGCCCATCAGCCGCGTGTTCGCGCCCACCCAGAGCGGTCCCTCGAGTCGCGTCCCGGATCGCACCTCGACGCCGCTTTCGAGCACGACGGGACCGTTGCGCGTGTCGAAGACGACGCCCGGCTCGACGGCGGCTTCACGCAGCCCGATCCACGCGGGGTCGCCCAGCACGATCGATCCTTTGGGGACTGCATCGGAGTCACCGACGAGTTTGAGCAGGTCCTCGCGCAACAGTAGCTCCAGCGCACTCACCAGGTCATGGACGCCGCGCAACACGAGGCCCTCAACCGTCACCGCCTGCGCGTTCGCGACCGGGCCAGTCCACGTCGCCCCCGCGGGCACCGACCAACCGACCGTGATCCCGTCGTGCGTCAGGCGGGCCGGCGCTTCGGGCAAGGGGCCCGCGAGTCCGCGCGGCGCGAATGTTGAGGATCCGATCACCGCGGGTCCTTGCACCTGACGGCGAGACTCGACCGGCGGCACGCCAGGCTCGGGAAAGCCGGCCAGGTGGGGCAGTGCAAAGACTGCCGACGCCTCGGTGCCCACGAACATCTCCCACCGCTCCCGCACCAGATGCGCGCCCGCTCTGAGCTCGCAGAGCGGCCGGATTCCCGCGAACGGCATCCACGCGGGACCGGGATCGGGATCGAGGAGATACAGCGCGTGCGTCACAGGCCTTGCACCAGCGCTTTCAGTTTGTCGGGATGTCCGGTCGGCATCACCAGGGTGTGCCCGTTTGCCCGCACGACCACCATGTCCTCGACGCCGACGACCGCGATCCGCTCGCTCTCCGACCAGATCACCGAGTTCTTCACGTCGTCACCGAGCGTGACATTCCCGACCGTGACATTGCCGCGCGCGTCGCGGCGGCGAATCCGCAGCAGCGCGTCCCAGGAGCCGATGTCATCCCACGCAAACGCTCCGGTCACGACGGCGAGCCGAGAGGTGCGCTCGAGCACCGCGACGTCCACGGCGACCGGCGTCACCGCGGCGAAGAACCGCGCGGCGTCCCCGTTCGTCAGGGCCGCCCAGCCTGCCGCCAGCTCCTCGGCGTACGCCCCCGCCTCGCCCAGAAAGCGCGCCGCGCTCCAGGCGAACAAGCCGCTATTCCAGAGCGCGCCACTCCGGCGGAGCAATGCTGCGCGCGCAGGACTCGGTTTTTCAATGAAGCGTTTCACTTTGCGAGCGCTGCCCGACGGCTTGCCCGGCACGATGTAGCCGTACCCGGATTCATTCCGCGACGGCTTGATTCCCACGGTGACCAGGACGTCCTGCTCGGCGGCGACGCCGAGCGCGTGCGTGGCGGCGGCACGGAAGGCGCGATCGTCACCGACGGCCCAGTCAGCGTGCAGCGACAGCATCTGCCCACCGGGATCGTGCTTGGCGATCCAGTGCGCCGCCCACGCGAGCGCCGGCGCCGTCGATGCGGCCCGCGGCTCCGCGAAGATGTTCGCGCGCGGGACTTCCGGAACCGTCTCGGCAACGCGGTCCACCAATGCCGGTCCGGTGAGGATCAGGATGCGTTCTGGAGGCACGAGACCATGAAGACGGACAACTGCCTGAGCGAGTAACGGTTGATCGCCCGTCAACGGCAGCAGCTGTTTGGGACGTTCAGGGGTGGAGAGCGGCCAGAACCGCGTCCCCGAGCCGCCGGCGAGGATCGCGGCCCACGTGCTCATGGTTGCCCCGGCGATGGCTCGGAGGAGGGCTCGTCGGGCTGGGCTTCCGCATCGCCGAACATCATCGCGATGCGCTGGGTGAGTTTTGTCGGACTGAACGGCTTCGTCACGAGTGCGGCGCCGAGGCGGCGCGCTTCCCGCAGCACCCGGTCTTCACCGTCGGCGGTCAGGACCACGACCGGGAGCCGCGCGGTGCCGCCTTCCTTGCGGAGGTCGCGCAGGAAGTCGAGTCCCGAGCCGTCCGGGAGATGCAGATCGAGCAGTAGGCCGTCGGTGGGTGGTTGCGCGCGCATTGCGGTGCGCGCCTCGCCCAGTGTTTTCGCGAAGCTCACGCGGTAGCCGAGCTGCTCCAGAAACGGCCGCAGCACAAGCCCGATATGGGGCTCGTCGTCGACGACAAGGAGATGTCTAGAGGCAGGAGAGTGAGCCACAGCCGACCGTCCGGTTACAACAGACCAGCGATGGCAGGGCGATGTCGCCGCAGATCGAAGAGCAGGGCGCCGACATTCGTAGCGGGCTGCACCAGCACGATCAACAGCGCATCGGCGTTGAGAACCGCGACGATCGCGAGTCCCTTGCCGAATTCGAGCACGGCGGTCGCGAAGTCGCCCCGTCCTCCCGCGTCGCCGAGCTGCGCCATGTGCGTAATGGCGGAGGGCAGGAGCGCCGCGACACTGTCGGCATCGACGCCGTTGCCCACGCGCGAGTCGATGGGGAGCCCATCACGGCCCACCACCACCACCGCGTCCACGCCGTTGGAACGGCTCAGTGCTTCCACCACATCGCGGATGGTCGCCATACGCGCGGGCAACGTAGGTTTCCCCGAAGTCGAAGTCAAGCAGCGACTATGGGTTGACCCACTCGAAGCCCGCCCTGTAAGTTCTCCACACTCCTATGCGTTACGTCACTCTGTTCCTGATCGCCGCCGGCGCCGGCGCCGCGGCGGCATGCGGCGATTCCACCGGCTTGCAGGCGTTTCTCGCCAACACGGTCGATACGGTCTCGCTCTACGCGTTGAGTGGAACGCCCGTGAACACGCCGTCCGCGTACTCGTTTCAGTCCCGCGGCGTCGTGCGCACCGACCAGGCGGCCACGTTCGACTTCGCATTCGACATCGATACCGCTGGCCGTCCGGTCTTCCTGCCCACCGGGGCGCTGAAGCTCGGCCGGCTATCGGGTCTACAGGTTGTGACGCAGAAGTTCGATTCGATCCGCCTCGCACCGACGACCGGGTATCAGCTCGACAGCGCCGTCGTCGTGAATGACAGCAGCGTGGTCCTCGCCCACTCCGTTCCCGTGCCCTGCAACAACGTCTCAGCGCAGGGGGTGTTGTACGCAAAGCTCCACGTCTTGACTCTCGATACCACGTCGACCCCGAACGGCCGGCGGATCGAGTTCGAGATTCTCACCAATTTCAACTGCGGCTTTCGCGGGCTCGAGCCCGGCACGCCGAAGCACTAACTCGTGATCGACTTGAAGTTGCTGCGCGCCTCGCCCGGTCAGGTGCGAGCGGCGCTCGCGCGTCGCGGCGATCCGGCGTTGACGCGCCAGCTCGACGAAATCGAGGCGCTCGACATGAAGCGCCGCACCCTGATCGCGCAGCTCGACACACTCAAGGCGGAGCGCAACGACGCCGTGCGAGCCGATGCGATCGCCGCAAAGTCGCAGGGCGGCCTGCCGGCAACCGTCGTCGCCGAGCGTAAGAAGCTCGGGGACAAAATCACGCTTCTCGAATCCGAGCTCCGCCAGATCGAGACGACGCTCGACGCCAAGGCGTTGTTCGTTCCGAACTCGCCGCTCCCCGACGTGCCCGAGGAGCAGACGGTGTTGCGCAGCTGGGGCACGCCGGCGCCGAAGGGCGGCAAGCCCCATTGGGAGATCGCGGAGAAGCTCGGCATCCTCGATCTCGCACGTGGCGCCAAACTGTCGGGTTCCGGATTTCCGGTGCTTGTGGGTGCCGGCGCGCGACTCGCGCGCGGGCTGATCAACTTCATGCTCGACCTGCACGCAAAGGAGCACGGCTACATCGAAGTCGAGCCGCCGTTCTTGGTGCGGCGCGACGTCATGGTCGGCACCGGCCAGCTGCCGAAGTTCGAAGACGACGTCTATCGCACGGCCGACGATCTCTTTCTGATTCCGACGGCCGAGGTGCCGGTTACGAACCTGCATCGCGACGAGATCATCGACCGGCCGTTGCCGCTCGGATACGTGGCGTACACGCCGTGCTTCCGGCGCGAAGCCGGCGCGGCCGGGAAGGACACGCGCGGACTGCTGCGGGTGCATCAGTTCGACAAGGTCGAGCTGGTGCGCTTCTGCCGCGCGACAGACTCGCCGGAAGAGCACGAGAAACTCACGCAGCACGCCGAAGTGGTGCTGCAGCGTCTCGAGCTGCCGTACCGGGTGGCGGTGTTGCCGGCCAACGACTTCGGATTCGCGGCCGCGAAGACGTACGATCTCGAGGTGTGGGCACCCGGCGTCGGCCAGTGGCTCGAGGTCTCGAGCTCCAGCACGTTCACCGATTTCCAGGCGCGCCGGGCCAACATCCGCTGTCGCCCACGTCCCGGCGACAAGCCGGAGTTCGTGCACACCCTGAACGCGTCCGGCGTCGCGCTGCCGCGGACGATCGCGGCGTTGCTCGAGACGCACCAGCAGCCCGACGGCTCGGTTACGATACCTCCGGCGTTAGTGCCATATGTCGGCACTGACCGCATTGCCTAAGGGCCTGCTGCGCCGCGCGGGACCGCCCGCGCTCCTCGCCGCCGCGCTACTCTTCGGCGTCCTGTCGGTTGCCTACGCCTGGATCGTCGCGCGCCACCTCCGCGACGACGCGCGCGAGACCAGCCGGCTGCTCGGCCACGTCTTCGCCGGGCTGAACGATCCGCGCGAGGGCGCCGCCGCCGACGCGCTGCTCGCACTCGCCGACGAGGTGCGGCGGCTCGGCATCCCCATCGCCGTCACGGACACCGCAGGACGCATCACGGCGCTCGACAACGCGCCCTTCGGCCCGCACGCGGACGAACCGACCCAACGCGACTGGATCGCCGAGCTGGACCGGATCCACCCGCCGTTGATCCAGCCCGGAGTCGGCACGATTCACTATGGCGCGTTGCCGGCGGCGCGCGCGTTCACCGGACTCGCCGTCCTTCAGGGCGCCATGTTCTTGTGCCTGGTCTTCCTGGCGGGGTTGGCCATGCGCGAGCGCGTCACTGCTGCCCGCGACCGGCTGTGGGTGGCGATGGCGCGTGAGTCGGCGCATCAGCTTGGCACGCCCCTGATGAGCCTCACGGGTTGGATTGATTATCTGCGGGAGAATCCGGATACGCCTGGCAGCGAGCTCATCACCCATCTTGAAGCCGACGCGGAGCGCCTGGAGCGCGTGGCCAAGCGCTTCGAGCGCATCGGCCGGCCGGCGCGCCGCGAGCCGGTGGGTCTGGGAACCGTCGCCGAGCGCGTAGTGGCGTACTTCCGGCCGCGGCTGCCGACGCTCGCGCATTCGGTGACCATCACCCTGACCTCTCCCGGTGCCGGGCCGGTCGCGACGGGGGACCCGGTGCTCATCGAATGGGCGCTGGAGGTGATCGTCAAGAATGCGGTCGACGCGTTGAGTGGCCGCGGGGGACGGATCGAAGTGGAGGTAGAAGGCGACGACGACTCCGGCCGCGTGAGTGTACGCGACGATGGACCGGGTGTCGCGGCGGAGATGCAGCGTCAACTGTTCGAGCCCGGCGTCTCCAGCAAGACGGGCGGCTGGGGCATTGGCCTCGCGCTCGCCCGCCGGATCGTGGAGCAGCAGCATGGCGGTCGGGTGGAGTTTCATCCGGGCCCCGGCGGTCAGGGCTCGGTGTTCGTGCTTGAATTCCCGCTGACATGACCTCGCCGCATCCCCTTCCGCTGAACCCCGCGCAGCGGGAGGCGGTCGAGCATCCCGGCGGCGCCTTGCTGGTCCTCGCCGGTGCGGGGTCCGGAAAGACGCGCGTGCTGACGGCCCGGATCGCGCACTTGATCACCAAGCACGGCGTCGCGCCGCAGCGGATCTTCGCGGTCACGTTCACCAACAAGGCCGCGGGCGAGATGCGGTCGCGCATCGCGCAGCTGCTGGGCTCCGATCCGCGCGGCCTCTGGATCGGCACGTTTCACTCGCTCTCCGCGAGGCTGCTGCGCCGCGAAGCGGCGCTGCTTGGCTTCGGGCCGAACTTCACGATCTACGACTCGGACGATTCCGAAGCACTGGTCAAACGCCTGCTCGAGGCGCGCCAGCTCTCCACGAAGGTCTATCCGCCGCGCACCGTCCACGGGGCGATCTCGAGTGCCAAGAATCGCATGCTCACGCCCGAGGAGCTCGGACAGCAGGCCGACACACCACTCGTGAAGGTCGCGAGCGACATCTTCGCCGACCTTGGTCCCGCCCTGAAGCAGGCGAACGCGATGGACTTTGACGACCTGCTGCTGCACCCCTTGACCCTGTTTCGCGAGCATCCGGAGCGGCTCGCGTACTGGCAGGACCGCTTCCAGCACGTGCTCGTGGACGAGTTTCAGGACACGAACGCCGCCCAGTATTTGCAGGTGAAACAGCTGGCGCAGCGCCACGGGAATCTCTGCGTCGTTGGCGACGACGATCAGGCGATCTACGGTTGGCGCGGCGCGGACGTGCGCCACATGCTCTCGTTTCAGAACGACTTCCCGGGCGCGAAGCTCATACGGCTCGAGCAGAACTATCGCTCCACCCAGATCATCCTCGACGCCGCCAACGGCATCATCGCGGAGAACACGGCGCGACTCGGCAAGACGCTGTTCACCGAGAAGCAGGGCGGGGAGCCGGTGATCTTGTTGAGCACGGCCGACGAACGGGATGAAGCCGAGTGGCTCGCCAACGAATTCGCGCGCCGCGCCGCCGAGGACGAGTTCGCCTATGAGGGTATGGCGATCCTGTACCGCACGAACGCGCAGTCCCGGCCCCTGGAAGAGGCCTTCCGGTTCCGCGGCATCCCGTACCGGCTCATCGGCGCGATCAGCTTCTACGAGCGACGCGAGGTGAAGGACCTGCTCGCGTATCTGCGGCTGATCGCGAACCCGGCCGACGACGAGGCGTTCCTCCGGATCGTGAACGTCCCCCGGCGCGGCATCGGCGACGCCTCGGTGGCGGTGCTCGGCCGCACCGCGGGGGCGTGGCAGAAGCCGATGCTCGAGGCGGCCCGCCGTGCGGGGAATATCACCGAGCTCCGGCCCAACGTGCGGGATGCCCTCGCGGGCGTCGCTTCGCTGCTCGACCGGCTGCGTGAGTCGGTCGGACAGGCCGACCCTGCCACCGCGCTCGAGACGATCCTCGCCACGACGGGTTACGAGCAGTATCTCGCCGAGGAGGGCGCAGAGGGTATGGAGCGGATCGACAACGTGCGCGAGCTCGTGGCGGGGGCCGCCGCGTGGGCTGAGGTGCAGGATGCCGAGGCGGCCGAGGGGACCGGCAGCGCGGTAGAGCGCTACCTGACGCAGGCCGCCCTCATTACGCCGGTGGATGAAGCGCGCGATGAACCGGGCGTCACGCTCCTCACGGCGCACATGGCGAAGGGACTCGAGTGGCCGATCGTGGCGCTGGCGGGTCTCGAAGACGGACTCTTCCCACTCGGTCGTTCGACCGAGCAGCCGGGTGGTGTCGAAGAAGAGCGACGACTCTGTTACGTGGGTCTCACGCGCGCGCGCGAAAGATTGTATCTCTCATGGGCGCGCACGCGTTACCGCAATGGGCGTCTGGAGCTCGCGGAGCCGTCGCGCTTTTTGGCCGCGCTGCCGCCGCACGTCGTGGAAGAGCGGAGTACGACACCGTCGTGGCGGCCGACGCGCGGCTCATCCGGTGCCATGCCGCCCCGGCCGTCGCGGCCGCGTGGCGCCGCGGCGCGCCGGTTGCTACCGGATATCGGATTTCCGGAAGAGGTATCGCAGGACGCGCCGCGCTACGTCACCGGAGAACGCGTGCGCCATCGCAAGTTCGGCGGCGGCACGGTGCGCGCGGTGTCGGGTCAAGGACGCGACCTGCGTGTGAGCGTCGATTTCGACGATCCGGATATCGGCACCAAACAACTGCTCGTGGCGTACGCGGGGCTCGAGCGTGATTGGGAAGGAGAAGGCGCATGAGTGTGTCGCGGGACGAAGTGCTTCGCATCGCGCAGCTCGCCGAGCTGGATGTGGACGAAGACGCCTTGCCGGAACTGGTCGACAACATGTCGCGCATCCTCGATTACGTCGCACAGCTGAGCGCCGTGGCGGCGAACGGGACGGTGAAAGCGTTCGTGCCCGGCCCCGACGCGATCCGCTTCCGACCCGATGAAGTCAATCCTCCACCGCTGGCGTTCGGACCCGCGGAGTTCGCGCCGGCATTCAAGGAAGGATTTTTCGTCGTACCCAAGCTGGATCAATTCGAGTGAGTGACGCCAAAGCGGTCGCGGACCGCCTGGTGAAAGCGAAGCGCCTCAACGCGCTGCTCACCCCATCGAAGGACCTGCGCAAGTCCCTGGCCGCCCAGGAAGCCGCCGCCCGGCCCACCGGCGTGTTGTACGGCATGCCGGTGTCCGTGAAAGACAACATCTGCACGCTGGAGTTCACGACGACGTGCGGGTCGCGGATTCTCGAGGGGTATCAATCGCCGTACGAAGCGACCGCGGTGGCGAAGCTCAAAGCCGCCGGCGCGCTCATCGCGGGGAAGACCAACTGCGACGAGTTCGCCATGGGATCGTCGACCGAGCACTCGGCGTACGGGCGCGTGCTCCATCCACTCGACAAGACGCGCGTCCCCGGCGGCTCGTCCGGCGGCTCCGCGGCACTCGTCGCCGCCGGCGCCGTGCCCGCGGCGCTGGGCTCGGAGACCGGCGGCTCGGTACGCCAACCCGCCGCGTTCTGCGGCGTCGTCGGGATGAAGCCGACCTACGGACGCGTCAGCCGGTACGGGCTGGTCGCGTTCGGCTCGTCACTCGATCAGATCGGGGTGTTTGGCCGCAGCGTCCACGATGCCGCGCGAGTGTTGTCGGTCATCAGTGGCCGGGACCCTCGCGATTCGACGTGCGAGGACCGGGATCCGTTGCGTCTACCTACCGTGCCCGAGTCGCTGCAGGGATTCGTGATCGGGCTGCCGCGCGAGTATTTCCCCGCCGAGCTCGATCCCGCGGTGCGGCGGGCCTGCGAGCGAGCGATCAGACTAATCAAGGAGCTGGGCGCGGCGGTGCGGGAAGTCTCGTTACCGCATACGCCATATGCAGTTCCGACGTATTACGTGATCGCCCCCGCTGAGGCCTCGTCCAACCTCGCACGCTACGACGGCGTGCGCTATGGACCGCGGTTCAACGGGTCGGCCGACGTCCGCAGCCTGTATCGGTCGACCCGGGGCCAGGGGTTCGGGGCCGAGGTTCGGCGCCGGATCATGATCGGCACCTACGTGCTGTCCGCGGGTTACTACGACGCCTACTACAAACGCGCGCAGCAAATGCGCGCGCTGATCGCCCAGGACTTCCGCAACGCGTTCGATCGCGGCGTGGACCTGCTGTTTACGCCCACGGTTCCCTCGCCCGCGTTCAAAGCGGGGGAGAAGCTCTCCGATCCGATCGCGATGTACATGTCCGACATCTTCACCGTGACCGCGAACCTCGCCGGCCTCCCGGCGATGTCGCTGCCGATTGGCCGTGTCAAAGGCCTGCCGATCGGCGGGCAATTGATCGGCCAGGCGTTCCTGGAAGACGAAATGATCGAGGCCGCGTACGCGCTCGAGCGCGTCGTGCCCGCGACGGAAGAGGCATGACGACGGCTGCCTGGGAAACGGTCATCGGGCTCGAGACGCACGTCCAGCTGCGGACCAAGTCGAAAATGTTCTGCGGCTGCGCCACGGCGTTCGGCGCGCCGCCCAACACGCAGGTCTGTCCGGTGTGCCTCGGTCTGCCGGGCGCGTTACCGGCTCCCAATGGCGCCGCGATCGGCCTCGCGGTCCGCGGCGCGCTCGCGCTCGGCTGCACCGTCCATCCGCGCAGCATCTTCGCCCGTAAAAACTACTTCTATCCCGACCTGCCGAAGGGCTATCAGATCTCGCAGTTCGATCAGCCGCTGGCGACGAGCGGAACGTTGTCGTTCGTCTCGGCGGAGCGCGGCTTCGTCACTGCCACGATCGTCCGGCTGCACCTCGAGGAAGACGCAGGCAAGTCGGTTCACGATCGCTTTCCGAAGGCGACCGCGGTCGATCTCAATCGCTCGGGTGTGCCGCTCATCGAAATCGTCAGCGGGCCCGATCTGCGCTCGCCGGCGGAGGCGCGCGCGTATCTCCAGACGCTCAAGCAGCTGCTCGAGTACATCGGGATCTCCGACTGCGACATGGAGAAGGGCAGTCTGCGCGTGGACGCCAACGTCTCGGTCCGGCGCGCGGGCGAGACGGCGCTCAATACGCGCACCGAGGTGAAGAACATCAATGCGTTCTCGTTCGTCGAGAAGGCGTTGACCGTGGAGCGCGACCGCCAGATCGCGCTCGTCGAGTCGGGCGGCAGCGTGACGCAGCAGACGATGCTGTACGACTCCAAGGAGAACACGGTTCGCCCCCAGCGCTCGAAGGAAGAGAGTCACGACTACCGCTACTTCCCGGAGCCCGACCTGCCCCCGCTCGTGCTCACGCCGGAGTTCGTTGCCGAGCAACAGAGCGAGCTGCCCGAGCTGCCGGCGGCGAAGCGCGATCGGTTCGTCGCCGCGTATGCGCTGACCCGCGAGCACGCGACCGTGGTGACGAGCAGCCGCGCCGTCGCCGACTATTACGAGCATGTGGTTCACGCCGGCGCGGAGCCCCAAGCCGCCGCGAACTGGGTGATGACCGAAGCGCTGGCCGACGCGAAGGACCATCAGGAGCAGTTGCGCGTCGCGCCGGGCGCGCTGGCGCAGATCATCGCGCTCGTGAAGGGCGGCACGCTGAGCAATCAGGCGGCCAAGAAGGTGTTCGGTGAAGTCGCGGCCAAAGGCGGTGAGCCCCGCACGATCGCGGAGGCGCTCGGGCTCATTCAGGTGGCCGATTCCAACGTCGTCGCCGGGTGGGTGACGGACGTGCTGGGAGCGCACGCGCCCGAAGTCGGCCGCTACAAGAACGGCGAAACGAAGCTGATGGCGTTTTTCGTGGGGCAGGTGATGCGCGCGTCGAAAGGGAAGGCGGATCCGAAACTGGCGCAGCGCGTCCTCGAGGAGAAGCTCGCCTCCTAGCTCTCCCGCCACGGGCGTTGCGCCCGCGATTGCTTCCAGTAGTCGAGCGCTGGCTTCGGCAAGCCGAAATGCTGCTGCGCGGTCTCCTCCACGCGCTCAGGTTCGTGGCGGCCGCCTTCGCGCAGTGCCTGGCGCCGCATCCGCTTCGCCAATCCCAGCGCCTTTTCACCTGCCGGATCGAGGCGGCGCGCCGCGGCATCGGCGGCATCGGCGCCGAGCGTCTCCATCACGTACTCGAACGCGACCGCCATGTGTTTTTCGATGTCGGTGTCGGCGAGGTCCCAGCGGCTCGTCCCCGCGATCACTTGAAACACCCACTGCCAGCTCTGGCTCTCGGTGAGATGCACCATCCCTCGGAACAGCCGGCGATTGGTACGAACGCTGAACAGCGTCGGCGACAGAATCTCGTCCAGATGGGCGTCGCTCGCCGCATGGTCTTTGAGGATCACGTCCCGGGCCTCGCGCGCATAGGCGTCGCCGAGGTGCGTCTCGAACCGGCTCTCCCAGTACGAGTGGCCGAGGGCCACCGTGCTCGAGGTTAACACGAGCTGGCGCGGCACGAAGAAGTTGTGCGCGATGGTATCGGCCGCGAGGTGGGAGAGGTAGCCCAGCCCGAAGGCGCGGAGGGGATCGGACGGCGCGAGATCGAGGATCTCCTGACCCACGTGCCACGCGTGACAATGCCGGCCGACCGGCGCGTACTTCTTCGCCATCGAGGTGTCGGCCGCGATGTTGCCGTAGAGAAAGTCATAGGGAAAAGCGCGCAGCAGATCGGCGACGAGCGTGGGCAGCTGGTGCAGGTTGGCGAGCACCGATTCGCCCAGGAAAATGTGCGTCCCGGGTGTCCAGGCGTGCGCGACGCTGGGGAAGAGCGCGAGCCCCACGACGGCGAGGAGGGCGACGGCTCCCAGGCGCTTCACCGTCGCTTCTTGCCCTTCACGAGTTTGCGGCCCCAGCGCCAGACCGACAGGCCGCGGCGGACATTGCGCATCGTAGCGGCGGCGTCGAGCGCCGTGTCCTCCAGCTCCTGCTGCATCACTTCGGCGAGCGAGTCGAGATCTGTGAGCCGATCCTCCGCCGCATCCGCGGCGCGGATGATCCGCTGGCGGACGTCGCGGGACGCGCCCACCAGTGCGTCCGCTTCCGTCTTGATGGAGCCGATCAGCTGGCGCACGTCGGTGATCGCGGGCCCGGCGAAGCCTTTCAGCGCCTTGACGGCGGCCCGCACGCCCAGTGCGGCAGCGGTGATCGCGCCGGCGGTAACCAGGGCGGCGAGCGCGATGATCACGAGGCTGATCGCCGATACCACACCGACCCAGGTCGGAAGCATCACGAAACCTCGGCGTGCTTCGGGCGAGCTGTCAACGGGGTCAGCGCCATCGCTTCGGCCGCCATGACGCTCAGCAAGATTGTGACCAACACCGCCCCCCCGATCCCACCGGCCGTCGTCGCACTGCGCACCAAATCGAATCCCGCCGCGAGCGCCACCGCGCTCGCGCCTTGCCGGATCGCGGAATGCGCGAACTCGGGCGGCGGCGCGAATGGGAGCGAGCGCCAGACCGGATCGACTTGGTCGAGGCCGAACCGCACCGTCACCCACCGCACGACGATGCGGACCAGCGACAACGCCAGCGCCGCGGGCAGGACCCAGGGGCTGAACGGCCGGAGCAGGGCGCCCGCGAGTATAAGGAAGGCCGCATAGAGCGGCAGCTCCCAGCGGCTGAGCAATCCTGCCAAGGCGTGCCGCACCGGAATCGGTGCGAAGCTCATGCACACCGCCGCCTCCAGGCCGCACACCACGAACGGCGACAGCCGCGCCGCGTAGCTGAAGCCCGCGCCCCAGAGAAACACCGCAAACGCCGCGATCGCGGCATCACGTGCGTCATGCAACATGCCGCTGCGCCCCAGCGCAACGAACAGGCCCCCGAGTCCACCGCCCACGACCAATGTCAGAATGACGCTGCGCACGACGACGTGCGGATAATAGAGCGCGACGCCCACGATCACCGCCGCCGCGCCGAATGTGGTATCGAACAGGGCGTTGCGGCGGCCGAGGCGCGCCCCCCGCTGGCTGGCCGCGGTCGTGATGGCGCCGGCCAGCACAAGTGCGACGGCAAGCGTCGAGCGCCCTCCGCCTGTGATCCCCCACGACTCGGCGAGCGCGGGGAGCGCGCGGGCCAGCACCAGCACGAGCGCGGTCGTCACCAGCAGGACCGGCAGCGCAAGCGTCGCCCCGATCAGCCAGGTGCGTGGCGACACGCGCCGGATCATGCGCCATTCCAGGCGTGCACCGAACAGCGCGCCGCTCCAGCCGATCCCGAGTGCCATGATCGGCTGCAGCAGCCGCAGCCCGATCGCATCGAAGACGCCGAGTCCCGGACCGAGCAGGAGACCGAGCAGCAGGAACGGCACACCGGTGCCGAGCAGATCATCCAGAAGGCGGGGATGTCGGAACGCGGGACGCGAGAGGCGCGTGACACCGATGCCGGCGACGAGGATGAGCGCCAGCGCAAGCGCGGGATGCACGAGGGCGAACGTTCGCGAACGCTTGACGCAGGCGCAAGCGTCC
>Ga0070697_100000492_pt1 | contig 30062 bp, 26 predicted proteins | sample KBSK1501metaG_FD_65475 | JGI IMG/M metagenome (GOLD analysis project Ga0070697, IMG submission 65475) | Corn, switchgrass and miscanthus rhizosphere microbial communities from Kellogg Biological Station, Michigan, USA - KBS K1-50-1 metaG | ecosystem: Host-associated > Plants > Roots >...
GGATCAACTGATGATGTCGGTCGCCCATCTGTTCGGACCGCGCGCCCTGGCGGTGCTCATGACCGGCATGGGTGGCGACGGCGTGCACGGTCTTCGGGCCATCAAGGAGCGCCGCGGCCGCACGATCGCGGAGTCCGAGGCGACCGCCGCGGTGTTCGGCATGCCGCGCGGGGCCATCCGGGCCGGACTGGCCGATCGGGTGCTGCCGCGCCGCGAGATCGCCCTCGAGATGGCCCGTCTGTGCCGGCGGTAGCGGTCCAGCGACCGCCGGTTACAGGATTGCACCCTCCCGGAACGGGACTTATATTCGCTGGGATGAATCGGAGCCGGGACGGGATCCCCGCGGGCGGGGAGCGCGACGACCTCTCGGCGCGCGGCGAAGAACTCCGCAACATGTTCAACCGGGCCCGCGCCTTCACCGAGGAGCTGCTGCGCGAGAACGAGCGTCTGCGTTTCAGGGTCGCGGGCCTGACGCGCGAGGTCGAGCAGGCCGCGGGGCAGGGGCACGCGGCCCCGTCCGAGACCGTCGCCCAGCTCACGGCCAGGGTGCGCGCGCTGCAGGAGGAGCGGGACGATCTGCTGGGCCGCTTCCGGGAGGTGGAGGCCATGAACCGCGATGTCGCGGCCCGCCACCAGGAGATCGAGACCCAGAACAACCATCTCGCCAATCTGTACGTCGCCTCCTACCAGCTGCACGCCACGCTGAACTTCGGCGAGGTCCTCGATACCGTGAAGGAGATCCTGATCAACCTGATCGGAACGGAGGCGTTCGCGATCTTCTGGGTGGACGAGAGGAACGGCGACCTGAAGCGCGAAGCCGCGCAGGGGATGGGCTCGTCCGTGCCCGAGAAGATCCGGTCGGAGCGCGGGCCGCTGCAACGCGCGGTCCAGGGCGAGCCGTTCTACGCCGATCCGCTGCCCGATCCCCTGAGCGTCGAACTCAAGAGCCCGATCGCCTGCGTGCCGCTGAAGATTGGAACGCGGGTCATCGGCGTGATCGCGATCTACCGTCTGTTGGAGCAGAAGGAGCGGTTCCAGCCTCTCGATTTCGAGCTGTTCACCCTGCTGGCCGGGCACGCGGCCACCGCCTTGTTCAGCTCGAAGCTCTACCAGAAATCCGAGAAGAAACTGTCCGAGCTGCAGGGCTTCCTCGACTTGCTCACCGCTCCGTCGCCATGAGCGCGACGACCTTCCTGATCGTCGAGGACTCGCCGACGATGCGCCAGCTCCTGGCGTTCACCCTCCGCCGCCTCAGGGACTGCCGCATCGTCGAGGCCGTCGACGGGGTCGATGCCTTGAAGAAACTGACGACCGAGCGTGTCGACCTGGTGATCACGGACATCAACATGCCGATGATGGACGGCCTGAAGCTGATCGCCCTCATCCGGGGGAACGCCCGGACCAAGACGCTGCCGATCATCATCGTGACCACGGAAGGGGCCGAGGAGGATCGCAAACGCGGTCTGGCGCTCGGCGCGGACGCCTACATTCCCAAGCCGATTCAGCCCTCGGAGCTTCTCAAGAAAGTCGCCTCGCTGCTCGAGACCTCGCGCAACTGACCCGGACCTCCCGTGGCGCGCTGGTGCGACCGCCGGGGTCCCCGTTGCCACCAGCACAGCGCGAACAGCCCCCACAGGGCCGCCCCGTGGTCCTGTCGCCGCGAGCGGTGCTCGACGAACCAGGACTGCGCGGTCCGCGGTTCGATGCCGGCGATCTCCCGGAGGACCGGCCCCGAAACCACGTCATGGTACAGGCCCGCCAGTGGGCCCGTCAGCCAGTGCCCGACCGGGACCTCGAAGCCGCGCTTGGGCGCCTCGAGCACATGACGCGGCACCACGCCGCGTAGCGCCCGGCGCAGGAGACGCTTGGATGACAGCATCGAGAAGTGCGCCGCGGCAGGCAGGGACAGGGCCAGCTCGATCAGATCGGGGTCGAGGAACGGGGCGCGTACCTCGAGGGCATGGGTCATGCTGGTGCGATCGACCTTGGCGAGCATGTCGTCCGGGAGAGGGAGATCGATCTCGACGGCCAGGGTTCTCTCCAGGCCGCCACCGAACCGTCCGTAGCGCTCTTCGACCAGGCAGCGCCCGAGATCACGGTCCACGACGCCCGGACGAAGAGCCCGGCGGGCGTGCCCGGGGCAGACCGACATCCATCGGGCGTGGGCGGCCGCGAATTCGGCCTGCAGGCCGTCGAGAAGACGACGGGCGCGCCGTGCGACGCCGGCGAGACCGCCGCCGTGACGGGACGGAGCGAGACCCAGGAGGGCCGAGAGCGCGGCGGCGGCCCCTGCCGGCACGGCACGCAGGAAGCCATGCGCCGCCAGGGCGCGATACACACGATACCCTCCGAACACCTCGTCCCCACCGTCGCCCGAGAGCGCCACGACCAGGTCGCGACGCGCCTGCCGTGCGATCACCGAGGCCGCGAGAGCCGAGGAGTCCGCGAACGGCTCGTCGAGACGATCGAGGACGAACGGGATCTCCGACTGAAGGCGGGCGGCGTCCACCGGGACCTCCTGGTGCACCGTCTTCAAGAGATCGGCGGTCCGGCGCGCGCCCGGCGATTCGTCGAAGTAGCCCAGATCAGGGACGGACATCGAATAGGTCCGGGGCGGGGCGGCGAGCGCCTTTCGCATGAAGGCGACGACCGCGGTCGAGTCCACCCCGCCCGACAGGAAGGCCCCGAGGGGCACGTCGGCCTCGAGCCGCCGGCGCACGGCGGTCTCGAGGGCCGCGCGCACCGCCTCGACGGGGTCGGGCGGGGGCGGCGCACCCAGCCGGTCCTCCAGGTTGTAGTAACGCCTGATCACCGCCTGCCCCGTCGGCCGGGCGTCGAGATACGACGCATGCGGCAGCTTGCGCACCTCACGGTAGATCGTCCAGGGGGAGGGGATGAAGCCGAAGGTCAGGTACAGCTCGACGGCGTCCGGATCGATGGAGAGGGGGATCTCGCCGTGCCGCACCAGGGCCCCGATCTCGGAGGCGAACACCAGGGCGCGGCGGGTGAGGGCATAGTAGAGCGGTTTTTCACCGAACCGATCACGGGCGAGAATCAGACGTCTCGTCCCCGGCTGCCAGTAGGCCAGGGCGAACATGCCGTTGAACCGCGAGAGCGCGGCGACGCCCCAGGCGTTCAGCGCCTCGAGGACCACCTCGGTGTCGGAGCGCGAGCGGAATCGGGCCCCGCGCCCGCGCAGTTCGCGACGCAACTCGTCCGTGTTGTACAGCTCGCCGTTGTAGATCAGCCAGCCATCGCCACCCGCGCTCCGCATCGGCTGGGCGGCGGCGCCGCTCAGATCGATGACCCTGAGCCGTCGGTGCCCGAGTCCGAGGATCGCGGAGCCGCGCTCCGGTCCGAGCAGGACCACCGCCCCCTCGTCCGGGCCGCGATGGACGAGCGCCTCGGTCATGGCGCGCAGCGAGGTGTGGCGAACCGGGGAGCCGTCCAGACTGAGCGCTCCTGCAATCCCGCACATCTCAGGCTCCCGCCGCCAGCGTGCGCAGGCAGGCTGCCGACGCCTCCCAGGAATGGGACGCCGCCCACCGGAGAGCCCCCCGCGACAGCCGGCGCAGCGCGCGCGGGTCGGACAGGAGACCCTCCACCGTCTTCGCCAGCAGGGCGGAATCCTCCGGGGGAAGGAGGATCCCGCTCTGTCCGTCGTCGATCGCCTCGGGCACGCCGCCCGACCGTCCCCCGATGCAGGGAATTCCATGACTGGCCGCCTCGAGGTACGTCAGCCCGAACCCCTCCAGCCCGTCGTAGCTCCCGGTCGTGCGGCTGAGCTGCACGAACAGGGTCGCGAGGCGGTAGTGGGCCGCGAGCTCGCCGGCCGGAACCGAGCCGGCGAAGACCACCCGCTCCGAGACCCGGCGCTCCCGGGCGCGCTCCCGGAGCGCGCCGAGATGGACGCCTTCCCCGACCACGAGGTAGACGAGGTCCGGGAAGCGCCCCAGCAGCCGGGGGAGCGCGTCGATGACGACATCGTGCCCCTTCATCGGTATCAGGCGTGACACCGAGAGCAGCACGGGCCCGGCGCCGAGGCCGTACCTCCGTCGCAGGTCGCGCACCAGGGCGGGGTCGACGTGCGGGGCGGGGTCGACACCCATCGGCAGGACGATGATCCGGCGCGCCGCGCCCGGCAGCAGACGGTCGACCAACGCGGCGCTGAACCGGCTGTTGGCGATCACGGTGTGCGCGCCGGAGACGATCCACCGCGCAAGAGCCCGCCAGGGGGCGCGCTGCGCGTAATCGGCGAGATCGGCCCCGTGCACGAAGACTCCGTACCGGACGCGGAGAATCCGGGCCAGAAGAGCCATGGGAGCGCCGATCGATAGAAGCTGGCCGCACACCAGATAGTCGAAGCGGCGACGTGCCAGGATCGTCGCCAGGTGCATTCCTTCCAGCACGGTGCGCGCCGCGCGGCGGATCTCTCCGCCGTGTGCCGGAAGCCAGCGGCGCAGCACTTCCACCGGAAGCGTCGCGTCGACACCGGTGTCACCCGCCGATCGGGGCGCCAGAACCACCGCTTCCCGCGCGCCGAGATGCCGGGCCAGACCGAAATAGAGCGTGGCCTCTCCCCCCGTGAGCGGCGGGAAATCGTTGACCGCCAGCAGGAGCACGGCGCTCACCTCTTCCTCGAGACGGCCGCATCCGGGCGCGGTGACCCGTCCGCCGTCCCGTCCCGCCCCGCCGAGCCCTCGAGGACGGCGACCACCAGGAGGACGAGCGCGCCATGCACCAGGAAGATGAGCGCCTCGGCCCCGTCGCCCCGGTGCAGTCCGAAGGCGGACAGACCGAGGCCCAGCGACAGACTGAGGATCAACACCAGGGCCCGTCTCTGATTCCCGAGAAGATGAGTGAACCGGTGGTGGATGTGGTCGCGCCCGACAAAGTCGATCCATTCGCGGAAGGTGCGAACGCGGCCCGACACGATGCGTGAGACGGTGGTCTGGATCATGTCGTAGATCAGCACGCTGAACAGAAGGACCGGCGTGGCCAGGGACACGAGCGGGTCGCCCTCCGCCCAGTCCTCTTTGATTGCCAGCGCCGCGAGCAGAAAGCCGACGCTGGCGCTCCCCGAGTCGCCCAGGAAGATGCTCGCGGGGCGCCCCGGCCGGAGGTTGTGCGGCAGGAAGCCCAGCAGGGCGCCGCCGAGCGCCAGACAGGCGGCCGCGAGCCCCGGTTGTCCCGAGGTGCGCGCCACGAGTCCCATGAGAACGGCGATGAGGGCTCCGAGCGACGCCGCCAGACCATCCATCCCGTCGATGAAGTTGTAGGCGTTCGTGATCCCCACGATCCAGAGTATCGACAGGAGGACGTTCCCCGCGATCCCCGCCGGTCCGGGAAGCAGGTTCAGGCGCACCCCGGCGCTGATGACGGCCAGGGCGCAGACCACTTGCAGCCCGAGACGGACTCGCGCCGACAGGCCGCGGGTGTCGTCGACGGCTCCGGCCAGCATCAGGGTGATGGCGGCGGCGGAGATGGCGAGCATCTCGTGATCGACCGTCGTGGTGCGTCCCAGAGCCAGCACGAAGGCGGAGAGCACGGCCACCCCCCCCAGCTTCGGCGTGGGCGCCTTGTGTCTCTTGCGCGCGTCGGGGTGATCGACGGCCCCGCCGCGCTGCGCGATCAGCCGGACGAAGGGTGTCAGCCCGAACGCGGCAAGGCACGCGACCAGCCCGTTCTCCGTCAGACCACCGATGGGGGGCCGCGCCAGGAACCAGAGACCGACGAGGAGAAGCGCTACGACAGGCATCGACGGACCTCTCCGACCACGTGCTCCGCCTCGGCATCGGTCAGCGCGGGATAGAGGGGAAGCGACACGACCTCGCGCTGCGCCCGCTCCGTGTGCGGGAATTCGCCCTCCAGATCGAGGAGCCGGTGCAGCGGTCGGTAAACCGGGCGCCGGGCGGCGATCCCGCGTCGCTCGAGCGACCGCAGCAGGAGGTCGGCGTCCGGGACGCGCACCAGGTAGCGGTAAGCGATCGGGGACGTTCCCGGCGGCGGTGATGCGCGGCGCAGCCCGAACGACGCCAGGGCCTCGTCGTACCGTCCCGCGATCGCGGCCCGGCGTCCACGGAACTCCCCGAGGCGGGCCAGCTGCACGGCCAGGATGGAGGCATGCAGGTCGCCCATCAGGGCGTTCCAGCGCTGGCGCGCGTCATCCTTCTCGTCGTGTCCGGCAAGGTCGCGCGCCGCATCGACCACCCCGGCGCGTGACGAGGCCAGCCCGCCACCTGGCCCGCCGCAGGTGACGACCTTGGTCGGCGCGAACGAGAAGACGGCCGCGTCGCCGCTCCCGCCCACCGGCCCGCCGCGCTCGGATGCGCCCAGCGCCTGGGCGCAGTCCTCGATCACCAGGAGTCCTCGTGCCCGCAGCGGCTCTGTCCGGACCGGCACGCCGAATGGATGGACCATGATGACGGCGCGCAGGTCGTTCGTCGTCCGGCGCGCCAGGTCCTCGGGGTCGAGCGCGAGGGTCGTCGGGTCGATGTCGCACACGAGCGGCTGCGCGCCGGCGTCGCGAACGGCGTACAGGACCGCGGCGCAGACGTAACTCGGCACGGCCACCCGGTCCCGGCGGCCGATACCGAGCGCCCGCAGCGCCAGGGTGAGCGCCGACGTGCCGGAGGAGAGCAGGACCGCCTCCGCGCTCCCGCACGTCCGCGCCAGAAGCTCGGCCCCCCGTTTCGCCTCGTCTCCGGGCGCCAGCCGGCCCGAACGCACCATCCGGAGGGCGGCCGCCTCTTCCTCGGGGCCGAGACAGGGGCGCGAATGAGGGACCGCCGCATCGGCGGGAATCGATCGTCCGGCCCGGGCGGGACTCGCGCCGCGGCTCATCGTGTCCTTCTCCGGGACGGGCGCGGACGACCGTTGATCGCCGGGACTCCGGTGATGTTGATGAACAGCCGGAGCGGCGCGAAACCCTCCGCCCAGCGCACGCGGCCCTGCACCCCCCGGAAATGCGCCGAGGCTTCGGCGATCTCGCAGATCGCCGTGCCCTCGATACGCGTCTTGAGGACCTGGCTCCGATGCCGTTGCAGCGCCTGGAGCTTCCTCTCGATCTCGTCGGCGATGTCGATGAAGACCGTCGGTGTGAAATTGACCGTCGTCGGTCCTTCGTAGAAGAGGACATTGCGTGCATACCGCGTCGCCGAGACGGCCGCCCGGGAGACCTGCCGGTGGTCCTGATGCGTGTCCTCGGGATAATTGACGAAGATGAAGTCGGGTCGGACGACGCCCAGCGTCCCCTCGATCCGGTCGATCAGACGTCGCACCGAGGGCAGCAGCGTGTCGCGGTATCCGCCCCAGTGGACCCGCCGCGCCCCCAGGACGCGCGCCGCCCGCAGCTGCTCGGCCCGGCGGGTTCGCGCGGCCCCGCCGCGCGAGCCGTCCGTCATGACGAGGAGGTCGATGCGGGCGCCCTTGTCGGCGTATTTGAGCAGCGTGCCGCCGCAGCCGAATTCCACGTCGTCCGGATGGGCGCCGATCGCCAGGATGTTCATGCCGCCGCCTCCCGCGATTCGCGGATCCGCGCGATGCTGCCCGGGCCGCAATTCAGCAGGAGATCGACGGCCGACAGGTTGGGCTCGAACCCGGGATAGGCCTGGCGGTAGACGGGATGCCGGAACTCCTGGAACGTCACCCGGATTCCCGCCCTGCGGTAGGTTTCGAGGTCCATGTAATCGGCTCCCCCGGCGCCGGCCAGGTACTCGGAGCAGCCGAAATACCGGCAGAGGGCGATCAGCCTCTCGTCGGCTCCCTCGGGAAGACCGGCGACCTCCGACGCCAGCGAGATCGTCGTGCGGGCGCCGAGGAGACCCGCGAGGAGGCGGACCGTTCGCTCGTTCAGCGCGGAAAGATTCTCGAACGGCTCCTCCAGGAGATCCTCGAGCGCGGGAAGGACGGCGCCGCGGTGCGGTGAGCGGGCGTAGTGGATCCGCAGGGCCTCGCGGTGCTTCCGGCGCCAGGAGCCGCGCTCATCGAGGGTCACCTCGCGCAGCGTCATGGGGAAGCTGTGATGCACCGGGACCGTCAGCCACTGCCAGCCGTCGGGGGTGCGGATCCGGTTGCGGTTCTGCCATTCGTTCTTCTTGTACTGCACGACGTCGAGAAGCACGAACCGGTCGACCCGATCCATCTTGTCGAAGAAGCCGAGCCACGGGAGGTACTGCGGCTGGTGCGCTCCGAGTCTCATGCGCCCTGCCCCCGGCCCGCGCCCCTCACCACGAAGATCGGATTGCTGATCAGACGGTAGGGGTAGTCGCCCTCCACATCCAGGCGGTAATAGGCCGCGTCGTTCGGGTCGTCCGTCAGCGTCGCATCGAAGGGTGGCACCGCCCGGCTGGTCCAGATCACGGCGCCCGTCCTGACGAGGCGGGCGGTGACCGCTCGCCCATCGCCGCCCGCGACCGACAGGCGGATGGTGACGGGGCCGTCGCCTCTGACCGTGTCGCCCGCCGTCCCCGTCCCGCCGGAGGGAAGCTGGGCGCTCCAGGAGAGGAGTCGGAGCGGTGTCTTCGCCTCGGGGCTCCAGCGGGCGTACATGCGCCCGGACCGGATCGCCTCCACCAGCCCGGCATGAGAGCGCTCCCGTGCAAGGAAGACGGTCTGCAGGATGCGACAATCGACCTGGCCGGCGGGCCCATGCTCGTCCAGCTCGGCGAGGGCGTAGGGAGCGCTTCGCCGGTGTCCCTCGATATGCGAGCGCAGCGCCTTATCCCATAGACCGCCGGGGGGCAGCAGCGTCTTGACCCCTTCCGGGAGGGCGCCGAACGCATCCGCGTCGGTGCGGGGAACGAGCTCCGGGTACGGAGCGGTCACGATCCGCACGCCGAGCGCCTCCTTCTCGGCGGCCGCTTCGGGATGAGCCCAGGAGGTCACCCCCCCGAGATCGCGCACACGCTGTTCCAGGGCCAGGAACGGTGCGTCGCCGGGGTCGCTTCCAACCGGGCCGAAGCTCTCGACCCTGAACGGATAGCCGATGACCAGGAGCAGGAGAGACGCCAAAGCGGCGATTCCCGCGAGCCACGGCAGGCGGCGCCGGCGCAGACGAAACTTCCCCAGCCGCGATGTGCGGTAAGCCGGCCGGGCGACCCGTCGCGCGGACCACAGGAGAACGACGGCGGGGAGCAGGAACAGCATCGACCGGGCGCCGTAGCGTCCCCCCGCACGGTTACCGAACACGGGGAGTCGGGCCACCTCGCGCGGGTTCTCGATCCCGATCACCAGGACGTGACGATGCCATCCCTGCAGCTCGAGGGTCCTGTCGAGGATCGATCCGGTCCAGCGGGCGTACGGGCTGACCTCGAGTCCGGGGATCACCAGGATCCCGGTGTCGCGCTCGGCGGCGGCGAGCGTGGCGAGATATCGGTCGATCCCGGTCGAGACGACCGAAGGCTGCGAGAACGCGACGCCGACGACATTACCGATCGGCCAGGGCGCGTAGGAAACCCGCTCGATCAGATGATCGGTGATCACGAGCGCGTCGATCCCCTGGGAGCGGGCGGCACGCGCCAGCTCCAGCGGCGTGGCGTGCCCGTCGCCCAACGTCGTGTGCAGGTGGACGACCGCGACCAGCTCCACGGTGGGGCGACCCGACCCCGCGTCGGCGGCGCCGGCCGGGCACCACCCGCCGAACAGCCAGCCGAGACAGACGAGAGACACCAGGCGTCGGGCGACGTTTCCGGCGCCGAACGGGGCGCGGCGCTCGCGGCTCATCGCAGCACCTCGCGGTAGAGACGGAGCAGGGCGTGGTTCATGCGCCCGGCGCCGAAGATCACCGAACGGGCGCGCGCGCGCCGGGCCAGATCGGCGGCCAGCGGCGGATCGTCCATGAGCCGCACGATCGCGTCGGCGATCGCCTGGGGATCGCGCGGCGGGACGAGGAGACCGGCTCTGCCTTCCTCGAGGACTTCGGGCATCCCGCCGACCGCCGTGGCCACGACCGGCAGGCCGCTCGCCATCGCCTCGACCAGGGCGCGACCCATCCCTTCGTTGCGCGAGGTGAGGACGAAGAGATCGAGCGCTGGAAGAAAGTCGGGTGCGCGCACCCACGATCCCCCGATGACCACGCGATCCGACAGCCCGGCCTCGCGCGCGTCGTGCAGGAGGCGATCCCGGAGGGGACCGTCGCCACCCAGGAGGAGGCGGAGCCGTGGATGCACCTTGGCCGCGCGCGCGAAGCCGTCGAGCATCTCCTCCACTCCCTTGACGGGCTCCAGACGGCAGAGCGTGCCGACGGCGAATTCCCCCGGTCGAACCCCCAGGCGCAAACGGGCTTCGGTACGCCGCCGGCCGGCCCTTCGGAACGGCCGCAGATCGATCCCGGAACGGACGACCGAGAACCCTCCCGGGCGCCCGATGCGACGCGCCAGGTGCTCCTCCGCGCCGCGCCACGACAGGGCGATTTGACGTCGTGACAGAAGGGCCAGGAGCCGCTCGGCCAGAATCACCAGCGCGCTCCCGAATCGTCCGTGATAGCCGTAGAACAGATGACCGTGCGGCTGGTGCACGACCGGCGGCCCGAGCGCGAGGGCGGCGGCCAGCCGGCCCAGCGCCCCGGCCTTGGAGGTATGGGTGTGCACGATGTCGAAACGCCGGGTCTTCAGGAGGCGGGTCAGGGCCACGAGGGCCCGCAGGTCGTGCACGGGAGACAGGTCGCGACGCAGCGCGGCGACCTCGATCCGATGGAGTCGCTTCTGACGGCGCGCCTGGTCCAGGAGCGGGCTCGGGGCGTCCGACGGTCCCGAGACGAGGACGACATGGTGACCGCGTCGCGCCGCGCCGATCGCCTGCAGCAGGGTGCAGTCCGACGACCCGCCCCGTTCCAGGCGCGTGATGGCGTGCAGGATCGTGAGCGATCGCGTCTCCTGCGGCGGCCGGCTTCGCCGGCCCACCGACGCGCCGGCGGAGGAGCGCGCCGGGGAGAGCGGGTGCGCGCGCGAGACGGCGGTCGTCATCTCGCTTCCTCGCGAGGCAGGAGGCGCTCGAGCGCGGCCTGCGCCTGCGCCAGGACTTCGTCCGGCTCGATCGAGCGCAGGCAGGTGTGGTGCCAGCAGCGCGCCCGATGGCAGGGCGAGCACGGGAGGTCCCGCCGCAGGACGCGGTCGGCCGGGCCCCGCGGCGCGAACCGCAGGGGATCGGTCGGTCCCATCACCGAGACGGTCGGGAGACCGAGAGCGGTGGCGACGTGCAGCGGCCCCGAGTTGTTGCCGATGAACAGATCGCACGAGGCGATGAGAGCCATCATCTCCCGCACCGTGGTGGGACCCGGTGACAGCGCGTCGGGGGTGGCGGCGCAGATGCGCCGGCACAGCTCCTGCTCGTCCGGCCCGGCGAGCACCACGCAGGCCGCGCCGGTGCGGCCGGTCAGGAGTCCGATGAGCTCCGCGAAGCATTCCGGTGACCAGCGCTGCGTCGCGTAGTGGCCTCCGGGATGCAACGCGACGCGCGGGGCGGCGGCGCCGAGCGCCGCCAGACGGGCCTGCGCCGCGCCACGCTCCTGGGCCGTCACGTACAGGATCGGGTGCGTCGTCTTCGTCGCGACGCCCAGCGTCTCGAGAAGCCCGCGGTTGAGGTCGAGGACGTGCCGGCGGGGGTCGGCGCGGGGACCGCGCATGCTGAAACCGACCTGTCGACCGGCGGCGCGGAAACCGACGCGATGACGCGCGCGCGACGCGCGCGCCAGGAGGGCGCCGCGCAGACTCTCGTCGGGGGTGAAATCGATCGCCAGGTCGTATCGGCCGACGAGATCCTGCGGCAGACGACGCCCCGCGAGCGGGACCCGGCGGTCCACGGCGGGATGCGCCTCCAGGAGCGACAGGGACGCCGGGGGCGCCAGCACGGTGATCTCCGCCTTTCGGAAGTGCTCGCGCAGATCGACCAGCGCGGGCGTGGTCAGCGCCATGTCACCGAGGCGGTCGACGCGGATCACCAGGATGCGCGACACGTGGGACGGGGCGGGCGGGCGCCGCTGGCGCCGTCTGAGGACGCCCGCGACATGCAGGACAACGGACCGCGCGACGAGGTAGAGCCGGAGCGCGGCGCGCCGCAGACGGTCCGGGAGCATCCGCTCGGCGGGACGCCGCACCGCGAGGCGGATACGACCCTCGGGGGCGATCATCGCGGTCTCCGCGCGAACCCGACCAGGGCGTCGGTGAGGAGCCGGCGCGCCACGAACGAGAGAAGCGCGGCGCCGGCGTCGATGAGCCGCTTGGGAAGGGTGAGAGCGCAGCGGTCGGCGCCGATCTCGAGGCCCTCGAACCCGCGTCGCTTCAGAAAGGCCGCGAGCGTGGACGGACTGAAGTGACTCAGGTGCGGCTCGCGCGCGCCCGTCTCGTACAGCGGCAGCGGACGCCCGCGCGCCAGGCGGTACGCCCACTGCATCGGCAGGTTGTGGAGATTGGGCACGGCGACCACGAGCAGACCGCCCGGGCGCAGGCGGACGCGCGCCGCGTCGAGCATCGGCGCGGGTTCCCCGAGGTGCTCCAGGACATGCCAGAGCGTGATCACGTCGAACGGTCCGCGCAGGAGACGCTCGTGGGCCAGGTCCCCGACCGCCACGGGTCGTCCCAGGCGCTTCGAGGCGCGCCGCGCCCCTTCGGGCGAGAACTCGATCCCTTCGACGGCCCACCCCGCATCCCGCGCGATCGCCAGGAACAGGCCGTCGCCACATCCGACATCGAGGAGCGCACCATGGGAGGTGCGTTCCTCCACGAGCGCGAGACGCCGCCTCCAGAGGCGGGTCCGGGCGCGCTCCTCGCGTCCCTGCCAGGGCTCGTAGTAGTCGACCCCGTACGCCTCGGCCCGCGTGGCCTCCGGGGGCACCGGGCTCACGTACACCAGCGAGCACTCCGCGCACCGCACCATGGAGATGCCGCCCGCCCCCGGTGCAGGGACGGCTCCGAAGACGATGGCCTGTCGGGAGCCGCAGGCCGGACAGGGCCGTGCGAGGGAGGGAGACGGCTCTTCCGATGGACCGAACCGACGTCGCACGTCGCTCATGGGGTCGCCTCCCGGGCCCTCTCGTCCGAGGCTCCTCTCCGGGACGCCCGGACGGGGGCCTCCGCGTCGGGAGGGACGATTTCGTCGTAGACCGCGATGACGCTCCGCGCCATGCGCTCGACGCGGAACTTTTCGCGCGCCCGGATCAAGCCGGCCCGCGCCAGCCGGCCGCGCGTTTCAGGTTCGCGCGCCAGCGAAGCCGCGGCCCGGCCGAGGGCCGCCGGGTCACCGGGCGGGACGAGAAGACCGCTCACGTCGTGCTGGACGATCTCCGGGATCCCTCCGACCGCGGTCGCCACCACCGGAACGGAGGCGAACAGCGCCTCGATCAGGACCCGCGGCAGCGCCTCGTGGCGGGACGGATGGAGGATCACGTCGAAGGCCTTGAGGAAGCGGGCCGCCTCGGGGCGCTCGCCGGTGAGTCTGACGGAGCCGGCGACACCCGCCGCAGCGGCCCGGATCGAAACGGTCTGGACCCAGCGGTCGCCCGGCTCGCAGGGGCCGAGAAAGACCAGGAGCGCGGATGGAGTCGCCCGGTGGATCTCCGGCAGGGCCGCCAGCGCGTCGTCGCGGCCCTTGTCGGCCTCGACCCGTCCGATGACACCGAAGACGAGCGCCTGGCGCGGCAGACCCAGCTGCGCGCGCGCCTCGGCGGCGTCGAGGAAATCGATCGGTGGCAGGCCGGTCGGGACGATCCGTGTCCTTCCCGATCGTCGCAGGGCGGCGCTCCGTTCGGCCGCCGCCTTCGACACGGCGATCACGCGGTCGCTCAACGAGACCAGCAACCTGTCCGCGAGTCCGGAGGACGCGCGGGAGGCGCGCAGGTGCCAGACGTGCGGACGGCGCGCCAGCCGGGACGCCAGACCGCAATAGAGTGCGGTGCGCGGGGAGTCGCTGTGCAGGATCGCGGCGCGCCGATCGCGTACCAGGCGAACCAGTCGTCCCAGCGCCAGGCAGGACCAGAAACCCGCCCCGGTCGCCACGCGCGGCACCCTGAGAGCGGTCCAATCGACCCCCTGGGCGGCCAGCGTCTCGGACAGCGGGCCCGGGCCGGGCAGGATGGCAAGAGGCCGGATCCCCTCGTTGCGGAGCGCCGGCAGGAGCTCCGACAGACTCCTCTGCCCGCCACCGAAGAAGTCGGAGCGCTCGCTCAGAAAGGCGATCGTCCGCTCAGGCCGCGCGGCGCTCACGCAGGATCTCCTCGTAAAGACCTTCCACCCTCCGCGTCATCGGGGCGGCGCGGAACAGCGACTCGACCCGCCCCCTCCCCAGGGCACCGAAGGCGTCGCGCTCATGAGGACGCGTCAGGAGGCGCTCGATCGCCGCCGCCAGCGCCGCATCGTCGCCCGGGGGGACGAGAAGACCGGTGCGCTCGTCCTGCACCACCTCGGGCAGACCGCCCACCCGGCTCGCGACGACAGGGAGCCCCGCATCCATCGCCTCCAGAGCGGCCAGACCGAAACCCTCGCGCTCGATCGACGGGACGACCGCGACGTCGAACGCCGGCAGAAGCGATCGGGCGTCGGCCCGCTCGCCGGTGAACACGACACGCCCCTGACCGAGGGCCGCCGCCTCGGTCTCGAGAGAGGGACGCTCCGGCCCGTCGCCCACGAGGACGACCGTGGGACCGACATGGCCCGCCCGGATCCGCGCGACGGCGCGCAGCAGCACCGCCTGTCCCTTGTGGCGCGTGAGAGCGCCGACGCAGCCGACGATCGGGGGCCTGGGCCGGCCGAGAAGGGCTCGAGCGTCGCCGCGAAGCGACACGGGAGGCGGGTCGATCCCGTTCGGAACGACCGTCAGCAGGCGCGAGGGGACCCGCAGCTCGGTCGCGGCGTGCGTCGCGACGGCGTCCGAGCAACAGACGACGCGCCGGCACAGACGCGCGAGGAACCGTTCGAGGCGGCGATGCCGGTCGCGAAGAGTCGTGTCGATGGTGTGCAGGTGATGCACGACGACGGGCACCTCCGACCACCACGCCGCACCGCGACCGAGGACACCGGCAAAATGCCCGTGCGAGTGGAGGATATCGGGGGCGATCTCCCTGAACAGACGCGCCGCCCTGAGGATGTCGGACGGACGGTAGCCGGCCGCTCCGAGACAGCGCACCGTGGCTCCGCTCGCTTCGATCTCCGCGGCCACCGGTCCGCGGCGCACCGCGCAGACCACCTCGACCCGATAGCGCGTTCCGTCGGCGTGCCGCACCAGCGTCTGGACCACACGCTCCAGACCACCGGTGCCCAGTGCCTCCACCAGATGGACGACGCGCAGCGGTTTCATCGCTCACCCCGCCCCGCGGCGGCGCGGACCCGCCCCGTCTCGTGCCACCGGCCGGAGCCGACGGTGAGCGGATCCACGAGCACACGGGCCCGGTCGGCGTAGGTGTGCCGCGACAGGACCTCGTCCCGTCCGCGCCGGGCGATTCCCCGCCGGCGAGTCTCGTCCCGCAGCGCGTCGTCCACGCGCGCGCGCAGCTCGTCGCCGCTGGAGTACAGGGCCAGGTGCTCGCCGTCCCTGAACAGCCGCAGGACGTCTCCCTGTCGGTCGACCACCTGATAGGCCCCGCAACCGAGGATCTCGAAGACCCGCGTGTTGGCGAGATCGCCCGATGCGTCCCGCGGGCCGAAGGCTCCGTAGTGGATGTTGAGCGCCACGCGGCAGCCGGCGTACAGCCGCCGCCAGGCGGACGGGCGCAGGGAGCCCCCCCGGATCATCGGCCGGACGTGCGGATCGTCGGCGGCCCGTTCCCATCCCGGACCCCACACTCCCACCGAGAGTCCGCGCAGGAACCTCAGGAGAATCTGGCGCTCCGGATAGTGCGAGCCGATGAAGACCACGTCCGGGACGTCGCCCCCCGCGCCGGACCGGGGCTCGTCCGGTCCACCGGGGTGGTGCACCCCCGGGTCGCAGCCGAAGGGGAGCCATCCGGATCGGCGCAGGCCGGCCTCATGATGTCGCGCCGTCGCGAAGGACGAGGCGAGGAAGAAGGCGTCGTAGGCCGGCGCGACGTCGAGACCCTTTTCGAACTCGGCGGGGAAGTCGGAGAACCAGTTGACGCAACGGGTCCCGAGCGTGCGGACCGCCTCGATGGTCGTGCGGGTCAGGACGGTCCCCTGGTTCACGATCAGCAGATCGGGCCGCCGTCGACGAACGAACGTCAGAAGACGCGTATTGAGTCTCGAGCGATCGAATCGATCGAGCGATGGCACGCGCGCCCGCAATCGTCCGGGCAGGAGAAAACGCCGATGATCGAACAGGGTGACCTGGTGCCCGAGTTGCGACAGCGCCGAGCCGAGGTATTCGGGCAGGGCCTCGAAGCGAGGGTTGAAGGCGCCCGAGAGCAGGACCCTCATGCTCGCCCCCTGCCGGCTCCCGCCGCCGGGATCGCGGCGTCGAGGGGACCGCCACTCCTCCGGAAGACGCCCGCGACCGCGGCCAGATCCTGCTTCTCCACTCCACCGCGCCACCACACGATGAGCAGCCCGGCCGCGACGAGAGCCAGACCCTCCGGCACGAGGCGGTCGAGCGCCTCGCCCCGCGTGAGGAGCAGCGAGAATCCCCCCGGGAGCGCCAGACGCAGGACCGCGGCGGCGAGACATCCGCACAAGCCCGCGAACAAGGGGACGGGCAGGGCGCGGGCCGCCGACCGCGCCAGCCCCGGCGCGGCCCGGTGCGCGCCGAAGCCGAGGATCGAGCCCGAGACCGCCGCGGCCGCGAGGGCGGCCGCCGCCACGCCGGGAGCGCCGAACGAACCGGCCACGACAAGCGCCAGGGTCATCTGCAAGAGCGAGCCGCAGAGGGCGGACGCGGCCTCGATACCGGGTCGCCCCATCCCGCGCAGGACCAGGCGGAGCGGGGAGAGCATGTAGGCGATGGTCAGGGAGACCGCCAGAAGACGCGCGGCGATCGCCGAGGCCGGCGGGACCTCGCGGCCGGTCCAGGCTCTCAGGATCGCCTCCGCATCGAGGAGGACGAACGTCACGCAGGGAACGGCCAGGATCGCCACGTAACGCGTCGCTCGCTCGACCAGGGCGCGCAGCTTGCCCTCCTCGCCGAGAGCCGCAAGACGACCGGCCATCGGCTGGATCACGGGCAAGGGGAGGGACGAGAGCTGCAGGACGCCCGCGATACGCGAACCCAGGTCGTAGACGCCGGCGGCGGCCAGACCGGGGCCGAACGCCAGTGTCAGGCGCGGGACGTGCGCCCCCAGAATCTCCGCGGCGCGCACGGCCTGGATGCGCAGTCCGAACGACAGCAGGTCGGTCCACTCGTCGCGTCCCGCGCGGAACGGCACGACACGCAGACCCGGCACCAGGCGGTGGGCGACGAGCGCCTCGGCGAACGACGCCGCACCTCCCCAGAGGAGCGAGTTCACCGCCATTCCGGAAACGCCCCACCCGGAGACCAGGGCCAGGGCGGCGCCGCATCCTTCGAGGACCGAGACGACCGAGCCGATCCGTCCGAGCAGATCGAGACGCTGCGCGCCCGCCACCACTCCGCGGTAGCCGGACAGCACCGTGCGCAGGACCACCGTGGCGAGCGTGCAGGCGAAGACCATCGGCACCTGCGACGCCAGCGCTCCGCCGGGGGCCACGACGCCGAGGGCGCGCGGCCCCAGGACGAGCGCGCCCAGGGCGATCAACGCGCCCAGGGCGACGTGGAAGCCACTACCGGCCCCCAGTGTCCGGTTCAGGCTCTCGGTATCGGACAGGGCGATCGCCCGGGAGCTGAAACGCGCGTATGATGCGCCCACCCCGAGATCGAGCAGGTTGGTGGTGTGCGCCAGCGACCAGGACGCGGACCACAGGCCCAGCCCCTCGACTCCGCAGGCCCGGACCACGAGGGGCGTCAGGATCAGGCCGATCAGGGCGGAGCTCGCCGATTCGATGCCGCCCCACGCCACGCCGCGCGCGGCCGCCCGCCGTTCCACCGAAGCGGCTGGGCTCACTCCCGGCGCGGGTCTCCCGGGCGGCACGTCAAGCCTCCTGCGGCAGCGAGCCACAGGCCACCACCAGGCCGGTGAGGAGCCAGAACGGCTCCATGACGCGGATCAGCATGAAGGTGTTCGTTCCGACGGCGTGCGCCAGGAGACCGCCCAGGGCGGCGGTCATTCCGAGACCGAGACCGCGGTGCAGGGGATCGCTCAGCCCGGTGTACGCCTGGTGGAAGATCCGCCCGGCCGTTCCGACGAGCATGACGAAGGCGGCGAACCCGAAGGCGCCGAGCTCCACGAGGATGCGGAAGTACTGGGCGTCGAGGAACCCGAAGCCGGTCACGCCCCAGCCCGCCAAGGGATGGTCGACGAAACCGCGGATCGCCGTTCCCCACGACGACAGGCGCGCCGACGAGGAGGGATCGAGCTTCACCCGGCCGAGCTCGACCGACTGCGTGTCCCGTTCCTCTCCGTGGAAGGTGTACAGAAGCCTCTCCTCGAGCTTCTGCGGGTGCACGAAGAACAACAGCGCCGCCGCCACGAACGTCGCTCCGAGAAGCAGGCGTCGCCGGGGTGAAAGAGCCACGAGGATGAGCAGCGAGACGGAGACGGCGATCCAGGAGCTGCGCGACAGAGTCGCCAGGAGCGGCGGGATCACGAACGCGGCCAGAAGAGCGCAGCCGCGCTTCCAGCGGGTACGGTCCGATGGAAGCGTCAGCGCCAGCGCGCAGGAGACGCTGAACACCAGGACCAGATATCCGCCCAGCGTGTTCGGCTCGCCTTCGGGCCCCTCGAAGGGAGCGGACGGTCGGATCCCCGAGGGGATCTGCCACCAGCCGTAGGCGCCGATGAGGACGGCGGTCACGAGGACGGCTCCGAGGAGGCGGCGCACCTCCCTTCCGCTGCGCGCGTAATTGACGGTCATGAAGAAGATGATGAAGTACTCGATGTACTTGGCCACGAAGCACAGACCCTGCAGCGGCCTCACGCGCCCCGCCTCGATGCCGATCAAGGTGGAGAACAGGCAGCAGGCCGCATAGGCGAAGATCCAGACGTTCAGCCGCGTGCGCCGGATCGCGCCCAGGTCCTTGTCGATCGCCATGCGGGCGATCCAGGCGAATCCGACCAGCATCAGGAGCAGGTCCTCGGTCCTCAGGACGAGCGAGCGGCTCCCCTCCAACCCGGAGCCCCCGAGCCCGGCGACGGGGACCTCCGGCGACAGGAGCATGGACAGGATCAGGATGATCAGACCCGCCTCGGCGCGCAGGATCGTCGCCAGGAACAGGATGGCCGCCACCGTGGCGAGGAGCGGGATCTCGAGCGCCGCGCGCGTGATCCACAGCGACAGGAGCAGCAGCGCCAGCAGGAGGCCGCCGAAGAGCGCGGCCCTCCGCACCTGAAGGGCACCCGCGGCGCCGGGCGCGACGTGCATGGGCGACTAGCGCTCGCCGCCGGCGGCTTTCGCCTCGGCGCGGGGATCGGATGCCTGCGGCGACGCCTGCGCGCCGTCGCGCGGCCGTTCCGCGTAGCGGTGGTAGATGTACTGCATCTCGGGCGTGTAGGTGCTGACCTCCGCCTTGACATCGTTCAGCACGATGCCGCGGATGGCGGCGTGCACGTTGTCCAGGTGGCTCTTGGCGCGCTTCAGGACCGCCCGGCCGATCCGCCCCAGCTGGTAGACCAGGATCACCCCGTCGACGCGCGTCGACAGGATGACCGCGTCGGTCACCGGCAGGATCGGGGGGGCATCGATCAGGATCACGTCGAAGCGCGACGCCACCTCCACGATGAAATCGGAGAACAGGGGAGACGCCAGAAGCTCGGACGGGTTCGGCGGCAGGGCCCCGGCGCTGAGAATGCAGAGATTCTCCAATCCGGCGGACGTGAGCATCGATCGCATGTCGATACGGCCCAGGAACACCTCCGAGAACCGGTGCAGGACGTCATCGAGCCGGCTCATGCCGAGGACCACGTGCGTGAAACCGGGTTCGCGGGGCACGCCGAAGACGCGGTTCAGCGCCGGGCTGCGCAGGTCGCAGTCCCACACCAGCGTCTTCATTCCCATCTGCGCCATCGCGACGCCCAGGTTCGCGACGGTCGTCGACTTCCCCTCGCTGGGGGAGGCGGACGTGAACAGGAAGGTGCGGCCCGCCTTGCCGATACGTGAGAATTCGATGTTGGTTCGCAGGGCGCGGTACGCCTCGGCCGACGGCGACTGCGGCGCGAACTGGGTGACCAGGACGCCGAGCCCCTCGCGGCTCGGGTCCGAGGCGAGAGCGGGATTGCGCTGCAGCATCTCGCGCCGCGTGGCGTCCGGGTCGATGTGGGGGACGACGCCGATGACCGAGAGACCGAGATACTGCTCCACGTCCTCGATGCTGCCGATCGAGGTATCCAGGGTCTCGGCCAGGAAGGCCGCGACCAGACCCACCAGAAGACCGACGATCACGCCCACCAGCGACCTCAGGATGCGTCCGGGGGTGTGGCGCTGGACCGCCGCCGTCGCCTCCTCGACCACCGTCAGCTCCTGGACCTTGTCGGCCTCCTTGATGAGAGCCTCCTGGTGCTTGCGCATCAGCATCTCGTAGGCCTCGGCGCTGACCTGGACCTCGCGCTGCAGCCCGAGCAGGGTCTGCTCGGCGCGCGGGAAGCGCGCCAGCTTGGAGTCGAGCTCCCGCTTGCGCGCCCGCGCCAGGTCGAGCGCCGTGTGCGACTCGCGGCGCAGGCGCTCGGTGAGCGTGTCGATCTGCCCCTTGATCGACGACACCTCGGGCGCGTCCTCCTTCTGGAATGCGAGGAGCTGGCGTTTGCGGTCCTCGAGCTTGGCCAGCTCCTGCCGGAGAGTCGCGAGACCCTCCTCGGGCAGATCGACCAGGAGGAGCTCCGGTGACGAGCCGGGGTCGCCCGGATGATCGAGGAGATCGACGAGGTGCACCAGGGACGCCAGACGCGCCTCGGTCTGTCCCGCCTCGTCCTGAAAGAACTGGATCTCCTTCGCGTCCGGCATGCTGGCCCCGACGTTGGCCTCCTTGAACCGGGTCAGTCGCTCCTCCGCCGCGCGCAGCCGGACCTCCACCTCCCCGACCTGGCGCTCCACGAACTCGCGCGCTTCGATCGCCTGGCGGTTGCGCTCGAACGTGTGGCGGAGGATGTACTCCTGCATGACGGCGTTCACCACCTGGATCGCCTCGTCCGCCGTCGCGCAGGAGCTGCGGATCTCGATCAGGCTGGTGTTGTCGATCGGCTTGGCCGCGTAGGTCGCCAGCATCGCGTCGAGCGCGGACGACAGCGTGCGGTCGGCCAGGACCGTCTCGATGGTCGCCGAGGCAGGTATCCGACCGAGTCGCTGCGCCGCCTTCAACGCCACAGGCTTGCTGGTGATGATCTGCGCCTGCGTCGCCAGATCGTCGCCCGGGCTCCAGGTGAACGCCTCCAGGAACAGCCCGGTGACGCTGTCCGTGCGGCTCCACTTGACGCGCGCGCTCGCCTCGTAGACCGGTCCGGTTCGCGGTGTCAGGACGAGCGTCAGGAGTCCGAGGGCCAGGCAGCTCCCGGCCACGACCTTCCAGCGGCGGCGCAGGATCCGGAGGTAGTCCTGAAGATTGAGGTCGTACTGCGCGCTCATGTCAATTCTTCCTGAAGTTGTCGATGATGTAGATCGACTCGATGATCCCGAGGGCCGGCTGGATGACCGACATGATCTCCTGGAGGGTGGCCAGGGCGCGCCGCGGCACGAACACGATGTCGCCGGGCTGCAGGGGAATGTCGGCCTTGAGCTCGCCCTCTTTGAACATCTCCTTGAAATTGGCGATCTGGATCTCCGCCTTCCCCTCCGCGCCGCGCTTCAGGACCACGATCCCCTTGATGTAGCCCTTCGGGGTGAACCCGCCGGCGCGGGAGATCGCCTCGACCAGGCCCATCTTGTCGATGATGTTGACCACGCCCGGCTGCCCCACCTCGCCGAGCACGAACACCTTGCGGTTGCCCATCGACAGCGAGGGGATGAAGATCAGGTCGCCGTTCCGCAGCCAGGGGTCGTCCCCTTCGTCCGCCTCGAAGACGGCGCGGAACAGGTTCAGCTCCCGGCGCTCGGCGTTCGGGCGGATCAGCTGGATACGCATCACATCGGCGTCCTGGGCCGGCCCGCCGTGCTCGGACAGGAACGCCACCATACGCGTCGGGCCCTCGAGAGCCCAGGTGCCCGGCCCGCTGTCGCTGCGCGCGGTCGTCTTGACCTCGCCCATCAGGCTGACCCGGTGGCCGGCGTACTTGGTGATCAGCAGCTCGACGTAGGTCTCCTTGTAGATCGAGGAGAAGCGGCGCTCCAGGTCCTTCTTGAGGTCGATCACGGTCCGACCGGCGACCGGGAGGGAGCCGATACCCATCACCGGCAGGAAGGCCTCCCCGTCGCTCTGCACGGTCAGCTTCAGCTCGTCGATCTTCTGGCCGTTCCAGATTCGCAGACTCAGGACGTCCCCGGGCCCGAAGCGGTATCCCGCGTCGGGGGCGATGGTCTGCTCCTGTCGCGTCTCGCCCGCCGGTGCGTCCTGCGCCGCGACGAGTCCGCAGGCGCACAGCAGGGCGGCGAGAACGACACCGGCACAGCGCAGAAGCCGGCGCGTGCGCCGGGCGGCGATGCGACGTCGGACGCGGGCGCCCGGAGCGAACGCCGGATCCTCGATCGGCAGGCGCAGACCGTCGCGGACCACCGCGGTCACCCGTCCCAGGAGATGCTCCCGCAGCACGCCCGTGTCGGGCGCCGGCTCGGCATCGCCTTGCAGACGGTAGACCCGGCGCAGTCCACCCAGCTCGACATCAACGAGGCGGTGCACGACGAGCCGATCGTGGTCGGCGCGTGCCAGGACGATCTGTCCAGGCCGGGGAAGACCGAGGAAAGGAGAGACCACGACGACGTCCCCTGCGACCAGGGCCGGGCGCATGCTCCAGCCCCGCACCGGCACCAGAGCCGCATGGCCGTCCGACAGAAGGGCGTCGAGGACAGGAGCGGCGTCGCGCTCGACGGCGTTCATACCGCGACACGCGCGGCCGGCATCGACCCGCTGACCCTGTGCCGGATGTGCAGGAAAGGGGCACGTGCCAGATCGATCACCCGGCGCTCCCCCTGCTCCTGACCGCTGGCCGAGGCCGTGATCTCGACGCGTGGCCGGAAATGGTTGTCCTCGTTGAGCGACACCACCCGCGCCAGATCGCCGCTGCTCAGCTCCACCAGCGAGCCGATCGGGAAGATCGGGAGAGCCTTGAGCAGGGCCCGGAACAGCGCCGGGCTGAAACGTCGCCCGTGCTGCTCCATGACGAGCGAGGTCACATCGTGCAGATCGCCCGGGCGGTTCTCGTCCGATCCGTGCAGATGGAGATCCACCAGCGACGCCAGGGCGACCACCTGGGCGCGCGTGTCGGCGCGGGCGCGCTCCTCCGGCGACGGCACATCGAACCTGAGGAGCAGATGCACCGCCCGGACCGTGTCCGCCAGGGCGGCGCACTCCGGACCGAGCTTCATGAGGAACGGTCCCGCCTCCAGACGGCCGCCCTTGGGATCGATCGACTCCTCGGAGACGATGAGGGGGATCTCGGCGTCCGGATCCACTCCCGCCTCGACCAGACCGACGTCATGGACGAGAGCGAGCACGGCCAGGGGCGCGTCCGTGCCGTTTCCGAGGGCCGCCCAGATACGTCCCGCAATCAGCGCGACGTTGACCGAATGGGTCGTCAGACGGAACCCGTGCGCCGGCGCGAGCAGCTTGTCGAGCGCGACGTCCGATGCTCCGAGCGCGGCCAGGGTCCCGGCGAGCTGGCTCAGACGTCCCGGGTCGATCGTCTTGTGTCCCCGCGCCTCCCGCAGGATGTGCGAAAGGGCCTGCGTCTCCGCCAGCGCGGGGCCGGGTCGGGACGCGACACCGAATACAGCGGTGCCGCCGCGCCCCGGCGCTCCGGGCCCTGCGGACGGTTGCTGGACCGCCTCGACCTCGGCGGCGTTCGCGGGATCCGGGGAGGAGGCGCCCGCGCCCGCGTGCACCATGATCTCCCTCAGGCTTCGAAGGGGGCGCTGCGCGCCGGGCAGGGTGATGACATCATCGGCACTGGCCTGTCCCTGGATCGCCTTGCGCCATCCCTCCTCGCGCATGCGTGGCAGCGATCCCGGGCTGGCCTCGGGGTCCGCCAGCTCCTGGATTCCCACGAGACCGGAGCAGCCGGTGCCGGCGCATTCGTTGCAGCCCCCGCCCCGTGCCAGGGCCAGGCCGCCCCGTCGCTCGAACGTCTCGAGGTCCCTGCGGTGAAACCCGAACCGCTGCGCCTGGGACACCGGCAGCATGGACCAGCGGAGACAGCCACGGCAGACGGTGCGGACGATGGCCTGGCCCAGGACCGCGACGGGGACATCCGGGGCGGAACCGGTCGCCAGGTCACGGGCCACGCTCCGCGTCAGGGCCTGAGGGTCGGCGGCGGGGGCTCCTGCGAGGACCAGGCAGCCGCTGGCCGCGAGCCGCGCCGCCAGAACGAGATCGGCGGGCCCTTCCAGATGCTCGACCAGGATGAACTCCGGCGCGGCAGCCAGGAGACTCTCCGGGAAGGGCCAGTCGGACAGGGTCTCGGCGAGCCAGGGGAGATCCGGTCGGGCGCTCCGGGCACGCGGCCCGATCCGACCACCTCCGCGACTGCGCGAGGCAAGGGTCAGGGCGATCAAATCGAGCGTCGTCGTCCGCCCCGATGCGGGCCCGCCGGACACCAGGAGCAGCCCCGACCGACGTTCGATGGTCTCGAGCAGGAGCTCGAGGACCGCGGGCGCGAGCCCGATCTCCGCCAGGGTGGACGGCGGAGCCGTCTCCACCACCCCGGCGATCCGGATGCGGTACTCGTGGGGACGGGCCGCCGGACGAACCGCGAGCAGGACGCGACGCGCGCGTCCGCCGGCGGTCTTCACGACACCGCGCGGCGCATGACTGAAGACCGCGGCCAGGAATCCCAGAGCGTCCTTGGGCGCCACCGGGAACGGCTGCTCGTCACCCGATTCCGTGAGCAGGGAGGCCTTGAGACCGTCCCGACCGGGCTGCAGGCTCAACTCGGCGTGCTCGCGCCCCAAAAGACGCGAGAGCGCGGGGGAGAGCAGATCGGGTCGCGTCACCACGCGCGGCCACGCGCCGGCGTCGGGCGACGGGGTGATCTCCGTCGCCCGCACCTCCTCGTCGCTCACCGGTATCGCGACCACGCCGACCTGCGCGCCCCAGTAACGTCGAGGGACACGCAGGCTCTCGATGGCCCGCGGCGTCGCCACGAAGGCAACCTCCTGCCGATCGGCCAGCAGGACGGGGAGAGGGATCGTCCCCTTAGCTCGCCCTTTGTCCGCTGCGTCGTCGGCCATGACCCTGGACCCCTCCGCGGGCGCTCTCGCTTGGCTCCGGCTCCAGCGTCACGATTTTTGCGAGCAGCGTGCGCTCCAGGTAGCGGAAGTCGAGCGGTTTCTGGATGAAGTCGTAGGCCCCCAGGTCGAGCGCCTGCAGGGCCATGTCGTGGTCCGCGTGGCCGCTGATCATGATGACGGCGGCCGATGGCAGCGCTTCCTTCAGCTTCTTCAGAGTCTCGATCCCGTTCATGCCGGGCATGGCGATGTCCAGGAGGATGACCTGCGGCCGCATGGTCTTGATCATCTGCAGGGCTTCGCGGCCGTCCTCGGCGCCGGTGGCCGCGTAGCCGTGCTCCGACAGGAATTCGATCAGGACCTCGCGGATGGCGATCTCGTCGTCCACGACCAGGATCTGGGTCATTCGTCGCCTCGTGTTGAGGCGGGTCTCTTGTCCTCCGAGCGCGCCCTGACGCCGGTGTCACGCTCCTCCAGGGTGGACAGGACGCAGTCCACCGCCGTGCGGTCCGGAAGGAACTGCAGCCGCCGCACCGGCACTCTCTCGGTCAATCGCGCCAGAAAGTGAACGGCGAACTCGAGCCCCTGCTGATCCCACATCGCCGGGAAGGCCCGGACCATCATCTGGGCGACGGCGGTCGACGGCGTGAGGTCCAGCACGGAGTTGCGCGGCGCCTGATCCAGGATGAACACGGCATCGAGACGCGCCGAGGCCGGTGTCTCCCAGCCAGCCTCGCCGTGCCACGGCGTGCCGAAGATGCGGAACCCGTCTCCCTCCGAGCGGATGACGATGCGATCATCGGAGAGGATGGTCACACCGCCGCGTTGCTTCCAAAGACGCGCCGTGGTGCTCTTGCCCGCACCCGAGGTACCCAGAAACAGGACGCCGCGCCCGCCGAGTGCCAGCCCGCAGGCGTGGACCAGGACACCGCGGCCGCGCGACAGCCTGGCGAGGAAGACCACTTCGTCGAACGGGTACACGAACGGATGCAGCTCGCCCTCGCTCAGCACCGGTCCGCCAACCAGCGTCTCCCCCTGGCCCCGGCTGTATTCGCGGTCGAATTCCACGGCCAGGTAAGGCTCCTTGCCGAATATCGGGGAACGGAAGGTGAGGAGACGCTGCTCTCCGACTTCCTCCAGACGCCAGACCGATCCGGTGTCGAAGAGCATCTTGCCGGGCGGACGGCGCGCCGCCCTCCCCGAAGCGGGGCCAAGACGGACCCGGGCGCAGTCCTCGACCGAGGCCTCCGCCAGGAACGGCAAGTGCGCAGGCTCCGCGACCAGTCGAATCCCCGGATCGGACGACTCAACCTCAAGCCCGATCCGGGCGATCTCGAGAATCATCGGACTCACCTCTTCAGGACGCATTCATGAAGCAGACGGACGGCTCGGCGATGCATTTGCCCACATGCCCGGTCGGGCCCGATGTCGTCTGGTTCTTGCATGAGGCGAGCACGGCTTCTTCAGGCACGAGGCGCACTCGCCTCAATTGCGGCGCCACGTAAGCGCGCCGCGCGTTCGATCCCTGGTCTTTGTCATGCTGCTTCATCGACCGACCTCCCCGTGGCCACGGGGCGATGCCCCGGAAGCTCGATTTGAATCAACGGCGTTTGCGACCGCAGCGAGCCGGCCGTCCCACTGACGCTCGATGGGCAGCTGCCGCAACCCGCGGCGGCCGCCCCGAGCGCGGTCGCGCGCGGGAGGATCGCCCCCGGCGGTGTCCAGCCCCCCTTCACCTTCTCGGCGTGCTTCCTGTAGCGCTCAGCCTTATCGTGGTGTCCCGACATCTCTTCGAGCAGCGCGGCCCGCCTGTGGGTGATCTCGCAGAAGTAAGGAATCCAGCCGTCGGGGCTGCCCGTTTCGAGGGTCGCGGTCGCCGGACAGCGATCGCACATCCCGCGCAGCTCGCAGGGTGCGCAGACATTGGCCGCTCCGGCCTCTTGCCGGCGCAAGTCGCCGATGATGCCGTACCAGCCCTCCCGGAACGTCCCGTGACGCAGGTCGTAGCCGTTCAGAGGGAGGGCCTCGCAGGACAGCAGCGTCCCCTTGGGATCGATGTGGAAGCTGTTGACCCCGGCGCCGCAGGACAGAAGGCGGGTCGTCGGCTTCGACGGTTCGACGAATTGCTTGTGAAACCGGAGCCACTCGTTCGCGCGCCTGGGATCGTCGGCGTCGTACTGAACGACCCTTTCGGGCGACGGTCTCGCCCTGGTGGGGGCCAGAGATCCATCGAGCCTTGCGTGGATGATCGGGTCGTAGCGGAACGGAACGCCGATCGACTCACAGAACGCCTCCATCTTCCCGATTTCGCCTGATAGCGGCTCCATGGCGACCGCCTTGAGGGTCAGCCTGAGCCCGCGCGACAGGATGAGATCGATCGACCGACGGACACGGGTGAACCGCCCCGGGAATCCGGTGGTCCTGAGATAGGTGTCGTCGGACAGCCCGTACAGCGTGATCTCGATGCCGAACGGCGGGTACTCGGCAAGAAGGTCCACGATCCTTTCATCGAACAGGACGCCGTTGGTGTAGAGCGTGATCAGCAGACCGCAACGCTTCGCGTGCAGGTAGATCTCGTCGAAGTCGCTCCGGCTCAGGATTTCCCCGCCCGTCAGCAGCATCCAGAGACAACCTTCGTCCGCCACCTCGCTCAGGATTCTCCTGATCTCCGCCGTGGACATCTCCCCGGCGCCCGAGTAGTCGTCGATGTAGCAGTGCACGCAGCGAAGATTGCATTTAAAGGTGATCTCGAACGATCCCGCGAGGGGCACGCGCGCGCCGGCCGAGGCTCGATGCATCACGTTGCCGAAGTCGCTGTACGACAGATCGTCGCAGACGCTCACGGAGCCACCGTCACGGCAGGCCGGACCAGGCCCAGGTCGAGCAGTTCGGACAGGAACTCCTGGGCATCCCGATGGGCCTGCTCCTCGTCCACTTCGTACTCGGCGCTCACCAGTCGGGCGATGGCGCGCGCGTCACGCCGTCCGTCGAGAAGGCGGAAAATGAAGCTGCCGATCTCGTTCGCCGTGAAGATGTAATCCATCCGGGCGGCGCCGCTTCGGACCGGCACGAGCAGATACTCCCCTGCGACCCGACGCGCCACGACGTCGGGGGAGGGGCTGAGCGAGCGTTCTTCAAGACCCGCGGATCTCATCGGAATCGTCTCCTGTCGGCGAAATGTCGCGCCCCTCCGGTCGCGAGATCGAAGACGCGCCGGGGCAAGGCCGAGGTGCGCCGCAAGGCGCCGCGTGGCCGCTCGCTTTCGGGCCAGAACGCATCGAGCAGGAACATCGTCCTGGATCGCAGGGTCGGAGCGGCCAGCGCCATGAGGAGCTCCCCGGTGTAGGGGAGCGGGCGCAGCTCCAGGACGCGAGAGAGGAGATATCGCTCGAGCCGGCCCGGTGCGTCGCTCGGGGAGAGATCGATCCCCCGCGTGCAGACACCGAGGACGGAGGCAGCCTGAAGGGCCCAGGCGACGACGCGGTGTGCGCCCCAGGCCCGGGCGCGTTGCGTCAGAAGGACCCAGTCGAGGGCCCCGCGATACCGGGAGAGGAAATGAGCCACGTCGGCGGTCCGCACGAGGCGGTCGAAGGAATGCTTGACGAGGTGGATCGCCAGCAGCAGAAGGTCGTCCTCAGGCTCGAGCAGGAGGGCCGGGGCGCCGGCGACGAGACCGGGTGTCGCGCGCTCAAACAGATCCCGGACCGGCACGGGGAAGATGAGGTTACGGCTGGGTCGTCGCCGGGCGCCCAGCGGGTCGATGTGCAGATCGACGAAAACGCCGCCGCGGCGGAACAGACCCTCGGCCGGCTCGTCGAACCCCGAACGCTTCAAGGCGGAGCCGGCCGCCGGTCGATCGGCGGGTAAGACCAGGAGATCGTGATCCTCGAAGGGACGCACCGACGGCTCGCCGTAGATCCACTCCACGGCCCGCAACCCGCGCATGACCACGACCGGGACGCCGCTGCGTTCAAGCGCTTCCAGGATTTCCGCGAGGGCCAGGGCCTGTGAGAGGGTCGCGGCAGCGAGGCGTTGTGCGCGTCTCTTCAGCGAGGAGCGGAGCCACGGGTCGATCGTGTCCTGGGGCAGCCGGCTGACCGCCCTGTGCGCCAGCCCGTCGAGGCGGTGATAGGAGATGCGCTCGAGCAGCGCCGCGACCCCGCGGCTGTCGAGCGTTCGGAGCGAGGCCGCGAGGGCCGCGTCGTCCGGCACGGGGGATGCGAGCAGACCCGCGATACCCGCCGCGGGGGACACCGTCCCTTCGACGACGCGCACGCTGCGTGGAGACGCCGCACCCGACACCAGACGCACTCCTCCTGCCCAAATCACCAGGCGCAGCGAATATAGGTTCCACGCGCGCGGCCGCAAGTGCGCCGGGTTCCGACGTTTGCGCGTTACGAATGTGAAATGGGGCGTGTGAGGGGAACCTGCTAGAATGTCGCCCCATTCCGGAGTTCGGAGCCTCGAGGCCCATCCGATGCAGGCCGAGTATCGCGATCAGTTCGACGCCATCGAGCGCAAATGGCAGGAGCGCTGGGCGGAGCAGGGTGCCTTCGATGCACCCCGACGCCCCGGAGCCGGGGCGTTCTACTGCCTCGAGATGCTGCCGTATCCCTCGGGACGGCTGCACATGGGTCACGTGCGGAATTACGCCATCGGCGACGCCGTGGCTCGCTTCCAGTGGATGCGGGGCCGCCAGGTGCTGCACCCCATGGGTTGGGACTCGTTCGGCCTGCCGGCCGAGAA
>Ga0070697_100000493_pt1 | contig 29993 bp, 30 predicted proteins | sample KBSK1501metaG_FD_65475 | JGI IMG/M metagenome (GOLD analysis project Ga0070697, IMG submission 65475) | Corn, switchgrass and miscanthus rhizosphere microbial communities from Kellogg Biological Station, Michigan, USA - KBS K1-50-1 metaG | ecosystem: Host-associated > Plants > Roots >...
AGGATCCTTCTTTAGCGACGGCCCGGTCATCAAAGAGTCACCCCACCCTGCTGCAATGTTTGGCGCTTGACGCCATCGACCAACCGAACAAAGTAGAGATGGCAAACGTCCTGATCGATGCCGGGGCTGACATAAATGGCCCGCTGGGCGCCGCCGCGTGTATTGACAATGTCGAGATTACTGCGCTGCTGCTTGATCGCGGCGCGGCCATCAACGGCACCGGTAGTTGGTCGCCATTGGAGGAAGCCTTGTACTGGGGAAATCGGGGCGTAATTGATCTGCTCATTGAACGTGGCGCCTCAATGCATAACCTGCGTATTGCCTCAGGCCTGGGGCGTGTAGACTTGATCGAGAGCTTCTTCCGCAGCGACGGCACCCTGAAACCGGAAGCGGGCAAGATCGATTGGCCGTTTGGCGATTTCGAAAAATCGAATTTGAATCGCGCGATCAAGGATGAACTGCAAGCGAAGGTCGCCGGCTGGTCCGATGATGCTCAGGACGTCATCAACAACGCTTTCATCTATGCCTGCAATCTCAATCAGATTGAGGCCGCGCGGTTGTTACTCGACAAGGGCGCGCAGATCGACGCTATACCACCGGGCTTTGATTATTCAGGCACCGGTCTACACTACGCGGCGCACAATGGCCATCGAGCGCTGGTTGAGTTCCTCATTGAACGGGGCGCGGATGTAAACATCAAAGACACCAAAGTCGGAGGGACGCCGGCCGGCTGGGCCGAGCATGGTGGTCATCCCGAACTCAAGAGCTACCTTGAACAAAAAGCGGCCGGGAACAATTCGGCGCCTGAGTAGTTCCGCTCGTACGCACTGTCCAGATTCCGCTCGTACGCACTGTCCAGATATCGAAAACAAAAATACGATCCACTAAATCACACCAAACAACACTAACCTTCTTCTTCGTGCAATTTCGTGTTATTTCGTGGATCGTTTTTACCAACTAACGCGAAAGGCCTCACGCAAAATAAGACCCTCCCGTTTAGCGGGGGCAAGCCCACCTTCCCGACCTGAGAGATTGCTGACTAGCTTGTTGATCTTGTCCTGGAAGGCATTCCATCAAGTATGTGAACTCAACTTGATAATCTCAGGGTCGGGAAGGTGGGCTTGCCCCCGCTGGCTCGTTGCTCTTATTGTTCAAAGTAATCTGCGTAATCTGTGGATACCGCTCCGTCTCGTTCTTTGGTAACCTTGCCGTCGCCCTTCCACCCCAAAGTCTGGAGAAGATCATGCCTCGTTTGACACGTCGCGACCTTTTGAAGTCAACGCTGCTGGCTTCAGCCGGCGCCGTTGCATCAAACACGTTGTCAGGCGCACCCAATACGCTCAGCGCCGAAGAAGTTTCGTCTCTTTCTCCTGACCAACTCACTCAGCAGGCCCCTTCACTGCGTCAACGACTGTTACTGGATTTCGGGTGGCGCTTCCAGACCGGCCACGCTAATGACGCAACTAAAGATTTTGGATTGGGCGCGCGCAGGCGCGAAGGGCAGTTTGCCAAGTCAGGCGGTTTTCTTCCGGTTACGCGAGCAAACTTTGACGATAAAGCCTGGCGAAGTATCGATCTGCCACACGATTGGGCCGTTGAGCTTCCGTTCACCAATGCACCTCAACTGCACCACCAGGGAGCTAAGCCACTCGGCCGCGAGTATCCGGAAACCAGCATTGGCTGGTACCGTCGCACGTTCACTCTGCCGTCTGCTGATAAAGGGAAACGCATCAGCCTCGACTTTGATGGTGTTTATCGCGATGCCATGGTCATGTTCAACGGCCATTACATTGGCGAGAACCTAAGCGGTTATGTTCCTTTTCGCTTTGACGTAACCGATTTTGCAAATTTTGGTGAACCGAATGTGCTTGTAGTTCGCGTCGACGCCACCGAGAACGAAGGGTGGTTCTATGAAGGCGCGGGCATTTATCGCCATGTCTGGTTGATTAAGACGGATCCGCTGCACCTGGCCCACGCAGGAAACTTTGTTTGGTCGTCAGTCCGCGGCCAATCGGCAACCGTCTTCATCTCCACCGAAATTGAAAACGAAAGTTCGCCGGATAAGAAAGTCCGGGCGATCTCGCGCATTGTCGACGCTAAGGGAAAGACCGTGGCCACGGCGCAAAGCAATGTGGCTAACGTGCCCGCCTTCGGCGCCGCAACTCTTAGTTCGCAGGCTACAGTTAAAAATCCTTTGCTATGGTCGCTGGAGACCCCGAATCTCTATCGGCTCATTACTTCGGTTGAAGGCGATGGGATAGTTTCCGACGGGGAAGAGACGACTTTTGGCATTCGCACAATCCGGTTTGATCCTGACAAGGGCTTTTTTCTTAATGAGGAACAGGTAAAAATGAAAGGGACCTGTAATCATCAGGACCATGCCGGTGTGGGCGCGGCGCTTCCGGATCGTTTGCAGTATTACCGGATCGAACGTTTGAAAGAGATGGGCTCAAACGCCTACCGCGCTTCGCACAATCCGCCGACACCGGAACTGCTCGACGCCTGTGATCGACTTGGCCTGCTGGTGATGGATGAGACGCGTTTGATGTCGTCGAACCCTGAGGGATTAAGTCAGCTGAGCCGGTTGATTCGCCGGGATAGAAATCATCCCAGTGTAGTGATCTGGTGCCTGGGCAATGAAGAGCGTGAGCAGGGAACCGACCGCGGGGCGCAAATCGTGGCGACGATGAAACGAATGGTCCGCAAGCTGGATCCCACGCGGCCGGTGACGGTGGCCATGAATGGCTCATGGGGGAAAGGCGTATCGACCGTAGTTGACGTGCAGGGTTTCAACTACGGAAATGCCGGGGGCCGGGGAGGAGATCTAGCTGCTAAAAATATCGATGAGTTTCACGCCAGGTTTCCCAGACAACCTTCTGTAGGAAGTGAGACGGCGAGCAGTTTCTTCACCCGCGGGATTTATGTGACTGACAAGGAGAAAGGTTACGTCAGTGCTTACGACGTCAACTTTCCGGGATACGCCAATGGCACTGAAGGCTGGTGGAAGACTTATGACTCACGCCCCTTCGTCGCCGGCGGTTTCGCCTGGACCGGCTTCGATTATCGTGGCGAACCGAGTCCTTATAGCTGGCCTTGCATCAGCTCACACTTTGGAGCGTTGGACACCTGCGGCTTTCCCAAAGACATTTTCTATTACTACAAATCGTGGTGGGGTGCTCAGCCGGTGCTGCATTTGTTTCCGCATTGGAACTGGAAAGGAAGGGAAGGCGAAGAGATCGATGTCTGGTGTTACACCAATATGCCAAACGTGGAGCTGTTCTTAAACGGTCAGAGCCTGGGACAAAAAAAGGTAGAACGAAACGGGCACCTTGAGTGGAAGGTGAAATACGCGCCCGGAACTCTCGAAGCGCGCGCTGTACGTGGTGGCGAACTGCTTAGCTTACTCAAGGCCACGCGGGAGACGAGTGGGCCGCCCGCCAAGCTCACGGTTAGCGCGGACCGCCGGCAGATTTCCGCTGACGGAGAAGACATATCCCTGATCACTGTTGGAGTAGTAGATGCGCAGGGCCGCAGCGTGCCGGATGCTTCTGATCTGGTGAGTTTTAAGCTTGAGGGTCCAGGCCGGGTGATAGGCGTGGGCAATGGCGATCCGAGTTGTCATGAAGCCGACAAACCAGCGGCCGCGAACGAAGCAAAACGAAGTTTGTTCAATGGCCTCTGTCAAGCAATCGTGCAATCGCTCAAACAACCTGGCGAGATCCGTTTGGAGGCTAGTTCGCGTGGACTCGAGACGGCGACGACGATCATTAAATCGGAAGAGATAAAGCCAAGGCCGTCGCTCTAAGACTGGCCTCGGTAACGCTGAAAGCGTTGGCTAATTTCAGCCCAGGGTTTGCTTTGAAACCCTGGGTTTACAAAGCTCCCATGGACTGTTTGCAACTCTGAAAGAGTTGCGACGGAGTGCGATCGCTGGACTGCGACGCAACCCTTTCAGGGTTGCGTCTCTTGATCAAAATTGAATCCGCGGTCCCAGGGTTTCAAAGCAAACCCTGGGCTGAAATTAGCCAACGCTTTCAGCGTTATTCAATCAGGACGCGAATTGATAATGGCAATTATTTTTCATATTACAACAGGCAAGGCGTGGGATGTCGCGGCGACGAAAGGAACCTACCGTCCCGAGCTGTTTCCCGTTGATGGATTCATTCACTGCTCTACGCGCGATCAGGTGATTCAGGTCGCTAACATTCGTTTTCGCGGCCAGGGCGGATTAGTGTTGCTCTCCATTGACACTGACAAAGTCACACCAGAGATCATCTACGAAAACCTGGAGGGCGGGCCGCAGCTTTTCCCGCACATTTACGGTGAGCTCAATCTTGATGCGGTGGTCCATGTGGCAAAGTTTACGCCTGAAGCGGATGGGTCGTTCAATCTGCCCCAGGGCCTGACTCTATAGCGAAAGGCGTCATGTTTCTTTTTTAGGACTCCCTCCCGAAGATTCGCAAGATGATCCACGAAAGTACACGAAGCAACACGAAAAAAGTTTGGTGTTATTTCGTGTGATTTCGTGGATCGTTCTCTATGAAACTCGACAGAGAGACCCCAGGAAATTAAGGACAAGGTACTGTTCTAAGTTCAACTCTTTGCGTGTTGCGTTCTTGGCGCTCTTTGCGGTTAATTGTTTTAAAGGCTCTTTTACCGCAAAGTACGCAAAGAGCCGCAAAGGTGCGCAAAGCAATTCTCCAAATTGGTACTCTAACGCCCAACAGGGTGCGCTGGACATCTGAATTCACTCAGTGCTGAAATATTGTTTCGATTGTCAGGAAACAAAAACTATGTGCAGAAATATCAAAACACTTTTTAATTTCGAACCTCCTGCCACCGATGAGGAAGTTGAAGCGTCAGCCCTTCAGTTTGTCAGGAAGCTCAGTGGTTTCACCAAACCATCCAAAGCCAATGAGGCGGCGTTTGAGACGGCTGTCGCAGATGTGACGACTGTGGCAAAAACTTTGTTGGCCTCGCTGGTAACGAACAGCGAACCTCGCGATCGCGAGGTTGAGGCCGCTCGAGCGCACGCCAGGGCAGCTGCGCGATTCGGTTAAGTGAAAGGAGCGCAGGCATCCTGCCTGCCTGGTTTAGCCACAGACTATTTCCCTTTAAGAGGCTTCTGCGGATTCCATTTAAGAGGCTTCTGCGGGACGCAGGCAGGCAGGGATGCCTGCGCTCCGGGAGTACCGGTTGCGTCCGAACCTTTTGTTCGTGGTGAATATTAGAAATGGCCGGGAAGAGCGATTGGACAGTCATCAGGCGACGAAAGTTCCATCGCATCATCTTTTGTGCTGCGGGCGTTTACAACATCACCTGGGGCTTGTATTCCGTAGCCGACCCTCAATGGCTGTTTCGCTTTGCTGGTCTTCCGCCGCAAAATTATCCGCAGATTTTCGCTTGCCTGGGAATGGTTGTCGGACTCTACGGAATCATCTATCTCGAAGTGGCTCGCGTTCCCGAGCGTGGCTGGTTGCCGGCGGCAGTCGGTCTGATTGGCAAAGTACTTGGCCCTATCGGTTTGGCTCGACTTATCTGGAGTGGAGAATGGCCGCCGTCAACTGTGGTACTCAGCCTGACCAACGATCTGATCTGGTGGATTCCTTTTGCCATCTACCTGCACGATGCGTGGCCTTTCTATAAGCGCGATATTCTTAAGTCCCAGGGGTCTCCAGGTTGAAGCTCAAGTAGTTCAGAGTTCAAGCTTCAGCTTGCGCGTTTGCGAGCAGCAACCTAAAGGTTGAACTCTGAACTACTTGAGCGCGTGCGAAGGTTGAACCTCGCGCAGCCGCCGCTCGAGATACCGGCGCTCGCTATCGTTAGTTACCAGCTCGAGCGCTCGCGCGTAGCTCTTCGCCGCTTCCGTGGCGGATCCGATGCGACGCAGCAAGTCGGCACGTGCTGCGTGCAGCAGGTGATACTCGTTGAGATCGCCGGATGCAGCCAGCGCATCTATCAGTACCAGCCCCGCTCGGGGTCCGCTCACCATGGCAATCGCTACGGCTCGGTTCAGCGACACAATGGGTGAGGGCTGCACTGCCTCGAGAAGATCGTAGAGCCTGACTATCGCTGACCAGTCTGTGTCTTCCGCCCGCGCTGCCCGACAGTGCTCGGACGCAATGGCTGCCTGAAGTGCAAATGGGCCGGCGCCGTCGCGAAGCGCCTCGGCGATGAGAGGCATGGCCTCAGCGATCTGGTGTTGATCCCAGCGGCTGCGATCCTGATCCTCGAGCACGACGATGTCTCCGGCATCATCGAGGCGTGCATCGCGGCGCGAATCGTGAAGCAGCATCAGAGCTACCAGGGCCGTTGCCTCCGCCGGAGGCTGCGGTGCCATCAACGCTCTCACGAGGCGCGCCAGGCGTATTGCCTCGGCGCAGAGATCGTTTCTCATGAGTGGCTCGCCCCGAGTGGCGGCGTAGCCTTCGCTGAAGATTAGATAGATAACCGTCAACACTGCGTCGAGCCGCGCCGGCATCTCGTTCGTATCGGGCACCTGATAGGGTATACCGGCGTCACGAATCTTTCGTTTTGCCCGCACCAGCCGCTGCGCCATCGTGGCCGGCGGGACCAGGAACGCGCGCGCGATTTCGTCAGTCTCCAGGCCGCCGAGCGTGCGCAACGTCAACGCGACTTGCGCTTCGAGGGCAAGCGCAGGATGGCAGCAGGTAAAGATCAGCCGCAGGCGGTCATCAGGAATTTCTTCTGTGAAGTAGTTCGGCTCCGCGGTTGTCTGGATCAACCCGGAGGCCGCGTACGATTCAACTTTCTCCTTGAAACGCGTCTGACGCCTGATGCGGTCAATAGCCTTGTGCCGGGCGGTCTGGATGATCCAGGCGGGTGGAGAATCAGGCACGCCGGAGTCGCGCCACTGATCTACCGCTGCGGCAAAAGCTTCCTGTGCCGCCTCTTCGGCCAGGTCGAAGTCACCGAAAGAGCGAATTAATGTGGCGACGATCCGGCCCCAATCGGAGCTATAAACCGCCTGAACGGCCGCGTTAGCGTTTGGGGGCATCCCTCATGTTAAATAATTTTCCGTCGGGGTGTCGATCCGTGTGGTCGCCATTCGACTTACTGTTGAAGTGGGTAGTTGCCTTTGCAGGTGGTCTGGCCGCCAAGACGCCAAGAGCGCCAAGAGAAAGAAACACATCCCTTTTCGACTTGGCGCTCTTGGCGCCTTGGCGGTTAGAAAGGACGATCGATGAAAAAAGTAAAAGCCGGTGAGAAGCAGAGCGCGAGTGTGCAGACTGTTGACGACTATCTGGCGACACTTCCGGAAGACGCGCGGGCCACGCTTGAGAAGCTTCGCAAAACAATCAAAGCCGCTGCACCTAAAGCTACGGAAGGCACCAGCTACCAGATGCCAATGTTCAAACACCACGGAATGCTGGTGGGCTTCGCCGCCTTCAAGGACCACTGCAGCTTTTTCCCCGGCGCGAAACCTGTTGCTACATTCAAGGATGAGTTGAAGGACTATAAAACTTCCAAAGGGACCATTCGCTTCCCAATAGGCAAGCCGCTCCCCGCCGCGCTGGTGAAAAAAATCGTCAAGGCCAGGATCGAGGAGAACGAGACGCGTTTGAGTGAAAAGATGAAGAAGCGGTGAAGCTAAAAGCGGTCATCAGCAAGTCACAACTAAGAACTCGCGAGGTAAAAACGTGAACGCTTTAAAAGGCGCCGGCGCCATACTGGCGGGAATAGTCTTTATCGTTGTCACACATACGGCGACGGATTTCGTCCTGGAAAAGTTCGGCATCTTTACACCGCCGAACCAGAAATTTGACACTACCTGGATGGTCGTAACCGCCACAATTTACCGCAGTATTTATACGATAGCAGGCGGCTACATCACTGCAGCTTTAGCACCAGACCCGCCAATGCAATATGTCTGGATTCTCGGGCTAATAGGGCTTGTGGTAAGCGCCCTCGCTGCAATAGCGACAATACCGATGCGCTTAGGACCAGCATGGTATCCAATCGCGCTGGCCGTTCTGGCGCTGCCTTGTGTGTGGTTAGGCGGGAAGTTGAGAACCAGGTGACGAACGCTTCGTCACAGAACTTTTGAAGAATCAGGGAGCAGAAGAGATGGATATGAAACTTGAGCTGGTTCCGGTACCGGTTATTGATATCGACCGTGCCAGGGCTTTTTATGTTGAAAAGGTTGGATTTCACGCTGACCATGACACTCAGCCTGGAAACGGAATAAGGGTTTTGCAATTAACACCGCCCGGTTCGGCTTGTTCGATCGTCATTGGGTCTGGTCTGGGGGAGATTTCAGAAATTAAGCCGGGGTCGATCAAGGGACTGCACCTGGTTGTAGAAAACATCGTCGAGTCCCGCGAAGCACTGATTGGCCGCGGAGTTGAGGTGGGCGAGGTCCGGGATATGGGCGGCATCCTGTTTGCGCGTTTTGCCGATCCTGATGGCAACTCGTGGTTATTGCAGGAAATACCACCCAGGTTCAAAAAGAAAGCGTGAGCATGTGGAGGAAAGAATGAACGGACATTTGTATTTCGAAATACAGGCTGATGACACTCAGCGAGCTGCGGACCTTTATCAAGGAGTCTTCGGTTGGAAGTTTGAACAAGTTTACGGACTCCCGGTTGAATACTGGCGGATAGAAACAGGTGGATCAAGAGGCGGACTACTGAAACGTCCCGCACAACCCCCACCACCGGAGTGCGGTACCAATGCGTTTGTGGTTTCTATAGAAGTTGAAAACTTTGACGAGACCGCCCAAAAGATTTTAAGCCTGGGTGGAAAAATTGCCCTCCCAAAATTTGCTGTTCCGGGTATCTGCTGGCAGGGATATTTCATAGACACCGAAGGCAATACTTTCGGTATCTTCCAGGTTGATGAGACGGCGAAATAATTACCCAGTTGATGAGTTGAATTAACGGAACCTGACAAAGCAATAACAAAATGACCGCAAAGCAGTTTATTGAAAGGCTAAAAGCTCATAGTTCGCCAGACGAACTCAAGAAGATTCAGCGTTATTTCAAATCAGGGGAAGGCGACTATGGCGAGGGCGATAAATTTATGGGTGTGCGCATGGGACAAGTCTTCGCGCTGGCCAAAGAGTTTATTGAAATGCCACCCGGTGAAATTGAGAAACTGCTCGAAAGTCCAATCCACGAGGCCAGGACCGGTGCGGTTAGCATCATGGATTGGCAAGCTCGTAACAAAAAAACGCCCGCAGCGCGCCGAAAAGAGTTGTTCGATCTTTATATCCGGCGCCACGATCGCATCAACAACTGGGATTTAGTTGATCGCAGCGCACCGTATGTAGTTGGCGGCTATTTGTTTGATAAACCGCGCGATATTTTGTACAAGCTGGCGCGCTCCAGGAATGTATGGGAACGCCGCACTGCCATCGTCAGCACCTACTATTTTATTAGACAGGGCGATGTGGCTGACACTTTTAAGATTGGCGAACTGTTGCTCAACGACGACCACGACTTGATCCATAAGGCCACTGGCGGCTGGCTGCGTGAAGCCGGCAAAAAGGATCGCCCAAAACTGTTACGCTTTTTGGATAAACATGCTGCCACCATGCCGCGCACTGCCCTGCGTTATGCAGTTGAACGCCTTGATAAAAAACAGCGCGATCATTATTTGAGCCTGAAGACGGTCGGCGTATAGGAAAAGCTTGGTTATGTCCGACATGCTTCAGCTTGTCGTCGAGATTCGCAACACGCAGCAATGCTACTACCCGTAACGTCGCAAATAAGAGTTCCCAAGCTAGACGACAGGCTGAAGCATGTCGGACATTTGTGATGGAGGCACACATATGAAATACATGATGCTGGTTTATCTCGACGAACAGGCTATGAGCGATAGCGAGCGAGAGCATTGCTATATTGAGTCGGCCCAGCTCGCGCAACAACTCAATTCCAGCGGGCAGTATCTGGATGCCAGCCCCCTGCATCCGGTGTCCACTGCAACCAGTGTTCGAGTGCGCGAAGGCAAGCGGCTCGTTACCGACGGGCCGTTTGCAGAGACGCGCGAACAACTCGGCGGTTACTACCTGATTGACGCCAGCGATCTCGATGAGGCAATTCGCATCGCCGAAAGGATTCCACCGGTAAAATTCGGCACCGTCGAGATCAGGCCGGTCATGGAAATCTCTGGGCTGCCAACGGAGTAGTGAAGCACACTTATGAAATATATCCTGCTCATTCATCACGAAGAAGCTCTGGACGAAAACGACCGGGGCGATCTGCTCGAGGAGTCTATACAGCTCACGCATCAGCTGCATGCGAACCACCAGTACCTGGACGCGGCGCCACTGCAACCAACGTCGGCGACGGTCAGCGTGAAGGTGCGCGACGGGAAACGGCTCGTGACTGACGGTCCATTCGCGGAGACCCGCGAGCAGATTGGCGGTTACTTCCTGATTGAGGCCAGGACTCGTGAGGAGGCAATTGACATCGCCGGCAGGATTCCCGGAGCGCGGATCGGAACTGTTGAAGTGCGACCGGTGCGTGAGGTAGAAGGACTACCCGTGACTTAATTCCAATCGGCAAGGCTTTGAAACGGGAAGCGAACTAGATTATGGACAATAAGCGCCCAACTCTTGGAAACGGCAAGATTTGCTACATCGAGATTCCGGCTATCAACATCAGCGACTCAGCATCTTTTTACAACAAAGTTTTCGGTTGGCAGATTAGACAGCGTGGCGATGGGAGTACGGCCTTTGACGACGCGGTCGGTGAGGTAAGCGGCACCTGGGTGCCTGGACGGAAAGCGTCGACAGAGCCTGGACTGTTGATCTACATCATGGTTGACAGCGTCGCCACCACCGTCGATGCGGTCATTGCTCATGGCGGCACAATCGTGCAGCCGATTGGTATGGACGCGCCAGAAGTGACCGCAAGATTCAGTGATCCGGCCGGAAACGTCATCGGTCTTTATCAAGAGCCATCAAAGTCCAGGGAAAAGTAAAACAATAAGCTCAAGCCTCTGTGCAACCTCTGTGAACTCTGTGCCTCTGTGATGAATTTACAAAGAAAAAGCTCACCCCGGAGACACAGAGTACCCTGAGGAAGCACAGAGAAAGGCAAATCTTGAATTTCCCGACAGATTCCGTCGGGACCCGCGCCTGCCCCGCCAGGAGCGAAAAAGAAATCCGGAGAAAGACTGTGCAATCAAGAACTGAAAACCAGCCCGTTTCGAAGAAGATGATCTGGACCGGACGCATTATCAGCGCCCTACCGGCACTGTTTCTACTAATGGACGGCATCATGAAGTTGTTCAAGCCCGTGTTTGTGGTTGAGGCAACCGTCAAGCTTGGATATCCCGAGAGCACTATCATCGGTATGGGCATCGTTTTGCTCGCCTGCACCGCACTATATTTGATCCCGCGCACAGCGATTCTTGGCGCGATCCTGTTGACCGGCTATCTCGGTGGCGCAGTCGCTACCCACGTGCGTGTTGGTGAAAGCCTGTTTTCAATACTCTTCCCGGTGATCTTCGGCGTGCTGCTCTGGGGAGGATTGTGGTTGCGGGACAAACAGCTGCGCGCACTCATTCCATTACGAAGTTAGACTGACGGGTTTTCACCCTTGATGAGCCTGTCGGAAAAATGTTCGCCGTGAAACTACAGGTGCATAGAGTCAACCTTTAGGTTGCGCCTGTGCAAACACGCAAGCTAAAGCTTGTACTCTATACACCTGTCAGCGGCGGCCTTACGGAGGAAGCGATCATGAACATTGCACTCTGGATCATTCAGGTGTTGCTGGCACTACTTTTTCTGTTCGCCGGGGGAACTAAGCTGGTCCTGCCGATTGATGTGATGAGGTCGATGGGGTCGCCTAATCAGATAATACTTCCAGGTCTGCTGATACGGTTCATCGGCGTATGCGAGGTGCTCGGCGCGCTCGGCCTGATTCTTCCGGGACTACTTCGCGTCCGCCCGGGTCTGACACCGCTGGCCGCTGCGGGACTGGTAATCATCATGATCGGCGCGACGGTGATCACGATCGCCGGCGATGGCGCCGCGGCAGCGATTGTCCCGCTGGTGGTTACGCTGCTTTCGGCGTTCGTTGCCTATGGCCGCTGGCGACTGGCGCCGCATCGTGCACGCTCAGGCAGCTAATCATTCGCAATCATTGAATTGACCAAAGGAGAGAGCTATGCAATTGAATCCGTGTCTTAGTTTCAACGGTCAATGCAAATCAGCCTTCCAGTTTTATCAGCAGTGTTTTAATGGAAACATTCAAACAATGATGACGTGGGGCGAGTCGCCGATGGCCGATCAAGTGCCATCCGAATGGCAGGATCGAATCATTCACACTACTCTGATCGTCGGAGATGGTGCGCTGCTGGGAAGTGACGCGCCGCCCGATCGTTATGAAGAACCAAAAGGCTTTTCAGTAACGGTCCAGATTGACGACCCGGCTGAGGCAGATCGCGTATTTAACGCTTTGGCAGAAAACGGCACGGTGCAGATGCCCATTCAGAAGACCTTCTGGGCCACCCGATTTGGCATGTGCGTCGACCGGTTCGGCATACCGTGGATGGTCAACTGCTAGCAAGCGCAATAACCGGCATAAAACGATCCACGAACATAGATCCTATGTCCTATATGACCTATATCTTCCGCCTTTGACCATGATCCCAGGGAATGCTTTGGGATTTGAAATCTTTCCATGCACAGGTATATAGTGCGCCCGAGCGCGAAGGGCGCATCCAGTCCGCGGAAAGGGCCGTGCCCACCTTAAGCCGAAAAACATCGAAGGCGACGAACCTTCTTTCAGCCTGAACCGTGCGGACTCCAGGCAATGCAATGAAAGGAGATTCGTATGTTTGCTATCCCGCTTCCTCCTCGTCCCAACCTCGAACAATATAAAAAGCTGGCCAAAGACCTGGCCAAAGCCTGTAAAGCCGGAACTCGTGAAGCCCTGCACGAATGGTCTATGCGTTGGCTCGAGACACTCGCTCCGTTTTTGGATCTCGAGAAACGCCCGGACTTTCGTGAGCGGCTGATGCACCAGTCGAATCAGCTGGCCGAGTTCGTTTTCAAGAAATTGGCAGATTCGAAGTGCGCCCTTGCCAGTGCGCAATTTGTCATTGCTCAATTGCACTACTTCAAGAGTTGGCCCAGGTTCGCGAAACATCTAAAAGAGCTGGCCAGCGCGGGTTCTCAAGTTTCAAATTTCGAATTAGCGGCCGACGCCGTTGTCACCGGCGACCTTGTCACCCTCGGACGGTTGTTGCGCAAAAATCCTGGTTTGATTCGAGCTTGTTCCACGCGCGAGCATCAGGCGACTCTTCTGCACTACGTGGCCGCCAACGGGGTCGAAGATTTTCGTCAGAAGACTCCGAAGAATGGGGTGGCAGTCGCGGAGATGCTGCTTGACGCGGGCGCCGAGGTTGACGCGCCTAACCTGGATTATGGACCCGGCACGACGCTGGGCCTGGTAGCTACCAGCGTCCACCCGTGGCTGGCCGGCGTACAAAACGCACTGCTCGAGATCCTGTTGGACCATGGGGCTTGCGTCGATGGGCTTCCCGGTGGTTGGAATCCATTGCTCGCGGCGTTGCATAACGACCGTCCCGAAGCTGCCGCTTTTCTGGCGGTGCGTGGAGCTCGTCTGGATCTGGAGGGCGCGGCCGGTGTTGGAAGGCTTGATGTGGTGAAAACTTTCGTCACGGAACAAACGGTCAAAACTGTGAGCAGCCGGAAAACACCTCGGTCGCCTGGCCGCAGCGAACGGGCCACCAGCGAGCCGGTCAATCTCCTTAACGGCGCCACTAAAGCCCAACTCCGTTCAGGATTCATCTGGGCTTGTGAGTATGGTTACAAGGAGGTGGCTGAATTCCTCCTGGATAAAGGCGTGGATTTGCGCGCCGGCGAGAACACGGGTCAGACGGCGTTGCATCTCGCCGCGCATCGAGGGCAGTTGGAAATAATAAAAATGCTTCTGGAGCACGGCGCTCCGCTTGAGGCGAAGAATGGATATGGCGGAACTGTTCTGGGCCAGGCTACCTGGTCGGTCATGCACGGTGACCGGAGGATAGACTTTGTGCCGGTTATTGAGACCTTGCTGGCCGCCGGTGCAAAGATTGAAGCAGCCGACTATCCCACAGGAAACGCGCCCGTTGATGAAGTGCTCCGCCGCCACGGAGCCAAATGAACGCTATCCGCAGATTACGCAGATTGCACAGATTGGACGGAATAGGGGGCAGAAAGCAGAAGGCAGAAAGCAGAAAGCAGAAGGCAGAACGCGGCTCGTCTCCTTACTGTTACTGCCCTTGTCTCTTAATCTGTGTAATCTGCGTAATCTGCGGATGTTCCAAATGAAAAAGGAAAGATATAGGGCCCATAGGACATATAGGTCCTATTTAATCTGCTAAGCTGAGGGCAACAAATGATCGTTCACCTGATCGACGGCACATACGAACTCTTTCGTCACTTCTACGGGATCCGGCGGTTCAAGAAAACCGATCCTCCGTATGGTGCGGTCGCAGGTGTGCTTCGTGCTGTTGCGAAGATGATGGATGATGGCGCGACTCACGTTGGAGTGGCGACTGATCACGTCATCGAGTCGTTCCGCAATGGTTTGTGGGCCACCTACAAAACCGGCGCCGGCATCGAGCCAGTCCTCCGCTCCCAGTTCCTTCCGCTGGAGCAGTCGCTGGCGGCGATGGGCGTGGTTGTGTGGCCCATGGTTGAACTCGAAGCCGACGACGCGCTCGCTTCAGCGGCCCACCTTGCAGCCCAGGATGAACGCGTGCAGAAGGTGTGCATCTGGACGCCGGATAAGGACCTGGCACAATGCGTCGTAGGCGATCACGTGGTCCAGGTGGACGGGAGAAGAGGAGTGATTCGCGATGCGGAGGCTGTTCGCCTCAAGTTTGGCGTTGCGCCTTCGCACATTCCTGATTACCTCGCACTGGTGGGTGACGCCGCGGACGGATATCCGGGAATCCCGGGTTATGGACCCCGGACAGCCGCGCGACTCATCAATCAGTATGGGCCGCTCGAAAAATTTCCTCCCGAAATTCTTAACGATAACCGGGAAAACGCATTGCTCTTCAAAGACCTGGCGACGTTACGAACCGACGCGCCACTCTTCGACGACGTGGAACAACTGCGCTGGCGCGGAGCGACGGAGTCTTTCGCTTTGGTGGCGGAAAAAATCGGCGATCCCGGTCTGGCAAAGCGCGTGCTTGAGCTGGAGAAGCGGCTGGAAGGTTGAGTCCCCGGAGCAAAGATGAATCCGCAGATTACGCAGATTACACAGATTAGAAGGCAGAAAGCAGAAGGCAGAAGGCAGAAGGCAGAGAGCTTAAGGGCAGTTCATCCTTTCTTGTTACAGCCCCTGCTTCTTAATCTGTGTAATCTGCGTAATCTGCGGATGTTCTGTCTTGCTTTAGCCTCTCGACTTTTTTCCAGTTCACCTCTTCGGCGGTATGATGTCCGCAAACATTTTTGTTGATGAGGAGACGCACATGAAACTGACAGAGTTTTTCCTGGCAGAGCTGAACGGCGAGGTGGAACGTTCACGCCACGCCCTGGAGCAGGTGCCTGCCGGCAAGTACGACTGGAAGCCGCATGAGAAGTCGATGATCTTCGGATATCTGGCGAACATGGTTGCGACGATGCCTACCTGGATCGCTATGCAGATCGATCAGGACGAACTGGACGTGGCTCCTGCGGAAGGTTCCAAAATGGAGCGCAAACGGTTGGAAACGAGCGATGAATTCCTGGAGGCCCTTGATAAGGCGGCAGCCGGCGCCCGTTCGGCTTTCGAGAAGACAACTGAGGAGCACCTGATGACCTCCTGGCGGTTACTGGCGAGGGGCCAGGTCGTCGCGGAGGCGCCCCGCTACGTTATGATCCAGGACACCCTCAATCACTGGTCCCATCACCGCGGACAGATGACGGTCTATCTGCGTTTGCTGGGCGCGAAAGTCCCCGCGCTTTATGGACCATCAGCAGACGACACTTCGTTTGGCTAGAAGATCAGGAGGCAGGAGCTACTCTTTGCTATTCAATGACAAATGAGAAATGAGCGATGAGAAATGAAAAATTTTCCATATATCATTTGACATTTCTCATTTGTCATTGAAGAAGATCTATTCTGCCTCCTGCCTCCTGCTTCCTGCCTCCTGCCTCCTACTTTCCTGCCCCTGCCTCCTGCTCCTGCCTCCTGGTTCTCCGTTCCGGCCTGGCATACTGATCCAACCCGAATCCAAGAGAGAGTGTTACCAGAAGAAACGCGGACGAGAAATAGTACGGCGCCGACACTCCGATTGAATCAAACGCCCAACCGAAGAAGAGTGGTGCAATGATGCGAGCGACGCCGCCATACGTCTGTTGCATTCCCATGTAGAGGCCGCGTTCTCTGGTAGCTGTGACCCGTGACAAAAGCGCGGTCACGCACGGAAACGTAAATGCGGTGCCTAAAGGAATCAGAGCCACCGCCAATGCCAGCATCCAAAGGTTCCGCGACAACGGCATGCCGAGGACGCCGGCAGCCAGGAGCACGATGCCCAGACGCGAGAGATTCGCTTCGCCGAGCCAATCGACTGCCCGGCCGAGTAGCAGCACGCGAGTGAAAACCGAAATAGCACCCACGTACATGAAGAAATATCCAATTGTCTGTTCAGTAACTTGAAAGCGCGCGTTCAGGAACAGCGCGAGCACTGAAAAACTTCCCTGGAAGGCGCCGATGGCAATCGCATAGATCCAGATGAGACGCGATGAAGGCTCACTCGAATGCGAGATAACGCGCCAGATCGCCTGGCGCGAAGTAGGCCGGACCTCTCCTGTATCAGCCTGCTCACTAAAATCACGCGATTCCTTCAGATAGCGCCAGACGAAGATCATGTTTAGCAGGCAGAGACCGGCCGCCATCACTCCCGGCGCCGCGTGGCCCATCTGTAACGTCCCGGTTCCCGGCATCAGATCGCGCTTGCCCAACGCGATCGCAAACGCGCCGAGCACCGGCCCCAGCGCCACACCGAGGTTGGTTGTGGCCGAGAGCCATCCCAGCGCTCGCGCGCGATCCTTCGGATCAGTCGAATCGGCAACGTAAGCCTGGATAACTCCGACTGTGCCTCCGCCTGCGCCCTGCACGATGCGCGAAAGAAACAGGATGAACAGCGAGTGAGCAAAACCAAAAATCAGATACGCGATTGCTGATGCACCCAACGCAATAAGCAGCGTCGGCCGGCGCCCCACCCGATCGGAAAAGCGGCCCCACATCGGCGCGCTCACCAGCTGGGCGACGGTGAAGGCCGCGACGATGAAGCCGATGATGATCCCAATGCCAAAGTGCATTCCCAGAAAGTCGATGCCCGAGCCGCCGAGCGTCTTTACATAAAACGGCAGCAACGGAATGATCATTAGCAGCCCCAGCATGTCGACGAATGCCGTGGCCATCAATGTGAACAGCTTGGCCGGGATCTTTCGGACTTCCCTCCAGAGCACATAAAGCAGTCCAATCGCGATCGCGCCGAGCAACACGCGCACGATTGGCGAATGGAAGGATTGGGAGATGTTTTGCTGAAGAATCATTTCAAGAAGACATCCGCAGATTACGCAGATTACACAGATTAGAAACCCAATGCACTGTCAGAGGCGGCATGCGGTTAGTCTGTCGCAAAAAAAAGGCCTATCCCTTAGGAAAGAATAAGACGATCCACGAAAGCACACGAAATCACTCGAAAGAAAACAACATAACTCGAACTAAAGACTCTTTTTCGTGTCGCTTCGTGTAACAAACCGGCAGAATGTTGTTTTTCTGCGAACATGTGATTTCGTGGACCGTCCTGGTTTTTCGCCGCCAGCTAAGCCACTCGACTCATCTGAGTTCATAGGTTTTGAATCTGCGTAATCTGTGTAATCTGCGGATAGTCATTTGCCGATTCCTGCCCGCCGGAGTCGCCAGTCGAGCAGTGGTCCCATAATTTGCCAGTAGCGCCTGGGCCAGAGACGCTGGATCAGATCAATTAGCGTGGCATCGCCCCCGATGAGAATGCGAGTCTCGCCTTGCAGCATGCCGCTCACGATGCGATCTGCTGCCCGCTCGGGAGTGGTGCGAGCGATGAAGTCAAACTTTGCAACATCCAGTTCGTGCCTGGCGCGGTTCGCACCCTCGCCCAATCTGCTGGACTTCGCAATGCCTGTGCGAATGCCACCCGGGTGCACACTCGAGACTTGCACACTTGTACCCGCGAGTTCGTGCCTTAGCGCTTCAGTGAATCCACGCACAGCAAACTTGCTGGCTGCGTAGGCTGCTTCTCCCGGCGCTGCGATCATTCCAAACACGCTCGACAGGTTCACTATATACGCTTTCTTTTGCTGTTTAAGGATCGGCAAAAAATATTTGACGCCATACACGGTGCCCCAAAAGTTGATCCCCATCAGCCACTCAATGTCGGCCAGCGAAACCTCTTCCACGTCGCCGCACAGCGCTACGCCTGCGTTGTTAATCAGCACGTCGACTCGCCCGAATTGTTCGACCGTTTTGCGGCACAGAGTATCCACCTGCTGCCGGTCAGCGACGTTAACAGCGTGTGCTGCGACATCGCAGCCTTTGGCTCTCAAGCCGACGGCCACCACGTCGAGCTCTCCTTTATTAATGTCGGCGAGGCAGAGGCTGGCGCCTTCATCAGCCAGACGCTCTGCGAGGGCGCGGCCGATCCCGGTTGCGGCTCCCGTAACAACGGCGACACTCTTTTCCAGTTTAGGCATTAGCACACTGTCAATTCAGGAATTCAGAAGTCAAGCGCTCTAGTGGGACCGCGGGCGCCCTCGCCCGCAATGTGGGGCAGAGTCATTGTTAAAAAAAAACGTCCGCGTCGCCAGCGGTTGCGGGCGGGACGCCCGCGGTCCCAGTAAAGAGCTTGAGTGATCCATCGTATTCTCCATCCAGATCACTTGTGAAGGAAACTCTGTCGTTCCATCTCCGTCTAATCTGCGCAATCTGCGGATGGCTCTGGTTTCCCGGTTGCCGCATTGTTTGATAAGTTCACAACTCTTAACATATTTTTACATGCTCTTGACACACCTTAACACCGGCAAGAGTATGCTGCCGCTCGCATAACGAAGTTCCTGCAGAGGTTCGAAAATGAAATTGAAGAGAAAAGGCTTTCTGGGAGGTTTCAACCGGTACCGGCTGATGTTAACTCTGGGTCTCGCCGTAGTCCTGCCGGCGGCAGCGCTCATCTACGTCAATTTCAGCCAGTTAAGAGCCTTCGAACGGGACAAAGTGCTTGAGGCAGCCATCCACCGCGATTTTCAGGAGATGCTGGCCATCACCGAAAAGAAAATGAACAAGAAGGCTATCGGGATGGCCGAAGACGTCAGGAATCTCTTTCCGTCTCCGGATACCGACGCCGATGAAAAGGAAAAGAAACTTGACCGCATCCTGGCCCAGAGCCCGTGGCTCACGCACGCATTTCTCTATGACGAGAAAGGTTTGGTGTTGCGCTCGCAGCCTAAACAAATGGATGACAAATACATCCGCGAAGAACATGGGCGCATGATCGAAAGTTACCATGTGTGGTTCAGCTCGGAAGGGAAGATGATGCTGGAGGGGATGCACAAGAAGAGCAAGCCCTTCAATTTCTACACTGGTCCAACCAGGCGGACCGACGGCGAAGCTTATATTACGACTGCCATCTTCGCCTTGCCTCAACCCTCAAAGGACGAGATTGCCATAGGTGGGTTCACCTTTGATTCCTGTTACTTGCAGAATAATTTTTTTCCGGGAATGCTCGAGGAGTCAGTCACCCAGAAGATGAGCGATCAGGGCGGAAGCCCCCTGGTGATGATGGTCTATCCTGCCGAAATGGAAATGGGGCATGATGTCAAACCGCTGGCCGTTTCGGGGAATTGGGGCGAGGGAAAACCTGAAGTCACGCGTAATTTCGAGAATGTTTTCCGCGGCCTGGCGCTGGGCGTCAAGTTTCAAGGCACGAGCGTGAAGGCACTCGGCGAAACCTGGGTCCATCGCAGTTTTCTAATTCTCGCGTGCCTGTCGCTGCTGATAATCGGCGGCCTGGTGCTCACCAGACACATCGTCAGCAAAGAAATGGCCCTGGCCCGCTTGAAGTCTGACTTCGTCTCCAACGTATCGCACGAGTTGCGCACGCCGCTGGCTTTGATCCGTTTATACGCTGAGACGCTCGAGCTGGGGCGCATTACCACTCAGGAAAAGAAGCAGCAGTATTACCGCATCATTCGTAAAGAGAGCGAGCGGCTGACCGCGCTGATTAATAACATCCTGGATTTCTCCCGGATCGAAGCTGGACGCAAGGAGTACGAGTTTCGCAACACTGACATCGCGGAGCTGGTCCATAATACGCTCGAGTCTTATCGTTACCAGATTGAGCAACAGGGGTTTGCTTTTGAAGAGAACATTGACTCAAACCTGCCGGCAGTGCCGGTGGACCGGGAGGCTATCGCTCGGGCTCTCGTCAATCTGGTTAACAACGCCCTGAAATACTCGGGTGAGGAAAAGTTCCTGGGCGTCAAACTATACCGGGAAAACGGCGTGGTGAAACTTGAGGTCGCCGATCACGGCATTGGCATCGCGCGGCGCGATCAGTCGAAGATCTTCGAGAAGTTTTATCGTGCTGGAGATCCGTTGGTGCACAACACGAAAGGAAGCGGCCTCGGCCTGTCGCTGGTCCGGCACATCACCCAGGCGCATGGCGGCGACATTGCGGTGGAAAGCACACCGGGAAAAGGCAGCAAGTTTATTCTGTCGTTGCCGCTGTCATCGGCGACGCAGCAGGTATCGGCTTCTTAGTTTCAGGATCTCGGTGCAGGACGCACAGAGAGACTCAAAGGACGAGCGCAATATGAAACAAAAAAAAGATCTCGAGCAATCACCTGCCGGCTCAAACGGCAGTCGACCGGCGGTAAATGGCGACGCCGGCGAACGCAACGGCAGCAGAAAGACGCGCATCCTGATTGTCGAAGACGAACCTGCCATGGTGGCCGGCTTGCGTGACAACTTCGAGTATGAAGGCTACGACGTGATCAGTGCCGCCGACGGAGTAGCGGGCCTGGAACGCGCTCTCGCCGATGAACCCGATCTGGTCGTACTCGACGTAATGATGCCGCGCATGAGCGGTCTCGACGTTTGCAAACAACTGAAAACCAGGCGGCCGTCGCTGCCCATCATCATGCTGACCGCGCGCGGCCAGGAGATCGACAAGGTTGTGGGCCTTGAGCTGGGCGCCGATGATTACGTCACCAAGCCATTCTCCATTCGCGAACTGATGGCCCGGGTGAAGGCGGTGCTGAGACGCGCTTCGCCACAGACCGCGGCGGAGGTCTATCGATTCAGCGATATTGAAGTCAACATCCGCAGCAATGAAGTGCTGCGCGCGGGCCGGCCGGTCGAACTCTCCGCCAAAGAGTTTGCGCTGCTCGCCTACTTCGTGGCGCATCCGGTGGAAACGCTCAGCCGCGACCGGTTGTTAGACGCGGTTTGGGGTTATGAAAATTATCCAAACACGCGCACCGTTGATACGCACATCGTTCATCTGAGGCAGAAGCTGGAACCCAACCCTGAAGAGCCGCGTTTCATTCTTACAGTCCACGGCAGCGGCTATAAGTTTGTTGGGTAGCGGGACAGAGATTTGGGTGGATGAGGAAGACAGATTTTCCATATCTCATTTGACATTTCTCATTTGTCATCGAAGGAATAATCTTTGTCATCGAAGGAATAATCTTTGTCATCGAAGGAATAATCTTTGTCATCGAAGGAATAAGGACTGGCTAAAAGATCGCACTTGTTACGCACAACCAGGAAGGAACCGGTTACTCAACAAGACCACGCCTCCTGCAATGACAAATGAAAAATGTCAAATGAGATATGGAAAATCTGTATTTCACTGATGAGGGCCACTCTCCCATGAGTCAAGCAAGATTAAATACAGCTATAGCTACAAAGCAGACTATCGATATTGTCGATGTCCGGTTACATCCGTCGCGACCAAAGCGTTCGGTCCGGATACCTCGGCATGAGTTGGAGGTCAGGCTGGCTGACCTGCAGCAGGATTACGCTCAACTTCACACTGAGATTTTCGAGGCTGCGCAAGTCCACCGGCGGCTGTGCGCGCCGCGTCATGTCAGTTTCGGAGACTTTGAAATTGCGAGTGAGATTTTTGCCGTTCGTCACTTGCCCGGGGATTTCTTCACTGTAGAAGAGAAGAGCGACGGTGTAATCCTGGCGCTGGGTGATATTTGTGGCAAGGGTCTGGCGGCCGGGATGTGGACCACGCATCTGGTGGGGCTGGTTGGGGCGCGGGTGGCCACCACTTCCAGGCCGGAGGCCATTGTGGCAGGAGTTAATCGCGACCTCTGCCTGCTTACATCGTTTATGCCTCTGGCCAGCTTGTTCCTCGCCAAGCTCGATCCGGTTACCGGGCTGGTTAGTTATTGCAGCGCCGGACACCCGCCTGCGCTGCTGCTGCGAGCCAATGGAGAATTGGAATTGCTGTCGCAAGGTGGAATGTTGCTGGGTGTGATGCCGGCGACGCCCTACGTCTGCGGATCCTTCGAGCTGAAGGCCGGCGACGTGTTGATGGTCTATTCCGATGGAATTACCGAATCGGTCAACTTCACAGGTGAGGAGTTTGGTTATGGGCGCCTGGAGGACCAACTGAGGCGCGCTCAAACCGGCCCCGCGGATGCAGTGCTCTTTTCTGTGTTAGGTGCTGTACAGGATTTCGCAGCCACATCACCACTCGTCGATGACATGTCGCTGGCTATTGTGCGGCGGGCCGGTTGAATAGGGGAACTGGGAAAGAGGGAAAAGGGTAAAGGGGACTGTGGGTCTTCTGATTTTCCTTTCCCCTTTACCCGTTCGCCTTTTCCCCGGTTTCCCCTTCCTCCTCGATTCCCGCACTCACCCGAAATGTATGGCCGTCGGGATGCCGGATGTGACATTCCCGGACGCCCCAGGGTTCATCCGTGGGAGGCCAGGTCACAATCAGGCCTTGCTCCAGCGCAAGTTGATAAGTGGCATCGACCTCGGCTGGTGACGCCAAAAACCAGCTCATCCAAACACCACCAGTGTCGTCATCGCCCGCGTGCCGGGGCATCGGGCCGCCGCGAGATCCCTGCCCATTTTGGCAGAGGAAGATTTCGCATTCTCCACTACACACGCCCCCAAAGCCTGGCGGGTCACCCCAGTCCCAGCCTTTCTTCCAGCCAAGCTTCTCAAACCAGGCGAAACTCTCCTCGATGTTTGAGACGTTGAGAATAGGAGTCAGGCGTTCGACCTTCATGATTTTTGCCTCCGATGGCTTCGCAGAATATAGGACCAATAAGTCCTATAGGACCTATATTTTTCCTGTCTTCTGCCTTTGTTCTGCGTAATCTGCGGATGGCTTTTCTCTGATTATCTTTCTAAGACCCGCTCTCCGCGCTAATATGCAGCGAATTCTATCGCGGGAGACCTACATGAAGACAACCACAATAATTCTTTTACTTCTCAGCGTGGTCATCAGCGCCCTGGCACAGACGCCCTCGCCCGAGCGCCAGCAGTTCATCCGTGTCGAGGCGCCGCTGGTCGCGCTGGTCCATGTGCGTGTAATCGATGGCACCGGCGCCGCGCCGCGCGACGATCAAACCGTCATCATTGCCGATGGCAAGATCCAATCGATAGCCCCGAGTGCAACTGCGAATGTCCCGCCCAATGCCCAGCTACTCGATCTTAAAGGAGACACGGTACTGCCCGGTTTGGTGGGCATGCACGACCACATGTTCTTTCCGCAGGGTGGCTCTCCGCCGATGTATTCAAACATGGGGAGCAGCTTCCCGCGCCTCTATCTTGCTCTCGGCGTCACCACGATTCGCACTACCGGCAGCGTCGTCCCCTACACCGACCTGGAAATCAAAAAGCTGATTGATGCCGGCCGAATGATTGGTCCCAAGATGCACATTACGGCGCCCTACCTGGAAGGACGTGGTGCTTTCACGCCCGTCATGCACGAGCTGACTGGAGTTGACGATGCGCGCCGCATGGTGAACTTCTGGGCCGACGCCGGCGCGACTTCATTCAAGGCTTATATGAACATCACGCGCGACGAGCTGCGCGCGGTGGTAGAAGAAGCCCACAAGCGCGGACTGAAAGTTACTGGTCACCTCTGCTCCATCGGCTATCGCGAAGCGGCGGAAATCGGCATTGACAATCTCGAGCACGGCTTATTTGCGGATTCAGAATTCGTTCCCAACAAACAGCCTGATCAGTGTCCGGGCAGTGGCGCAGTTCCGGCCAGCCTGCGGCAGCTGGATCTGAACAGCGCTGCGGCGCAGGAGACGATCCGCACGCTGGTGGCGAAGAAAGTGGCGGTTACATCCACGTTGCCGGTTTTCGAGGCGGCCGGTGCGCCGTTGACTTCGTCGCCAAGCGGGATCGGCGCTGCTGCCGCGCTCATGAATCCTCGAGTGTTTGGCGTGATGTCAACCGACGCGCGCGTTCGCTATTTAACGGCGCGGGCGCGCGTCTCCTCTACTTCGGATTACACGACGCTGCTGCGCAAAGCGATGGATTTTGAGCGCGCCTTTGTCCAGGCCGGTGGATTACTAATAGCCGGCCTCGATCCGACGGGCAACGGTGGTGTGGTGGCCGGCTTCGGTGACCTGCGCGAAGTCGAGCTGCTGGTCGAAGCTGGTTTCACGCCGCTGGAGGCGATCAGAATTGCCAGTTTCAACGGCGCAAAGTTTCTCGGTGAAGATGCGCGCATCGGCTCCATCGCTCCGGGAAAACAAGCTGACTTGATGGTGGTGAAAGGAAATCCTGCGGCCAACATTCTCGACATCGAGAAAGTCGAGATTGTTTTCAAAGACGGCGTGGGCTACGACTCGGAGAAATTGATCCAATCGGTGCAGGGCCTGGTGGGGATCCGGTGAAATAAAACATCCGCAGATTACGCAGAACAGAAGGCAGAAGGCAGTAAGCAGTAAGCAGTAAGCAGTAAGCAGTAAGCAGTAAGCAGTAAGCAGTAAGCAGCCAAGCAAGAGTAGATTTTCCATATTTCATTTCTCATGTTTCATTTTCCATTTAAGAGTCGTAACCCTTCCTTGCGCCGCATCGGCGAAAGTTTACTAATGGAACCAATGACAAATGAGAAATGGAAAATGAGATATGGAAAATCTACTCTTGCTTGGCTGCTTACTGCTTACTGCTTACTGCTTACTGCTTACTGCTTTCTGGCTTCTGTTCTGCGTAATCTGCGTAATCTGCGGATAGTCCTTCCTTTATTTTCCAAAACAATAGAGCGCGCTGCGGGTGCGGATATAGATGCGCCCGTCTGCAATTGCCGGAGTTGCGAAGCATTCATCGTCCAGCGCGTTTACCGTGAGTACCTGCCAGTCGCCCGCGGCTTTCACTACCGAGACCTCACCCGCCTGGCCGATCAGATAAACCTTGTCGTCCGCGGCTACGGGCGACGAAAAATATTTATCAATGGCCCCCTGCAGTCGCCCCTGCTTGAGGACATTTCCGGTCGCCGGATCAAACGAGATGAGAATCCCGCTGTCATTGATCATGTAGAGCACGCCTTTGTAGAGCAGGGTGGAAGGAACCTGAGGCACGGGCCTCTGATAGCGCCAACGGATCGCCGTCGAGGTTTGATCGCCCTCACCTCCGAGCTTGATTGCCAGCAGTCCGTTCTCCGAAGCCATCATGGCGCGAAAGACTTCCCAGTCTTTAGCGTCCAACTTCTCATCGCGGTTCATATCAAACGCCTCGAACGCGCCACTCAACATCTTGTCCATCATCTCTGAGCCCGCGATTTCCGACTTCGCGATCAGCTTGTCTCCATTCTTGTCGTACCTGGCCCATGCTTCTTCCAGGGGAATTGTCTTGACTTGCTTGCCCGGTTGATTTTGCGGGAAGCCCCAGCCGTTGATGTACAGATATTCTCCATCGTTGCTGGCTATCGATTTCATCTCGCACGCAAGACCGCGAACCCACCACACTCGTTTGCCATTCGCCACCGAGTAGGCCGAGAGCTGGAACGATTCGGGAATAACAATCTGCTTCGCACCGTGTTTGGGTTGATAGATGATCGGTGTCGAGTAGCCCGAGATGACTACGGGCCGGTCAACCTTCCAACGCACCCGCCCGCTGTTCTTATCGACCGCGATGAGATACGACGACGGGCTATCTTGATCGACAGGCAGAATGACTTTGTCGTCAACCAGGATCGGAGACGCTCCGAATCCGTAGAACATGTTGAACGGTCCGAGCGGGAGCCGCCATCGCACCTTGCCGGCCCCATCGAAAGAAATCAATCCAAACTCCTGAAAGAAGACGTAGACATTCGAGCCGTCGGTAACGGGGCTTGGTGAGGCGGGGCCGTTGACGTTTTGCAAGCGTCCTACGGTCGAGCGCGGGACCTCTTGTTGCCAGAGCAATTTTCCGGTGGCGCGATCGAGACAGATGACCAGTAGCTTGTAATTATCTTTCTCCTTGTTTTTAACCTCGCTGTGCGCGGTAACAAAGATTCGATTCTTTGTCAGCACCGGCGAAGAATGGCCGGGCGGAAGTGCTGTCTTCCAAACAACGTTCTTGTTAGGTCCAAACTCCTGAGGAAGGCCGGTTGATGCGGAAACGCCGGTTCCGTTGGGCCCGCGAAACTGTGACCAGTCCTCGGCGCCAGCCTTCGTCAGCGGAGTCAATGTCAGCCAAAAGATGAACCCTAATGCGACAATGACGAGACAAAGTTGGTACCTTTTCATAGGGGACGCTCCTAATCGTTTTGGATTGTTTGGGGAGAGTGGCGCGCTTGTATGCTAAATCTGAAGCCAAGTCAATAGGGACCGCCCATATCCGCAGATTACGCAGATTACGCAGAGCAGAAGGCAGAAGGCAGAAAGCAGAAAGCAGTAAGCAGTAAGCAGTAAGCAGTAAGCAGAAAAGATATAGGGCCCTGCCTACTGCCTACTGCCTTCAAATCTGCGTAATCTGCAGATATGGATTTTGCGGCCACCTCACTGCCTTAGCGGCAGCGGTGTTTACAGTTGTTCTTAGCCCGCTTGGCGGCGTCTTCACAGGTATGTCTTTCATGCTTCAGCGGAATCGATTTGCACAAGTTCTTTTCCACTTTGTAGGTATCGTTGCACCTGTCCTTGCACCGGTTACCGCCGAGCGCGGCTGGACTCATCGCACTAAATGCTGCCAAACATAAAATAAATGCGAAAATCCATCGTAGAACCCCGGCTCGTTGTTGAGATCTGGAACTGGATAACTCAGACCTGAGACTAATCATTGCAATGCTCCTTTCGAGTTAACGGGTGTTCCCCACCCGCTAGTCTTGTATTAATTTGATCGCTGCCGGTCCGGGGGTGTCCGACAACTTTTTTGGAGGGATACGCGTAGGATACTCTTAAGATGGATTGAATTAAAGCCAAAGACAGGAGGCAGGTGGCAGGAAGCAGGAGGCAGGAGGCAGGTGGCAGGAGGCAGGAGGCAGGAAGCAGGAGGCAGGAAGCAGGATAAAAAATAGGACCTATATATGTCCTATAGGACCAATAACTTTCTACATGCGCGGTCACTACTTGAAGAAAATAGGCCTGAGTGCGATGTCGGTGCTGATAACCCTGATCGCGCTTGAGGTCGCGCTGCGGCTCTACGGCTATAACCCGCTCAAAGCTTCACGCGAGCAAAGGTTCACTGCAATGCATCCCTCACCCTACCCGGACCTTAAGTACGAACTCACGCCCGGTGCCTCCGGTCGAGGATGGGGCACCGACATCAAGATCAATTCGCAGGGCTTCCGCGGGCCGGAGCCATCCAACAATCCTTCCACCCAACGCATTATCGTTTTGGGAGACTCAATTGCTTTCGGGAACTTCCTGCCCCTGGAAGACACTGTCTCATTCCAATTGCAACAACGGTTGGCTTCAGCCGGGCGCGACGCAGAGGTCCTGAATTTTGGCGTCGGCGGATACGACACACTTCAGGAAATTTCGTTGCTGGAGATTCGGGGATTGAAATATCACCCAGCTTTAGTTGTTGTCGCCTACTGTCTAAACGACATCAGCATCACCAGCCTGGACCCGGAGCACGTGCGGCGAATGCAGTCTTCGCATTCCAGCTTTGTCTATGAATCGCGTGTGGCGCAGTTGATCCTCGGTAACATCGAAACGATCAGAACTAAGTACTGGGTTAAGTATATGAACGACCCGGAGGTTTTTCGCCGCGAACACCAAAATGAGATCGACCCAATAGGCAACGACGAGTCAGAGCTGCTCGATTTGATGAAACAGGCGCCGAAGTGGCCCACCACCACCTGGTACGGAGACCGTGATCGCGTGGGGCGACTGCGTTTCGCGTTTAGTCGCCTCGCGCGCACTTCCAAAGAGAATGGGTTTCCGGTGGTGATAATGATAGTTCCACTACTGCTCGATAATGGGGGAGCCTATTCTCATCGCGCGGCAAATCGCATCGTGGAAATGGAGGCGCGCCGTGCCGGTTTTGATGCCATCGACCTGACCGATGAATTTATGCGCGCGGGAATGGGGAACCTGAAGATTTCCGCTGGAGACGTTCTCCACCCAAACAAGGCCGGGCACGCCATCATGGCAGACTCGTTGACCGCCTACATCAAAGAACATCCGCAGATTACGCAGATTAAAAAGCAGTAGGCAGGAGGCAGAAAGCAGTAAGCAGAAGGCAGAAGGCAGAAAGCAGAAAGCAGAAATAGGTCCTATAAGTCCTATTGGCCCTATGTCCTTCCTAAAATCGCAGCGACAAACAACTCAAACCGCCGTCCATTTTTTGAAATTCACTCATATCGAGCGCGATTGCCTGGTAACCCAGCTCACTTATCTTTTGAGCGAATGATTGGTAGCCCGCAGCCAATAGCACGTGATCGTTGACCCTGATGCAATTGGCAGCGTACTCCTCCCTGGAGTTGACGCGGATGAGCTCGTAACCCGGAATTGCCGCATGGTCCAGTGGTTCCGTAACCACCAAACGATTATCGCCCAGATACGCGAGTCCGCTTTTCAGGTGCAGCAGGCTATCGATCTTCCTGATATCCACGAAGCTCGCCGTATAATCGAATTGAGCTAGTAACTCAGCGAGCTGTTGCCCGCCGGCTTCATTCGTGCGTTTAGAAAGGCCAATGAAGAAATGATTTTCGGCTTGGCAGACATCGCCACCGTCCAAAGTCCCCGGCTCTTCAATGGAAAGAAGATCAGGATAAAACTTAGCGATCACGCTGCTCATGTCCAACACTTCACCGCGGCGGCTGGGCGCGCCGGGTCGCGCGATCACTGCGCAACGCTCGGTGAGTATTGCCGTATCTTCAACGAAAGTTGAATCCGGATAATTTGGATCAGGCGGCAAGCTTGTGACCGTCAATCCACAACGGGCCAGGGCCGCACAATAAGCAGCATGCTGCTCAAGGGCCCGTTCAAAACGAGGCGGCGCGAGGGCGGCTCCGGAAGTCAGACCTTCAGCAAAAGTTGAGGCAGGGTCACGAACTATGGCTCTCGTGAACATTTGGTTTGGTCAGAAGGCAGAAAGCAGAGAAGAATAGAAGAATAGGATCAATAGGGCCTATAGGACATATAGGTCCTATTTTCTTTTTTTCTTTTTGCTTCCTGCTTCCTGCCACCTGCCTCCTGTTTACGGCGCGGGTGTGAAGCCCGTGAGCGGATTACCGTAAAACGCGTCGGTCTTCCAGGCGTTGCGGTCCCACTGTCCGTCCTGATCACCGATTATTTGCACGGGAAAGATCACGCGCTGGCTGCCTAGCTTGTTAGCAGTGGCGATCCCGTTGTCGAATTTTCCACCGGGGGCCACGGTAAATTTGATCGCTCTCGCCAGGTGATTATTCCAGAGCAGCTTGAATTCATAATCGCCGGGATTGTTAGCCAGAATGAATAACGGCCCAAACATGCCGGGCTCTTCGCCTGATTTGTCGCTGCCTTTAATGTTTGGAAAGTCGCAGATCACCCGCGCCCATTTTGCTTTTTGCGGGAGTGAATCTTCGACGTAGTG
>Ga0070697_100000494_pt1 | contig 29943 bp, 28 predicted proteins | sample KBSK1501metaG_FD_65475 | JGI IMG/M metagenome (GOLD analysis project Ga0070697, IMG submission 65475) | Corn, switchgrass and miscanthus rhizosphere microbial communities from Kellogg Biological Station, Michigan, USA - KBS K1-50-1 metaG | ecosystem: Host-associated > Plants > Roots >...
GCTCAATCGTGAGCCGCACCTCATCGCGGATCGCGCTATAGGGTGAGATAGCTGCCGAGATAGTGCCTACCCCGTTTCGCGAAAGCAGCCGGCAAACGTAACCAATGCGCCGGATATTGGTGTCGCGGTCCTCCTTCGAAAAACCCAACCCTTTTGAGAGATTAGTGCGCACCTCGTCACCGTCTAAAATCTCTATCCTGACACCACGAGCGCGTAGTTCCGTCGCCAGCCGCGTGGCCAGGGTCGTCTTGCCCGCTCCCGACAGCCCTGTCAACCACAAGGTAAAACCTTTTCTATCCTTCACCCTTAGCTCCTTCCGCTCTTTATAGGTCCCATAGGTCATATAGGTCCTATACCGCCCCCTATACCGCCGCCTGCGCATCAATGAGCACCTGGGCAACCTCCGGACGTGAAAACTCCACCGGTGGCAATTGTCCCTGGCTTAACAACTCGCGAACCCTGGTTCCTGACAAAGTGACATGTGCCGACGTCTCATGTGGACAGGTCTTGCTCGAAGCCATTCCAGCGCAAGTGCGGCAATAGAAAGTGTGGTCGAAAAACAGTGGGGTAATACCCAACTCTTCCGGCTCGAATTCATCGAAAATGTGGTGCGCGTCGTAGGTTCCATAGTAGTTACCCACGCCGGCATGATCGCGTCCCACGATAAAATGCGAGCAGCCGTAGTTCTTGCGAATCAACGCATGAAAGACTGCTTCACGCGGTCCGGCATAGCGCATTGCAGCAGGCATGATCGAAAGGATTGTGCGGTCCGCTGGGTAGTAACCGGCAAGAATCGCTTCATACGACTGCATGCGCACGTCCGCCGGCACGTCGTCAGCCTTGGTCTCACCTACAAGCGGATGCAAAAGGAGACCATCAGCAATTTCAAGGGCGCATTTTTGAATGTACTCGTGGGCCCGATGGACCGGATTGCGCGTCTGAAAACCAACTACCCGCCGCCAGCCGCGGTCGCGGAAAAGAGCGCGCGACTCCGACGGGTCCAGGCGATATTTGGGGAAGGCCAGATTAATCGAACGGTTGAGCAGGCTAATCTTTCCTCCCAGCAACCAGTCGCCCTGACTGTAGAGCCTGCTGACGCCGGGATGAGCCTGATCTGTGGTGCGATAAATGAGTTCCGCTTCTCGCGCTTTATCGTACCGGTACTTATCGGCCAGATGGAGTATGCCAAGGAGATGGTCATCCTGATACAACGCCACGTCTTCAAACTGGCGAATGGCGCCGGCCTGTTCATTTGTAAGTGGAAGTGTGATTGGGATAGACCACACTACGCCGTTTGCCAGTCGCATGTTGGCACAAACCGCACCGTAGTCGGATCGATCCAGGAATCCTTCCAGCGGTGAATAGGCTCCGGTAGCGATCATCTCAAGGTCGGAAATCTCCCTTGCGCCAAGACGGAGCGCGGGCATGCCCGCGGCGGATTCGATCAGACGCTCTCGTTCATCCCCGGTTACTTCCCTGTTAACCAATTTGCCCCCGTGCGGCTTGATAAGTTTCATACTTTCTCCCAATAGGTAAATGGTAAATAGTAAATGGTAAATGGACGGCTGAGCCGATTGGATTGATGAATGATCAATGGGGAAGCCGGAACTGCTACTCCTCCACCATTCACCATTCACCATTTACCATTCACCATTCACCATTCACCGCCTTTCATGAATTCCACATTCGCTTTTACCAGTCCCGCGCCAACGTCCCGCGCGTGATGGCTCACCGATTTGCACCGGCGTCGTGCACGGCAGGCATCCGATAGACGGATATTGCCTGTCGTGAAGTGGGTTATAGGGCACGTCGTGCTTTGCAATGTAGTTCCACACCTCACGCTTAGACCATGCAGCCAGCGGATTGATCTTGATCAGTCCAAATCTCTCATCACGCTCAATAAGGTTGACCCGCGTTCGCGCGGACGACTGCTCACGTCGAATGGCTGTAATCCAGGCCCGCAGCCCTTCCAACATTTCTCTCAGCGGTTCGACCTTGCGAAGATGGCAACAAAGATCGGGATTACGCTCCCACAACCGCTCGCCGTATTCGGCAGCCTGACCGTTAATCGAAAGCCTGCTCGCCCGTCGCTCGAACCGAACGCCATAACGCGCCTCGAGCTGATCTCGCAAAGCGTAGGTCTCCGGGAAAAGCAAGTCGGTATCAAGATAAAAAATACGTGCGCCCGGACGGATGACTGACAGCATTGCGACCAGCACACAACCTTCAGCGCCGAATCCGGTAGCCAGCGCGACATCCGGAGAAAATTCTTCAATGGCCCAACGAAGTAAGGCCTCCGGCGAAGCAGCTTCGAATTCATTCGAGATAGCTTGCCAATCTCTATCTCTCGTTTCGCGTCCAATCGCTGTTGCTGTGACTGACATCTGCTAGCGCTTCCAAGATTCGTAGATCCGTAACCTCATAAACTGGCGAACATTAAGAACGATCCACGAAATGACACGAAACAGCACGAAAAGATCTCTTTGTTCGAGTGATTTCGTGTCCTTTCGTGGATCGTCTTATTCTCGGGAGCACGGGCCCCAGCAGCCGCTGGATCTGCGAGTGACAAACTGTGGCTTTCCAAGTTGGTATAAACATCCTCTCAACAAGCCACCGCCAGTGTGGCCTCCAGCTCTTCTTCATCGATTACACCCGGATTCTGCTCAAACCAGTTGAGGCGTTCACGCAGTCGAACTACTTCGCCGATGATGATCACTGCAGGCGCGCGCAGGCCGGCCCGTTCGGCCTCATCCGCAATCGAACCGAGCGTGCCGGTAACGGTTTGTTGACCGTTGTAAGTGCCCCAACGAACGACCGCCGCAGGTGTTTCCACCGAACGTCCAGCGTTAACCATGTCATTCGCGATTTCCCGCAGGTGGGCCACACCCATCAGGACAACCACGGTGTCTGCTGACGCCGCCTGCGCAGAAGACTCAAACTTTCCGTCACCGCCGCGAGCGCCAGTGATCACAGTCACAGAGGAGGATGTGCCCCGGTGAGTCAGAGGAATACCGGCGTAGGCGGGGACGGCCAGAGCCGAGCTGATTCCGGGCACCACTTCAAACGGCACGCCTGCCTGGACCATCGCTTCTGCCTCTTCGCCGCCGCGCCCAAATAGGAACGGATCGCCACCCTTTAGCCGCACAACTCGCTTTCCGGTTCGCGCATGCTGGACGAGTAAATTATTGATTTGCCTCTGTGGCGTATACCGGCCACCGCCAACTTTGCCAACGTAAATTCGATCCGCGGATACGCGAAGATGGCTGAGCAATTCGGGATTGACGAGATAGTCGTAGACAACCACGTCACACGACTCAAGAAGCCCCAGCGCTTTTACTGTCAGCAATCCGGGATCGCCTGGCCCCGCCCCGACGAGATAAACCGTACCTGGGAGCGCAGGCATCCTGCCTGCCTCAAGATTGGTAGCCACATAGCCGGAGTCACTAAGTCCACGCACATCCCTCGCACCGTCCAATGTTTCAAATATCCGTTCCACAGATGCTTCAATCACCAACGGGTGCGCCGACAATGGCTCGGTAATCCGATACTTGATGCCAGGATGACGGCTGGCTGCTTCGGAAACTTCGACAGGAATATCGCCACGCGTGTGTCTGCCGGGCGAAAGAAAATATGGATGAACCGTAATGTCGCGTGCTCCTTGTTGGACCAATCGCTCGAATCCTTCGCGCACGTTCGGATGCTCAATCTCCAGGAAGGCCGGTTCAACCAGCGCAAAGCCAACGCGTTCGCCGATGGCCCGGGCAGCCTCTCGCACATCGTCGTTTGCCTCGCGGCGGCGGCTGCCGTGACCGACCACAAGAACGCCATGGTGGACTTCGTTTTTCATGCGGCCACCCCCGACTCCTCGCCCACCGGTAAAGCGCAATAGCTCACGAATCGACGAGCCTGCTCGAGGATCTCTCGCGCTGCTTCATCAGATGTCCGACATACTTCAGTTTGTCGCTCGGCCGGGTGATAGACCTCTTCGGTAAGATCACGACAAACTGAAGTACGTCGGACATCCGAAGTTTGCCGAACATTGCTGATTAGATCTTCGAACAGCGAGGAGACTCCCTCCCACATGCCGTTGGTCTGGCCTGACAGGACAAACAGGTTTTCGAATTCCCAGAGAGCCTCATCTGCAGTGAATGGATCGACCAGTCTTTCGTAGAGTGGGACGCGAGCGGCCGCCGCGGCGGCTTCATAAGCTGCGAGACCTGCTGCTTCATATTCTTTGTGGTAGATCAAAGCCTCGGCCTGGGCCAAACGCTCCTGGGCTGCCTCGATTGTCGGCAAGGTCTCGGCCACGGTTGAGCCGGCGCATTCACCCTTGATCCCGCGGCGAACGGCAAAGCTTTCATGCTCGTGTCCGTAGTCCTCGTAAAATGATGGGTCAGTCTCAAAGGCGGGAACGTGGCGGAGAGGATCGAGTATCTCTTTCAGGCGGCGAAGGCCGGTCCGGTTAACGAAAGAAGTAAAATCCTCGGTAGCGAGTCTCTCTTTCTCGTAAAGGTTCAGAAGTGTTTCTGTCAAAGTCCGGCAGTTTTTCGCAGGAAACTTGCCAAGTAACGAACCAAACTGTGCCCGCTCTGGCGTCGTCTCTCCGCCCAAAGTCACAAAGTAGGCCGGCACGCTCCGGTCCTGTTGAGAAAGAGCTGCGGCGTAGAACCCGATGCTGGCTATTGAGTGTTGGGCACATCCGTTCGGGCATCCGGAGACCTTTATCCGCAAGGGCCGCGCTAACTCGCCGGATAAGCCAACCTGAAGAGGATGCACGGATGGACCAGCAAGGTAGTCTCCTGGCAGGTTGCCGAGGATAGCATCGCCGAGGGCGTTGCCAAGGCCCTTGGCCGACGCAATACCCAGCCGGCAAGTGTCTGACCCGGGACACGTCGTCACATCAGCGATGGTCCCGGAACCGCGCTCGGCTAACGATAATTCACCAAGAGCCGTGTAAAGGTCCAAAAGCTGTTCTTGCCTTACCCAGGGCAGATAGATGTTCTGTTCGATCGAGATCCGCAACTGGTTGGACGAAAATTGGCGCACGACATCAGCCAGACCGCGCGCACGCCCGGCGGTCAGGTCGCCGAGCTTGATGCGCACGTGAACGCCGCGAAAACCTGACACCTTGTGGTCAATTACCGAGTCGCGCGCCCATGCCTGAAATTGTGGATCCCCTGTTCGTGGATCCAGGACCTTCAAGCCTTGCGGGCCCCCCGCAGTCTCGGGAATAGACTCATCCGGGTCTTCCAGGTAATCAGCGAGCGATATTGGTCCAACCCGTTCACGCTCCTCGTCAAGGGCGGCACAAAATGCTTCCCAACCCATTGTCTCGACCAGAAATTTCATGCGCGCCTTCATTCGCGCTTTACGCTCGCCATAGCGATCGAAAAGTCTGAGCGCGGCGGCAGCCAGATTGAATAACTCTTCCACGGGAAGAAAGTCTGTGTAGAGTTGTGCAAGATGAGGCGCGGCCCCAAGGCCCCCGCCCAGGTAAACTCGGAAGCCGCGCCTCAATTTGCCATTCCGAGTTCTGGTGACAGCCCATAAACCAATATCGTGAATCCGCAGGTTCGAATGGTCATCAGCACAACCTTCGAATGTAATCTTGAATTTCCGCCCGAGGTTTTGGTTGTACTTGTTGCGCACGAGATAGCGAAACAGAGCCTGCGAGTAAGGCAGTACACTGAAAACCTCGGTGGCAGACGTGCCCGCGCGATAACACGCGGTTATGTTGCGCACGGTGTTGCCACACGCCTCGCGCGACGTGATCCCCGCCTCAGCCAGGAAGCGCAGCAGTTCAGGAGTTTCTTCCAACTTAACGTAGTAAATTTGCGCGTCCTCGCGGGTAGTGAAATGCAGGAACCCACTGCCAAATCGGTCTGCCGCATCTGCGAGTCGTATTAGTTGATCCGCGCTCAAGACTCCGCCGGGAACCTTGATCCGTTGCATTTGCACGCCCTCCTGGCGCTGGGCGTAAGTGCCAAAGTGCAGCCGGAGCTTCTGCATTTTGGTCTCATCCACTTCACCTGCGCGGTATTTACGGATCTGCTGTTCGTAGTTGGCCAGCTCGTCCTGCATGTAGGCGGGTAAAGTTTGTGATTGAAGCTCGGAAATTTCGATCGTCATTCTCTTCCAGTCGCTTATTCGGCTTCGCGTACGTCCAAAAAAAAACTCTCGCGCTAAGTAAGCGCGAGAGCTAAAGCTCAACGGTTCTTAGCCTTTTCAGGGGAAACGCTGCAACATATGTCGACATGTCGCGCGCATGTTCATACACATACACATGCAGCGACAGCATGAAGTTTCGGTGGTCATGATGTTGGAGAATTGCGACACGATGGGCGAAAGGTAACCAATGTAGCGGGTGCCGTCAACTTAATTGTTTTTATCGGCCAATAAATAGAATTTCGGGGAGACTATCCGCAGATTACGCAGATTACCGACTAGAGAGTCAGAAGCTAGATTATTTCGTGTTGCTTCGTGTGATTCCGCGGATCGTTTGCCTTTTCCCGCCGGGGGGCACGCAAATATTGAATTCTAACCTTGCGGTCGACTGTTGAGTTGTTTTCCGAATCTAAGTAATCTGCGTAATCTGCGGATAGTCATTCTCGGGGTGCAAAATGATCTCTCCATCGAACAGAACTGCAAACTTTCATTACGCAATTCGGAACCTGGTCAGTGCGGCCGAGGCGCAGGAACGCGCCGGCCGTAGCGTCGTCTACCTGAATATCGGTGACCCACAGGCCTGTGGGTTCCGGCCACCTCATCATGTAGTTGAAGCCGTAGCGCGCGCGCTCAGAAATAGCTTCACCGGCTACGCACCCTCGGCAGGTTTGCGGCCGGCGAGAAGCGCAATTGCCGCCTATGCCACGGCCCTGGGAGCACCGGTGAGGCCGGAACAAGTCCTGATCACTTCAGGGGCTTCGGAAGCAGCGGACCTCGTGCTGACGGCTCTGGTTAATGACGGTGATGAAGTCTTGCTGCCGGCGCCCGGTTATCCAATCTATCCGGCCATCCTGAATAAGCTGGGTGCTGTTGCTCGTTACTACCGGCTCGAGAGCGCTCTTGGCTGGCAACCGGTGTTAGAGGAGATGCAGTCGCTGATCACAAACCGAACGCGGGCGCTTGTCTTGATCAATCCGAATAATCCCACCGGGTCAATCATCCCCGATGAAAACACCAGGCAGCTTCTCGACCTAGCGGCGCGGCACCAGTTGCTGGTCATTGCCGACGAAGTCTATCGAGAACTATGTTTCGAAAAGCAACCGACATCCGCTTCTGTGCTGGCCCAGGATTTGGACGTGCCGCTGATTACTCTGGAGAGCCTGTCGAAAACTCACCTGGTGCCGGGCTGGCGGGTCGGTTGGATGCGTTACACCAATGAAAAGCTCATGCGCAACCTGACAGAAGCTATTGGTCGCCTGGCGAGTGGACGGCTCTGTTCACCGACGCCGACGCAATATGCCATCGAGCCGGCACTGGAAGGGGATCGGGAATTCCAGGTTGATTTTCTGCGTCAGATAAAAAGCAGGCGCGATTTGTGCGTCGACCGTATTCAGGCTAACCAAGGTTTATCCTGCCAGGTACCCGCGTCAGCTTTCTATCTGATGATTAAAGCAGTGAAGCTGGGCGGGCGGACCGATGAACAATTTGTCATGGATCTGCTTAAAGAGACTGGGGTGCTGGTCGTACCGGGTTCGGGATTTGGAACGGATCCCGAGGAAGGTTATTTTCGAATGGTCTACCTGGCTGACGAGGCTACGCTCGGTGATGTTTTCGAGCGCATTGATCGATTTATGGCAACCGCCTGAGGCGGGGGCGATTCTCTGGGCCTCCTCCGTGTTCTCCGTGTCTCTGCGGTGGATTCAGCAACAAAAACCGCAACCACAGAGACACAGAGAACACAGAGGTCGCCCAGAGGTTGTTCAGATTGCGCGCAACCTCTTCATCGAAAAACCTTGACAGTTTTTTGCAGCGTTGCGTATAGTGCCCCTCGTCGCTCTGCTTGAAACGGTAAACGATCAGCCCGGTTATTTGGACCATGCATCACACTTGCTTTCATTATTTCGCTTTTACGTACCGCTACTCCTTTTGGGAGAGCGGCTGCGGGAAGCTTGTGGGCGTCACCGGGTGAAATAAAAAAGACGCAATAAGATTTCAAAGCCAGCCGCAACCTTCCAGGAGAAAGTTGCGGCTGGTTTTTTGTTTCATCCGCGCGATGGGCAGGGCTCAAAACGCATCTCGTCAGAGTCAACAACCTACAGATATTTAGGCGAATATAAATTGAAGAGTTATGAAACAGGAGCACCGCAGATGAGCATTGAAGACTGGCGATTGGAAATTGACGCAATTGATAACGAGTTGCTTGGCCTGCTCAACAAACGCGCCGGCCTTGCGGTCAAGGTAGGCCAGTCGAAGCGGATCACGGGCGTCGAGCTTTACGATCCGGCACGCGAGGAGGAAGTGATCGAGCGAGCGAGAAGGGCCAATCAGGGCCCACTTGATGAACAAGCAATCGTGGAACTTTTTAGTTGCATAATCCGTGAGTCTCGCCGCATCGAGGCTTGTGCTATGGAACGAGGCGAAAGAGAGCTTTGAGTTTCGTGCGTTTTCGTGTGAATTCGTGGATCGCCGTTCTGGTAGCAAAGATTCGATCCACGAAATTACACAAAGACGCACGAAAGGAAATAGATTTTTCAAGTTATGAGTCAGCCAACGACCAGCGCACGAGTAGCTTTTCAGGGAGAGCGTGGCGCCTTCAGCGAGGAGGCCGCCGTTAAGCTGCTCGGAGAAGACATCCAACTCGTGCCACGTCCAACCTTCGAGTCCCTCTTTGTCGCGATCGACGAGGGCGCCGCGGATCTTGTGCTCGCTCCGGTTGAAAACAGCCTCGCCGGATCAGTCCACCGTTCTTACGATCTCCTTTTGGAAAGCTCGCTCCACATTTCGGCCGAAGTCATCATTCCGATTAGACATCATCTCATCGGTTGTGCGGACGCGTCTTTCGATGGAATCAAAACTGTCGAATCCCATCCGGTTGCGTTGGCCCAGTGTGAACGTTTCTTCGCCGCGCATCCGCAGCTTCAGCGGATTGCTACTGAAGACACTGCCGGGAGCGTAGCCAGCGTGGTCAAGCAGGGTGACCAGACGCGCGCCGCCATCGCCGGCATACGCGCCGCAAACATTTACGGTGGCAAGGTGTTGCGTGAGAATCTTGAAGATCACGCCGAAAATTACACGCGCTTTGTCCTGTTAACCCCGTCGGCTAGCGCCGAGTCAGGAGCGGACAAGCTCTCCCTCGTCATGAAGCTTCCCCACAAATCTGGAGCTCTGCACCGCGCCTTGCAACCATTTGCCGATCGTGGCATCGATTTGCTGAAGATCGAAAGTCGTCCTATCAAGGGCCGGCCATGGGAATACCACTTTTACCTTGATTTGCAAGCCTCAACCAATGATGAAAAAGTCATTAGCGCACTGGCTGAACTCGGCGAACGCGCGAGTGACATGCGCGTTCTGGGCTGCTATCCAGCGGGGGGTCGATAGATGTCAAAGCTGCGATTTACGACTGCAGGCGAATCACATGGGCAGGCCCTGGTCGCAATCCTCGAAGGGTTGCCAGCGGGTCTGCGTATTGATGTCGCCGGCATTGACCGCGAATTAGCACGCCGGCAGTGGGGCTATGGACGCGGCGGGCGAATGAAGATCGAGCGCGATCATGCCGAAATTCTGAGTGGAGTGCGCCACGGTCTGACGCTCGGTTCACCAATCGCACTAATGATTCAGAACAAGGACTGGGCCAATTGGACCGAGGTCATGTCAGCCGAGCCGCGGGATGTGCCGGATGAAAAGTCTCGGCGCGTGAAGCGCCCTCGCCCCGGTCACGCCGACCTCGCGGGCGGTCAGAAATACGACGCGCGAGATCTGCGCAATGTGCTGGAACGTGCCTCGGCGCGCGAGACGGCGGCGCGGGTTGCTTGCGGCGCACTCGCCAAGCAGCTACTCGCCGCGTTTGAGGCGGAGATTGCAAGCCACGTCATCCAGCTTGGCGGCGTTCCTGAGACGCCACTGGCAGTGGATTGGGATGCAATTACCCGCATCGCGGATGACGCACCACTTCGTTGCGCAGACCTCGAGGCTCAACAACGCATGGTCGATTTGATCGATGAAACCAAGCGGGCCGGCGACACGCTTGGCGGCATCTTTGAGGTTGTCACTCGCGGAATCGTGCCCGGTCTCGGTTCCCACACTTCCTGGAACAACAAACTCGACGGCCGCTTGGCGCAGGCAGTGATGTCTATACCGGCAGTGAAAGCCGTGGCGATTGGCGCCGGGGTCGAGGCGGCTGGGTTACCGGGATCTCAAGTGCACGATGAGATCTTCTACAACAACGAGTCGCAGGAATTTGTCAGGCACACTAATCGAGCCGGCGGCCTTGAAGGTGGAGTAACGAATGGCGCCGAGTTACGCGTGCGGGGATTTCTGAAACCGATCTCGACTCTGCGGCGGCCGCTGCGCTCGGTGGACATCGACACCAAAGAGGAGGAAGCAGCGGCTTTTGAACGTTCTGACGTGACCGCGGTTCCGGCGGCAGGCGTGATCGGCGAGGCAATGGTTGCACTCGTACTTGCCGACGCGATGGTGGAGAAGCTTGGCGGCGACAGCCTGGGAGAGATGCGGCGGAATTTTGATGGCTATTGGCGGCAGCTGCACGAGTACTAGGAGTTTCACCCCGTAGGGGTGAGATGTTTATAGATCGAGGAGACCAAAAACCCGGTTTCGTTCGGAGGAGCGGAACAGTTCTTGGGTGATAAAGGTCTAGTTGAGTTTCCGCTCCTCCGAACGAAATGGTCTTAGAGTTCGAACTTCGCGCTATAAACATCTCACTCCTCTGGAGTGAAAACCGGAGTGCTAATGGACATGTTCAGTCACGTCAAGTGTTTTATGATTGCGGCTAACAGCTGGGCTGTGGAGTCTTGAGCAACTCGTTCGAAGATAGGGAAATGATGATAGTGATCGTGGACTCTTCCAATTCAGATACAAATAGCGTGGCTCACACGCAAACTAACAGTTTGCGTTACAAAGACGACGCGGTGGTGGTCTCACCCATCAATCATCTGCGCGGCGAGTTGCGCGTGCCGGGCGATAAATCGATATCGCATCGCGCCGCAATGCTTGGTGCCATCGCCCAGGGTGACTCCGTATTGCAAAACTTTTCATCCGCACGGGATTGCGCAGCTACACTCGAATGCTTTCGGGCGCTGGGAGTGAACATCGTTCGCGATGGTTCGACTGTGATGGTGCACGGAGAGGGACCATCTGGCCTACACCAACCCCAGCATGTACTGGATGCGCAAAATTCCGGTACGACCATGCGCCTCCTCGCAGGCATCCTCGCCGGCCAACCTTTTGCGACGACGATCACTGGAGACGATTCCCTGCTGTCGCGGCCGATGTTGAGAGTCGCGGATCCGCTACGTTTGATGGGGGCCCAGGTTGAAGTGGAAGCTAATGGGTGCGCGCCGCTACGCATCAGGGGACGCCGGCCCCTGCAACCCATCCACTATCGTCTCCCAATTGCCAGCGCGCAGATCAAGTCTGCCGTGCTACTGGCTGGACTCGCCGCTGACGGGACTACAACCGTGGAGGAACTGTCGCAAACTCGCGATCACACCGAACGCATGCTGCAGGGCTTCGGGGCGCAGGTTGAACGAAATGGAGACGCACTAGCCCTGCACGGCGGCGTGACACTGCATTCTTGTAGCCTGATGATCCCGGGCGACGTTTCTTCAGCCGCTTTCTTCATCGGCGCAGCTGTCGCTCTCCCCGGATCCGATCTCTTAATTCGCGACGTGGGCCTTAATCCCACCCGCACAGCCTTTCTCTCTACGTTAAGCCGCATGGGCGCAGACATCCAGATTGAGGACGAACGTCAGGAAGCGGGAGAACCTATAGGCTCGCTGCGCATTCGGAATAGCGCCCTGAATGGATTGGCGACCTCGCTCGAGGTCTCGGGTCCCACTATCTCAAACTTGATCGATGAACTACCTCTATTGGGTTTCATCGCCGCCAGCCTTGGCTGGGAGATGAAGCTACGCGATGCAAAAGAACTTCGAGTCAAGGAATCAGATCGCATTGCAGCCACGGTAGATAACCTCTTGCGCATGGGCGCGCGAATTGAAGAGCAACCGGACGGCTGGCACCTGTATCGCGGCGGGAAGTTGCATGGTGCTCAACTGTCCTCATTTGGCGATCATCGTATTGCCATGGCCTCAGCGGTGGCCGCACTCGCTGCGGACGGGCCTTCGGAGATCGCAGGCGCATTTAACTCGGTGGCCGTCTCGCTGCCTGAATTTTGGAGTCTGCTGGAAAGTGTAGCTGAATGATCATGAGTTGGAACCGCGTCACAATCATCGGTTGCGGCTTGATTGGCGCTTCATTTGCCCTCGCCCTGCGTCGCGCGAGTGCGTGCAACCTGATTGCAGGCTGGGACTCCTCTGCATCTGAGCTTGATGAGGCTGTTCGCACCGGAGTGATTGATGAAGTTGATCGGGCGTTTGCGAACCCCATTCTCGCTAACTCTAAAGACGCGAACGAGGGTGTGTCCCGTTCAGATTTAATCTACCTGGCAATGCCGGTCAGAGAGATCATCGAATTTCTGAGGACCCGAGGACCGCAAATCAAACCAGGCGCCGTTATTACCGATGCGGGAAGCACAAAAGTGGAGATCTGCCGCGCCGCCCGGTTGCATCTGCCGGAAGCTCAACAATTCATAGGCGGACACCCCGTTGCGGGCAGTCACCTTCAGGGCCTGGCCCACGCGCGCCACGATCTTTTTGCCGGTGCACCGTATGTGCTGGTTACTGACGGACATTCGGATAATGGGCCAGCGCGCACTGATTTGATAGAAACGCTCAACCTCTGCGGCGCTTGCGTCACATCTATGACTGCCCTCGAACACGATCGCGTGATGGCGCTTGTCAGTCATCTCCCTCAAATCGTTTCCAGCGCGTTGGCCGCGGTCACTAAAGACCAGCCTGACGCGGACACCCTGGTTAACTTTTCGGGCGCGGGCTACCGCGATATGACCAGACTAGCTTCCAGCTCATGGTCAATGTGGGGCGATATTCTGACAACGAATTCAACCGAGACCGTTGCCGCGCTCGATTCGCTGGTTGGAAAGTTAACTGTGGTACTCGATGAGTTACGGGAATGCTCCGAGCGCGGAGGCACGTTGAACATGACCCGTCGTTTGTTTGGTGAATAAAGGGCCGCAATAAAGCCATCCGGCCCAGCAAGGAAAATCGAAATGCTTCTAATTCTTACTCCTAACATCGATCCTGAGAGCGACGTGTACCGGCAGTTGCTGGCGCACCTCGGAAGTCTGCAAAACATTCAATTACGTGTTCACCGTGAAGAGGGCGCTGAACAATCGTTGACTGAGGTTTACCTGATCGGCAACACGGCCGCAGTCTCACTCCACGATATGCGCAGCCTGCCGGGCGTGGAGCGCGCCATCAGGATCTCCGAAGAGTATCGGGTGCTGGGCCGCCACAAAGGCGATCAACGCGACTCCCACTTCGAGTACCAGGGCGTGCGCTTCGGACAGGACACGCTGCATGTGTTCGCCGGACTATGTGCGGTGGACAATCCAACCAGCGTCGAGTTGATGATGCGGGCGCTCAAGGAAAACGGGCAGATCTGCACGCGCATGGGCGCTTACAAGCCGCGCACGAGTCCCTATTCCTTTCAGGGACACGGAAAGAACTGCCTCCCATACGTGTTTGAGCTTGCCGGCAAGTATGGAATCAAGGTTATCGCCATGGAGGTCACTCACGAGTCTCATATCGATGAGGTGCAGGACGCGCTCCGTGACACCGGCAACGCCACCGGCGTAATGCTTCAGATCGGCACGCGCAATATGCAAAACTTTGAGTTGCTGAAAATCGTTGGGCGACAGCAGGAGTTTCCCGTACTACTGAAACGAGGCTTCGGCATCACCCTCGACGAATCTTTACACGCAGCTGAGTACCTGGCCAGCGAGGGTAATCGCAAGATTGTCTTCGGACTGCGCGGCATGAAGACTAACATTGGGGAGCCGCATCGTAATTTCGTCGACTTCGCACATGTGCCGGTGGTCAAGCGCCTGACGCGCATGCCTGTCTGCGTTGACCCATCACATTCGGTGGGCTTTCGGACCAGCGGGCCTGAAGGTATTCTCGATGTGATGCACGCTACGGCCCAGGGCGTTATCGCGGGCGCCAACATGGTGCTCGTAGACTTCCACCCGGCGCCTGCGCAAGCGCTGGTGGATGGTCCACAGGCACTGAAGATCGAGGAGCTTCCCCATTTCCTTGAAGACGTGCGAATTGCTCGAGCCGCCTACGAGCAGCGGCTGGCGCTGGCCGAGCGTTACCGGACTCCTGAAGGAGAGCCAGCTCTTATCGTTCCATAAAAATAATTTTCTTGACGCTGCTTTCAAATTGGCAGAGACTTACCAGCTTGAATTGACAGGGCCATTTTGGTCCAATGAGCGTGGCGATTTAGAGGTGACTTGCTCCACGTTAAAAACTGCTAAAGAGCCGCTTGAAGTCGTTAGGCTCTCGCGCAGGTTCTTCTGTCGCGGGAGCCATTTTTCTGTGGGTTAGTCGTGATGTGACCAGGGCGAAACCAAGCAGACGGTTTGGTAGTGCCTACCGACGATTTCCATGTATAACGAAGCGGAAGATTTTCCATATATCATTTGACATTTCTCATTGGTCATTTCAGGAGTGAAATCTTCTCCGGCCTCTTAGTTAAGCGCGCGCGGCGTCGTTGTTGCGGGAAACGATCCGTTTAGAGAGGGCACTTGTGCCCCGGTCGATGGAAAGTTGAAGTTGTTTTCGCTCCAGAGGAGCGAGATGTTTATAGTTCGAGCGCACCCCCGAAGATCTCGCTCCGTTAGGAGCGAAACCCGGCAGCGGAACCGTCGCGGGTGTAGGCAAAGCGGTTGCGCTCCTACGGAGCGCGGTGTTTAAGAGAGGCAGCTAACTATAAACATCTCGCCCCTAATGGGGCGAAGATCAACAATGTTCTATTGCATTCTAAATTGAACTCGCGCTTTTTGAAATGACCAATGAGAAATGTCAAATGATATATGGAAAATCTTCCTAGTTTTGACCTGTTAATAGGAGTTCGTACGTGACACTTGATAAGAAAGCACTCGGCATAAATACCCAACTGGTCCACGCGGGCGAACGGGGCGCAACGCCTCACGGCAAGCCTGTCTCAACTCCAATTTATGCGACCGCCACGTTTACTTACGATTCGATGGCCGAGGTGGACCAGGTTTTTGCTGGCGAGAAACAGGGTTACATCTATACGCGCTACGGCAATCCCACCGTGGCTGCGCTGGAAGACGCCCTTCGTGTACTTGAAGAAGGCGCCGCTGCCTGCGCCTATTCGACCGGCATGGCCGCTCTGCATGCAGCCATCTTCGCCTGCGAGCTGGCTCCCGGTGCAACGATCCTCGCGTCACAGGATCTCTACGGCGCCACGACTGATCTGCTCTACAAGGTGCTTGGCTCGTATGGCATCAAAACCGTAACGGCGGATTTCTCAGACGTAGAGGCTTTGCGAGCGAAGGCTAAGGAGGTCAGCCCGAGGCTGTTGATTGCTGAAACAATTTCAAATCCACTGCTGAAGGTTTGTGATATTCGGGCCTGCGCCGGGATCGCGCGTGAAGTGGGCGCGCGGTTTATCGTCGACAATACGTTCACTTCTCCTTATCTGTGCAAACCGCTCAACCACGGCGCCGACTTCTCAGTGCACAGCGCGACGAAGTATCTCGGAGGACACGCTGACGTGATGGGCGGGGTGGTTGTCGCGCGTGACGAGGCCGACCTGCCAACGCTCATCGGTGTGATGAAGTTGGTGGGCGGAATCCTTGGTACCTGGGAAGCACACGAGATTCATCGGGGTTTGAAAACACTATCCGTGCGCATGGATCGCCAGTGTGACAATGCCTTCCGTTTGGCGAAACATCTCGAAAGTCACCAAAGCGTATCGCGCGTTTATTACCCGGGTCTGGCAACCCCGGAAAACCAGGAGACGATTAAGCGTAGCGTGCGCCCGCCGTATTTTGGCGCCCTCGTTTCTATTGAACTGCGCGAGAACACGCGCGAGGCAGCCTTTCGCTTTATGGACCGTCTCTCGCTTTGCGTGCGTTCGACGAGTTTAGGCGATGTGTTCACGGGTGTGCTGCATCCCGCAACGGCGTCGCACCGAGAGGTGGCCCCGAAACGTCGGTTGGAATTAGGCATTTCTGACGGTCTGGTGCGAATCTCAGTCGGCATCGAGGACATTTCCGACATCATCGCCGACATCGAGCAGGCACTAGGGCAATAGTGTGGGAGGAATATCTTGATCGTACTCAGCCAGCAGCAAATTGGGGCAATGAACGCGCACGGCGAACGCGATTACCCGTATGAATGTTGCGGCTTATTGATCGGAAGCTTCAAAGCAGACGGAAGCAAAGAAGTGGTCGAGACATATCCCATCTCGAACGCGCGCGAGGAGGAAGCTAAACGCAATCGTTTCCTGATCCGTCCCGAAGAGTTGTTGGCTGGTGAACGGGCAGCCAGGCAAAAAGGTCTGGACGTGGTTGGCTTCTATCATTCGCATCCGGACGATGCCGCAGTGCCGTCCGGGTACGATCTCGATCACGCGTGGCCTATCTATTCATACATCGTGGTCTCCGTCCGCGAAGGAAGCGCGCGAGACCTTCGCTCCTGGGAGATGGAGGGCGATCGCTCAAAGTTTAATCCGGAAGAGATCTCGAAAGGACAGCAGTAATGGCAGTCACAATAATAATTCCCACTCCACTCAGGCAATTCGCCGGCGGCTCCGCGCAGTTGGTGTTTGAAGCCAACAACGTGGGCCAGGCGCTCGACAGTCTTACAACCAAATACGTCGAATTGCGTAAGCATCTGTACAACGACCAGAATGCCTTGCGTAGCTTTGTTAATGTTTACGTTAATGATGAGGACATTCGACATGCACAATCACTGGAGACGCCGGTCAGCGACGGTGACACCGTGATGATCGTGCCTTCGATTGCAGGAGGAAAGAAAAAGATATAGGGCCTATAGGTCCAATACGTCCTATAGGCCCTATATTCTTTGTCCTATTGCGTTTTCTGCTTTACTTGTTAACCGCCGGCTTGCCCTCAGCGTCGTACACTTCCACTTTTCCGTACTTCGCCAGTACATCGCGGGCTTTCGAAGCATCGCCAACAGCGACAATCTGAAGATGATCGAGGTCGACGTATTTTTGCGCGATGTTTTGAATGTCTTCAGCCGTTACCGCCGCAACTTTCTGGGGGTAAGAATCCCAGTAGTCCGCCGGAAGATCGTAGAGTTTCTGCGTGATAATGTTTTGCAGAAGAAACTGCGGTTGCTCGAGCGAAAGCGCGAAGCTCCCTACTATCGCGCGCTTTGCGTTATCCAGTTCTTCCGCGCTTACCTTTTCTTCACGCAAACGCTTTAACTCATACATGAATTCCTTCATCGCACCTTCAGTAACATCAGTTCTGACTTCCGAACTCGACACCCAGGTACCACGAAACTTCGAACCGCCGAAATTACTGTAAGCGCCGTAGGTGTAGCCTTTGTCTTCCCGAAGATTCAGAAACAGACGAGCTGCCGGCCCGCCACCCAGAATTCTGTCCGCCAGAAGCAGCGAAAAATAGTCGGGACTGTTGCGTTCGATTCCAAGATTGCCCAGCTGCAGCACAGTTTGTACCGAGCCCGGCCGGTCGATCAGGAAGATTCGCGAACCCGCCTGGGCCGGCGCTACCGGGATTGAAGTTGCCGGGACATCTCCCTTTTGCCAATCGCCAAAAGCCTTTTCGATTTTTGGCATGACTTCTTTCAGCGTCACGTCACCAACAATCGCCAAAATCGCGTTGTTGGGCCGGTAGTAGACGGAATGAAAGTCGGCCAGGTCCTTGGAACTAATTCTCTTGATCGAATCGATCGGCGGTGCGATCAGAGAGGCTGGATGGTCACCGTAAATGGCGCGGCTGAATCGCTCTTGCGCTAGAAATTGCGGACTCCCGCGCTGCAACTGCAGTTGCGCCAGAGTGCGTGCCTTGTATTTGTCGACCTCTGTCTGGGGGAACGCTGGATTACGGACGACGTCAGCAAAGATGTCCAACGTCTGGTCCATGTTTTCAACCAGTCCCGATGCGGTTACCGTACTGGTGATGTTTGCGAACCCCGATTGAGATCCGAGGGTGGCGCCGAGAGCATCCGTCTGTTCCGCAATATCTTTACTGGAGCGCCTGGTAGTTCCTTCACGCAGCAACGTCGCGGTGAAGGATGCGAGTCCTCGATAGTCTGGTTTGTCAGCCAGGCCACCGCTCAAAACTACCATCTGCATTGAGTAAGTGGGCACCTTGTGATCTTCGAGCAGGATCACGCGCAAACCATTTGCGAGTTTTGTCTCTTGTGCTTTCGGCAGCTTAACCTTCAAAACAGTCTTGTTGACAGGTGCTTTGCCTTTCAGCACCGCGCCTTTGGTTGATTGTCCGGCCGCCGGAGCGCGCCCTCCCTGGGCCATGCTAACGCCAGACGTTCCACCCAACGTGGTCATTGAGGCGAGCAACGCAGCAATCGCAATCAGCTTCATTCGATTCATTGTGTATGTCTTCATTGTTTTCAACTCCTTACTGCACTTTCGCGGCTGTTGCGCCTGCAGCTTTCGCTTTTGGCATGGTGATGATTATGGTGCGGTTCGTTTCGCCCAGGTACTTATTGGCAACCCGCTGCACGTCGTCTTTTGTGACCGCTGAAACTTTGTCGAGTCTCGTATTAATCAAACCCGGGTCGTTGTAATAGACAGAAAACTGTCCGAGTGTGATGGCCCGCGATAACGAACTCTGCAGACTATTGATGAAGCCGCGACGCGTGGTGTTCTTGGCTTTCTGTAACTCCCAATCTGCGATTGGCTCTTTCTTCAAGCGATCGATCTCTTCGTAGATGGCGGCTTCTACATCGGCTGCTTTCACATTGGGTCTCAAGGTCGCAAAGGTATACAACGCACCTGTTCCCCGCTTCTCATCCATGAACCCGTTTACGTTCGTGGTCAGCTCTTTCTCTTTCACCAACTTCTGATAGAGACGAGAGCTCTGTCCGCCTTGTAGTGCCGCTCCGAGGACTGCCAGTGCGTAGTAATCGGCCGTGTTCCCCGGGACTGCTTTGTAAGCAATGTCTACCCGCGGCAGGCGAGCCAGAACATCGTCAATAGTGGCACGACGTTCAGCCGTCTGCTGCGGTTCGGTCATGTCAACGCCGGGAGGATCCGGCTGCCGAGGAATGCCCTCAAAACTCTTTTTGATCCGCGCGATTGCGTCTTTGGTATCAAAATCTCCAACCAACACCAGGACAGCGTTGTTCGGAGCGTAGTAGGTCTTGAAGAACGCCGAAACGTCTTCCACGCTGGCTGCGTTCAGATCTTCCATTGATCCGATGACCGAATGCTTGTACGCGAAGTTGTCGTAGAGCATCTCCTGTTGCAGCTCACCCGTTTTGCCGTAGGGCTGATTGTCAACGCCCAGACGGCGCTCTTCCTGGACCGCGTTTCGCTGGTTGTCGAGATTATCTTTCGTAATGGCGAGACTGCGCATGCGATCCGATTCGAGAAACAAGGCCAGGTCAAGCTGGTTCGCCGGCAGCGCTTCGAAATAATTGGTGCGATCCTCATTCGTCGTGCCGTTCATGTTTCCGCCGTTGTTGAAGACCAGCACGAAATGCTCGCCGGAGCCTACGTTTTCCGAACCCTTAAACATCATATGCTCAAACAAGTGCGCAAAGCCGGTGCGTCCCTTGCGCTCGTTTCTGGAGCCGACGTTGTAAGTGACTGAAATGGATACGACGGGTGCGCTGTGGTCTTCAACCGTAACCACGCGCAGGCCGTTCTTAAGAGTTGTTTCTTTGTAGTCAACATGAACTTTGCGCGCCATCTGCGCCTGCACGGAAAGAATCCCGAGCGCGCAGACAAAAAGAGGCACGAAAAACTTGGAAGCACGTACCATATTACTAACTCCTTATTCTAGGTTTTGTTCAGCAGTTGAGGCAGCAAGTTGCATCCAGCGAGCATTGGCAAACCCGCTCTTGCGCCGGCCGCGAGTTCAACGCCCACATACGGGCGTATATGCACTGTTCGGAGAGACCGACTGTATTTATTAAGAAATTCGGCGGTGCGACCTAACAGGCGTCGACTTCAAGCCGTTTGACGCTAAAGCGTGGAGGGACTCTATGCTGCGTCCGGGATAGTGTCAAGTCTCTAACAGGCGTTTAGAGCGCGGACTCTGGTAGGGCTTTTCTCAATACACCTAAAAACCAACCATAGTCGATACTCCGAACGCGCTTAACCATCGACAGCCAAAGAAAAAGGGGACTGTGAAAGTCCCCTTTTTAGAAACCGACTGGATGCCGTCGCGAGACTAAGAAAGTGTTCGCGCTCGGAAACCTGAGATTCCGTTAAGCAGTAGCCGTGACGCTGACATGCTTCTGGATCATGCGCGAGATCGACTCTTTGCTGGTTGCACCCACTACGCGTTCGACCTCTTTTCCGCCGCTGAATAGAATCAACGTTGGAATTCCTTTAATGCCATAACGCTGTGCTGTCGCCGTATTGTCATCGACATTCACTTTCACCACGCCGGCGGTCTCACTAAACTGTTCGGCAATTGCATCGATCGTAGGCGAAAGCATTCGACAAGGCGCACACCATTCCGCCCAAAAATCTACCAGTACCGGTTTGGCTGATTGCAGCACATCTTTCTCAAAAGAGCTGTCGCTTACGGCTGTAACTTTTTCACTCATTTCTCTCTCCTCGTCCTTATTCCTTGTAAGACCGGCATTCCTCCTGCCGGTGCGTTTGTAACACGGGCATCGCTGCCTGTTGGCTCGTTCATAACAAGGACAGACTGGAAAGTCTGTCCTGATTACTTATTGGCGCTGCCCTTCGATAAAGCTCTTAAGCACACGTGCTCGCGATGGATGTCGTAGCTTCCGTAGCGCCTTCGCTTCGATTTGACGAATGCGTTCGCGCGTGACATTGAAGTCCTGCCCAACTTCTTCCAGCGTCCGCTCGTGGCCTTCCCTGTCCAGGCCAAACCGCATCCGGATTACTCGCTCCTCGCGCGGGCTTAAGGTCTGAAGCACATCACCTGTAATCTCGCGCAGGTTTGATGTGATCACCCTTTCGGCGGGACTTGTACTTGATTTGTCTTCAATCAAGTCCCCGAGCTGCGAATCTCCGCTTTCGCCAATTGGCGTTTCCAGCGAGACGGGTTGCTGCACAAGCTTTCGTGCCTTGCTCACCTTCTCGACAGACATGCCCATCTTTTTTGCAATCTCTTCGGTTGTTGGTTCTCGCCCCAGTTCTCGAACCAGCTCACGCGAGGTGTTCCTGAGCTTATTGATCACCTCAATCATATGCACCGGGATACGAATTGTGCGGGCCTGGTCCGCTATCGCACGCGTGATAGCCTGACGAATCCACCATGTCGCATAGGTTGAAAACTTATAACCACGGCGCCATTCGAATTTGTCGACGCCCTTCATTAACCCGAGATTGCCTTCCTGAATCAGGTCGAGAAATTGAAGGCCGCGGTTTTGATACTTCTTGGCTATGGACACTACCAGTCGCAGGTTGGCTTCGGTCAACTCATGCTTCGCCTGAGCGGCCTGGGCTTCACCGGTGACAATCATCTGATGCGACCGTTTGATTTCCAGAGGCGAAACGTGGTGTTCGGCCTCGATCTCTTTCAGCCGGCGCTTGGCCACCGAAACTTGACGCTTCAACTCTTTTGCATCTTCCGCCTTAATACGCTTCTTGGTGAGTTTGGTCGTGTTGTTCTCAATCTCACGCTCGAGAGTGCGGGTCTCTCTATGGAGGGTGGCAATCGCGTTAATCAAACGCTGTCGCACGGCCTCCTTGAGATGGAGTTGTCCGATCTCCTGCACAATTTCAAGGCGAGTACGCGCAACCTTGCGGCGCAGTCGAACCAGTTTTCTGGATCCTTTCGCCCGTCTCAGCTTCTGTTCCGCATTCATTGCCGCCAATTCTTTAAGACCGCGCTTGTAGAGCTTGCGAATGTTTCCAATGCCTTCAATGGTCCACTGCAGATACTCTTCTGTCTTATCCTCGTGCTCCTCCGTCTCCATCTGATCGGAGAAAGTAACGACGTCGCGAATACCGATCGTGCCGGCTTCGAGCTCAGCGCCGATCTTTAACAACTCAGCAACTGCCATGGGCGAGCGCGTGATTCCTTTTTGCGCGCGCTTCTGTCCCCACTCAATTCTCTTAGCGATAGAAACTTCCTGCTCACGCTTGAGAAGGGGCACGACACCCATCTCGCGCATGTAAACGCGGACCGGATCCGACGTCTTGTCCAGCTCGCCCGCGGAGAGATCCAATTCCATTTCTTCAGGAGCACCCTCTTCGTCTTCGGGCCGCGCCGCGGAAGAAGAAGCTTCTCCTATCGCCGGTTCATCTGACTCAGTTCCGGTAATACCTGCCGTCGCAAGTTTCTCCAAAACCTCGTCGATATCCTCGATCGAAACTGCATCCTCAAGAAGTTCCTCATGAGCGCCGGAAAAATTCGGCTTAACCGAATCCATCGGCTCAACCCCGTCCTGATCTTTCTGAAGCCTACTCAATTGAAACCCATCCTTTCATGCGAGATTCTTTGTAGGTAGAGGTTGTCTCGCAGCGCCAACCGTCTACCACTTCGCTGTTGCTATTCCCTCCGTAATATTACGAGGGGACTCGATTACTAGTTTCTTACTACCAAAACCTGTTCCTTCGTTCCATTCTTCCGTTTGACCTCGTTCGTGCCGACCCTTTTGACACTTGGTTTGCTGACACACGGCTTCAAGCGAGATACCACATCTCTGATGGTGATGTTAGCCAGCACGCGCTCAACTGCTGAATCGACCTCGTCCAGAACTTCATTGAGCACCGTTCCAATATTGACGCCAACCGGGCAGTGACGATTCGGGGGGTGGCGATGCAACGAAAAAACACCCCGGCTTTCAACCGCCAGGTAGATGTCAAGCAGAGTGATCTGGTGTGCGGGCCGGGCCAATTTCGAACCACCCATTGCACCTGTCTGCGACACCACCAGTTTCGATTCAGCCAGCTCACACAACATCCGCCGGATTACCACCGGATTCGTGTTAACGCTCTCAGCCACCTGCTCCGATTTGAGTGGCTCTTCATCCGCCCACGCCATGAGCGTAAGAACGTGGACCGCCACTGCAAACCTGCTACTGGTCGACATAATGAATCAGATTTTCCCAACCGCTAATCGTCTGTAACTAATATAGTTACAGTTACGGAATTTGTCAACCCCGGGCAGGTCAATAACTTGTGCCGGGAGCATGGAAAACAATCCTGAGTTATTAAGACTAGAGTAAAAGGCGAATTCACCCGCGTTTCTAAGGTCTCTGCCGCAGATACAAAAGAATTCGGAGTCGCCGCGGCATGATGCCTTGACCCAAATTCGCACAACTCACTTCCAGACCGCAAACCGGAACCGAACTATTATGATGCAACTTTCGTCGAGATTGTAGCCCGTCGGTTGGTTACCACCACTCAATCGAATCTCCAAACTTCGTTTTTGCTTGTATTAGCGCTGTGCAAACGGAGCTTTTCCAAAATGGCATAAGCATTGCTCCTTCACAATTGTTACAGGCAATAGACATTTCACAGGCTACTAACAAAGGAGAACCGTTATGTTGTGGACAATTCTGGTCGTGCTACTCGTGCTTTGGTTGATTGGCTTTCTTGGTCATGTCGGCGGTGGGCTGATTCACCTGCTGCTCGTGATTGCTCTGATTGTGTTGATTATCAATCTCGTTTCCGGTCGAAGAGCCATCTAGAGCTTCGCCCGTACGTTAATACATTTGGCAGCCAGGCCGCGTTTCGACTATCACTGAGGTTTTAGGGACTCACGGGCTGGTTCACATATTGAACCGGAGGAAATGATGAACCGGTTCTAAAGGGGCCCTGGCGGCAACGCCAGTGCATTGTCCACAGCAAGCAGCGCTTCTTCATAACTGGGGGAGCGTTGCTTCATGTGGACTTCTAACTAAAAGGAGTAACTCGTGGCAGCAAAAACGACAAAGAAATCAGCAGGAAAGAAGGCAGCTAAGAAGTCGGGAACCAAAAAAGCCGGCTCTAAGAAGTCAGCCGCGTCTCGAAAGAGCGGAACAAAAAAGGCTGCAGGAAAGAAATCGGGCCGTAAGAGTTCCTCGAAGGGCATTTTGAAGAAAGTGAAGAAGGTCTTAGGATCCGTGGTGGCCGGTGCGGCTGCCGGTGCGGCTCAAGGGGCTGTACAAGGAGCAGCGCAGGCAGGAAGCAAGGCCGCCGGCGTCGAATCGCAGGATTCGGGCAACGAGCAGTCATCGAAGAAGCCCAGCTAAGAAAGGTAAGGATCCCACGCTACAGCGATTAACCTACAGAACCGAGAGCCTGAAAGAAACCGTAGAGCTCCCTGCGGAAGTTCACCTTCCGCAGGGAGCTATTTTGAGGTGCTGCATGCTGGAAGTTTGTTGGCCAAAATTTCCGCTACCGCTCGGAAAGCATCACTGTTAGAATTCCAGGCAAAACAGTTCCATCCAAAAAAGTGTCGAAGGGGACAATAAATGCCGGAACAACGTGGTAAACAGGCAACCGACGATGTTAAGTCGGAGTGGACCCGTGCTTACCAGATATATCTCAAATCTCCCGGGGATCGTTATGACAAGAAAAAAGACCGAACTGCTCGTATCGACTCTGTAGCGACAGAATTAAACCTCACGCGCAAACAGGCGAAGCGCCGCGTGCGAAACTATGAGGCCTGGCAACGAAATATCAAGAAAGGTCTCGTCGAACCGTAGCGTTACCCACCTCCGAGCTATCAGCCTACCCCCTTAACATAAGTACATTTTTTCGAACCGCAGCAAGTTTTTCCCCGCTGAGGAGATTGAAGAAACAATCTCCCCGCTCAGACTTCCCCTCACAACTACGAGTAGCGTCTGCTTCGATCTAATGCGCTCGAGAATCGTTGAGCTGTTCCCTTTCCATCTTTCTGTCCGCTGGTTACAATCCTCCGCAACCCCTTAGTCGCAACCAATCAGCAGCAGCCAGTGGAGGCAAGCATGAATATCATCTGTCGCAGTGGACATCTATGGACCGGCGTATTTCTTCTCGTTAGCCTGGGGCTTGTTCTTATGTCGTCATGCACCAATAAACCCGACTCGCTAACCCAATCGAGTGCGAAAGGTACACCGGCTGAGGCGGAGAAGTTTATTGCTGATGCTGAAAAGAGGCTGCTGGATCTGAACATTAAGTACAGCCGCGCGGATTGGGTGAAGAGCACTTTCATCACGGATGACACTGAAACGCTTTCGGCCGATGCAAACAACGCGGTCATCACGGCAGTCACGGAGCTCGCCGAACAATCTCGCCGGTTTGATGGACTCGATCTTCCCTACGACGTTGCGCGCAAGATGAAACTACTGAAGTTGTCGCTGGTTCTGCCTGCTCCTAAAGACCCCGGCGAACGGGATGAATTGACCAAACTGGCAGCTTCTCTCGAAGGCGACTACGGCAAAGGCAAGTATTGTCCCGACGGCGACAAAGGGAAATGCCTCAGCCTGGGTGACATGGAGGAAATCCTGGCTAAGAGCCGGGACCCGGAAGAGTTGAAAAGAATCTGGCTGGGCTGGCACCAGGTGTCGCCGCCATATCGAAAAAATTATGGGCGCTTTGTCGAACTTAGCAACAAGGGCGCCAAAGAAATGGGTTTCAAAGACACGGGAGCGATGTGGCGTGAAAAGTATGATATGGACGCGGATGCCTTCGCCGCTGAGATGGAGCGCCTGTGGCAACAGGTTAAGCCTCTCTATGACTCGCTCTATACCTACACTCGCCACAAGCTCTCAGAAAAGTATGGCAAAAAGGTGGTTCCGGAAGACAAGCCAATCCCTGCTCACCTGCTGGGCAACATGTGGGCGCAGCAGTGGGGAAACATCTACCCGCTGCTGGCGCCGCAGACGGGTGATCGCGGCTACGATTTGACGAAGATCCTGGTCGAGCGAAAGACGGAGCCCAAACAACTGGTGCGCTACGGCGAATCGTTTTTCACCTCGCTCGGCTTTGAACAACTTCCGCCGACCTTCTGGGAACGATCGATGTTCGTGAAACCGGCGGATCACGAAGCAGTCTGTCATGCCAGCGCCTGGGATATCGACTTCGAAAAAGACGTCAGGCTGAAGATGTGCATTCAGATTAACGAAGTCGACTTCGTCACGGTCCATCACGAGCTGGGCCACAACTATTATCAGATGGCCTATGCCAACCAGCCGTTTTTCTTTCGCGACAGCGCGAACGATGGTTTTCATGAAGCGATTGGCGACACTATGGCTTTATCGGTGACTCCGCCCTATCTGAAGCAGATTGGTTTAATCGACAAGGTACCGGATCAAAGTGCCGATATCGGGTTTCTGCTGCAGCGCGCTTTGGATAAAGTCGCATTCCTGCCCTTTGGTTACCTGGTAGATCAGTGGCGTTGGAAAGTCTTTTCCGGTGAAGTGGGACCAAACGACTACAACGCAGCATGGTGGGCTTTACGAGAGAAGTATCAAGGAGTGGCCCCTCCGTCACCGCGGAGCGAAGCCGATTTCGACGCCGGCGCGAAATATCATGTGGCGGCTAACGTGCCCTATTCACGATATTTCCTCGCCGCAATTCTACAATTCCAGTTTCATCGAGCGTTGTGCCGCGAAGTCGGCTTCACGGGTCCGCTGTATCAATGCTCGATCTACGGGAACAAGAAGGCCGGCGAGAAACTGAATAGAATGCTGGCGATGGGCCTGAGCAAACCATGGCCGGAAGCGCTGAAGGCAATGACCGGTGAAGACAAGATGGATGCGACAGCCATCATCGACTACTTCGCGCCGCTCAAGACCTGGCTCGACGCCGAGAATCAGAAAGCAGTCGCAAAGTAACTACAACGATTAATCACCGGACCTGCGGGTGATGACTTCGGCCGCGCTGAATTTCAGGACTACGTCTGGTGGCCAATGACGGTGGGAATGGCTCTCACGTACGGTCGCCCGGTCGACGCGTATCTGATCAACGGAGCTGAGTGCCTTTCGCGCATTGAGCGACAGAGGCGTTTTGCCCTTCCAGGTTAGTACGTGAAGCAGGGGCGGAGTTGTTAGTACGTGAAGCAGGGGCGGAGTTGCGGAATCAAGCCATCCGGATAACGAATCCCGCAAGGCGATTTCGCCTTTATTCAAGGCTGATTCGCGAGGTTTCGTTGCCGAGACGACGAGTGAACGACGACGGGTATTTTGGACAAGCTGTTGTTTCATAGCGTACTAACTAAACATCTCTAATGGCGTCCGAATTCCAAAGTTAGCGAGTCGAATCAGCCGCGGCCGGACTGCTTTCATTAGCTCTTACTTTTTCGTGTTTTCGTCTCAGACTGGTGAATTCCTCCCGTAACCTTTATCTGATTCATGATAGCGCTCCTATTAACTGAGACTCATAACAAAAAAGCCCCGCGACCGTTTGTGCAGCAGCAATTGCTGTTTGCAAAACAAAGCCCGTCACGCGGCGCAGGCTCCAAGCGTGATCAGATTAGTCGCCGTCTGCGGCGCCCCACACTTCTCGCGCTTAAGCCTAATTAAAGCGTTAGTGCCCCGACAATCCTATTTGGAGGGGGCGCTGATGTTGACGTCAACTTTCTTGTTGCCCCCGAAAAGGCGTCCACCAAAAACAAAAAGCGCAACCACCACGATGATCACAAAGATCACCAGTACTGCGACGACGCCTGCACTACCTCCACCACCGTTGTCACCCATGATTATTCTCCTCTAAACAGTTTGATAAAACTAAGCTGCGGTGGTGTCGCCACCGAGAAGCGTCAAGACTTCACCCGTCACATAACTCGAATCCAGTTCTGACGCGAAATAAACAAACGCAGGGGCAATTTCTTCCGGTTGTGCCGGGCGCTTCATCGGGGTATCGGCGCCAAACTCCGCCACCTTTTTTGCCGGCTTGTCCGAAGGATTGAGCGGCGTCCACACCGGCCCCGGCGAAACGCAATTCACACGAATGCCCTTCTCGACCAGATTCTGAGCCAACGACTTAGTAAAGGCATGAATCGCACCCTTGGTGGCTGAGTAATCCAGGAGATGTTTGCTGCCTTCGAGACCCGTAATTGAGCCAGTGTTGATAATCGCGCTTCCCTTCTCCAGGTGTGGCAAAGTCGCTTTGACCATGAAAAAGTATCCGTAGATGTTGGTCCTGAATGTGCGATCCCATTGTTCCTCTGAAAGCTCTTCCAGGGATTGCTGGTGTTGCTGGTAGGCAGCGTTGTTTACCAGTATGTCGATCTTTCCCAGCCGGGCGAGGGTCTGCTTTACAGCCCGGCGCGAGAAGGCGGGCTTTCGCAGGTCGCCGGCAATAGAAAAAGCTGAGCGGCCTTCCTGTTCTACTGCTTGCTTAGTTTCACGCGCGTCGCTCTTCTCAGCTGGTAGATAAGTAAACGCCACATCGGCGCCCTCTCGGGCAAACAAGACCGCTACAGCGCGGCCGATGCCGGAATCACCGCCTGTGATCAAGGCAACCTTGCCTTTCAGTTTTCCTGATCCCTTGTAACGCGGCGCCTCGTATCGCGGGCGAGGATCTAGTTTCGACTCAAGACCGGGTTTACGCTGATGTTGGGCCGGCATCGGAGAGTTTGGCTCCTTGAGTTGGCCCATTTCGGCCCGGGTAGTCTGCCTTTTCTTTCGCGCAACACCTTTCGCGGCGCCGGAAGTTTTCCCGGCAGCCTTACTCCCAGCCGCAGAATGCTTAAGTTTGTTTGCCATGAGATTCGGTTTTACTTCTTTGAGCTTTTTAGCGTGCTCTTCTTTCCGGCGTTCCTGCTGTTCTACTTGTCACCTCTTGGCATTAATTAGTTTGCTCCAATCATTTTGATGGGGCCTTTGCAAATCCTGCGCCCTGACTTGAGTTGTGCGATCCTCACAATATTGCTGAACCGCACTACTGGACCAGGAAAGACTTTTTCTCAGAAAAATGTTGGCATTGATATTGCCGTTGCGTTGATCGAGGCGTTCGTTTGCGACGAAAAGGTGGTCTGTTACTAAACAAGTGGGTTGAACGTATGTACAGGAAGCCTACACAAGGTTGAGGAGTGTGAAATGGCAAAGAAAAACGGAAACGACAAGCGCGAATTGATCGATACGGGGACCGATAAGCGTTACGTTCGGCGTGATGACAAGGGGCAATTCAAAGAGTCTGACGATCAGGGCCGTTCCCTGGCTCAGGACATAAAGCAGAAAGCGAAGACTAAGGTCCAATCGGGGCAGGGAGACCGCGGCGATCAGAAGCGCAGATAATTATCAGAACGCTACATCAGTAGGCGATAGCCCAAATTAGTTTAGTCTGAGTTTTCGCCGATTCTCCTCAGGACCGGTTTTCGAGGGAACAAACGATCTTCGGCGCCTTAAATCCGACAACGGCCTTCCGCGTTTATCTCATACAATTAAACTAAATGACCCGACTCGAACAACTTCAAAAGACAGGAATAAACCGGCTCGGCACACCGGCACGGGGTTTCAGATACAAACGAGCCGACGGCAAGCGGGTGAGCGCAGTCGATCTAGGAAGGATCGCGCAACTACGAATTCCCCCGGCCTGGACGAATGTCTGGATCAACTCTGTTGCGAAAGGCGCGGTACAGGCAATCGGAACCGACGCTGCGGGACGATTGCAGTATCTTTACCATCAAAACCACACCCGGCGTCAGGATGCCAAGAAGTTTAAGCGGGTTATCAAATTTGCGGAGGCTTTGCCCAAATTGCGGGCGACCGTGGCATCGAATCTAAGACAACCCGA
>Ga0070697_100000496_pt1 | contig 29902 bp, 30 predicted proteins | sample KBSK1501metaG_FD_65475 | JGI IMG/M metagenome (GOLD analysis project Ga0070697, IMG submission 65475) | Corn, switchgrass and miscanthus rhizosphere microbial communities from Kellogg Biological Station, Michigan, USA - KBS K1-50-1 metaG | ecosystem: Host-associated > Plants > Roots >...
AACCCGTTCGTCAAACGGGTCAGACGCCGAAGCTGCATCCGCATGGTCAAATTCTGCCGTTCCACAAACGACGTACTGACATGGTCGGGATCGGGATCGCCTTGGCGCACTTTGGATATAACCTCCGTGATCGTTCCTGGGGAGTACCGCTCATTCCCGAACTGGCCGTAGTCTCCATAAAGTTTGGTCAATTGCGCGAAGTCAACGTCAGCCCCGAAACTCTCCTCGACGGCCTTCCGGTAGAAAATGTAGGCGTCGGTCGTAAGCTGGATTCTGTTGGCAGTCCGGCTGTAGAGATCGCGGATGAATGCTTGCGTGTTCTCGCTGGAACGCTTGCCGACCAAAAATGTAGGAATCAATTTTGTGTCCGCGTCAAGTGCAACAAAAATCCACGCATCTCCCAGTTCGGCAGTATCGCCTTTTCTGATGCGCTTTGCTTTCTTCCCCACGAACGTCCAAATTTCGTCGCATTGAACTCTGCGACAGGGGAGCTGGCGCATGTGCTCGTCCATAATTCTTGCCGAGCACTGTCCCGCAACAATGAGAAGTCGCATGATCGTATTTCGATTCAGGCCAGTGAGCCGCTCCGTCGCACGAATAGAGCAACCCTCAAGCAAGCAGTGAAGCGCACGAACTGCCGCATCGGGATTGGAAAGCATCGTGTCGCGAGTCAGTCTGTCGTGAGGTTCGCTAAAGCTGGCTTTGCAGGAAGTGCATTTCCAGCGCTGAATACGGCGCTTACCGAAGTATCCGAACCGCTTGCAGGTTTGGTGCTGGCATCTTATGCAGGTCATGGCTTTTCTCCGCTTGACTGTTGCGGGGAAAAGCCACAGAATGAGTTTGGGTCTAGTTCGTGGCTAACCCCGCGTTCTGGATTAGCCCCGCAACCTGTTTGCGCAGGAAGCGGGGCGCTGATTGTTAAGGGTTATGGACTACGGTGGAACGACGGAAACATCCACCGTGGGGCCGTGAGCAGTGAAGCGAATCATGATCGTTATGGTCATGTCTGCTCTTTCCTTTCTCTTGCCGCTCAAGCGTCTGATTCACGCTTGGGCGGTTCGTATTTAGGAACAAAGTCATTTGTCACCTTCCCGGCCCGGAGGAGGCGGAATCGCAGGCCGTCGCCGCCTCATGTAGCTGATAGGGCGCTTGGGTGTCTTGTTGGCGTTTTCTCGTTCGCTGAGCAGTTGTTGCAAAAGCGATATCTTTCCCGGATGGGCAGCCGGGGGATAGTTCGCAAATGCTTCCACCATCCGCCGCTTGATGCTCTTCCCGTAAGCCTTTTTCCCGTCCGCCAGAGGGATCTCATCAAGATGATCGGATTCCTTGAGCCTTCGCAGAACTGCATGAACGGCTGCCAAGGGATTGCTGTATTCCCGCAGTTTTTCAAATCCGGCCAACAGCAGTGCATCCTTTACTTGCGGCGGAGTCATGGGAGCCGCGTTGTTCCAGACAATCTCCCGGATGGCATCCGTGATGCCCAATCGCTCAATATCGGGCAGAGCCGCGATCACCGCTGCTTCATCAGAGTCCTCGCTATCGCCGCGGATCAGGGATTTCAACGTGTCAATCGTTTTAGTGAGTCGAATGATTCGAGCATCCAGCTTGGCCCGTTCGGTGGCGATCTCTGCCAGTTCCTTGTGGGCCGCTTGCAACGCCCGTTCGTAATCTTGGTTTGTCACGAGGAGAATTGTACATATGGAAGGCAAACGAGTCAAATAGGAAACTTGCACACAAACTAGACAACCAGTGGGACAAGGCAATCGCAGGAGTGAGGCAGAAGTTGACTGCGCTCCAACTCCGAGAAGCGGAGCTGACTGGCATACTTCAGCACTTCACGGAGATGAAGAAGGCAGGTGAGCCGTGGCCTGGCGAGGATGCTATGAGGCCATCACAATGAGCAGCACTACAGCATTTAAGACAGTACCGGCCCCTCCAATTCCGCTGACTTCTGCCGCCAAAAAGGGTAATATCGTAAGCTTTTGCTGCACTGAAGTGCCGTTCGCCGGTAAGAAATCCAATGCCCTCAATAGTTAACGCTGCGCTCGCCCGCGCTGGCTATGCCGTTCACTGGTCTTATCCAGCCAGCCTGCTGCTCTTCATGTTCGGACTCATCGACAATAAGGACAACGTCTACAACGTCCTGTGGGCGCTGGTATTCGGGTTTGCCACTCTGAACATTCTCGGACTGGTGCTGCGCCGCTTTGAGCCGAATCGCACCCGGCTCTCGTTCGGCGAGACGCTGGCTATCATGGTGGTTGTCGTGTCTGTCTTTTTGCTGGGATGGGAGATGCTGTACGTTTTCGGCATTCTTCCTATCAAGCTCCAGCCACGTTACTGACCCGCTTGGAGTATCATGAAGTCACCATGACGAAGGGGCCAGAAGCGTTCGACGTTACCTGCCCTTGCTGCAGCGCGGTGCTCAAGGTGGACGCTGAAGCGAAGGCGGTAATCTCGCACACCGCCGCCATTAAGCCCAAGATGTTTAACGACATCGAAGAGGCGGCGCGGGCGATGAAAGAGCAGGATGTTCGCCGGGAATCGATCTTCCGTCAGTCGGTGGAAAACCAGAAGCATGCCTCCGATCTACTGGAGAAAAAATTCCAGGAAGCGCTCAAGAAGGCCAAGGAGAGTCCTGATACGGGAAAGCCGATCCGCGATTTTGATCTAGACTAACTTCCGCGTCATATCCGTATTATTCTTAGTTATTCACAAACAGCTGTTTCAGACGAGGGTACAATTGTGCCAATGCGCAATCGTCCACTGCTTCTCGCGCATCGAGGTGCTCGCGCTTGCCCCTGCGCCCCCGAAAATACCCTCGCCTCCTTCGATCTCGCGTTGCAACACGGTTGTGATGGTTTCGAATTCGATGTTCGCCTCACGGGTTGCGGACGGGCTCTCATCTGCCACGATGAGATGGTCAATGGCGTAACGGTAGCGCGTGCTCATGCTGGTCAACTGCGCGACCTCCCGGTGCTCGAGGACGTATTGGAAGACTACGGGCAGCGCGCCTTCCTCGATATCGAATTGAAGGTGCAGGGATTGGAGCGCAAAGTACTCGCCGGCTTGCGCGATTATCCGCCGGAGCGGGACTTTGTGATCTCGTCCTTTCTACCATCGGTAGTGATGGAGTTGAAAGCACGCAAAGAAGTGATTCCGCTGGGCATCATCTGCGATAGCAAATCGCAACTGTCCACGGGCGTAGCGATGCCGGTGGACTACGCTGTCATTCATGAATCCTTGCTGACTGAGAAGGTCCTAGAGCAGATTCGCCGGGCTGATAAGAAGATTATCGTCTGGACCGTCAATGACGCCGATTCCATGCAGCGCTTCGCAGCCTGGAACGTGGACGCCATCATTTCCGATGACACCAGGCTGCTGGTGAAGACGCTACGGCCCGATCCCGCCGGATGTTAGTGGTTCTTGTCAACGAGCCATCCCGGTAGTCACCCGGTATGGTCTTGACGGAAGCTTTCGAATCGGCAAAAAAACCCCGGGAGCCTGCGCCCCGGGTATCGAGAAGAGGAGAGAGGGACGACTAACTCATATAGCGCCGGCGGATCAATCCTGCCAATCCAACCAAACCGCTGCCCAACAAGGTAAGCGTGCCCGGCTCGGGGACAACCTGGTTGCCGCGTCCCAGGATGGCCGCTTCCGAGTTCGGAGTGATATAGATAATTTGCCCATTGCTGTTCAAAGCCAGACCGTAGAACACCGTGCCTACGGGAACTCCGCTGATGTTCACAGTAACGCTGCCATTCGCCGCCAGCGCTGAATGCAGATCGACAAAACCGAACGTCAGGTTACAGGTGGTGCTGCACAATCCCAATCCCTGCAAGCTGCTGGTAATGGCGTTTACCGCCGAACCTTCAGGGAAGCTGGTCAGGCTAGTGAAGCTGATTCCATTCAGAGTGCCTGTGGGCGTAGTGTTCAGAAACGCCGCGATGACCAGCATGTCCGCTGCGGCAGACCCGTTGGCGGTGCTCAGCATGAAAGTGTTTCCGGTTAACAGAATGCCGACGGACTGTCCGCTGGCGACTCCGGGGCCCACATGGACAATGTTCGGAGTGGCGTGAGCACAGTCGTAGCTCAGAAAGTTGTTACATGTGTTCGCCTGGGCGGACACGGTGAAAAGAAGCATGAGGGGGAAGGAGAGCGCGAAACATTTGAGAGTCCGAGTAAGCATCAGAAGCAAGCCTCCGCATCTGAGTAGAGCAACCATCACACCACTTCGGTCTCCTGGTTACTTCTGGTTACCATCTTGTAACTTGCGTAGAAAGCGGCAGATTGGCCGGTTACCGGAGTAACCAATGTTGAGAGGCCGGGCAAATAGGAAACCTTTTGCTCATTGCCCAGCCAAATCACGAAGGAAAGTGGAAAATCCGTTCTCTCCCTTCAAGCGAACGATTTCGAGGCGCGACGTGTCTCAGGCCCGTTGTATCTTAGGTGAATTCTCAAGTTAGGCGTCCGCGAGAAGCCTTCGTGAGAGCGAGACGAAGGCGCAGTTGAATCCCGACGTGGAGCCGCATGGAACCTGAGTCCCACATCCGATCCGTTTCTTTTGCCAGCTACGTACGCCTGGTGCGCGGCAACCGGAACTTCCGCCGCTTGTGGTCGGCTCAGATTGTCAGCGAGACCGGAGACTGGTTCTACATCCTCGCCATCTACACGTTGCTGCTCGATCTCACCGGCCGCGCCAGTTCCGTGGCCCTAGCTCTTGTGCTGCAGGTTCTTCCGCTGACCTTCATGGGCCCGCTTTCCGGCGTTGTGAACGATCGCATCAGCCGCAAGCGGGTCATGATCGTCAGTGACCTGGCGCGCATGGTGATTGTCTCGCTCATGCTGCTGGTGCGATCCGCCTCGACTGTATGGCTGATTTATCCGCTGCTGGTGCTCGAAACGATAATGGCGTCATTCTTCGAGCCGGCTCGCACCGCGTCCATTCCAAATATCACCACGCGCGAAGACCTGGTTGTGGCCAATACCATTTCGTCGAGCACCTGGTCGGTCAATCTTCTACTGGGCGCCGCACTCGGTGGCATGGTTGGCGCGTTCCTCGGACGCAATGCGGTTTTTGTGATGAACGGAGCATCGTTCCTCGCATCCGCGCTGCTGATCCGCGGCATGCATTTCGAGGAGCCGCACGTGGAAGCTTCATCCACCTTGCACGCCCGCGATCTGCTTGGCATCGGCCCGGTGATGGAAGGGATCCGCTATGTGCGCGGTAATGCCCAACTTTTTGTCACGCTGTTCGTGAAAACCGGATTACTGGTGATTGGGCCAAGCTGGGTACTGTTTACGGTGATGGGCAAGACCGAATTTCCCGTGCGCTGGCATGGTATTGATGCGCAACGCGGCGCCCTGCTCGGCATGAGCTTGTTGATGGGTGCGCGCGGTGTGGGAGCCCTGCTCGGGCCACTGCTGTCTGCTCCCTGGGCTGCACATCACGAAAACCGGCTGCGGCTCGGCATCCTCCTCGGCTTTGTCTGCCAGAGCCTGGGCTACGCTGCCTTGGGCGGCGTGTCTAATGTATGGATGGCGTGCCTGTGCGTCATCGTGGCGCACTGCGGAGGATCCACAGTATGGGTGTTCTCGACCACGCTGCTACAGCTTGGCACCCAGGACCGTTTCCGCGGCCGAGTCTTCGCCGCCGAGTTGGGATTCTCCATGCTCAACATCGCCGCCGGAGCCTACCTCGCTGGACTCGCCATGGATCGTGGCATCTCGGTGCGTATGGTCTCGACCGTCGCTGGCCTGCTGGTGCTAATACCCACGGCATTGTGGGGCCTGGCAATTTGGAAATGGAAGGCGAGCGGCGAACCGGCAAGAGCAGAAGCGGCCGACTGATTAAGGAAGGCCGGGCGTTCAGCCTTTAGCATCAGGCTCTAGCTTCAGTCTTTACCCTCCAGCCAAGCGATCTATCTTCGCCGCCATAATGAAATCACTCTCGGTGAGCCCATCGACTTTGTGCGTCCACAGAGTGATCTCCGCTTTCCCCCAAGCCAGGAAAATATCCGGATGATGTCCCTGCTCTTCGGCCACCGCGCCCACGCGATTCACGAAATCGAGCGCCTGCTTGAAATCGGGGAAGGTGAACGCGCGTTTGACGTGATGCTCGTTTACCACCGTCCAGTGCGCGAACTGCGGCAACTGACGATGAAGGTCGGCAAGTTCCTTGCCCTTGAGCGGAGGAACACCGCCGCGGCAGGGAACACAAGTCTTGGCAGCAAGATCGGACATGACACTCTCCAGCACAGCAAATGATCAATAGATGATTGTACTGCCCGTGGGGCGCAGGCGCCCTTGCCCGCGTAGCCGCAGTGACGAGGAACCACCGCGCTCAAAGGTTGTTGATTGAGATTCCTTCACGCCTTGCCGCGAACTTTCGCCCACCACCAGCGCATGCCTACCAAGAGAAATCGCCAGTCGTGGAAGAACTCGGGTTGTTTGCGTTCGAAGGCGTGTCCGATGAATTGCAGCGTCCAGCCGACCAGGAAGAAGGCAAGGGCATACCGCCACAGCGAATGGATTGCGATACCGGCTATCAGGAGCGCGAGCGACAGGATGATCATCGGGATTCCGAAGGTGTGGCAGGCGCGGTTTACCGGGTGCTGATGGCTACTCGAGTATTGGGTAATCCATTGTTCGTTGGTGCGGCCGCCGAGCATGCAAAGGATGATACACCGGGAAAAGGAACACCACGAAGGACAGTAAGGGACACGAAGGAATTCGACAGTAGGGAAGCAAGCTGTGTGGCGAAGGTACACGCCAAGGTGCCGAGCTGGCAGGAACAGGACTTTAACCACAGAGGCCACAGAGGGCGCGGGGAATTCGGGATCTGGAAGTGTTGTGAAATACAAAAGGACTTGCGGGGCGTGCGTCATCTTTCCACTTTGGTTTGACCAATTTCCGCGGCGCACGTTAGAATACTTGAGTTTGCCCGTAGCTGCGGTTCCCCTCTGGAGCCGCCCGCATTGTTGCCCAAAGCCTCGAGGCGGAAACAGCAAGCAATAGAGAAATCAGCAGGTTTCCCCGGGCCGCGTTGGTGTGCGCCGGGCATTTGGTGGACGGAGGCATAGCTATGTACGCGGTTATCCGCGCCGGTGGAAAGCAGTACCGGGTCGCGCCCGGCGATGTGATTAAAGTCGAAAGCCTGGGCACAGGCACCGACGGGCGAGTCGAATTCGGCGACATCCTGGCGGTCTCTGGCGAACCTGGGCAGATCGGGAAGCCGCAGTCCGGCGCCCAGGTGGTCGGCGAAGTGATGGAGCAGGGCCGCGCCGACAAGATCCTCGTCTTCCATTACAAACGGAAGAAGCAGTACAAGAAGCTGCGCGGACATCGTCAGGCGTTCACCGCCGTACGGATCACTGAAATTGCCTTTGATGGGCGGAAGTTCACGGCACCCGAGTTGCCAAAGAAGGAACCGAAAGCCAAGAAAGCGGCGGCTGAAGCTGCGCCGGCAGAGTCGAAGGCAAAGAAGAAGTCGGCCAAGAAAAAGGCAGTTGCCAAGAAGGCAGGGAAGAGGAAGTAGGTTAACTACCCCGCCCTGTCTCGCCAAAAGACGGCGAGACCAGGACGGGGCACCCGGTAGGGAAGAAAGAAGTAGCGGAGTTTTCAACCGAGAACTGAGAACCGCCAACTGAGAACTGAACCTGAGACTGATTTATGGCACATAAAAAAGGGCAAGGCACATCACGCAATGGCCGCGATTCGAATGCGCAGCGGCTTGGGTTCAAGGCGTTCGGCGGCCAATTGGTGCCGGGCGGGACGATCATCGTGCGGCAACGCGGTACTCGGGTAAAGCCGGGTTTGAACGTGGGCCGCGGCAAGGATGACACACTGTTCGCAAAGATCAGCGGACGCATCAAATTCCTCGATAAGGGTTCGATGGGTAAGTTCGTGATGGTTGAACCGGTTGAGGCGAAGTAGGGTAACGAAAGACCGCGGAGGATTCGCGGCTCGGGCCTCGGCTTCGGCCGGGGCTTTTGTGTTTGGGAGAAGACTGAGTTTGACGCATTCTGGTTCGACAGCCGAGGCGGCTGTGGCTGCGTGATGTTCATTGATGAGGCAAAAATTCGGGTGCAGGCGGGGAATGGCGGGAATGGGTGCCTAGCATTCCGTCGGGAAAAGTATGTCCCTCGTGGCGGCCCTTCAGGTGGGGATGGCGGGAAGGGCGGCGACGTCATTATGGAAGCCAGCGAGCGGCACAACACGCTGGTGCATTTCCGCTTCAATCCGGAGTACAAGGCGGAACGCGGACGTCATGGCGAGGGTTCGAACAAGACCGGGCGCGAAGGCGAAGATGTCGTTTTGAAAGTCCCGGTGGGGACGATTGTCTTTGACGACGATACTGGGGAGAAGGTGCATGACTTTTCCCACCCGGACGAGCGGATTGTAATCGCTCGCGGCGGCCGCGGTGGCCGAGGAAATGCGCGGTTCGCGACTTCAACTCATCAAGCTCCGAGGGAGCATGAAGAAGGTCGCCCGGGTGAGGAGCGAAATTACCGGCTGGAGTTGAAGCTGCTGGCGGATGTTGGCCTGGTGGGCTATCCGAATGTGGGAAAGTCGACATTGATTTCGCGAATTTCAGCGGCGCGTCCGAAGATTGCGGATTATCCCTTTACCACTTTGCAGCCGAATTTGGGCGTGGTGGTTGTGGGCAGACCTCCAGATGAGAAGAGTTTTGTGGTCGCTGATATTCCGGGATTAATTGAAGGTGCTCACACCGGGGCCGGGCTGGGGACCCAATTCTTGCGGCACATCGAGCGCACGCGACTACTGGTGCATCTGGTCGACGTTTCCGATGGGAGCGGACGGCCGGATCCTGTCAAAGATGTGGAAGTGATCACCGACGAGCTGAAGAGTTTTGGCGCGCATTTGGACGAGAAGCCGGTGATCATGGTAGCGTCGAAGCTCGATGTCGCAAATAAAGACAAGTTGGCGAAACTAAAGAAATATTGTAAGAAGAAGGGGCAGGAGTTGTATCCGATTTCCGCTGTGACCGGAAAAGGTGTAGAGGAGTTGACGTGGGCGATGGCGAATAAGGTGGAGGAGATCAGGCCTGAAGCCAGTTCTCAGTTGTCGGTTCTCAGTTCTCAGTCAAACGAATAGGCAGTTTTCAGTTCTCGCTTCTCAGTCAAAACAGTCCAATCGAAATTCCTATTTCATAAGAAAATCCCGCCCTGTCTCGCCAAAAGACGGCGAGACAAGGACGGGGCACCTGTGAGACGAGGACGGGGTACTCGACCATTTACGGTCACGCCTCCGGCAAAACCGAGCCGTGTTGAAAGTGGTATTGCAGAATTTTCGCGGCTAAGGCCGGGTGCATGGTGGGCGTTTCGGGGGCTTGGGTGCGCACAACTTCACCGCGGCAGACCACTTCGGCTGCCGAGAGGCCGGCAATCTCCGGTGGCAATACCAGGTTGATTTCCAGTTGAGCGTTTGGCGGTATCATGTCTTCCGCGCGGAAGAGCATTCCCGAGCGGCTGATGTTTTCAGTTGTGCCTTTCCGCCAGTCGGGTTCTCCGAGCAGGCGGTACTTCAACGGCAAATTCAGCTTGAAACGTTGCGCGCGAAAAGGAGACGTGACCTTTTCCCTACGCCGGATTGGGGTTTGCACTGCACGAGCAGACATCGGGACCTCCTGGGGAAGGGCTGTATCCAGAACCTCCCGTACCTTGGCTTTCAAGGCGGGAAGGGTGAAGGGCTTGGGGAGCAGGGTGATACCTGCGTCCAGTGTGCCGTTGTGGCCGATCACATCTTCGGTGTAGCCCGAAATGTAGAGCACCTTGGTTTCGGACCGCAGGGCGATGATTCGACGTGCCAGTTGACGCCCGTTCATTCCCGGCATGATGACGTCAGTCAACAGCAGGTGAATGGGGCCGGAGTGAGCAGTGGAACGTTCGATCGCGGCAGCCCCGTCGGGCGCCTCAAGCACGGCGTATCCCTGTTTGCGGAGATAATGTGCGGTGAGGCCGCGGAGATTTGGCTCGTCCTCCACCAACAGGATTGTCTCGGAATTGATCTCTCCGTTTATGACACTGGCGGCGGATTCCGCAGCGAGCAGTTCGCCGATTTCGCTAACCCGTGGCAGATAGACTTTAAATGTGGTGCCTTTGCCGACTTCGCTGGAAACCCAGATGAAGCCTCCACTCTGCTTGATGATTCCGTAGACGGTCGAAAGTCCGAGGCCGGTGCCTTTGGTTCCCTTGGTGGTGAAGAAAGGTTCGAAGATGTGGGTCTGGGTTTCCGCGTCCATGCCCATGCCACTGTCGCTGATGGCCAGCATGATGTACTCGCCGGGTTCGACGGGTGTGTGAAAGCGGGCGTAGTTCTCGTCGAGTGTGACGTTCGCGGTCTCAAGAGTGAGCCTGCCGCCGTGAGGCATGGCGTCGCGCGCATTCACCGCCAGATTCATGATGACCTGCTCGATCTGCCCGGGATCGGCTTTGACAGCCCCGAGATCGGTGCCCGGCACCATGACGAAGTCGATGTCCTCACCGATCATGCGGGTGAGCATCTTCAGGTTTTCGGTGACGACTTCGTTCAAGTCGAGCACTTTGGGGGCGAGCATTTGCTTGCGGCTGAAGGCCAGCAATTGCCGCGTGAGTGACGTGGCGCGACCGGCGGCGTTGGCGATTTCCTGCGCCGGTGCACGAAGTTCAGCGTTACTTCCGATGCGGTCGAGGAGAAATTCGCAGTATCCGGAAATCACCATGAGCAGATTGTTGAAGTCATGGGCAATGCCTCCGGCCAGACGGCCCACGGCTTCCATCTTCTGCGACTGGCGGAGTTGCAGTTCGAGAGCCCTGCGCTCGGTGACGTCTTCGGTGAAAAGCTCGAAGAAGATTTCGCTATTTTCGCCGCGAATGGCGCGTCCGGAGATGCGGACGATAATCGAGTTGCCGTCTTTGCGCTGCCATTCGGCGACCACGCCGGTGAATGGCTTGAGCGAACGGAAGTGGTCGGCGATAGCGAACCATTCATGCGAATCGGTGTAGAGATTGGCCAGGTTCTGGCCGCGGAGTTCCGACCCCGCCCCATATCCCAGCATGTGAACAAGTGCCGGATTCACGTTCAAGAGAATGCCCATCGAATCACAGCGGCACACCCCGTAAGGTGCGTTGGTCACCAGCGACCGGAAATTGATCTCCGACCGCCGCAGGGCCTCCTGAGCTGACCGCAACGCCGCATTGAACCAGCAGATGAGCAGGGCGACGAAAATGAATAGCGTGAGGTGTACGGTCGCGGTGCGATACTCGCGTGCGGAATGAGCAGCCGCCAGCGAAAAATAGGCGCTGACCGTCACCGCGAATATCGTGGCCACCAACCCTGGCTTCCAGCCGCCATACCAGGCGCTGACCATGATGGCCACCGCGAAGACCACGAGGCGGCTTTCGACCACGTCAGAGAGTACGAACGCTGGAATCAGGGCGAGAATAATGCTGAGGACCGCCACCCCGTAACGCAGGATGGGTGCGCGTGCAGCAGGGACATTGCGAATGCGGAGAAGGGGGAGTTTCACGCGCATACTGCTCGCATCCTATTTCGGGAACGGGAAAAGCGCGAGTTACGGTAGTTCATCAGGGCGGTGCCCGGATGCCGAAGTCCGCTGGAGTGAGGATGCAAATACAACCCTTTTCGGCGGAAAACATCGGGCAATCCCCTGCAATTTCACGGGTAAGGTCTAGAAAAGAAATGGCCAACTTTCGGCAGAAAATGGGCCAAGAGGAACAAAATCAGGCTGCGTCGGCAGTCTCACGGATCAGGGAGTCCGTCCCGCGTCTCTTCTCATTCCGAGTGAACTGCGGATTCCTCGCTACGCTCGGAATGACAATATGAAGTTTCAGCCGCACTCGGCGAATCAATCCGAGAGAGTCATGACTTCGAGCCCGGTCCCACCTTTGCCAACCCCGGGCAAAGATGGGGCACCCTACGATGGAAAAGGCGTGCTCGTTTCAGGAGTTGTAATTCCCTGCGGAGGCGGCGCGGCATGAAAATAGCGCTTCAGCCAGACTAAGAATCCTACATGCGCAACCATCGCCAGCAGGCTCCACCACATAATGCTTCCCGACCGCATCACGGGATTGTTTTGCATGGCTTCGAGTTGTTTGTGGGACCATCCCATCCGCACGTACGCTTCCATCAAGTCCGCGCGTCGGAACGTGATCACCGCGGAGACCACGCGAAAAACAGCGGAGATGACGGCGACCCACCATCCGCTCACCTTCAAGCGGAAAAACGAAATTGCGATGTAAACGTCGAGTGCGGCGAACAGGACGAATGCCAGCCTCCCGGGATTGCCTGTTAGATACCGTCCGAAAAACGGAAATAACGGGGTGGTTACGCCAACCAGCAGATAATAGGCTGCGCCGCATGCTGCCATCAGGGAAAACGCGAGAACAGGCAGCGGAACGCGGTCAGTCCAGCGCTCTACCGGATCGCGATGCCTTACCGTTTCTGCCACATTTCGGCTGCGATAAAACAGCAGAAAGACCAACGGCACGACCACCAGGAAAATCGCCATCATCACGATCATGAAAGTAAGGATCACTGCCATCAGTCCCGGTGGAGCGCTCCCTGCATTTGGGTCTCGCTGGGCTGCGGTGCGCATTGCCGTTAGAAATGCGGAGGGCATCACGGCGATGATGATTACTGTCACCATGATTCCGAAGATCACCCAAATCCACGAGAGGATCAGGTTCAGCGCTCGCGCCCAGCGTTTGGCCATCGTCGATCCAATGCCCAGCGTGATTAGAATCGCCGCCAACGCGGCATAGGTCACGACTATCATCACGATGTTGCCCACCGGCATCGCCCCGCCAGCTCTCCGCCCCAGAGCCAAGCTCAGAAGCATGAAGGGAATTCCAAGCGCGCACAGAAACCCGCCGAGAATCTCGATGATGCCGAAGACGATCAGGCCGGTGCTGCGGTCTTTATAGTCGGGGGTAGGACCGGGGTATGGAGGCGCGGATGCAGACGGGGGTGAATAGTCAGCGGAAGGTTCCATGCATTTTCCAGAAGTTCGCGTTCACCTTCTCTCGAGCAAAGGCTGAGCTCGCTTAGTTTTCTTTCTGCGAGATGCTTAGAACGGAATATCCTCGTCACTGATCGGAGTCGATGTCGCGGCCTCAGGCTCGGGCGCGCGTTGATCGAAATTATTTCCGCCGCCCGCTGCCGCCGCGCCGCGCGAATGTCCGCCGCCTTCTCCTGCTCCTTCGCCGCGACCGCCAAGCAGGACCAGATCGTTCGCCACGACTTCGGTCATGTATTTCTTCTGGCCGCTCTGCTTGTCGTCCCAGGAGCGGGTCTGCAGGCGTCCTTCGATGTAGACTTTGCCGCCCTTCTTCAGATACTCGCCCGCGATCTCGGCCAGCCGCTGCCAGAGCACAACATTGTGCCACTCAGTGCGGTCCTGCCATTGGCCGTCTTTGTCCTTATAGCGCTCGTTGGTGGCAAGAGTGATCTTGGCCACGGGCGTACCTTGCGGGGTGTACTTGACTTCGGGATCTTTGCCGAGATTGCCAATCAGAATGACTTTGTTAATGCTTTTTCCTGCCATGATTGCGGCTCCTTCCGCGCCGGGAGGCGTGATGATTCAGAATATGACGGGGCTGGAAGGTAAATATATCAGAATTCGCCGTCGGAGCGTATGACGGGCAGCACTCAGCGGCCAGCATTCAGCAACCAGCAACTGGCAATTAGCAACTAGCGGCTTGGCCCGCGGGAGTCCGCTGGTGAATTGAACTGTGACCACATCTCACTCAACTGGCTGAGCTGCTAACTGCCAATCGCTAATGGCTGAATGCTGACTGCCGAGTGCTGACTGCTCACAGCCGAATGCTATAATCAAGTCCCATGTCGAGCCAGGAAATCGTGGGGATGGTCCCCGATGAGCTGAAGCACGAGCCACGATCCAAAGGACTTACCACTCCGCGCAAGAAGAAGCCCAAAGAGCTGGCCGTAATCACCGAGTGCTGCACCGGATGCGCCGGATCGCCTGCCTGCGTCGAATATTGTCCGGTAGAAGACTGTATGTTCTGGGTGCCGGACGAAGACCATCCGCCGTTTGGCCGCATCCAGGTGGACCCCATCCTCTGCATCGGATGCAAGAAGTGCATCAGCAAAGGTCCGGATGGCTGCTTCCTGGACGGCTGTCCCTGGGACGCAATTGTGATGGTCGACACCGTCGAAGTGGAAAAAGAAGTTGGGGTAATGTCGATCTAGCTAGTAGCTTCTAGCTCAAATCGCAGAGGCAAGATGACCCGCCCTGCCGAATTATTCGCCATTGCCGCCTTGGTTCTGCTCGTGTTGCGAGAACTGGGTCGGACTTTTCTTACCGTTCCCAGTGGATTCGCTATAAGTATTCGCGGCACCGGCTATGTGTTTCCGCCCGAGTCAGTCGCAATTGTAGTGGCGACCTTCCTGTGCTTCTTCGCTGCCATCTATTCTCTTTCGCTGTTGCCGTTCAATGTGAAGGCGGGCTTGTGGCACTTCTGGATTACGAGCGTTGGCCTTGCCTTCTTCTGGATTTGCTTTTACCTTGTCCCAGTCGTTGGTTCAGGAACATCGGGATTCGGTAAGGCTGCCGTATGGGGATGGTTTGTTTCGGCGTTGATCGTGTTGCTGGTGCAGGTACTATTCGTTGTGAATCTCGTCTACTCCTTAGCTCATCTGCCACGGTTCCTTCGTTTGTAAGCCCTTTTTTGCGGTGCCGCTATTTCGCCCGCTCCCGAATGGCCTTTTCCGTATCCACAGCCTGCTTACGAACCTGCTCGGAAATTTCAGGGAGTTCGCGTTCATAAAGCGTGACGGCTGGGATGTCATCCGGCTGGCCCACAAGATAGAGCGCCCGGAGGGCTTCCCAGACTTGCTCGCTCGCGGGTGCGATGGTGGCCACTTCTGTTCCAGAGGATACGTCTTGGCCGGTTTGGACAGCAAGCTTCTGCACCCGACCACTGATCGGCGACCGCAATTCGCTCGACTGAGTGCCTGATTCCAATTTCGCAATCAAGCCTCCCGCGTGCACGCTGGTGCCCACGGCCGTGCTGTCAACAATCTTGCCGGATGCGGGCGCGACTATTACCGCAGGCTTTAACAGTTCAACGATTTGCGGTCTGCCAGCGGCGTCACCGAAGCGCACCAGCGACAGCGCGGCATTGCCCCGCACGGTTGAGGAGGAATCCTTGAGCATCCTGAGCAGGGCTTCGTGAAAGCCCTGGCCGGACGTATCCTGCCCCATTACCCAAGCATCGGTGTTGCGCACCTCGTCAACCGGATAGCCCGCGAGTCGAACCACTTCGGGATACCAGCGGCTCACTCCGCTATCGTGTTTATTGATGCGTTCGCCGATCTGCACCAGCGCATGCTGGATGTGGCGGGGCTTCTTCTCGTCATGCAGATAGTCGTTGAGTTGCGTGTCCGAGAGTTGGCGTCCGAACCACGTGTTCCACCAGAACAGGAATGGCATGAGCACGATCAGCCACGCGGTCAGGAAGAAAAGAATGCGATTGCGCGTGGACATCCGGCGGCGGGGAGGCGACGTTGCTGTCATTTCAGAAACAGGAGTTGGCGAAGACATAGGAGTACTGGAAAAACATGATAAAGCAAATAGCAGCTTGGCAATTAGCGGATTGAAAAACAATCCAATGGCCCTGCCAGAATTATTGTTGCTTCGCTTCGAGCGCCTGGCGTAAAGAAATAATGTTGTAGCTGGTGTCGTTCGCTGAAGCGAGCTCAGCGAGTATTCACGTCCGCCTTCCCCGCGCTCACGCGCGGGCTTCAATTCCTGCCGCCGCTTCGCGGCTGGTACTGTCCTGATCCAGTCTGTCGCGTTCCTATCGGGGAGAATTCCCTCAAGCAGATTAGCCGACGAACAGATTCGAGGGGTCCTTCGACTTCGCAGGACGGTCCGCTGCGCGGCCGTTCTGCTGCGCTCAGGATGACAGTGTATTTCTGAGTAGAACCTATTTCGGAGCGACGCGTGATTTTTATGAGAGATCAGTCCACCACATCCGCATCCAGGACGCGTTCCTGTTCCAGGTAGTGAGACACGGCGTACTGCGCCAGCAGCGGGGTTAGCAGTTTGATTTCCGCGCCGATCCACTCGCCCTTGGCGTGTGGCGCGTCGAGCGGATGATTGCAACGTCCTCCGCTGCCGAATTGGGGGCCAAAGTCGGCGCTCTGGATGTCGTCAAACTGGCGGATCTGGCGCCAGGCCTGGTCACCTACGGTTCCGGCGACGTCGATTTTCAGGCGGACAGTGGACATGAATAAGTTTTACCATGGAGGCACGGAGACACTGAGAAGAACATGTGTCCGTGGTGCAAATTACGACCCGAATAAATGGTAGAGCATCACGTAAATCACTACCCCGGTGACGGATACGTACAACCACAACGGATATGTCCAGCGGGCAATCGCGCGATGGCGGTCGAAGCGCTGGCGAAGGGCGCGGGCGAGCGTGATCAGTACAAGGGGCACAATGACGACGGCGAGACTGGTGTGGGAGATCAGGATTGTGAAATATACCGGTCGCCACCAGCCTTGCCCTTGAAAGTGTTTCGATGGCGAATGGGCGTAATGGTAGAGCAGGTAGTGATAAGTCAGGTAGCAGGCCAAGAATAACGAGGATGTCACTACAGCGGCAATCATCAAGACGCGATGCGCGGCCATGCGGCCGCGTTTGATGAAGCCATGTCCAACATACAAGAGCACCGCGCTGGCGCCGTTCAGGGTGGCGTTGATGACGGGGAAGATGGAATGGTTGAGTGGCATAGGTTGAAGAACAGCAGATTCCTCACCCCTAAAGCGGTTCGGAATGACAAACTGAACAGGTTACTTCTCACGCCGCCGGCTTCGTACTCCTGCGGTTCACCATCACGAAGGCCAATCCGAACATGAATAGGGTAAACAGAACCAGCGTAGCCAGCGACGAAGCCAGGGAGAAAGCCGAGGGCGCGTCCGGATAAAGCAGCAGGCGCAGCGCCTCGTTGCCGTAGGTCAGCGGGTTCAGGCGCATCAGTACTTTCATCCAGCCGGAGGCTCCCGACAGCGGGAACAATGCTCCCGAGAGCAGCCAAAGCGGGATGAGAAACAAGTTGATGATCGCGTGGAAGGCCTGGTTCGAATCCATTGGCCAGGCGATGGCGAATCCGAGGGCTGTCAGCGCGAACGACACCAAAAAAACCGTCAGTGCGATCAAGAGGAATGTGCCGAGGGTCAGGTGCACCCCCACCAGCGGGGCGAAGGCCAGGAAGATCAGACCCTGAATTGTGGAAAGCGTGGTTCCTCCCAGCACTTTGCCAAGCACGATAGCGGACCGCGGTACTGGCGCAACCATCACCGAGAGCAGGAAGCCTTCTCTGCGATCTTCGATCACCGACATCATGGTAAAGATCGAAGTAAAGAGCACGATCATGATGAGCGCGCCGGGATAGAAATAGTCGAGATAGTGTTGCTGGCCGGCGCCCCCTCCGGAGCGGAAAGAGGTGCCGAATCCCGAGCCGATTACGACCCAGAACAGCAGCGGGGAGACCAGTACGCCGACAACGCGCGCGCGCTGGCGGTAAAAGCGGACGATTTCGCGCCACCACAGGGTGAAGGCAGGCAGAGCCACGCCGGTGGAGATGGGGGCCGGAAGAGTTGTGGTCTGAGTTGCCATGGTCAAAATCCTTGCGCCTGCTGTCCGCGTTAAATCTTGGACCGCACAGAACGGCCGCGGAGTGCGCGGACTCACCAGGTACTTCTTGCCTCGCTCGCGCGAGGCCGGGCAGGTGTGGACACCTGCCCCTACGTATTCTTCTTCTGCTGCCGGCGTGACGCCGGCGCTGAGTCATCCGTCCAGAAGCGGTGGCCGGTGCGGTGGATGAATACATCTTCCAGCGTCGGCTTGCTCACGGAGATCGACTGGATCTCTCCGGGGAAGGCTTCAGCCAGTTCCGCGATGAAGCGGTGGCCGTTTTCACGCTCGATTCTAATTTTGGCGTCTTGATCGTTTTGGCCAATCACGGTGGCTTCCACGCCGAACCGTTCTGTAATGCGGGCGGCCAGTCGGCGCGCATCACGCGCGGCTTCGAGCCAGATTACGTCGCCGCCGATTTCGTGTTTCAAGTCTGCCGGCGTGCCCAGGGCCACTAGTTTTCCCTCGTTCAGGATTGCCAGGCGGTCACATTTCTCGGCTTCCTCCATCAAGTGCGTGGTGACGATCACCGTCACGTGTTCCCGGTCGCGCAGGATAGCGAGATATTGCCAGAGATCGCGGCGAGCTCCGGGGTCCAGGCCGGTGGTAGGCTCGTCAAGCAGCAAAACCGACGGATGATGCAGGAGGCCTTTGGCCAGTTCGAGTCGGCGTTGCATGCCTCCGGAAAATGTTTCAGCCTTTTCTCTGGCCCGATCCGCCAAGCCCACTCGCGACAGCATCTCCTTGATTCGTTGTTTCAGCGCTGAGCCCCGCAGGCCATAGAGATGTCCCTGATGCATCAGGTTTTCGGCGGCGGTCAGCTTTACGTCGATACTCTGCGCCTGAAACACCACGCCAATGTGTCGCCGGAGTGCATTGGGTTCCTTAGCTGCATCGAAGCCGAGGATCTGAGCGCGACCGCCGACCGGGACCATCAACGTGGAGAGAATACGAAACATGGTCGTCTTCCCGCTGCCGTTCGGGCCTAGCAGGCCGAACAGTTCGGCGGGGCGAACATCGAATGAGACGCCATTGAGCGCGGTGCGGTCTTCGTAACGATGGACCAGATCCTGGACGGAAATAACCGGGGTGATGATCCTTTCCGGTTCCGTGACTAGATCAACAGCAGGAGTTCTGGAGGCCACAGGCCATTCTACAGGATGGTGGAGGTACAGCAGACCACAGCCTTCAGGCGTCGGCCCTCGGCTTGCAACATGCCACATGATCTCGCAGGCACTGTTTTCGCGTCAGCGGCGCCCAGGGTCGATGTTCAAGGTATGAAGGTGCGAAATCGGTTCCTGGGTCGTATCGACCTGGCGGGCGAGGGCGCCCGCCCCACACGTATGATCACGCGGTGAGAGGCTTTTGCTCGCCAACCTGGAGACGCTCTTCAAACTTCACGGGGACATGGCGCCAGACCTGGATGGCCAGAACTACCGTGGTGGCGAGCAGCAGTGCGCCTACGGCGACGTGGGCGACGGTCGAAATCACCATGGGAAGTTCGGGCTGAACGGCGTTGTGGCCCCAGGCCACGCGGGTGAGGAAGGCTGCGAATCCCAGGCAGAGTTGCGCGATGAGCAGAGAAATCATGGCAACGGCTGGGCGCTTTATCGCCTCAACTTTGGAATAAAGAGAAAGCGCGCGAACCGCAGTCCACGTGAGCACAACGGCAACGGTTACGGCATTGACGAGGTGTGGCCACCAGCTCATGCCGTGATGGCGGAACATGGCTCCCAGAAAGAGTTGGACATACAGCACGAAAATCGAGAGCAAGGTGAGCGTGAAAAGCGCCGGGCGGCGGGTGTCGAGTTCGATGCGAGGGACTTCTTCCACCCACCTGGGGCCGGTGAACAGGGCAATGACAACCGAGATGCAGAAAAATGTTTGTCCGACGGCAGCGTGGGCCGAGGAGACCAGCGGCGGCTGCAGCAGGAGAACCGTCAGACCTCCGAGGATCGCTTGCGCAATGACCGTGCCCAGGGCGGCGATGCCGAGCCATTTCATCCAGCGACGGCGCTCGGCGAACCACGTCCAGAAGGCGATTGAGACGGTCAGAACGATGATGCAGCCGGCAATGGCCCGATGACTCCATTCATATCGGATTCCGCCGTGCAATGGCGGAACGGTGAACGATCCGAACGATGTGGGCCAGTCTGGGATGGACAGCCCGGCGTCATTGCTGGTGACCAGGGCCCCGGCAATCAGAAGAATGAATGTCGCGCAGGCTACGAATACAGCGTAGCCGTGCAGCGCGCGATTGTAGGGCGTAAATACTGCTTTCAGCGTGTGCTCCTGATTTGGAAAGCCGGGCCACGGATTTAACGGATTTTCACGGAGCAGAATTCTTTTCTGATCAGGGTGATTCGCATAAATCCGTGGCTGAGATTTGCTTAAACCTACTGCACCTTAAAGCTGGTGTCCACGGTCTTAGCGTCTTTAGGCGCCAGCGTTACCTGCTGGGTTTGCTCACCCAGTTTTTCCTGCACGAATGCGATGGTGTAAGTTCCGGGCGGCAGGCCTTTGATTTCGTACTTGCCGTCCTTATCGGTGACGGCGAAGAACGGGCTCTTGGTGACGTTCACGTACATCTTCATCCATGGGTGCTGGTTACACTTCACCGGCAGCATGATTTCTTCGCGGGCGAAGCTCTTCTCCGCCGGCGCGGCGCCCGGCGCCTGCGATTCGTTCCACTCGCGATTGGACTGCGGCGTTGGGTGAATGTTGTGAGTGGTGGGATCGTCGTTCTTTATCTCGATGTTCTGGCCGGCCATCACGCCGAGAACGTGCGGATGATAGCGGCAGCCCTTCTGATCAATTGTGGCCGCATCTTTGGGAACGTCAAAAGTACGATCGCCTAGACCATCCTTCACATACACAAAGACGTTGGCGAGCTTGCCGCCGTCCACAACGACGGTCTCCGCCGTGTTGTCGCCCTTGCAGGCAGGATCCTGGCTCATGTCGATCTTGGCCGGTTTGGGAGCGGTACCATCGAGCTTCACCGTACCGCTGACCGTGGCCACCGTGTTGGGATCAATTGGCGTGGCGGCGGTTGCGGGAGCGGCTTTTTCTTCTGGAGCGTTGGAAGATTGCTCGGTGTTTTCTTTCTTGCTGCAGGCGGCGAGCAGAACCAGGCCGAGCAGACACAAAAGTCCGAACATTGCGATCCATTTCTTGCTATTCATTAGGTCGTCCCTTCTTTGGAGTTTGGAAAGACGTTCAACAAAGTGTTTGGTAATGCCAGAGGAGCAGTTCTCCTAAGCCTAACCCGCGCTGAAGCGCTGGGCTACGGTCACTCGTACTTAGTCGGGCCGCGTTTGGACCCTCTCGACCGTTCCACCCGAACCTGTACGGATCGGTAATGGTTCTACGTTCTCGACTTGAACATTTTACCGCGAACCGCCGCTTCCTGCTGTGTGCGGGGATGCGGGCGCGTTTGCCGACCGCTTCTTGCCCGACGGGTCTGGGCTCGCAGCGCTGGGTCGTCCTATGGCTCCAGCGACGCGGCGTTGCTCCTCCGGCGTGAGCTGGAAGATGTAATCGACCAGCAGCTTATTATGGTCCTTTTCGTATCCCTCGAATGACGGCGGCACGGGGCCGGCAAAGACCCACTGATTGCCTTGTTTCTTAAAAAGTCCCGAAGGCATGGACGTGCCGGGGCTGATGGCTTGAGGATCGACAACCCAGCGCTCCACCCAATCCGGTTTCAGGCGTTGCTTCGCCAGCAGGAAGTTGGGCGCGGTGGCGGTCTTGTCGTGTGCGGCATCGCCGGTCGCGTGACACTTCAGGCACGGCGCGGCAGTCGAAGAGAACAGGCTGCGGGCCATTTCGTTTTCCTTCGCCGTCAACGTGGGAACCTCTTCCGGAATGTAGGGCATCGGCTGCTGCGACAGCGCCTCGAAGAAGCGCACCAGCTTGCGTAGCTCGTTGTCGGAGAACGAGAAAGTAGGCATGCGCACGGCGAGATACGCACGCACCCCGTTTCGGTTCGTGTCTGTATTGCTCAACGACGGATTAGACAGAAACTTGCGCAGCCACTCGGGATCGACGCGTGCGCCCTCGGTCAGAAGTTTCGGCGGCAACTGCTCGGGATTTTCCTTATAGCGTTGCAGGCCCATAAGGATCGTGGACTGGCCGGGAATGAACTGATGACATCCCATGCAGTTGTACTTCTTCACGATCCACCAGCCATCCTGGACGTCTTTGCGGGCGTCCCCCGGTTGATATTTGTAGCTGTCGGGTAGGGAAGTCTCCTGGCTACCGAGCAGGAACGTAGTGAGCGCACGGACCTGTTCCTTGGTCAGGTGGACGTTGGGCATGCGGAGTTTCTCGGTCTCGCCTTTCACCTTGCCCTGGTCGTAGATATTGGGCTCCGCCAGCTTGTGCTCGAAAAATCCCTTGTGGTCGTACCACGGCCCTTCAGCGGGGCCGTCGGGCAGGCGCTGCAAGTCTTCGGGATCTTTGATGGGCTCGTGGCCGCCTTCCTGTGAGCTTTCCGTGAACAGCGCGAAATCGAGGCGCTCGATCGGCTTGCTGCCTTCGCTGGTCAGTTCAGTGCCGATGCGGCCTTCTTCCTCCATGCCGGAGATTTCGTGGCATCCGGCGCAGCCGAAGTGACGAACCCATCTCTTGCCTTCATCCTTCAGCTTGGGATCATCCATGTACGTGGCTTCGGTGTAGTCGGTGGGCTCTTTCTTTTTTTGCGCGATAAGGTAAGTGGCGATGTCCTGGGCATCTTCAACGCTCAGACGGAGGCTGGGCATCACGGTCATGTTCTGCACTTGAAGTTCGTGGCCGTCGTTCGGACATTGGCTGTGCTTCAGGTCGAACTTGTACGGCAGACCTTTCTTCGCGTAGTCCTCGGGGCCGATGTCTTTCTTCTCGTACGGGCAGTAAGGTCGCGTGCGCTCACGCGCATTATGAATCCAGCGGACGAGGTAGTCGTAATTATCTTTCTCGCCGACGCGCGTCAGGTTTGCGGCGAACGTCCCGCCGTGCATCTGGTCGCCTTCTCCCATGGAGTGGCAGGCCAGGCAGCCGCGGGTCTCGAAGAGTTCCTGGCCATGTTGCGCGTTGCCGGACTTCTGCTTGGTAAGAGGATCCGTCAGCGCGCTCTGCCACAGGTACGCCGAAATCGCCTTGATCTGGTCGTCGTTGAGGCGGAAGTTCGGCATCTTCGTTGTCGGGCGGAAGTCGGTGGGCTTTTTCAGCCAGACGGGAATCCAGTTCCTATTGAGCTTGAGGCGGGCGTCTTTCAGATTGGGACCGATTTTCTTTTGGTCCTGCAGCAGGCTGTGAGAACGGAAGTCGAGCTGCTGAATCTGCCCGTCAATCTTGCTGTTCGAGACGCGCAGGGTCACCGCTTTGTCGTTTAGTTTGTTGGCCTCTTCGTTAGTGGCCGCGTTGTCGGCCTGCTTCATCAGGTAAGCGGATTCTTTGGTGTTATCGATTTCCTGTTGCTCGAATTGCTTGATCTGCTGCGTGATGTTGTTCAGGTCTTCGGGCTCGCGGTCGTAGCCTTCGTAACGATGGCAGCCGTTGCATCCGCGCTGCCGGAAAAGATCTTTGCCTTCGGTGATGGTCCAGCCTACATCTCCGCTGACCAGGACCATGTCAGCGGCGTGGCAGGTCTGGCAGCCGGCTTCGGTATTTTCTTTCGGAAATAGCGGCCACAGCCAGTGCTCGTAGTTGCCGTGAGCCTTTTCTACGCTTGTGGTCGCGCGTCCGTTGCCCTGGTGACATGGAGAGCAGCCGAATTTATCGGGATCATGTATTTTGAGCAGCTCGGGCTCGGGATGGGTGGTGAACGCGCGCGCGTATTCGTCGGGCTTCTTCTCGCCTTTGGGCGTCATCGATGCGGCCGTGATTTTGGCCGGCTCGCGGATGTTCATGTGGCAGGATTCGCAGCGGTCGACGATATTGGCGTCGGCCACGTTGATCTGCACGATTTTGGGATCCCACTCGGCAGCCTTCTTCTTCAAGCCCTCGATTTGAGCGGGAGTGAGATCTACCATGTGGTCAGTGATGTATTCCGACGCTTTGGTGCTGGCTTCGGTGACGGGCTTGAGCACTTCTCCCAATTCCGCACTTACCTTAGTGCGTTCGTCCTTGAGTGCGTTGTATTTCTCTTCGAGCTGCGCGAAATTGTACTTCTCTCTGTGGCCATCGGGGAATTCGACGGTAAACAGCCCTTTCTTGTAGTCGTCAATATCTTCCTGCTTGCTGGCCTTGCCTTTCTTGCTGTCATCGGTCTCGAGTTCGTAGGTGAGGGCGTTGACGTAGGCGCGCTTGTCGGTAAAGACGGCTTGGACGGCGAGAATCTTAGCGTTGAGATCGGTAATCTGCTTTTGCAGTTCGTCTTTGCGGGAGCGAGCGTTATCGGCAGCTTGCTTGGCCGCCTGCTCGAGTTGCTGGTAGTCGGAGGTAGCGGTGACTTCTTTCAGAGATTTCCCGGAGCTCGACTTTGCCGAATTCAGGAAGGCGGTGTAACGATCTTTCCATTCGTGCTGGTAAGCCTTCCACGGACGCTGGCCGTAGGCTTCGTCCCACAGCGCCCAGAACAAAGTGGCCATGAGCAAAATCATGGCGATCAGATAGTGGGGCGCGTAGGACTTGCTTACGATCGGGTCTTGCTCGGGGATGGGTTGCTCGGGCACCAAATCCTCCAAAGACGGTCGTTGGTCGTTTGTCGTCGGCCCTTCGCAAAAGCCCATGATCTGGACCAACGACCAAGGACCAACGACGGATCACTGGCAGCAACTGCGGAGCGTTCGCTCCGCCCGGCAGGTGAGGACACCTGCCCCTACACGTTCACACGTTAAACCACGGCGTTATCCACACGTACTTGATATGCCACAGCAGGCGCAGCAGCATTTTTGCCGGGAGCGCCAGCATGGTTAAGAAAAAGAACATCATGATCGAGTACTGCAGCAGGCTCATCCGTTTGTAATCTTTCGGGTTATAACGGCGGAAGAATGCGTGCGCCGCAAAGCCGCCGACTACATAGAAGCCTCCAACCACAATGCCTCCGAAGATTGCTTTGGCCAGGTTCGAGGTGATGCCGAAAATGTCGGGCAAGTCACGGTTCACCTCATAAATCAGGCGGTTGTGGTCCCAGGTCTGGCCGGGCCAGAACCACTGCCAGCCGGGCCCGCGAATGAACGTGCCGATGATGATCATCGAGACCCAGAGCACGATAAATCCAAACAGAAAAGTAGAAATCGAGAACTTGCGCTGCTTCCAGGTGTAATAGCCGGTGCCCAGCGGGTTGGTGTCGATATAGGGAATCACCATCAAGCCGATAATGATCAGCGTGGGCATGACCACGCCTGCGATCCAGGGATCGAAGTAGACCAACATTTCCTGCAGGCCGAGAAAGTACCACGGAGCCTTGGCCGGGTTCATGGTCAGGTTGGGATTCGATGGTTCTTCAAGCGGAGCGTAGAGCGTGATCGACCAGACCAGCAGGATCAGGCTGACGATCATGGCCGCCAGGAATTCGATTCTCAGAAGAAATGGCCAGACGTGGACTTCTTTTTGCCAGCCCGGGCGGAAGGGCCAGGTCTTGCGGTGATGCGTCTTGGCCATCTGGGGATTGGTTTCCAGTTCGGCAATCAGGTTGTCATTGGCCTTGGCCTGCTTCCATGCCAGATAACAATAAAAAATGAGCAGCGGGATCATGCCCACGATGGGCACGTTGTCGGGCGCGGATGCGATTACCCAAAGTTGATGCCAATCCATAAAGTTCACCGGTTCATCGGAACATCGGGTGATTGAGTGATCGGCTCATTGAATCATTGAGTCAATGACTCATTCCGATGGTGCTCGATAGCTCATAACTACGAGTTCCAATCCCTCAATCGTTCAATGTCGAAATCCCTCAATCTCGCTCACTTCTTCTCTTTTACTTCCGACGCCAGCATGACTGGCGCCGGTCCTGAAATGCCGCCATCTTTCCTCACTCGCCAGAAGTGGACGATCATCAGCACCGAAGCCACGATCGGAATGCCGATGCAATGCCAAATGTAGGAACGCAGCAGGGCATTGGCGTCGACGATTGAACCTCCCAGCAATCCGAAGCGGACATCGTTGTACGGCGTCATTCCCAACTGTTTGCCGAACGGGCCTTCGTGGCCTAATCCCGGCGTGGCTCTCGCCATGTTCGTTCCCACGGTGACGGCCCAGAATCCGAGTTGATCGTCGGGAAGCAGGTACCCGGTGAAGGAAAGCAACAGGGTGAATACCAGCAGTAGAACGCCGATATTCCAGTTGAATTCGCGCGGCTTCTTATAGGAGCCGGTCAGGAACACGCGGAACATGTGCAGCCAGACGGCGATTACCATCAAGTGCGCGGCCCAGCGGTGCATGTTGCGTAACAGCTTGCCGAACGGGACGTCGTGCTCCAGGTACAGCACGTCGCGGAACGCCTGCACCTTGCTCGGGTGGTAGTAGAACATCAGCAGCACGCCGGTGAAGGTGAGCACAATAAAGAGGTAGAAGGTGATGCCTCCCATGCCCCAGGTATAGCTGTAGCGGACGGCATCGCGGTTGATCTTCGCCGGGTGCAGGTGGAGGAACACGTTCGAGAGCACGCCCAGGGCGCGATTGCGTGGCGTGTCGTCGTGCTTGTGGCGGAAGATCGAGGTGTAGACCTGAGTCTTGGTGGGGTCTTTGAGATGCTCGATCTGCTCTTTGGCTTTCGTGGGGATGTCAGACTTCAGCGAGTTGACGTCTTCCTTGACTCCCGCCTTTACCCGCTCCAGGAGACCGACTCGGACACCGTTGCCGTTTTTTCCGTTTTTGTTTTCTTCAGCCATCGTGTTCCTCTTTACGTAGGGACAGCCGCCCTCGGCTGTCCGGCCGGGCGTAGCCCGGCGATTCGTAACGTATCAAGCCGGCAAGAAAGAGCCGTCGTCGTTGAACTGGCTTGGTTGTCCCTTGGGCCACTGGAAGAGCTTCGAGACATCGACCAATATCTGGCCATCCGGAGACAGCTCTACACGGGCGCGATCCATGGGTCGCGGCGCCGGACCTTCGAAATTGACTCCTTCACTGTCATAGCCGCTGCCGTGGCAGGGGCATTTGAATTTGTTCTCGGCGGGCTTCCAGTCAGGCGTACAGCCGAGGTGAGTGCAGCGCGCGTAGATGACAAAAATCCGATCGGGCGTGCGATCAACCCAGATGCGGTATTTCTGCTGCCACTTGGTATCCACGCCGAGTCCGTAGTCCGACGGATATCCGATTTTGAAACTGGTGGCGGGCTCGAACAGCGTGCGCGGCAGGAAAAAACGGAAGAATGCGATCAACCACGTGGTGAGAAATGCACCGACGCAGGCCCAGACCAGGGCTCGACGGCTGCGATTGATGTCACTGTCGTCGGGACCGACCGAGGCGACCCCCCCAGCTGCTGCGGCTTTCGATGTCCCAACCGCCGGCGTTCCGACGTAGCTTGTGGCGACGCCCGCGCCGGCAGCCGCAGTCGCAGCGGCCGCGGCAGCTGCGGGACGTGCGGCTGGCATCGCCGGAGCAGTGGGTTTGGCCGGGGCGGCTGCAGGAGCTTCGGCAGGCTCTCCTAATAAGGCGGTTACTTCCGCGTCCTTGAGCGGTGGAAGTCCCTTCCTTCCGCGACGCGCCTGTTCGGCTGCGATCGCCGACTTCGACCACTTCTTTCCTTCCGCAACCCACTTGGCCACGTCCTCGCTGATGGTACCGGTGCTCGTGGACGCCACGGGAGCTGGTTGCGTCGGTGCAGCTGGAGTTTGCGCCGGTGTCGCGGCGGCCGGTGCTGAAGCAGAACTGCCGTCGCCAGTTTCCCATGACATGGGTTGTCCGGCCTTCAAGGCTTCGATATCGGCGTCGCTCAGCAAGGGCAAGCCCTTTCTCTGGCGGTATGCTTGCTCCATGCCGATGACCGAATTGTTCAGCGCATTCCGCGGCCACGGCGGAAGATGCCCGAGGATGCCTTTGGACTCATCTGCCATCCAGTGATTCCCCTTGAATTCTAGCGGTGCTTCTGTCGCCCCTACTGGGCCTTTGCTCGTTTTGCTTTGCCGTTCCCACGGCTTACGCCGTGGGCTTTACTCTTTACTCTTACGCCGCTTCGCGCCTGGCCTGCCGTCCCCACGGCATTAATCCGCAGCGACCAAACGATCCGCTATCGGTGATTGCCCTCGTTGTTGTTGCACTCCCACCTTATTCAGTACCAAGTCTGCGAGCGCGGATATGAACTTCGGCGAGTCGTTCAGTCCGGAGGTCATTTCAAAGCGGTAAATTCCTAATTCGTAGGCTTCTTCTCTGGCTTCGTGATCGATCTCGCCCAAGGTTTCCACGTGGTCAGACACAAAGGAAATGGGCACGATGCAAACTTCGCGAATATTCTCTTCGGCCAGAGCGCGCAGCGTGCGGTGCAGGGAAGGCTGCAGCCACTTGCTGGCGCCTACTTTGCTCTGATAGCAGAGACGGTGGTGGTTCGTCCATCCGCCGCGCTGCACGAGGAGTTCGACTGTTTCTTCGATCTGCTGCTGGTACGGGTCGCCGTTTTCGATCACCGCGAGCGGAACGCTGTGAGCGCTGAACACCAGTTCCGGCCGCTCCGGTTCGGGAAAACGGGCGAGTGCCTGGTCGATGTTTTCAATCAGCGCGTCGAGATATGTTTTATTGTGGTAAAAGGTCTCGACGGTATGCGCCGGAATCTCTTCCCGGAATAGGCGCCGCCATTCGTTGAGGCTGCTGCCCGTGGTTGTGCTGGAATATTGTGGATACAACGGCAGCAGGACGACTTCATCGCACTCCGCGGCGCGGAGCTGCTCGATCGCTTCCGATGTAAAGGGATGCCAGTACCGCATTGCAACGAAGCAACGCGCGTCGAGGCCAGTAACATTCAATTTCAGTTGCAGCGCTCGCGCTTGCTGCTCGGTGAAGCGCCGGATCGGCGAACCGCCGCCTATCGCCGAATAATGATGCTGCACCTTCTTGGCGCGGGTGGTGGAGATGAGTTTCGCGAGCGGTCTGCGCCCGATCCGGGCAAAAGGGAAATCGATAATATCAGGATCGCAAAAAAGATTAAAAAGGAAGGGCTCAATCGCCTCCAGCGTGTCGGGCCCGCCAAGCTGGAAGAGTACTACACCTACTCTCCGTGTTGTGTTCACCATCCCCCTGGTCCCCAGAAGAAAAAGGATGTTATCGCATTGGTGACAGGCGGGTCAATGGACGAAGGGGCATTTTGCAATTGAGCACAGGTAATTTGGTGACCCAAATTTCCTGGCGAGATCAGGGCACACATTACGACATTACCTGATTACAAATTGCCGTTTGCACATACGCGCGAGTAGACTCGCGGAATGGTTACGGGAGCTCATTTTCTGCTGTACAGCAAAGAACCGGAAGCTGATCGGGCGTTCATCCGCGACGTTCTCGGCTTTGCATCGGTGGATGTGGGAGGAGGTTGGCTGATTTTCAAATTGCCACCTTCAGAAATGGCTGTACACCCCTCGGAAGAGGATTTTGTTCAGGGACATGCGGATCATGCGCTTGCAGGTTTCGTGCTCTACCTGATGTGCGACGATTTGCGCTCCGCGATGAAGACGCTGGAGAGTAAGAAGGTCAAATGCTCTGAGGTCGGCGAGGAGCGATGGGGAATCAAGACAACTTTCCGGCTGCCCAGCGGCGGCGAGATCGGACTCTACCAGCCGAAGCATCCCACGGCGCTCGGACTCTAAGCTCCTCTGAATCGAGTCGCAGCACCGACTGTTTACGTCCGCGAAGGTTCCGGCTGCACTTCCGCGGTTTCCATGGCTTCGATAATGGAGTCAGCAAACTCCGAAGTCCCGGCCTTTCCGCCTACATCGCGCGTTAACTTGTCACGCGTCCGATAAACCTTCTCCAGCGCATTGCGAATCTTGGTTGCGGCTTCATGCTCGCCAAGGTGGCGCAGCATAAGCAGCGCGGAGCGGATCACCGCCGTGGGGTTCGCAATGTTCTTTCCGGCAATGTCGGGCGCGGAGCCGTGGACGGCTTCAAAGATGGCGCACTGGTCGCCGATGTTGGCGCCCGGCACCAGGCCAAGGCCGCCGACGAAGGCAGCACAAAGGTCGGAAACGATGTCTCCGTAGAGATTCTCCATCAGCAACATGTCGTACTGGTAGGGGTTCATTACCAGTTGCATGCAGGTGTTGTCGACGATGTGTTCGCCATAGGTGATCTCGGGATACTCTTTCGAGACAT
>Ga0070697_100000497_pt1 | contig 29830 bp, 13 predicted proteins | sample KBSK1501metaG_FD_65475 | JGI IMG/M metagenome (GOLD analysis project Ga0070697, IMG submission 65475) | Corn, switchgrass and miscanthus rhizosphere microbial communities from Kellogg Biological Station, Michigan, USA - KBS K1-50-1 metaG | ecosystem: Host-associated > Plants > Roots >...
GACCAATTCAACGCGAACGTTGACTACCGCGTCAGCGGAAAAGACTGGCTGGCGGTGAAGTTCTTCTTCTCGAACGCGCCGCAGTTCGCTGCGCTGCCGGGCAACGATGCCAACGTCCCTGGCTTCGGGGCGGACCGAAAGAATGACAACCGGCTGTTCTCGGTGCAGAACATCCACACCTTCGGCGCGAGGACGGTCAACGAAGCGCGCGCCGGTTACAGTCTCGTCTACACGGACAGCTTCGGGCGAAATCCGGTGAAGGACTCGGACGTAGGCATCAGGCGGGCGAACGCCAGCGCCTACCCGGGCTTGGGGCAGATTCGCATCGGCACGGGCGCGTTGACCATTGGCAATTCCGGCACCTGGGCAGACCTTGAAATCGACAACTCCGCAATTACGCTGGTTGATATTCTTTCTCTCTCTCAGGGGCGTCACAATATTCGCACGGGCGGCCAGGTCATCTCTTATCGGACTGACTTTACGTCGAATTTCAACCGGCGTGGGTCGATAACGTTCCAGAACTTCAACAATTTCCTGCTCGGCCTGGCGACCAACTCGCAGAATGCTGAAGGCATCAACTCACGCTTCTGGCGCACGTCTGACTACAGCCTCTTTCTTCAGGATGACTGGAAGTTGTCTGAGCGGCTGACCCTCAATCTCGGCTTGCGCTACGAGCTGAACCTCCCGCCTTACGAGACGCGTGGCGTGCTGGCGACTTTTGACCCGGCGCTCTACCGGCCTAGGATGGAAGTGGATGCGAGCGGCAATCCTGTCGGCCCACCCGCCGCCGGGTTCGTCCAGGCGGGGAATGTGATCCCGCAATACGACTTGGCCGACGTGCCGAACGTAGGCCGTCGCATCTTCACTGGCGTTGACCCAAATAACTTTGGGCCGCGACTAGGCTTTGCCTACGCGCCTTTTGCTTCTGGGCGGCTAGTACTGCGCGGCGGCTACGGTGTCTTCTATTCGCGCGCCTCCGCGGTTTACCTCACCAACACGGTTAACGCTCCCCCGACCTACGCCTTTCGTCGGAGTCCGGCAGGTGCTTTGGTTTTATTCGAAGACCCTTTCGCCCCACTGCCGTCGCAGGATCAATTCCCTGCGTTTGTCCCCGGTAGCCTGAGCAGCAGCACGTTTGGTCGCCGCCTGCGCACGCCTTACTTCCATCAGTACAACGCCAGCCTTCAGTCGGCGCTCTCGCCCGACCTGCTGCTCGAAGTCGCCTACGTCGGCACCCGCGGGCGCAACCTGTTCCGCAACGTCCGCATCAACCAGGCGCGACTGGCCAACCCGCAGCATCCGATCGTCAATGAAGTCACCGGGCAAGTGATTACGACCAACACGCCAACCAATGCGTTGGTCCGGGCGCCGTATCAGGGTGTAGACATCGCCGGCTTTCAGCAGTTTCAGAACTCCGCTGACTCGGCTTACAACTCGCTACAGATCAGCTTGACCCGGCGGCTCTCTCAAGGGCTGCAACTGCTCGCTTCGTACACCTATGCGAAGTCGATCGACAACGCTTCAGGCCAAGGGGGGTTTGACACGACGATCATCCTCGGCAACCAGCTTGACCCCAAGGCCAACCGCGGCGTCTCCGACTTCGACCGCACGCATCGGTTCGTCCTGAGCTACCTGTGGGACTTACCGCGCCCGGCTTTCGCACGCAGGTCAACCGCTGGGCGGCTGCTGCTCTCCAATTGGCAGGTGTCAGGTATCATCACCGCGATGTCAGGTCAGCCGTTTGACATCACAGACTCCGCCGCGGGCTCATTTTATTTCGGGGCAAACAGCGGACTCTCGCGGCCCAACTGGGCGGCGGGAGCAACGCGTGACACGGCGACGAGCAACGTCCCGCCCGGATATTTCTTCAACCCCTTCGCCTTTGCGCGACCGGTGGTCCTTGCCGGTCAAGTGATACTAAGCTCGAACGGAACAGCCATCGCGGGCGCGACCGGAACTGACATAGGCAACGTCGGGCGAAACGTCCTGCGCGGACCGCGACAAACAAACGTGGACTTCTCGATCATCAGGCGCTTTCCATTTGGTGAATCCAGGAGCATCGAGTTCCGTGCCGAATTCTTCAACCTACTCAATCACGTTAACTTCGCCAATCCGATCAGTAATCTCAACGCCGCTTTTCCTGATCCAAACACCGGACAAATTACTAATCCGGACGACTTCGGCCGCATCATCTCGACGAGTAACAATCCGCGGCTCATCCAGTTTGCGCTGAAGCTCAACTTCTGAGAGTTTGTCCGACATGCTTCACAGCTTGTCGTCCAGATTGCCAATCACTCAGCAATGATATTCCGTAACTTTTCACATTGAGACTTTCCCACTCTGACGACAAACTGAGGTATGTCGGACATCAAGTCCCGGGCTAAGGCTGGCCGAAGCGTGAGCGATACTCCGGCGAAGTGATGAAGCTCTTGACCATCTCAGCCTCTATGTAGTTGCCGTAGAGGTTTAGCTTATCCAGCCAGTGCTGGTAACCCGCCGCGTCTGGGTCGCGTTTCAGGTAGCCGAAGTATTCCATCAAAACGAAGGCCGCGTTGAATTCCTTCTCGTAAAACGCCCGTCCGTAAGACGTCATAAACTGCTGGTTTCCTTCAGAGATCACGACAGTTCCATCCACCACCTTCTGCAGGACCGAAGCGCGCGTTTCCGTCTGATTGTTTAGCCCGTTGACCAGCACCTGTTTCTCCGCAGCGCTTACATCGATGCCGGTGGTCTGGAACAGTCGCTCGATGTAATCAAAGTTAGAGAGCGGGTCGTAAAGACTGCGGAACTCGGCACGCTTGGTGAATTCTTCGGCGAAGGTTTTCTTGTTCTGTTCGATGGCAGCAGCCGAGAGTTGATTGTTCTGGATGATGCCGCTGGCGACTTGCCGGACATCGCGCAGGAACTCCTGATACGAAGGGAAGCGGCCCACTCCGTTCTGTAAAAGGGAGCCTTTGAAAAGGCGATAGACGAAGTAGCCCGTGTATTGAAATTCAGGCGAAAGGAAGAAGGCTGCGCTGGTGTTTTCCTTCTGCTTGTCTACGCATTCTGCTTCTGTTTGTCCGGCGGGGCGCCGCGCCGGATCGCTGCACTTGGTAATGTTGTCGGTCCAGAAGGCCAGGCCGCTTGCATCCGGCTCGCGGTTAAGGAAGTCGCGGTAATGTTGACGCACGAAGGATTGCGGGTCGGCGAGGACATTCGGGGATGCCGCATCGCCGACATATCGAGCAACTGTGAGCACAGCAAATTCACCGTCTAACCCCCAAGAGCCGGCGGCAATGATCTTGCCGTCAGGCTGAATGGTAAGACCGCTGGCGCCACCGTAAGCGTAGAGATAGTCAGGGTTTTCGAAACTGGTAGTTACTAAACCGGCGACGCCGAATGAAGTGTCGAGCGAGCCGTTTGGCTCGTATCTGGCAACGACAAACTGAAGGGCATTACCACCGGCGACAATCTTGCCGTTCGATTGAATGGCAACGGAATTAAAAGAACTGTAGCCGTCAATATCGTTGAGGACAATTCCCTGTCCGCCGAATGAAGCGTCGAGCGAGCCGTTGACGTTATACCGGACAACCGCAGCGCCATTCGAGTCCCTGCCAACCACGACAATTTTGCTGTCGGGTTGAATGGCTACATCTCGGGCGTCGTCAGCAAAGTTGCTCACGGCGGTAATGACTTTGCCGTCGCCGTCGAATGAAGCGTCGAGCGACCCGTCAGCGTTATACCGGACAACACTGAAGTTGGTCGAGTCGAAGCCGCCGTTGCCGCTCTGACCAACAACAACGATTTTGCCGTCCGGTTGAAGAGCCACGGCCGCAGCTCCGAAATCGGAAAAAGACCCCAAAGATGTAATTACTTTTCCATCGCCATCAAACGAAGCGTCGAGCGTTCCGTCCGAATTAAGCCGGACAATGGCAAAGGCAAAATCTCTACTTCGTTCGGAAGTCCCGCTGGCGCCGGCGACGATGATCTTGCCGTCCGGCTGAAGGGCAAGGTCATTGGCAAAACTATCTTCCCCCATTTCAATAATTACTTTGCCGTCGCCGTCAAACGAAGTGTCGAGCGAGCCGTTAGTGTTGTAGCGAAGGACGGCAAAATCACGAATTGGACCGTATTCACCGGCATAACCTGCAACCACGATTTTCCCGTCCGCTTGAATGACCATGGCGCGTGCGTAATTGAATTGTCTGACAAACGTAAAAACTTTGCCGCCATTGCCAAAAGAGGAGTCGAGCGAACCGTTGGGGTGATAACGGGCGAGGAAAAATCCCGCGCCGCCGAATGAGAAAGTACCGGCAACAACAATTTTGCCGTCGGCTTGAACGGCAACATCGGCAGCAAACGCGAAACTATAGGCGCCAAATTGAGTAATAACCTTGCCGCCGTTGCCGAAAGTCGGGTCAAGGTCACCCGGCACGGCTAAAGTTAAAGCGGGCAACCCTAAAAATAAGCCTACCGCCACCACCCCAAAAAAGAAGCCCGGCTGTAAAAGTTGTGTCTTGCGCCGAAAACATTTCATTGTTAATTCTCCTTCCGGTTACGGCAAATAAACTGTCGGAACGAATTATTGCGGCATGCTCTTTAGGGTTGACCGAAGCGGGCGCGATACTCCGGCGAGGTGATGAAGCTCTTGACCATCTCGGCCTCAATGTAGTTGTGGTAGAGGTTCAGCTTGTCCAGCCAGTGCTGATAACCCGCCGCGTCCGGGTCGCGTTGCAGGTAGCCGAAGTATTCCATCAGCACGAACGCCGCGTTGAACTCTTTGTCGTAAAACGCCCGTCCGTAAGACGTCGTAAACTGCTGGTTGCCCTCAGCCATCACGACCGCGCCATCTACCACCTTCTGCAAGACCGAAGCGCGCGTCTCCGTCTGATTGTTTAGCCCGTTGACCAGCACCTGTTTCTCCGCAGCGCTTACATCGATGCCAGTGGTTTGGAACAATCGCTCCACGTAGTCAGAATTGGAAAGCGCGTCGTACAAGCCGCGGAACTCTGAACGTTTGATGAATTCTTCGGCGAACCTCTTTTTGTTCTCTTCAATGACGGCGGCAGAGAGTTGATTGTTCTGAATGATGCCGCCGGTGAGCCACCAGAGATCGTTTCGAAACTCGCGATATGTGGGAACGCGGCCCGCGCCATTTTTTATTAGCGAGCCTTTATAGAGTCGATAGATGTAGTAACCCGTGTATTGAAATTCAGGCGAAAGGAAGAAGGCAGCGCTAGTGGATTCCTTCTGCTTGTCAATACACTCCGATTCTATTTGGCCGGCAGGGCGCCGAGCGGGATCGTTGCATTTGGTAATGTTGCTGATCCAGAAACCCTGGCCGGGAGGATCCGGTTGGCGGTTGAGGAAGTCGAGGTACTGTTGGTTGACGAAGAAGTCAGGGCAGTCGATCGCATTGGGGCACACCGCCGTCGGGTGAATCGTTACGTCCTGTATTCGGACCGTATAGGGGCCGGAGCCGCTAGCATCGTTATGGGCCGAGTCAACGAACAGGTAAAGAGGAGTATTCAGAGGAAGGTAATTCATTTCCTGGCTATTTATCGTTGCGGTGCCTCCCGAGGAATATGAGGACACCAACGGGTAAGCCCAACTTCCCCCCGATCCACCGTACCAATCTTGCAAAACATAAATGAGAGGTTTGTAGGTGCCGGATGTGGTTGAAACCTGTATCTGCGGATTTGGACCGCGACCAGTAAGAATAAATGAGTAAACATGGTCGGGCCCGGAGGCATCGTACATGTAATAACAATAATTGCCGCAAATGACGCCAACCGTATTGTTAGCGCCGGTTGTATCGCCTGAGTCGATATAGGGAGCTGCGGCGGTATAGGCTCCTCCCGGAATGGTGTAGCCCGAACAACAGTCATCCTTTCCCCCAAACGTTGCCGGCATAGCGAAGTTGTCCTGTTGATGAGGCAGGCGAAACTCGCTTTGCCGTTTCAACAATGCCGGATTGCTGCCGCTCATATTCAGCTTCTCAACAAGCCTCGCACCTCGCCCGCGATATTCCACGGCGCTCGCTTCGGTTCTTTTCACTTCGTCAGAGCGTGCCTCCGTGATGTGCGTAGCCAGAATCGCAGGGACTGCCGCAAAAATTGAGCAGTAACCCAACTTCCGCCGCCACTGCTTTAGCGCTGCGGTAAAGATTTCTCGGTCTGATGAGCAATCACCGTCTCCCAGAATATCCAGTCGCTTCAAGTTTTCTGCTTTGCTTTTCATTTTCATTCTCCTCGCATCACAAGCCTATCCGGCCAAAATCAGTGGACGGGTAATATTTTGTCAGCCGGCGAATCTGCTCCTTCTGCCGATCGTTAAGACCTAGTGTTCCTCGTCCCGTTACTCCTTTGTTGAAGCGTATCTTTCGTCCTTCCGATTCGATTTCTCGAATTCTTTGCTGGACGCCTTGCCGCGATGCTCCCAGGCCGTAAAACTCGAGGACCTTGAGAACGCTTGAAGGTTTGTCAGTTACAAGTTCTTCGTAACTGAGCCAATAGACTTCAACTCGCTTCTGTTTTTCTGCCAGGTCCCAGGATGCGACAAACTGGAAATACCAGGGAATGACGTTTTCTATCAGCAGATCGATCTTCGTTTCATCATCCAGGACCGGCCAGTCGGCCCGGGCAAACGAGGTCTGAAACGCGCCCTTGTTATAGAAATCCAGCAGGCTCATCACCGAATCGAAGATGTTGCGCACCAGGACCACCGGACGGATGGCGAAAGCCTGCATCAGGTGAACATTCGCGTCCGATGCCCGGCAATGCTGCTGGGTAACAGTGTCCAGATGAGCTGACTCTCGTACCGTGGGCAGGTAGATCTCGTGTTCACTCTGCCCGGCCGCGTAAACCGTGAAAAGATCGCGGTAGCCGGTCACGTTCACGAGAAGATTCTTGAGAAATGTCGAGGCACTTTTTGGGACGCAGGCAATGAAGAGATGCCGTCCCAACTGCTCCGCGGTTATCTCAGTCGTGTAATCCGAAAGTTGCGCCCGCCCGCCTGTTGCCACCAGCGAGTTTGTGAGATTCACGTAAGAGCCGGGGCTGGGATAGATCGAGATCGCCTTTCGGCAGCACACGAGGCTCTCTTCGTTTAGACCGTTCTGGAAAAAAACGAGACCCAGACTCTGGAAGTGAGCGGCAAATTTCCGGAGGAAAGTGGAGTCCTCAGCCATGCTGCCCCGTATCTCCAGCCGCAAGGCCGCCCGCAGAAAATCCTTCGCCGTGGACGTGTCGCCCTGCTTCAGTAGTTTCTGGATCAGGAGCTCATAGCTTAAGAGGAGGTTGTGGACCAGATGGTCATAAAAGGGCTGGTCAATCGTCAACTTCTGCAGCGCGCTTTGAAAAAACGTGACCGCCATATCAGCGCTTCCACGTTGCAGGACTTGAACGCCAAGATCAACTTCCTGTTGCAGAGTGGTGTAAAGGTTTCCGCTCACCTGCGGAAGATCAATCGTTTTGCCGGATTGCGGAATGAAATAAGATGTTGAATCTGATAGATCTAATCCCATGGTGTTTTCCTCCACTCGTGGCAAGCCAGGATGAGCAACCAAATCGGAGTCAGTCGGGAAATTCAAAGCTGGTCTTTCTCTGTGCATCCTCAGTGTTCTCTCCGGTCTTTGTGGTGGGTGTTTCTCCTGGTAAATTCACCACCGAGGCACAGAGTTCACAGAGATTGCACAGAGGCTTGAAGTTATTCCGACAGCTTCATCGTCGTTCACGTGTCGTACGACTCGCAAACTAACAGGCGCGCGTTACGGTTAAGGTTGACCGAAGCGGGCGCGATACTCCGGCGAGGTGATGAAGCTCTTAACCATCTCGGCGTCAGAGTAGTTGCCGTATAAGTTCAGCTTATCCAGCCAGTGCTGATAACCGGCCGGATCAGGGTCGCGATTCAGATAGCCAAAGTATTCCATCAGCACGAAGGCCGCGTTGAACTCCTTCTCGTAAAACGCGCGGCCGTAAGACGTCGTGAACTGCTGGTTGCCTTCAGCTATCACGACCGTCCCATCGACAACCTTCCGCAACACCGACACACGCGTCTCCGTTCGGTTGTCAAGACCCTGGACCAGCGCCTGCTTTTCTTGCGCGCTCACGCTGACGCCAGTGGTCTGGAACAATCGCTCGACGTAGTCAAAGTTTGATGTCTGCCTGTAAAGGTTGTGGAACTCCTGCCGCTGAGTGAACTCGTTGGCGAAGAGCCTTTTGTTTGATTCAAGGACGTCGGCGGAGAGTTGATTGTTTTGGATTATTCCCTGGGCGACTCGCCCAACATCCTCACGAAACTCCAGATAGGTGGGCGGGCGGCCCACGCCGGTCCGTGTCAGCGAACCTTTGTAAAGGCGATAGACGAAGTAGCCGGTGTATTGAAATTCAGGTGAAAGAAAGAAGGCTGCGCTGGTGTTTACCTTCTGAGTGTCTATGCATTCTGCTTGTGTTTGCATCGCAGGGCGGCGTGCGGGATCGCTGCACTTATTGATGTTGTCTGTCCAGAAAGCCTGGCCGGGTGCATCTGGCCACCGACTGAGAAAGTCCAGGTATTGCCGGTGCACAAAGAAGTCAGGGCTGTCAATCGGATTCGGAGGCACCTGCGCAATTGTTACGTCCTCCATTCGGATCGTATAGGGGCCGCCATCATCGTGACGCGCCGAGTCAACGAACAGGTAAAGAGGAACATTCAAAGGAAGACGATTCATTAGTTGGGTATCTATCGTGGCGGTGCCGCCTGGAGAGGATCCCGAATACAGTAGGCCGTTGTTTGCAAAACTTGGCGAGCCGGCCGGGCACGTTTCAGGGTACCCGCCTTCCAAAACATAAGTCAGCGGCCTGTAGGTGCCGGATGTGGTTGAAACCTCTATCTGCGGCTTTGGACCGAGGCCAGTAAGGATGAACGAGTAAACATGGTCAGGGCCAAAGGATTCGACTGTTTGGTAACCAAAGCTGTACATATAAAAGGCCGCAACCGTATTATTCGCGCCCGTAGTATCGCCGGAGTCCGTATAAGGCGCCGAGGCGGGATAGTTTCCTCCTGGAATGGTGAAGCCCGGACAGTCATCCTTTCCAAGAAACGGTGCCGGCGTGGCGAAGCTGCCCTGTTGATGAGGCAGGCGAAACTCGCTTTGCCGCTTCAGCAATGACGGGCTGCTGGAGCTCATATTCAGCCTCTCAACAAGCCTCGTACCTCGCCCGCGATATCCCACGGCGCTCGCTTCGGTTCTTTTCACTTCGCCAGAGCGTGCCTCCGAAACGTGCGTCGCCAAAATCGCAGGGATTGCCGCAAAGATCGAACAGTAACCCAATTTTTGCCGCCAATGCTTTAGCACGGAGGTAAAGATGTCTCGATCTGATGGGCAATCACCGTTCCCAGAAATATCCAGTCGTCTCGAGTCTGCTATTTTGGTTTTCATTTTCTTTTCTTCCCCGAACCACAAACCTACGCAGGCGTTCAAGGTGTGTTTCAACTATCGAACAAATCGCTAGCAGTTTGCTTTACGTTCAAGGCTGACCGAAGCGGGCGCGATACTCCGGCGAGGTGATGAAGCTCTTAACCATCTCGGCCTCAATGTAGTTGTGGTAGAGGTTCAACTTGTCCAGCCAATGCTGATAACCCGGCGCATCCGGATCACGATGCAGATAGCCGAAGTATTCCATCAGGACAAAAGCCGCGTTGAACTCTTTATCGTAAAACGCTTTGCCGTAGGGCGTCGTAAATTGCTGGGTACCCTCGGCGATTACGACCGTTCCATCTACGACCTTCTGCAAAACTGAAGCGCGCGTCTCCGTTTGATTGTTCAGACCCTCAACCAGCGCCTGCTTTTCATTTGCGTTCACATTGATGCCGGTGGTCTGAAACAATCGCTCGACGTAATCAAAGTTGGAGAGCGGATCGTAAAGACTGCGGAACTCTGGGCGCCGGGTGAATTCTTCGGCGAAAGTTTTCTTGTTCGCTTCAATGGTTGAGGCCGAAAGTTGATTGTTCTGAATTATCCCGTTAGCGACTTGGCGGACGTCGCGCAGAAACTCCTGATAGCTGGGCGGGCGGCCCGCGCCGTTTTGAATTAATGAGCCTTTGTAGAAGCGATAAACGAAATAGCCGGTGTATTGAAATTCAGGAGAAAGAAAGAAGGCCGCCGATGTGTTAGGGCGCTGGCGCTCGATGCATAGTGCGATCGACTCGCCTGGCTGCCGCCGCGACGGATCGTTACAGGCGGTAATCTCACCAGCCCAATGGGCCAACCCAGGTGCGTCTGGCTCACGGTTGAGGAAATCCAGGTACTGCTGGCGGGCGAAGAACTGCGGGTCGTCAATCGGGTTGATAGTTAAACTGCTGCCAGAGTCATATAACTCGGCGCTCAGAAGACGGAGGTGGTTGGTCCCGCCATCTCCTCCGACGACCAGAACCTTCCCGCTTTCGAGCAGCACCGCCGTGTGACGTAGTCGCGTCACGTTGAGTTTGGCGGTACCACTCCAATTGCCGGTGGCAGGATCATAAACGTCCGCACTGTCGAGATAGGTGTTCGTCTGCCAGTCGTGGCCTCCCGCGACCAGAACCTTGCCGTCCGGCAGCAGCGTCGCCGTGTGACCATAGCGGCCCGTGCTGAAGCTTCCCGTGTAGCTCCACGTCCCAGTGGTCGGATTGTACAGTTCGGCACTGTTGTTAATAGCGCCGTCCTGGTTCTCGCCCCCAGTCACGAGGACATTGCCGTTAGGCAAGAGCGTCGCCGTGAGGCCAAACCGGGCTACATTGAGACTGCCGGTTAAGCTCCAAGTCCCTGTGTTCGGGTCGTACAGCTCGCTGCTGCTCAAGTTTTGAAAACTGAAGTCGCCCTGTGTCCCGCCCGCGACAAGAACCTTTCCGTTTGGCAACAACGTTTGTGTGTGACCCCATAATCTATACATGTTGAGGTCGCCGGTAATGCTCCACGTCCCCGTGGCCGGATCATACAGTTCAGTCTCAAGAGTATTCCCTCCGGCGACCAGCACCTTGCCGTTGGGCAAAAGTGTGGCCGAGTGATCAGCCCGGGCTACATTGAGATTGCCGGTAAAGCTCCAGGTCCCTGCCACCGGGTCGTATAGTTCCGCGCTGCCAACCACACCATGGTTGAATCCTCCGGCGACCAGGACCTTGCCGTTCGGTAGCAGCGTCGCCGAGTGCTCAACACGGTCCACGTTGAGGCCGCCCGTAAGTCCCCACGTCCCTGTGACCGGGTCATACAGCTCCGCGCTGTCGAGTCCGAGGCAGCCGGCATCGTTGCAACCTCCAGCAACAAGCACCTTGCCGTTAGCCAGTAATGTTGTTGTGTGAAAAAGACGCGCCGTCTTGAGGCTGCCGGTATGACTCCAGTTCGGGCCAACGGCCTGTGCGGAGGCCAGCCCGGATGAAGTCAAAAAAGGAGTTGTGCCGATTAGGCTTGCCACTGCCAGAAGCAGAACAATTACTCGTCGTATGTGCTGTCTTTTGTTTCTCATAACGACCTCCCGCTCCTCTCACGGAGTCTGTCACTCTTCGAGCCAGCGTGCTCGACGCGAACTATCCTGCCCCTACTTATTAGTGCGCAAATTGCAGCCGAAACCTCTAACCCAAGGGCAAGGCCAAAGGGCAAGGGGCAAAGGGGAAAGGGTAAGGGGAAAGGGGAAGGTTAAGGGAAAGGTTAAGGAGCGACTTAGTGACAGCCCCAACGCTTGCCCCTTTACCCTTTCCCCTCTAAGGCTGGCCGAAGCGGGCACGATACTCCGGCGAGGTGATGAAGCTCTTGACCATCTCGGCATCAATGTAGTTGTGGTAGAGATTCAGCTTGTCCAGCCAATGCTGATAACCAGGCGCATCCGGGTCGCGATGCAGATACCCGAAGTATTCCATCAGCACGAAGGCTGGGTTGAACTCTTTCTCGTAAAACGCGCGGCCGTACGCAGTGGTGAATTGTTGGTTACCCTCGGCGATCACGAGCGTCCCATCCACCACCTTCTGCAGGACCGAAGCGCGCGTTTCCGTCTGATTGTTCAGCCCGTCGACCAGCGCCTGCTTCTCTTGCGCGTTCACATTGATGCCGGTGGTTTGGAACAATCGCTCGACGTAATCAAAGTTGGAGAGCGGGTCGTACAAGCTGCGGAACTCTGCGCGCTTGGTGAATTCTTCGGCGAACGTCTTCTTGTTACCTTCAATAGCTGCGGCAGAGAGTTGATTGTTCTGGATGATGCCGCTGGCGACTTGCCGCACATCGCGCAGGAACTCCTGATAGGTGGGCGGGCGGCCAGTCCCATTCGTTATCAGCGAGCCTTTATAAAGGCGATAGACGAAGTAGCCGGTGTATTGAAACTCAGGCGAAAGAAAGAAGGCTGCGGATGTGCTAGGGCGCTTGCGCTCGATGCATAGTGCGAGCGACTCACCTGCTTGTCGCCGCGACGGATCGTCACAGGCGGTAATCTCACCAGCCCAATGGTCCAACCCAGGCGCATCCGGTTCGCGGTTGAGGAAGTCCAGGTACTGCTGGCGGACGAAGAACGAAGGACCGTCGATAGGGTTGCCGCCCGGCTGTGGCTGTAAGGCCACGAGCTGCCATGCGGGCACGTCCTCTTCCAAACCTTCGCTGTTGGTGATGTTCGTGATACCGCTGCCGTCAGCGTTCATCACAAACAAATCAAGCGAGTGGTTGGCGGGAGACGCAAAAACTATTTTCGTTCCGTCAGGAGACCAGTTGTGCCCGTAGTCCTCCATGTCGCAGACCCGGGTCAGGTTCGTGCCGTTGGGGTTGACCGCCCAGATGGTTGTGCTGTCGCAGTCACCGCAACAGTCACAATTCACCGAGCGGGCGAAAGCGATTCTGCTCCCATCGGGCGACCAAACAGGTCCCCAATCATAATCCGTGGACAGGTTCCGGGGCAGCGCCAGTGGCGTTCGTCCGCTGCCGTCGGCGTTCAGGATGTACATGCCGCCGGCATCTGTGACTACCAGTTTTGATCCATCAGGAGACCAAGACGGACTCCAACCTTCGCCAATAACGGTTTGATTGCTACCGTCGGCATTCATAACGTACAAACTACCTATCTCACCTGTGAAAGCGATTCTCGCGCCGTCAGGCGACCAAGCAGGTTTCGGCCACGAGCCGACGCCCGGTTGAGTGAGTCGTCGCTGATTACTCCCGTCAGCATTCATCAACCAGATCTCTGGAGACCATTGGCCGCGTGGAATAATCTTTACAAACGCGATCTGGGTGCCATCCGGAGACCACGCTGGATTCCAATATCGCTCCTCATACCGTCCGACGGTCAGTTGCCTGCGATCACTGCCGTCGGGATTCACCACCCAGATGCCGCTCGTGCTTGAGATTCCGCCAATGACGAATGCGATCTTGCCGTTCTGCCTGGGCGCAACGCTTTGGGCCATAGCTGCCGGGGCCAGACTAACCAGCGCTAATGCCCAGCCGCACAGATAACCAGTGATATGTTTTCTCTTCTTCATGTAAGCCTCCCGCTCCTCATGGAGTCTGTCACTTGTCGGGCTAGCATGCTCGACGCGAATTCTGTTATCGGGCCCCCTACGTATTAGTGCGCAAATCGCAGCCGGAACCTCTAACCGCAGCAAGCGGCGGCGATCAGGAGTCAACGTCTGCTACGAAGAATAAATCTGGAATAAGAGCAGCGAGATTCAGTCAAAGAGTCGTAGGAAATCGATCCGACCCCTCTTAACAGTTGGACTACTCCCGGTTGAGGCTTTGAATTGAGGAACGGCCTCCTGCGTCGCAATAGGCTGGAAGTTCAGAGTTCAAACTTCAGTTTGCCTGCAATGAAGCACATCCTGAAGGCTGAACTCTAAACTTCCTGCCTCCTGCATCCGGTTCTCAAGGCTGACCGAAGCGGGCACGATACTCCGGCGAGGTGATGAAGCTTTTGACCATCTCGGCATCCTGGTAGTTGCCGTAGAGGTTCAACTTATCCAGCCAGTGCTGATAACCGGCGGCGTCCGGGTCGCGGCGCAGGTAGCCGAAGTATTCCATCAGCACGAAGGCCGCGTTGAACTCCTTCTCGTAAAACGCGCGCCCGTAAGGAGTCGTAAACTGCTGGTTACCCTCGGCTATTACCACTGTCCCATCTACCACCTTCTGCAGGACCGAAGCGCGCGTCTCTGTCTGATTGTTCAGTCCATTAACCAACTCCTGCTTCTCGGTTGGACTGACACTGATGCCCGTGGTTTGAAACAATCGCTCGACGTAATCAAAGTTGGAGAGCGGATCGGAAAGGCTACGGAACTCGGCGCGCCGGGTGAATTCTTCGGCGAACGTTTTCTTGTTCTGTTCAATTGCAGCGGCAGAGAGTTGATTGTTCTGGATGATGCCGTTCCGGACCTGGCCGAAATCGCGCAGAAACTCCTGGTAGGAGGGGAAGCGGCCCGCGCCATTCTGTAATAGGGAGCCTTTGTAAAGGCGATAGACGAAGTAGCCGGTGTATTGAAATTCAGGCGAAAGAAAGAAGGCTGCAGATGTGTTGGTGCGCCTGCGGTCGGTGCATAGCGCGAGCGACTCGCCTGGTTGTCGCCGCGAAGGATCGTTACAGGCTGTTATCTCACCAGCCCAATGGGCCAATCCAGGTGAGTCCGGCTCACGGTTGAGAAAATCCAGGTACTGCTGGCGAACGAACAACTGCGGGTCGTCTAACGGATTGGGACTGGAAATCACGCCGGAGCCGTACAACTCGGCGCTCCCAAGGGAGCCGCCGTTGGTCCCGTTCCATCCTCCAACGACCAGAACCTTCCCGCTTTGGAGTAGCACCGCCGCATGACCGAATCGAATCCCGTTGAGACTAACGGTCGCGCTCCAGTTGCCGGAGGCAGGATCGTAAATCTCCGCGCTGTCGAGGTAAGAAAAGAAAAGAGGGGGATCTATGTTACCAGTAAGCACAACGAATTGACCTCCAGCGACTAAGACCTGGCCGTTCGGCAGCAGCGTCGCCGTATGAAATTCGCGGCGCGTGCTGAGGCTAGCCGTGTAGCTCCACTTCCCCGTGGCCGGATTGTATAGCTCGGCACTTTGGTTGATTACGCCAAAGTCCGGGCTCTCGCCACCGGTCACGAGAACATTACCGTTCGTTAAGAGTGTCGCCGTATGGCTTAAACGGCCTACATTGAGATCGCCGGTTAAGCTCCAGGTCCCTGTGCTCGGGTCGTACAATTCGCAACTGTTCAAGGTTTCACCCCAGAATTCCCCCTCCGTCCCGCCCGCGACGAGAATCTTTCCGTTGGCCAGCTGCGTCTGTGTGTAACCCCATCTCGCCCTGTTGAAGTTGCCGGCAACGCTCCACGTTTCTGTGCCCGGATCATATAGTTCAGCATGACTAAAAGGAGAACCGTTAAGAATTCCTCCGGTGACCAGGACCTTACCGTCAGACAACAGTGTGGCCCCGTGAACATAGCTGACTCTGTTGAGGTTGCCGGTAAAGCTCCACGTTCCCGCCACCGGATCGTATAGTTCGGCACGTGGAAATCCTCCGGCAATCAGGACCTTGCCGTTCAGTAGCAACGTCGCGGTGTGGTACGAACGCGACACGTTAGGGCCGCCGGTAAGTCTCCACGTACCGGCCACCGGGTCATACAACTCCGCACTGTCTAGCGCGCCGGCGGTGTTGCCACCTCCAACGACAAGCACCTTACCGTTAGGGAGTAATGTTGTCGTGTGACCTGAGCGCGCCGAGTTGAGGCTGCCGGTAAAGCCCCAACTCGGAGCGGACGCCTGTGCGGAGGCCAAACCGGATGGAGCCGAAAAAGAGGCCGTGCAGATTATCAGGCTGGCCACTGCCAGGATTAGACCAACTGCGTGTCGCATGTGCGCTCTTTTGTTTTTCATAAAACCTTCCGCTCCTCACTGAGCCCGGGCACTGCATCAGTACCCGGCACTGGTCACGCTAGCCTGCTCGACGCGGATTCTGATATCCTGCCCCTACTTATTAGTGCGGAAATCGCAGCCGGAACCTCTAACAGCAGCAAGCGGCGGCGCCAAAAGTAGTCAACCCCCGCCCCAATTGACTGCCGTCACTTCATAAAGCGTCTGGAGCCTGATGACGCAAGCTTCACATCAAGTAACTAAGCTGCTGAAAGAGTGGAGCGACGGCGATGAATCTGTGCCGGCCCAATTAATGCCGTTGGTTTATGAGGAACTGCGTCGCCTGGCCCATCAGTACGTGCGCCGCGAAAAACCCGGCCACACGTTGGAGACTACCGCATTGGTCAACGAGGCGTATGTTCGGCTCGTGGGCCAGAACAACATTCAGTGGGAGAGTCGAGCACACTTCTTTGGTATCGCCGCGCGGCTGATGCGCCAGATTCTGGTTGATCAGGCCCGGCGGCGAAATGCCAAACGGGGCGGCGACGCAATTAGGGTTTCTTTGAATGACGCTATGATCGTCGCCCATGAGCAGTCGGCCAGTGTCATAGCCCTCGACGACGCCCTGAAAAGTTTAGAGGAAATAGATCCGCGCAAGAGTCGCATTGTTGAGCTGCGTTTCTTTGGTGGAATGAGCATTGAGGAAACGGCGGCGGCGCTGCGGGTCTCGCCCGGCACGGTAATGCGTGAATGGACTTTCATCAGGGCCTGGCTGCGAAAGGAGATGGAGCATTGATTTAGTGTTTTCGCATTAGAGGTTTGCCGTCGATTTTACGCATGAGTTAATAGGGGGTGTGGGTCTTTGGTGTTTGGTTTTGGACTTTGTTCGTGTTCCGACGCTTGAATGGCTTTCGCTAGACGTTCAAAGACCTAAAACCAAAGACCAAAGACCAAAGTCCCAAGACCAAAGACCAAAGACCCAAGCCCCAAGACCGCAACAGCAAGTCATGATACCCAGCGAACAATGGCAAAAGGTTCAGGACCTTTTTCATGCCGCCCTCGAAAGAGAGCCTGGCAACCGTTCAATCTTTCTCGACCAGGCTTGCGGAGAAAATGAGTCGTTGCGGAGGGAAGTCGCATGGCTGATCACTGCTCACGAAACAGAAGAGCACTTCATCGATGCGCCCGCGTATGTGTCCGCATGTGACGTGCTGGCCGGCCACCACTACGAACCGGGGGAGATGCTGGGTAATTACAAATTTCAAACAGCTCTCGGTTCAGGCGGCATGGGCGAGGTCTATCTCGCCGAAGATATCCGACTGAATCGCAAAGTGGCGCTGAAACTTCTGCCTCCACACTTCACGGTTAACCCTGATCGCGTGCGGAGGTTCGAACGTGAGGCGCGCGCAGCCTCAGCGCTGAATCACCCGAATATCGTGACCATCTACGAAATCGGCCAGTCAGACACGACGCACTTCATAGCTACTGAGTTCGTTGACGGCAAGACGCTACGTCAACTGATTAACGAGAAGCCGTTCACTCTCAACGAAACTCTCAACGTGAGTATGCAGATTGCGGATGCGCTCAGCGGAGCTCACACCGCCGGAATTGTTCACCGAGACATCAAGCCCGAGAACATAATGATCCGGCAGGACGGCTACGTGAAGATTCTCGACTTTGGTCTGGCAAAACTGACCGAACAGCAAACCAGCGGCGCTGATCTCGAGAACCCCACACTGCTTCAATCGACCCCCGGGCTGGTAATGGGCACGGTACATTACATGTCTCCGGAACAGGCGCGCGCAAAGAATGTCGGCGTTGGCACGGACATTTGGTCACTGGGAATCGTGATCTACGAATTGCTGGCGGGAAACGTGCCGTTCACCGGCGAGACGCCCAGTCACGTGATGGTCTCGCTGATGGAGGACAAGCTCCCTCCGCTCAAAGAGCGTGCGAACGTTCCCCACGAGTTGGATCGATTCGTAACGAAGGCTCTCCAAAAGAACAAAAAAGAGCGATATCAAACCGCCGGTCAACTGGCCCGTGATCTAAAAAACTTCAAGCAGAAATTGCAGCAGGATTCGCGTTTGCACGAGTGGCTAAAGACGGTTCCGAGCAGGAAAGAGGGAGTACGAATGCAGCCGCTCGACCCGCTGGCCACAGTGAGCGGAGCGCACCGGGTCCCGCTTGAGACGAGAGCTGCCGCCGACACGTCGCCGCTCCAGTCACATCCGACCTCAACCGCTGAGTATTTGGTGCGCGGAATCAAAACGCACCGAACTCTCGCGTTAGCAGCGTCGATAGTCGTCGTCTGCAGCATCATCGGCCTGACTTATTTTTTCAGAATTCGCCCTAACTCGAACACGCCTTCGAAGAGCGACTCAGCGATTTTGGCTCTTGGCGGTCCGCAGTCAGATCGTGGAACTACAAGCGAAGAAGCGTACCGCCTTTATTTGCAAGGCAAGAATCTGACGAACCAAAGAAGCGCGGAAGCCAACAAAAAGGCGATCGAGAATTTTGATCAGGCAATTCGCCTCGACCCTAACTACGCGCGGGCTTATGCGGGATTGGCGTACGTGCACCACCTGGGAGGTACCGGCGGTCCCAAAATGGAGGGTGTTGTCTGGCGAATTGAGCAAGAAAAGGCAAAACAAGCCATTAAGAAAGCGTTGGAGCTCGACAGCAATCTGGCGGAGGCTTATGCGGTTCGGGGAGCAATAGGTATTGGCTATGAATGGGATTTCGCCGCGGCGGAAAAGGATCTAACCACTGCGCTCCAATTGGAGCCGAACAACGATATCGCGCACTATGCATATGCCGATTTGTGCGCTTACCGCGGACGTTTTGAGCAGGCGTTGAAAGAGATCGAAACCGCCATGACGATTGCGCCCGGAGCCGTGTTCTATGAGCGCGAACGCGGAAAAATTCTGTATTTCGCGCACCGTTACGACGAAGCGATCACGCAGGGCGCCAGGACCATTGAGCTGAAACCGGACCTGGGTACGATTTGGCTTTCGCGCGCGTACGAAATGAAAGGCGATTACGCAGCTGCCTTTGAAACTTTTCAGAAAACTCAAAAGGATCCCCAGCGCATCGAGGCGTTTCGCACAGCCTACGAAACTGATGGCTGGCGAGGCGTTCAGTGGAAATTCCTTGAGTTCGCGAAAATAGACGAGCAAAAGAGCGTGCAGGTTAACTCGTACCAGATCGCAATTGCATACACTCAGCTCGGCGAGAAGGAGCAAGCGCTCGTATATTTGAACAAATTGGTCGCTGAGCGTTCCTGGCACATCCCAATGCTCGCGGTCGATCCGCAAGTCGATTCCTTACGGGGCGATCCGCGCTTCGAGGAACTGCTGAAGCGCGTGCGCCGATGAGTTGAGCAGATGAGCACCAGAAAACCCATCTCGTTGTTCTGGATCAGTTCCTTCCTTGCCCTCTACGCCATCACCGCTTTCCCCCAGAGTCCGACCACGGGCCGCATCGCCGGAACTGTCAGAGACCAGAACGCCGCTGTCATCGTCGGAGCCGAAGTGACCGTTACCAGCCTCGCCACTGACGAGGAGCGGAAAGTCACGACCGACAGGGAAGGCAACTACGCTGTGCCGCTGCTTTCGCCCAACACGTACCGTGTGAGAGTTGGGGCCAACGGATTTAACCCGGCTCTTTTCGAGCCGGTTCGAGTGGTCATCACCGAAACTACGACACTCAATGTGCAGCTTGCGGTCGCGGGAGTAATTGCCGAGTCGGTCGTGGTGCGCACGGCGCCGCTCGTTCGCACGGATGGCCCACAGCTTGGCCGGGTCGTTGACTCGCGCGCGGTTGCGGAGCTCCCGTTGGCGACGCGCAACTTCACGCAGATTCTCGCGCTCTCGAGTGGCACCTCAGTAGGTCTCGCGGACAACACAGCCCTGGGCCGCAACTCGCAAGGCGTCTCGGTCAACGGCGCGCGCACGACCCAGAACAATTTCGAGATCAACGGCATTGACGCCAACCGGCTGGACAATAACAGCACGGGGACGGTAGCCGTGCCGGCACCGGAGACGATTCAGGAGTTCAAGGTCCAGACCTCGCTCTACGACGCGACGTTCGGGCGGGGCGCAGGCGGCAGTGTTCAGGCGGTCACGCGCAGCGGCACGAACGCGTTTCACGGCGCCGCCTACGAATACTTCCGCGACGACGTCTTTAACGCTAATAACCCGTTCCTCAAAGCGGCTGGCGTGAAGCGGCCCACACTCAAACGCAATGTCTTCGGCGGGCTGATTGGCGGTCCCGTCAAAAGGGATAAAGCTTTCTTCTTCGCCTCCTATCAGGGCACGCGCGAGCGCAACGGCGCGTCGGACAATAGTTTGACCTCAAGCATTGCCATCGCGCCGGGTTTAGCTGACGACCGTTCGCAACAAACCCTGTTAGCAACCTTCAGACCGAGGCTTCAAAACACACTGCCCGCGATCTTCATCCATCCCGTAGCGCTGGCTCTCCTGAACGCAAAACTGCCCGGCGGTCAATTCCTGATCCCCACGCCGCAGGCCGACGGCCGTTACTCAGGCTCGGCCATCTCCAATTACCGCGAGGACCAATTCAACGCGAACGTTGATTACCGCGTTGGCGAAAAAGACTGGCTGGCGATGAAGTTCTTCTTCTCGAACGCGCCGCAGTTCGCCGCGCTGCCGGGCAACGCAGCCAACGTCCCGGGCTTCGGCGCGGACCGGAAGAATGACAACCGGCTGTTCTCGGTTCAGAACATCCACACCTTCGGCGCGAGGACAGTCAACGAAGCGCGTGGCGGCTACAGCCTCATCTTCTCGGACAGCTTCGGGCGACATCCGGTGAAGGACTCGGACGTAGGCATCAGGCGTGAGAACGCCAGCGCCTATCCGGGGCTGGGGCTGATTCGCATCGGCTCGGCCGGGACGCTGGGCCTGGGCAATGCCGGCGCTAACGAACTGGCCATCGGCAATGCCGGCACTAACGTAGACGTTAGGTTCGACAACTCCGCGATTACGCTGGTGGACATTCTCTCCATCACCCGTGGGCGTCACAGCGTCCGCACCGGCGGCGGGATCATTTCTTACCGGACTAATGTGACGGTGAATGGCAACCGGCGCGGCCAGATAGCTTTCCAGAACTTCAACAATTTCCTGATTGGCCAGGCTACCAGCTCGCTGAATGGTGAGGGCATCAACACACGCTTCATGCGCGCGTCTGACTACAGCCTCTTTCTTCAGGACGATTGGAAGTTTTCGCAGAAGCTGACGCTCAATCTCGGCTTGCGCTACGAGCTGGACCTTCCGCCTTACGAGACGCGGGGCGTGCTGGCGACTTTCGACCCGGCGCTTTATCAACCGAGGATGGAGGTGGACGCGAGCGGCAACCCGGTCGGCCCTCCCGCCGGCGGGTTCGTGCAGGCAGGGAATGTGATCCCGCAATTCGACCTGGCCGACGTGCCGAACGTCGGCAAGCGCGTCTTCACGAGCGTTGACCCGAATAACTTTGGCCCTCGAGTAGGCTTTGCCTACTCGCCTTTTGATTCGGGGCGCCTGACGTTGCGCGGCGGCTACGGCATCTTCTATTCGCGTCCCTCCGCGACTATTTTAATCAACACGATTAACTCCCCGCCGACCTACGCGATTCGCCGGAGTCCGGCGGGCGCTCTGGTTCCTCTGGAGAATCCTTTCGTCCCGCTGCCGTCGCAAGATCAATTCCCCATATTCGTCCCCGGCGTCAGCCTTAGCAGCCAGACGTTTGATCGCCATCTGCGCACGGCTTACTTTCATCAGTACAACCTGAGCCTTCAGCATGCGCTCTCGCCGGACCTGCTGCTCGAAGTCGCTTACGTCGGCACCCGCGGGCACAACCTGTTCCGCAACGTCCGCATCAACCAGGCCCGACTTGCCAGTCCGCAACAGCCGATTGTCAATGCCGTGACCGGACAAGTGATTACCACCAACACGCCCGTGAACGCCATGCTGCGAGCGCCATATCAAGGCGCCGACAACGCCGGCTTTCTGCAGTTTCAGTACACCGCCGAGTCGGCTTACAACTCGCTACAGATGAGCCTGACCCGGCGGCTCACTAAAGGGCTGCAACTGCTCGCTTCATACACTTACGCGAAGTCGCTCGACAACGCCTCAGGCCAGGCAGGACTCGACACGTCGCACATCCTCGGCAACCAGTTTGACTCCAGGGCCAATCGCGGCGTCTCCGACTTCGACCTCACGCATCGGTTCGTCCTGAGCTATCTGTGGGACTTGCCGCGTCCGGCTTTCGCTGCCCGGTCAACCGCCGGTCGGTTGTTGCTATCGAATTGGCAAGTGGCAGGGATCATCACCGCGATGTCGGGTCAGCCGTTTGACATCATCGACTCCAACGCGGGCTCGTTTTATTTCGGGGCCAACAGCGGACTTTCCCGGCCGAGCTGGGCGCCAGGAGCAACGCGCGACACGGCGACCAGCAACGTGCCTCCTGGATATTTCTTCAACCCATTCGCTTTTGTGCGACCGGTCGTGCTGGCTGGTCAACTGATTCCAAGCTCGAAGGGATCAGCCACCGCTGGTGCTGCCGGAACGGACTTCGGCAACGTTGGCCGCAACGTCTTGCGCGGGCCGCGACAGACGAACGTAGACTTCTCGATCACCAGGCGCTTTCCGTTTGGTGAATGCAGGAACATCGAGTTCCGTGCCGAATTCTTTAATCTATTCAATCACGTTAACTTCGCCAATCCGATTAATAACCTCAATGCTGTCCCTGCAACGTCAATCAATTCAGCCGGCCAAATCGTGGGCGACCCAGGCGATTTCGGCCGTATCATCGCGACCAGTAACAACCCGCGGCTCATCCAGTTTGCGCTGAAGCTCAACTTCTAAGAGTTACGACTTGCCCGAATTACAAACCTACGCAGGTGAGTGGTCCAAGGTATGTGTCAGGTAATCGACGTATCGCAAACTAACAGTTTGCGTTACGGCTAAGGCTGACCGAACCGGGCGCGATACTCCGGCGAGTAGATGAAGCTGAGCACCATCTCGGCATCAACGTAGTTGCCGTAGAGGTTCAACTTATCCAGCCAGTGCTGATAACCGGCTGCGTCTGGATCCCGCCGCAGATAGCCGAAGTATTCCATCAGGACAAAAGCCGAGTTGAACTCTTTCTCGTAGAACGCGCGGCCGTACGCGGTCGTAAACTGCTGGTTGCCCTCAGCCATCACGACCGCGCCATCTACCACCTTCTGCAAGACCGAAGCGCGCGTTTCCGTCTGATTGTTCAGCCCGTTGACCAGCGCCTGCTTCTCTGCAGCGCTGACGGTGATGCCAGTGATCTGGAACAAGCGTTCGACGTAATCAAAGTTCGACAGCGGGTCGTAAAGGCTGCGGAACTCGGCGCGTCGCGTGAATTCTTCGGTGAAGTTTTTCTTGTTCGCTTCAATGGTTGCGGCCGAAAGTTGATTGTTCTGAATTATTCCGTTAGCGACTTGCCTGACATCGCGGAGAAACTCCTGGTAGGTTGGAAATCGGCCTGCGCCATTCTGTATTAGCGAGCCTTTGTAGAGGCGATAGACGAAGTAGCCGGTGTATTGAAATTCAGGCGAAAGAAAGAAGGCCGCTGAAATATCAGTGCGCTTGAGCTCGATGCATAGTACACGCGACTCGCCGAGTGGCGCATCGTCACAGGCTGTAATCTCCCCGGCCCAATGTGCCAACCCAGGCGCATCCGGCTCACGGTTGAGGAAGTCGCGATACTGTTGACGGACGAAGAACTCGTTGCAGTCAATCGGATTTGGGCAGGACGCAGGCGTTGCACCATCGCCTTGGTAACGAACCACTGCAAAATATTTAAAATCATCCGGCCCGGTGTCACCGGCGACAACGATTTTGCCGTCCGTTTGAATTGCTACTGAACTAGCAGTATCCCAAGCATTACCAACTGAGGTGATAACCGTGCCCGTGTCGTTAAATGAAGTGTCTAGCGAGCCGTTAGGATTCAGTCGAACAAGCGCGAAATCAGAGCCTTCAACAGTGAAATCAGAGCCTATGTTAGAGCTGTCACCGGCGACAACAATCTTACCGTTCGGTTGAATCGCTACTGAACGGGCAGAATCAACAGAATCACTATCCGGAATAATAATTTTACCTGTGCCGCCGAATGAAGTATCGAGCGAGCCGTCCGGTTTGTAGCGGACAATGGCAAAATCCGCGGTTCTCCAGTTACCAGCTGCGGCGAGGCTGTCACCCGCAACAACAATCTTACCGTCCGTCTGAATTGCTAAATCACTAGCGCCGCCATCAGAATTACCAGTTATAACTATGCCCGTGCCGTTAAATGAAGTGTCAAGCGAGCCGTTCGGGTTGTAACGGACAATGACGAAAGAAGAGTCCAAAATGCCGTTTCCGTTACTACCGGCTACGACAATCTTACCGTCTGCTTGAATTGCTAACGAACTAGCGTAGCCAACCGGAGTGATAGCTTTGCCGCTGCTGTTAAATGAAGTGTCAAGCGAGCCATTCGGGTTGTAACGAACAATGGCGAAGTTGCCGTTTCCGCTAATACCGGCGTGGAAATTTCCGCTAATACCGGCGACGACAATCTTACCGTCTGTTTGAATTGCTAAATCACTAGCGCCGCTATCAGAATTTCCAGCCGCGGTGCTAACTATGCCAGTGCCGTTAAAAGAGGTGTCCAGCGAGCCGTCCGGATTGTAACGGACGACCGCAAAGCTAAAGCCCGTGCAACCAAAGGTTCCTACGCCGCTACAGGTGCTGCCGGCGACAACAATTTTGCCATCCGTTTGAATTGCTACTGAATGAGCGATGTCCTGAGAGTTACCGACCGGAGTGTTGACTATGCCGCCGCCAAATGAATTGTCTAGCGAGCCGTCCGGGTTGTAACGGACAACCGCAAAGTCCCAAGAGTCGCTAGGGCTTGTGAAACCTTCACCGACGACGACAATCTTGCCGTCCGGTTGAATCGCCATCGCATGAGCAGCGTATAAATTATTGCCATTACCATTGCTGTTATGTCTATTAGTAATAACTATTCCGCCGTTGCCAAAGGTCGGGTCAAGGTCGCCCGGCGCGGCGGTGATAGTCGTGGCGCCGAAAAACAGCAGCGCGAGGACCGCCAATATCGGAGCCGAAATTACGCGATAAGTTCCAGGGTTTCTCATGATTCACCTCGGTAGTCACTCCTCGTCTCTCCAGCGACCCGATTGTCTTGAGCGTCTCTGTCGTGACACCGACATACGCGAGAAACTGACGAGAAACCTCTAATGTGACCACAGAATTGGCTGCGGAGGAGCCGCTTCTTCAGCAGCAAAATCCGGCATTTTGTTGCATGAGAGTGGCCGTCGAAGGTATATCATTAGGCGCCCATAACGTCCCGATTCGCCCGATGGAAGACAACGCACCCACATCCCCGCAAGTCACCCAATTGCTCGTAGCCTGGGGCGAAGGCGATCAAGTTGCCGGGGACCAATTGATGGCACTTGTTTATGAAGAACTTCATCGGCTCGCGCATAGCTACATGAAGCGCGAGTCGCCCGGCCATACCTTGCAAACCTCAGCCCTGGTCAATGAAGCTTTTGTGAGGCTGGTGGATCAGAAGAATGTGCGATGGCAAAACCGCGCGCATTTTTTTTGCATCGCCGCGCAAATGATGCGACGAGTTCTGGTTGATTATGCCCGCCGCCGTAACTACGCGAAGCGAGGTGGAGGTGCGCAGCAGATTTCTCTGGACGAAGGATTAACCGTGTCTGAAGGGCGCAGTGCCGAAGTCGTCGGCGTTCACGAGGCGCTGGAGCAATTGGCAGAATTCGATCCGCGGAAAAGCCAGATTGTCGAGCTCCGGTTTTTCGGCGGATTGAGTATTGAAGAGACAGCCGGAGTTCTCGGCGTTTCGCCGGGAACGGTTATGAGGGATTGGACGCTCGCGAAGGTCTGGCTGCGCAGAGAAATTTCATCCGCCGGTTCGGCAGATTAGAGGTTCGTTACGTATTTCTCGCGTTATGTTTGAAGAAGGGCTGAAGCGCGACCGTAACGGCTGCAAACTTAATTATTCGCGCTTCGCGCTCACTGCAAGCGGGGACGCTTGCGCTCCAGTCGAATAACATGACCCCGAACCGTTGGCAACAGATCGACCAGTTGTTCCACGCCGCCCTGGCATGCCAGGTGTCGGAGCGAACGCAGTTTCTCGCCAACGCTTGCGGTGACGATGAATCACTTCGCCTGGAAGTCGAATCTCTTATCTCGTTTCTTGATGAGGTCGATGGCTTTATTGAAACGCCGGCCGGAGACGTTGCCGCAGAAATGCTGCGGACCCAGGAATCCACCTACGAACCGGGACGGCAGATTGGCAACTACAAAATCGTGGGCCGGCTAGGTTCAGGCGGGATGGGTGAGGTTTATCTCGCCGATGACACCAGACTGAAGCGCAAGATTGCGCTCAAGCTCCTTCCACCACATTTCATGGTGAACCCTGATCGCGTCCGGCGCTTCGAGCGAGAAGCGCGCGCGGCGTCAGCGCTTAATCATCCGAATATCGTCACGATTTACGAGATCGGCCAATCAGACTCCGCACACTTCATCGCTACTGAATTCGTTGATGGGAAGACGCTTCGCCAAATGATAAACGAGAAGCCCTTGAAGCTCAGCGAGACCCTGAATGTCGCCATCCAGGTTGCCGGGGCCCTGATGGGAGCGCACGCCGCGGGTATCGTTCATCGAGACATTAAACCTGAAAACATCATGGTTCGGTCCGATGGTTACATCAAGATTCTCGACTTTGGCCTGGCGAAACTGACTGAGCAGCAGACTGCTGAGACCGAAACGGAAACACCGACATTGCTCCAATCGAACCCCGGCCTCGTAATGGGGACGGTGCAATACATGTCGCCGGAGCAGGCTCGCGGGAAGAAGGTAGATGCGCGATCTGACATTTGGTCGTTCGGAGTCGTGCTCTATGAATTGCTCGCCGGGCGCGTGCCTTTCTCAGGAGAGACTCCCAGCCATGTGATGGTCTCGTTGATGGAGGATGAATTGCCTGCCTTGTCAACGTTCGTGGATGTACCGCCTGAGCTGGATCGAATTGTTACACGAGCACTACGAAAGAAACCAAGGGAGCGTTATCAAACCGCCAGTGAACTGGCCAATGATTTGAAGAATCTGAAGCAAGAGTTGCAACTCGAAGCACGTTTGAAAGGATTTCTCGAAGCTGTTCCCAGCAGCAAAAAAGGAACGACTGGAGCGCAAGCGTCCCCGCTTGCCGCCGGCTTTGCAACCAAGACGGTTGCGCTCCAGTCGCCCGAAACCAGCCCGCACCCGACGTCGAGCGCTGAATATCTGGTCAACGAGATTAAGGGTCATAAACGCGCCCTCGCACTGGTCGCGATCGCAATGGTGATCGCGGTCATGGGCGTTTACCTTTACATCACCAGAAAGCCCAACGTCGCGTCAACTAATGAAGCGATAGATTCGGTGGCTGTTCTGCCATTCGTCAACGTCAACAACGACCCAAGCGCGGAATATCTTTCCGACGGGATCAGCGACAGTATTATCGGCAGCCTTTCGCAGTTGCCGAACCTCAAGAAAGTCAGCGCGTTCAGCTCAGTGTTGCGTTACAAGGGGAAGCAGACAGACCCGCAAACCGTCGGGCGCGAGTTGAACGTTCGAGCCGTGCTCATGGGCAGACTCACTCAGCGTGGCGATGATCTATCGATCAGTGCTGAGCTTGTCGACGTGACGGACAACAAGCGACTGTGGCACGGTCAGTATGATAATAAACTGGCTGACGCGCTTAAACTCCGAGGCGACATCGCGCAAAAGATCTCGGATGGCTTGCGGCTGAAACTGACCAGCATGGAAAAGCAGCAGTTGGCAAAGAGTTCCACCACCAACCCGGAAGCTTACCAGCTCTACCTGTTGGGCCGCTTCCACCAACATAACCGAGAAGACCAGAAAGCCAGAGATTATTTGGAACAGGCAATCAAGAAGGATCCCAACTACGCCCCGGCCTACGCGCAGTTGGCATACACTTATACAGGCTTTGTCAGCGATCATTATGATTGGTCTACCCGGCAGGAGGCACGGAAAAAAATGGAACGGGCCGCCCAAAGAGCATTAGAGTTAGACGATACGCTTGGAGACGCTCATGCTGCTCTGGCCTTTACTATTTTTGACTGGTCTATTAGGTCTAGAGAGTTTCAGCGCGCGCTGGACCTTGACCCAAACTCGGCGGATATTCACGCCCATTACGCCCGAGTCCTTTGGTCGCATCGGCGAATCGATGAGGCCATCCTCCATATGAAACGGGCTGTTGAGCTTGATCCGCTTTCGCACACGTCGCAAGCCGATCTGGGGAAGATCCTGTATTCTGCCGGCCAGCGCGAACAGGCAATGGAACAATATCGAAAGGCGCTGGATTTGAATCCTAACTATAGTAACGCCTACAAGCATCTCGCAAATTATTATCTGGCGGAAGGAAGATACGAGGATGCCATCGCGGCGGCTGAAAAGATGGGTGCGAAGGTCGCCGACAAATCAAACGGAAAAGCGTTCCTTGGTTACACCTTTGCGGTGGCAGGGAAGAAAGCCGAAGCCGAGGAGATTCTTCACGAGCTGGAGGCGGAATCAAAGCAACGTTATGTTAGCTCAGGAGCGTTTGCCTTGATTTATACAGGACTGGGCGATAAGAACCGAGCCTTTGAGATCCTGCAAAAAGAGGTTGAAGAGCACAAGATTCTGCCGATTTTCATCAACGTTGCGGCGGAATGGGCCAGCCTGCGCACAGACCCGAGGCTCGAGGTGCTGCTTCAGCAGTGTGAATGGCAGGAATAGGTGCGCCGCAGAATTTTTAAGCCGCCTTCACAAGACCAACCACGGACGGGCAGATGAGCACCAGAAAGTCCAAGTCGTTGTTCTGGATCGGTTGCTTGCTTGTCCTCTGCCCGGTCTCCGCTTTCTCACAGAGTCAGACTACAGGCCGCATCAGTGGGACCGTCAAAGACCAGCACGGCGCCGCCATCGGCGGAGCTGAAGTAACCGTCATAAGCCTCGCCACCGCCGAAGAGCGAAAGGTTACGACCGACGATAGAGGCAATTACGTGGTGCCGCTCCTTCCACCGGGGATGTATCGCGTAAGCGTCACGGCGAATGGCTTCAAGAAAACCGAAGTCGAGTCAATCCGAGTAGTCATTACCGAAACCTTTTCACTCGACCTTAATCTTGAAGTCGGAACAATAAGCGAGCAAGTGGTCGTCAGCACATCGAGGCACCTCATTCGCACGGAGGGTCCGCAGATGGGTCGCGTTGTTGACTCGCGCGCAGTTGCGGAGCTGCCGCTCGCCACACGCAACTTCCTGCAAATCCTCGCGCTCTCGCCGGGCACGGTTGCGTCCCTCCCTGACAACTCGGCTTTGGGCCGCAACTCGCAAGCCATCTCGGTCAACGGCGCGCGTGGCACGCAGAACAATTTCGAGATCAACGGCATTGACGCCAACCGGCTGAGCACGCACGACGCGGGGCCGCTGGCCGTGCCCGCGCCAGAGACGATTCAGGAGTTTAAGGTTCAGACCTCTCTCTACGACGCGACGTTCGGGCGCGGCGCGGGCGGTAGCGTACAAGCGGTCACGCGCAGCGGCACGCAAGAGTTTCACGGCGCTCTTTATGAATACTTTCGCGACGACGCCTTGAATGCTAATAACCCGTTCCTCAAGGCGGCCGGCGTCGGGCGCCCCGTGCTCAAGCGCAACGTCTTCGGCGGACTGCTCGGCGGCCCCCTGAAAAGTGATAGAGCGTTCTTCTTCGCCTCGTACCAGGGCACCAGAGAGCGCAACGGCGCGTCGGACAGCAGCCTCACCTCTAGCATTCTTATCGCTCGCGGCTTAACCGACGATCGTTCAGAGCTGACACTCCTTTCAACGTTTCGACCGCGTCTTCCGGGCAGCAGCTCGCCCGTTGCCTCAATCAACGCGTCGGCGCTGGCCCTGCTTAATAAAAAACTGCCCGGCGGTCAGTTCCTGATCCCCACGCCGCA
>Ga0070697_100000498_pt1 | contig 29802 bp, 22 predicted proteins | sample KBSK1501metaG_FD_65475 | JGI IMG/M metagenome (GOLD analysis project Ga0070697, IMG submission 65475) | Corn, switchgrass and miscanthus rhizosphere microbial communities from Kellogg Biological Station, Michigan, USA - KBS K1-50-1 metaG | ecosystem: Host-associated > Plants > Roots >...
CTGCCGCTCGCCATACCGTTCGGCATTCTGGCTTTGTTGCTCACCGGACAGACCGTAAATATCTTTTCCGGCCTGGGATTGTTGTTGCTCTTTGGCGTAGTCAAGAAGAACGCAATTCTGCAGATCGATCATACGAATCAGTTGCGTGCGCGCGGCATGGAACGCCTCGAGGCGATCATTCGCGCCAACCGCGATCGCTTACGGCCGATCCTGATGACTACGATCGCGCTGGTAGCGGGAATGTTGCCATTAACAATTTCGAGTGGCCCCGGTTCGGGTACGAATCGTTCAATCGGTGTCCTGGTGGTTGGTGGGCAGTCGCTCTGTTTGTTGCTGACGCTGCTGGCCGTTCCTGTTTTCTATTCACTGTTCGACGATTTGGGTAAGAGCAGAGTCTGGGGACTTATCGGTTCGGGAGTGACTGGAGTATTTGGACGGGCGAGACGCAAAGCGGCAAGCGCAACAGCGTCGCTTTTTAGTTTGATTTCGAGGCATTAGATGATCAGGTTAGTAAATTCAACTTTAGTAGGGTCTGTTTTGGTTCTCTTGATAAGCGTGGCCAGTGGGCCCACCACTTTTGCGCAAGAGACCGCCGCTACTCCTTCGCCATCACCACTGGAGTTGCAGGTGCCGGCGATTGCGTCGGATTTCCATCCGACGCAGAAGCCCTTACCGGAGCTTGGCCGAGTTGGCGTAGACATGGATCGCCAGAAACCACTTTCGCTGAGCGAGGCGCTGGCGCTGGCCCTGGAGAATAACAAAGACATTGAAGTGGCGCGCCATAATGTCAAGATTGCCGAGTTTGATCTGCAAGGCGCACACGGGGCATACGATCCCCGGCTGACTTCATCGACATACTTCGAGCGGATCGAAACCCCAATCTCGAGTTTCCTCAGTGGCGGTTCAAATGGTGCTACCAGGCAAACCGATTACACCGGCACCGGGCGGCTTGAGGGTTTGACGCCGATGTTTGGCGGTAGTTACCGCCTGGACTTTTCATCCGTCCGGTTAACTACTAATAATCAGTTTGTACCTCTTAGCCCACAATATCCGACAGCGTTAACATTCAATTACACCCAGCCGCTATTTCGCGGTTTGCGCTTCGATAACAACCGCAGGCAAATAGAGATCGCCAGGAAGAATCTCTCGCTAACCGATGCGCAGTTTCGCCAACGCGCGATTGAAACCATTACCAGCGTGCAACGCGCCTACTGGGACCTCGTCTTCGCGCTTCGCAATTTGCAGGTGCAACGCGACGCTGTGCGCGATTCACGAACGCAGCTCGAACACAATAAGCGGCTGGTTGCCGAAGGTGCGCTGGCTCCGATTGATGTGGTGGCAGCTGAGGCCCAGGTCGCCGGCTTTGAACAAACGCTCTTCAGCTCGCTCGAAGAAGTGTCGCGCAGCGAAAACAATTTGAAGAACCTGATTGCGGTTGACCGTCAGGCGGACCTTTGGAGCCTCTCTATAATTCCTACTGACTCCGTTGATCTGGCCCCACCTGACACTTCGTTGCCCGAAGCTTTGAAAGCGGCTATGGACAATCGGCCGGAGCTGCAGCAGTCAAATGTTGTTAGGGAGATTAATCAGATCGATCAGAAGTATTTTCACGAACAAACCAAACCGGCGGTCGATCTGGTGGGCAGCTATGGAATGGTGGGTTTGGCTGGTATCCAGGGCAATAACTCCAATCCGTTTACCAGTGCGTCGAACACGGAGCTTCGCGCCAGGGTCGACCAACTTCTTATGCAAGCAGGACTGCCATTATTGACGCCATTGCCTCCGCAGGCGTTATCACCTTTTCTGATTGGCGGTTACGACCAGTCTCTGCAGAACCTCGTTAGCAATCGCTTCAACAATTTTCGCGTCGGCGTGCAGATTAACTTGCCGCTGCGCAACCGCACGGCTGAGGCGCAGTTTGGACGTTCGCTGGTTGAAGGCCAGCGCATCGCGACGCAACGCGAACAACTCGAGCAGTCGATTCAGGTTGAGGTAAGAAACGCCCTGCAGGTGGTCCGCAGCGCAGAAGCCCGCTTGCACGCGGCGGGTATCGCGCGGCAGGCGAGTGAACAGCAGTATCTGAGTGAACAAAGAAAACTCGACGCCGGACAGTCGACCGTTTTCTTGGTGCTCGAGCGTCAAACCGCATTGACTACCGCGCGCGGGAATGAACTACGAGCGCAAACAGATCTCAACAAGGCGATCGCGGAACTACAAAGAGCAACGGGCAATGCCCTGACAACCAACAATATCGTGGTGCGTGTGCGCTGATTCACGTCTCCGAATTAACTGCAGCACCGTACGCGAGAAGGCGGTGAGTATCTTGGGGCGAACTCACCGCCTTCACTCTATGTAACGCAAACTGTTAGTTTGCGTCCTTAACCGCCTAACGAAGTCAGTTCAAACCCGAAATCGCAAACTAACAGTTTGCATTACATACATTACAAAGGGGCCATCCGATGGACGAGAAGCAGTTGCTTGAAACCTGGGAGATTCACAATCGGATCAACCTATATCTCCTCGACGCGGTCGAACCTGCGGCGCTTGTAAGCCTATCGGCGTCCAAAGGAAGAACCGTTGGCGAACAGTTTGCTCATATCCACAATGTACGACTCATGTGGCTCAAATCTGCGGCGACGGAGCTGCTGGCGGGGTTGATGAAAATCGAGAAAGAGCAGGCCGTAGACAAGAAACTACTACGGAAATGCCTGGCGGAATCCGGGCAGGCGATCAAATCTCTGCTGAGTAAAAGTGTACTGGATGGCGGGAAAGTGAAGGGCTTCAAGCCGCATGTAACGGCTTTCCTTGGCTATCTGGTTTCACACGAATCGCATCATCGTGGCCAGATCATACTCTCGCTCAAGCAGGCTGGAAAACCACTGGACAAAAAGATTCTTTACGGAATTTGGGAATGGGGAGTTAGGTGATTCTCTCTAGTCGCTAGCCCATTTTCTCAAAGATCATGAATCCCCCGAAGCAAGCCCCAGCGACCATTAGCGCCGCCAGGATATACCACGCAATTAGTTTGGTTTGACACGCAGCGCATCTGGTCCTGGCTAACGCGGCCCGTCTGCCACAGTTGGGACACCTCATTCTGTTTTCCCCGAATCGTTCTTTAAAGTTACCCAACTCCCTGGTTCGCCGTACTCTACCACATGACGACAATTCGCCGCCTGTCTCAAAAAACAAGATCCGGGTGAGATGAGGTCAGTACCACCACGCGGTAGCGGGTGGGTCTGCCTATTGCCCAATGGCGTCTAAAAAAATCCGGAGACCCACCCGCTACCGCGTGGTGGTACTGACCTCATTTCTACGACGCGAACACTTGACCAAACCAGCGCGCTCAGTTAAACCTCAGAGACCAAAATGGACGAATCACAATTCGAACTCGACGCGCTCGCAATTTTCTCGCACCCGGACGACGCTGAACTTTCGGTCTCGGGAACGTTGCTTCGCTTGAAGTCGCTCGGTTATCGCACGGGCGTGCTCGACATGACTCGTGGGGAGATGGGCACGCGCGGCACGCCGGAATTGCGCGCCGAAGAAGCAGTGAAAGCTGCTCGACTGATGAAGCTGGATTTGCGGCTCAATCTGGGACTGCCTGATGGACATATCTGGTTAACTGAAGAAGCGCGCACGGCCGTCGTTCGCGTGCTACGTTCTCACAAACCAAAAATCCTGCTGACCACGCATTGGGACGATCCGCATCCCGACCATGCGAACACTTGTCGCATCGTGCGGGATGCAGCGAGGCTGGCGACGATGGCGCGATACGATGAGGGGAAGGAGCCGGTGCAGATGCCGGCGATTATGCACTCGCTCTTCTCGCGTCATGTGGTGCCGTCGTTTATCGTCGACGTTTCGGACTTTGTCGAGGAAAAGATGGCGGCAATCAGAGCGCATGCGTCGCAGTTTTACCGGGCCGACGCAAAGGAACCGAGCACGCGAATTAGCGATCCGGCCTTTCTGGTGCAAATCGAAGATCGCATGCGCTATTTTGGTTCACTTATCGGCGTTGCGGGCGGCGAGCCGTTCTATGTGCGTGAGGCGCTGAACGTAGATGATCCCGTGGCTCTGTTAACCAGGCCGATGAATATTTACTCCTAATCAACCCAAGTCCAACCCCGCCTGCGGAAGCTGTTCTACTTCTTTTCGCTTATCAAAGCGCGAGCAACGGCGATTAGAGCAGTGGCGCGCGGCGCCTCGTTTTCGAAGCTGCGCGCTATCTCTATTGCCTGGGTCGCATTCTCCTGCGATAACGTCCGGAACACACCCGGCAAATTAAACTCATCGACCGTGCTGCTGCGCATTGAAGTCATGTTTTTCGTTCGCAGTTGCGTCGTGAGCCGGCCGTCTTCACCGTTGAATCCTGTGGCTGAGTTAGACGCTTTCGCAACTTCCAGCATCATTTCCCAGGCGCGCATCCGATCGAGCGGTAGCAGTGCATTTGCCACGGCAATCAATGCACGCGGCCGATCAGCATCAGAGACATCGATCCGGCGTGCTTCTACCAACGCCTCTGCAATCGTTTGCAAAGCCTGCTCGCGATCCGACGCCGGCATAGCTGTGGCCGCTTCGGTCAGCAACCAGACTCGTTGAATGTGCGACAGTTCGCCCTTGCTGGCCAGCATCAGTGCCTTCTCGGTGTCTTTCTTCTCGGCGGCATTCATCGCCAGGTTCATGTCCACATAAGGCCGCGTCTTTGCTCGCAGTTCGCTGTCTTCGATTTTTTCGGTGAAGTCGCGGGCACGCATGTCGCCTTTTTGCGCGGCCCGGGCCGCCAATTGCAAATAGAGCGCATCACGTTCCTCGGAGGTTTTAGCGCGGTCGATCCGATCCAGTAGCGACTTCTCAACGTCTTCCGCCTTGCGCTCGGGCGTATTCATCGGTTGTATCGGATTGTCTTCGTCCAGGTTGCGAACATCCGCCTCAATGCCCTGGCCAAGCACAGACATTTCAGCTCGCAATTGTTCCGCTATTTCTTTTGGCGCGTACTGTTCGAACAACGGCATCAAGCGCCGGATCACGAGGAACTTTCCCTGTAGTCCTGATGAAGTGCGATCCTGTTCTTTCGCGGGCAAAGGGCGCAACAAGACTCCAGCTGCGGTACGAAAGAAGGCGGTGCGCAACTCCGGACTAACCTCGGGCGGCGGAGTGCGCCGGCTCGTTTGTGAAGCGCTTTGGCCGCCATCGGGCCCAAAGCTAACCGTGAGATGCGGCGTGAATAGATAGGACGAGAGCAGCGAAATTGTGTTCGCGTCTGATTTCAAGTCGGCCTCTGCTATTGCGAGCAAGCGGGCGTATCGCTGATCTGCAGCGACCGGATTCTTGTCCCTCAGAAACGAAAGGAAGTCGACTCCCTCCATGGTGACTGTTCCGAGAGCAGGATCGGCAAACTGCAGCGAGCGCTCAACGTCGGATTCAAGTAGTTGGCCCGCCAGGCGCAAACGCTGTCCGATAGCCGCTGGCGTATCGAGGGCATTCGTTGGCGCCGGCGAACTGGCATCAATTGCCTCCTGCTTCCGTGCTTCCTTAAGTTTATCCAGCAGTTCTTCCCCAAGCGCGCGATCGCGTTTGGCCGCCAGACGCAAGACCTCGGCGCGCAAATCGGGTCCGCCCGCGAGAGCGACGGGTCCATCGGTATTGTCGCCCTGCTGGCGCCGGCGTTCTTCGTTCAGCTTACGCGCCGTGTCCTGATCGGCGGCATCGGCTGCGTCCCAGGCCTTGCGGAAGAGCGCGCGTCCCTGCTCCGGATCAGCCTCCCAGAGAGCGTCGGCAATTCGAGATAGCGTGCGCGCGCGCAGTTTTTGGTCTTGATAGTTGCGAGCATCGTTGGCTAACGAAACCAGCAGTGAAACGCCCAGCGCTTTCTTTTGTTCAATCCGGGCTTTAGCTGTAGCGGAAGTTTCTTTGTTCTTTGCCGCCGGTGTGGCCGTGGGAACGGCTGCGACCTGCGGTTGAGAAACGGTTTTCCCGGCGGTGTCCTGGGCCGAAATAGCAGGCGCCAGCGAAAGCAGAAAGGGAATTGCCAAAAGGGAAGGCAAACGAGAAAAGAAAACGCGGGGGATCATATTTAGTTCTCCTGAAGCGGTTGGACGGATGTAGCCGGAGGAGTTAACGTGCGGAGCGAGTACAAGTTCCAAAAGTATTTGCGAGAGACAAAAACGCGATCCACTAAACGACACTAACTAATACAAAAATTCGTAAGTGTAGTTTGTGTGATTTCGTGGATCGTATTTGTTCGACAAGTGTCGGGGGTGGTTAGACGGCGATTACTTCCATCTCCGGATCAACTTCTTGTTTCAACATACCCTCGATCGCCATCAGCGTGCCGGTAAGCGAGCTGGGACAACTGCCACAAGCTCCCTGATAACGGATGCTCAGGGTGTGATCTTTGAGGCCCAGAACTTCAAGGTAGCCGCCGTCGCCCATAAGCGCCGGCCGCACCTTCTCATCCAGTATGTCGTTTATCTTCAACAGTCGCGGATCGTCGCTAGTCACGGCAGCTATCGCGCCACCTACTGCCGCTCCAGCTGCTGCGCCGGAGTTAACGGCATCCGCTGCGCGAATTGGCACCGCCAGAAGTGGAAGCAAATCGTCCCAGTCGCCTTCTTCTTCCTTCTCAATAGTGATCATGCGATCCATGTAAAAAACAGATACGACGTGGCCCACGTCGAATAGCGCTTTGGCCAGCGGGTCATTTTCCGCCTGTTCCAGAGAACCGTACTGATGAACCGTTCCATTACTTACTGCTTCCTTAAGAATAAATTTAACTGCGTTTGGATTAGGTGTTTCTTCAATATCACTGATTTTAGGCATTGCTTAATCTCCGATAGTTTTATAGCTGTGCTGCGACCATTATAGCGACTTTCGAGGTGAAGCGCAGTCGTGCAGGGACTCGACCAAATCGCCCAGTCCCGGAGGGACCGAATGTTCACAGGCTCAGCGCGCTTTTCGCGGCCAGATTCACAGGCGAGACGCCTGGTCCACTCCTTAGTAAACAGCTATTGCCAAAGCGCAAGCGCGGGAATATACTCCGTGCCCTCACTTGCCCCCCCTTGCAAATAAGGTGAGCCAAGTTGAGATGGAGGCAGGCGATTGCGAGGGTCGCTTGCCTCCACTTTTTTGTCAGATGTCAGATGCCAGATGTCGGATGTTAGAATAGCAGTACTGACATCCATCATCTGGCATCCAGCATCTAGTATCTGATTTATGAACATCGGCATCACGGTCTATCCAACCTACGGCGGCAGCGGCATCGTCGGTTCTGAACTCGGGAAGGAACTGGCCGCCCGTGGCCACACCGTCCACTTCATCTCGTCTTCATTGCCCACTCGGCTGACGGAACTGAATGAGCGGGTGCGCTTTCATGAAGTGGAGATGATGTCTTACCCGCTGTTTGAGCATCAGCCCTACACTTTAGCGCTGGCCACGAAAATGGCGACAGTTGCAGAGACCGAAAACCTGGATCTGCTGCACGTTCACTACGCGATCCCGCATTCAATCAGCGGCATTCTCGCGCGCGAGTCGCTCAAACCGAAGCGCTATTTGCCGGTAATTACTACGTTGCACGGTACTGACATCACTTTGGTCGGCGCCGATCGTTCCTATCTGCCAATCACACGGTATGCACTCGAACAATCCGACGGCGTGACGGCCATCTCAAACTATTTGAAGCAGGCGACCAGCGAAACTTTTCATTTCGATCGCATTGAAGTAATTCCAAACTTTGTTTGTCCGGACGACTACAAACCGAAAGTGGATTGTGATCTGCGTCAGACCCTTGCGCCTGACGACGCGCCGATAATGGTTCATGTCTCAAACTTTCGGCCCGTCAAACGCCCGATCGACTGTGTTGAGATCCTCGCGCGAGTACTGAAGCGGACTGATACGCGATTGGTTATGGTGGGCGACGGTAGCGAGCGCACCAACGCGATCCATCGGGCAAAGGTTCTCGGCGTTTATGACAAATGCGTCTTTGTCGGCAAGCAACCGAACATCGTCGACTATCTTTGCGCATCTGACCTGCTGCTGTTGCCATCCGAGCAGGAATCTTTTGGGCTGGCGGCGCTTGAGGCGATGGCTGTTCAGGTTCCGGTAATCGCGTCACGCGTGGGCGGGGTGCCGGAAGTTGTGGACGACGGCGAGACCGGATTTCTTAGTGCAGTAGGTGACGTCGATAAGATGGCAGATGATGCGGTGAAGCTGTTGACCAATCCTGAACTCCGACGCGAGATGGGCAAACGCGCGCGCGAGTCAGCCGTCTCGCGTTATCGCACCGATATTGTGATTCCGCAATATATTGAATTTTACAAGCGGGTTCTCTCAAAAAAAGGGATTAAGTGATGAGAAGGATTCCTCTGATCCTCTTGTTCGTGTTGCTCCTTTCACTGGCCAGTTCGGCCCAGCAGACCGAGAGTCCAAAACCCCAACCCACTCCCTCACCGGAAAGCGAGCCGCAACAACCGGCGCGTTCAAACGACGATGAGGTTGTCCGGATCACCACTAATCTGGTTCAGGTTGATGCGGTAATTACCGATAAGAATGGCAATCTGATCACTGACCTGCGCCCGGATGAAGTTCAAATTTTTGAAGACGGCCATCAGCAGAAAATTACTAACTTCTCATTGGTTAATCCGGAAGCAGCCACTACCCGACCGTTGCCCTCTGCTCCGCCCGACAAAACTGCGCCGGCACTCCCGCCACCTAAGCTGCATCCCGAGGATGTTCGCCGCACGATTGCGCTGGTGGTTGACGACCTTGGTTTGTCTTTTCGAAGCACCTACGACGTGCGCAACGCGCTGAAGAAGTTTGTGGATCAACAGATGCAGCCCGGCGACCTGGTAGCCATTATCCGCACCAGCGGAGGCATCGGAGCGCTGCAGCAGTTTACGGCTGATAAACGGCAACTCTATGCAGCCATAGAACGGGTGAAGTGGTACGTCAACGGTCGCTCGAGCGTGGGAGCATTTGCGCCGATGGAAGGCAAACTTCCCGGCGAAGACCGACTAAAGGAAGCCGACGCCAAACAGGTAGCCAACGAGGATTTGAATCAGTTTCGCGAGGATGTTTTTGCAGTGGGCACGCTCGGCGCAGTTAGTTATGTTGTGAGAGGAATGCGGGAGTTGCCAGGCCGTAAGTCGATCCTATTGATGTCTGATGGATTCAAAATCAGTAGTGCCGACGATCCCGAACGCAATTACCGCACGTTGTTGGCCTTGCGCCGTCTGATCGACCAGGCGAACCGGGCGACTGTGGTTATCTACACGATGAACGCGTCTGGATTGCAGGTCTATGGTCTCACCGCTGCAGACTCCACCAGTGGGAGAACCTCCGCGGAGGTCGAGCAGATGTTGAGTGATCGTCGCACCTCCGCTTTTGAGTCGCAGGACGGTCTGAACTATTTGGCCAGAGAGACCGGCGGTATGGCGATTCACAATACAAACGACCTCAGCGGTGGCATTCGCCGGGTGATCGAAGATCAAAAGAGTTACTACTTGATTGGCTATAGGCCCGACGAATCTACTTTCGATGCCAAGTCAGGCCGCCGGACCTTTCACAAACTGAGTTTGAAGATTACGCGACCGGGAAAATTTTCCGTTCGAATGCGCAACGGTTTCTACGGGATTTCTGAGGCCGACGAGAAAGCGCTGGCTGTAACGCCACGACAGCAAATTCTTCGGGCGTTGACTTCACCCTTCGGAGCGCCGGGGGTGCGAATTCGATTGACCACGCTGTTTGCCAACGATACAAAGGCTGGTTCGTACATGCGTTCATTGCTTTACATCAACGCGAACGACCTCACTTTCACTGACCTACCCGATGGAGGGCATCAGGCGGAGTTTGACGTTGTCGCGATCACGTTTGGCGATAATGGCAGCGTAATAGATCAGGTGGGCCAAAGCTTCACGCTTCGGGCGCGCGCTGAGGAGTACACGCGTTTGCGGCGAGACGGTTTCGTCTTTTTCCTGACGGTGCCGATAAAGAAGGCCGGAGCTTATCAGCTGCGCGCAGCCCTGCGGGATCATGCCTCGACGCATATTGGATCCGCCAGCCAGTTCATTGATGTGCCGGACATAAAGAAGAACCGGCTGGTTGTCTCGGGCATCCTTATCAATGCAGTTGAACTGGCACCCACGACCAGGGCCGCTGCGCCGGCCGATGGCGCTGTCAATCAATCGTCAGGTCCGGGTCCCGCTAATAATCCTGAAACCTCTCGGATGTCGATCAATGCGGCCACCCGCCAGCTTAAGCGGGGCCAGCAGTTGCAATATTCCATCATTGTCTATAATGCCAGGTTAGACAAAGCTACCGCTAAGCCGCAGTTACGCACGCAGGTGCGATTCTTTCGCGACGGTGCACTAGTCTTCACGGGAAAAGAACAGCCTTTAAGCGAGACCAGTCAGCCCGACCTAAGACGAATTACAGTTTTAGGCGCTGTGAGGTTGGGCGGTGAACTAATACCGGGCGAGTATGTGTTGCAGATAACAGTGACCGATCCACTAGCTGACGAAAAGCATCGCGTGGCAACTCAATGGATCGATTTTGAAATTGTTAAATAAATGGTCTTGGGGCTTTGGTCTTAGGTCTTTGGGTTTTGAGCTTTGAGCTTTGTACCTTGAGCTTAGACGTTTTCTCTGCTTCGAACGAGTGAAGTTCGGGGATTGCTTCTGAAAACTCAAAGTACAAAGCTCAAAGTACAAGATTTCAAAGACCAAAGACCAAAGACCCAGGACCAAAGCTCCGCTTTGTACAATGCCTTCCATCATCATCGGCACGGCCGGCCATATCGATCACGGGAAAAGTTCACTCGTCCAGGCACTGACTGGAAAAGACCCCGATCGTTTACCCGAAGAAAAACGTCGCGGCATAACCATCGATCTGGGATTTGCAGATCTGGATCTCGGTGACGTTCGCATTGGGTTTGTTGACGTCCCCGGTCATGAGCGCTTCGTGAAAAACATGCTTGCCGGTGTTCACGGAATCGATGCTGTGGCACTGGTGATCGCGGCTGATGAAGGCGTGATGCCACAGACCCGGGAACACTTTGAAATCTGCCGGCTGCTGAATGTGCAACACGGTTTGGTGGTGCTTACCAAAACTGATCTCGTCGAGGGTGAATTGTTGTCTCTCGTACGCGCCGAAGCCGATGAACTGGTGGCCGGATCGTTCCTGGACGGCGCTCCGATAGTTCCAGTGAGCGTCAGATCGAAAATTGGTTTGGACGAATTGCGCGCAGCGCTCGGGCAAATCGCTAAAGTCATCCCTGAGCGTTCGTCGGACTTCGTTACCCGACTGCCAATCGACCGGGCTTTTACGATGAAGGGCTTTGGCGTGGTCGTCACGGGCACGCTCGTGGCGGGAGAAATTGCGGCGGGAGACGAGTTGGAGTTGCTGCCGATAGGTCGCCGCGTGCGCGCCCGCGGAGTGCAAGTGCATGGAGCGCTGGTTTCGCGGGCACAGTCCGGCCAGCGAACAGCGGTGAATCTGGCCGGCGTCGAGGTGAGCGAAATTGAACGAGGAATGACGCTAGCTCCGATTGGCCGTTTGCTACCGACGCAAATCATCGACGTCGAACTTAACGTATTGCCAACTGCGCCGAGGGCTATTCGCACGCGTTCGCGCCTGCGCGTACACCTTGGTTCGGCGGAAGTGCTGGCGCGCATTCGCGTGCTAAACAATCGCGGCGAAGTTTCGCCGGGTGAAAGCGGCTTCGCACAATTACGATTTGAGAGTCCAGTCGTCGCCCTGCACGATGAGCGCTTTATCATTCGCTCTTACTCGCCCGCAGAAACCATTGCTGGTGGATTGGTTTTAGATCCGCAGGCGACAAAACATCGTGGCCGCGAAATGGCTAAGACTCATGAACGCTTGCGCGCGCTGCTTGGGTCCGAACGCCCTGGCAAGCTGGCTGTGTTTGTTGCGGCGGCTGGCGATCACGGATTACGACCTTCAGACATTGCAGTGCGAACAGGCTGGAAGGATGAAGTGGTAATGCAAGTCGCAAAGCTAGCGCAGGGCGCGATGGCACCCGCGGGAGAGGCGGCCACAATAATGGAGGCCGATGGCGTTTTAATCTCGACCGAAAACTTTGAAAGGCTCTCACGAATTGCAATCGACGAGGTTAAGCTACATCACCAGCGCGAGCCGCTGGCTCGAGGGTTGGCGCGCGAGACCCTGCGAGAACGTCATTTCACGCATGCTGCGCCTGAAATATTTCGCGCGGTGATCAGCCGCCTTGAAAAAGACGGCGCCCTGGTTGCGGAAAAGGATATTGTTCGCGCCCGCGATCATGGACAGGAGCTGTCGGCTGCCGATGAACAGCTACGCAAAAAAATCGCCCAGGCTTATCAAAAGGCCGCACTCGAAGCACCCACGCTGGACCAGGCGCTGGTCGAAGCTGGAATACCAACAGCCCAGCGCACGCATGCGAGAAAGATTCTGCAACTGCTAATCGATAACGGAACCCTGGTTCGCGTGCAAGGCGAGATGTTTTTTCATACTCACGCTATTGAGCATCTGAAGGGCCTTTTGCGTAAGTTTGCAACCGCGCACGAGCCGGATCGCCTGATCGACGTGCCGGGATTTAAAGATCTGGCCGGCGTTTCCCGTAAGTATGCCATTCCTTTGCTCGAGTACTTCGACCGCGAACGTATTACCGTTCGTGCCGGGGACAAGCGCATTATTTTGAAGTAAACGCGAAGATAACGCGAGACGACCTCAAATTAGGGCACTTCCGAGGATTTGAAACACTTGCGTTCCGCGATGCGTGGCGTTAACATGCTGGCCATACAAGCGTATTCGGCTTTTTCTCTTAAACCTTCATAGCGACTCAATTGCCGGAGGGTAAAAATGAAAATTAAAGAGTTGTTGGCAGCGCTGGTGGGTTTAGCTTCAGCCGTTGGTGCGATCTTTTTCTTCTACAAGTTTGTGACCTTCGAAGAAGCTAGTGGCGGTCGCCATTTTGGCTGGTATTCACTGGCCCTCGCTGCCGTCGCCTTCGTCTGCGGGTTAATCTACTTCCTGGGGCACGTTAATCAGGAAGAGGAGATCCACATCACGCAGTAGCTGCAGGGTGTACTTCGCTCGCTTAGTGGTGCTTCTGCTTACCGACAAAGCTGATTGGGCTTCGCTGTAGTTATTGCCGAAATCTGAATTGACGCCGTTTGTGCACAGTTGCGGTTGTCGCGTGCCCAAACGGCGCTTAGTCTGTCAAAAGACGGAAAACTCTTCAGGAGAGACGAATGTTCATAGCTGCAATGGCAATGCTTGCCCAGGTGGAAACAACGGCTAACAAGCCGGCTTACTTTATCCCTGTCTTCCTCGGCATGTTCCTGATTGGCGCCGTAGCGTGGTTGATAGCCTCGGTGCTCGGGTTCGCGCGCGCGCGCGCCTTTGGCCCATCGGCAAGATGGTTTTCGTTCGCCGCTGTCTGCTTGTTGCTGTTTCATATTCAAATCATTGCGGTTGGTTTTGGAATGGTGACGAATGATACGAGCCTGGCGTTTAGTATTCTAACGTTCCTCAATCTGTTTGTTATCCTTGGTGCGGTTTGCGCAATTATGGGGTTTGTTAGATTGACGAGCCCGCGCTAGTGTTCGAATAATTAGAAACCGCTTGATGCAGAAAAAAGCTTTTGTAATCGCCGCGCTCGCACTTGGTGTGGGCACGGCGTTTTTATTGGTTCGCGAGCAAAACCATTCCAATAACCACGCGGCGCCAAATGCTTTCGTGCGTACCAGCGGCAGCCGCTTCGTCATCGCGGGAAAACCGTTCCGCTTTGTTGGCGCAAACGTATCGGTGATGCATCGTGAAGAAGATCGCGCGCGCATGCCCGAGACTCTGCGGCAGGCGTCGCTCGCAGGCATTCGCGTTGTTCGTGTTTGGGCATCGGGCGAAGGCGGACCAAACGATATCGGACCGGTCGGCGCAGACGCGGCAGACTGGCCACGCACGCATCCATTTCGCTGGGCCCCGGGCAAGTGGAACGAAGAGGCTTTTGTTCACCTCGATAACGTGATCGCCGAGGCCACCCGCAACAAACTGTTGGTACAACTTTGCCTGGTAAACTGGTGGCGCGACACCGGCGGTGTCACGCAATATTTGCGCTGGGCGGGCATCACGGACGCGGCCGACGAGAGGTTTCGTGTCGGAATCAATCCAGAACGCGCGATGCTCTTTTACACGAACGACGAGACGCGCCGACTCTATCGTGAACATCTCGAGAAACTCGTCGGGCGCCGCAATACCGTAACCGGAATACTCTACCGCGACGATCCCAATATTTTCGGCTGGGAATTGATTAATGAAGCTCAGGCCGTAACCAGCCGCTGGGCCGAACGTCGCGCCTGGATCGCGGAGATGAGCACCTACCTAAAGTCGCTGGATCCCAACCACATTATCGCTCCGGGCGATTGGGGTTACCGCAGCGCCTCGGAAAGACGTGAATGGATCCTCGACCATCAGCTGCCGAATATCGACTACTGCGATGTGCACAACTATCCGCGTGACGATGGCGACAGTTTTGTTGATTCGCCAACGGCCCTGCGTGAATTCATCGATAACCGAGCCGCTGCGGCTCAGGCCCTGAAAAAACCACTCGTGTTCGGAGAGTTTGGAATGAGGGTCGATGGCTACAAGGGTTTTTCACAGGCAGACTGGTACCGCGCTTACCTTGAGAGCAACGTCCGGGCCGGTGCGGGTGGGGCAATGTTTTGGATTCTGACGCCCGATGTGTCTCGCGGTTATGGCGTGACCTACGTTACGGATCGCGACAAAGCGGTACTGGCCGAAGTGGCCCGGGCTTCGCAGATGTTTGCGGCGCTGGCTTCAGCGGATCCACCAGAACGACTGACCGACGATGCCAGGCACTTAGTGCCGCGCCAGTTTGTCTGGGTGCGCGCCGAAAATGATCCCGCCACACGGCCGCTCGCGATCGTGCGCGAAGACAAATCAATTCTGTACCGCTTCAAGCCGCAGATGGCCGCGAGTGAACGATTCGAGAAAATAGGCGACGGGCCAGGATATATCTGGGGGGGCGGAGCTGGGAGTTTGGAGTATACGGTCCCCGCCCGCGAAGATCGCCGCCGGGTCAGTGAACTAATCGTTCGTGCGCACATACAACCGGTATTGCCGGAGGATGCCAAACCGGAAAACATTAAAACGCGCGTTACGCTTTTCGTGAATGGTAAGGACTGCGGCTCGCGGCTGATTTCAGTCGAACCCGTGAGCCAGCCGTTGATTCAGGAGTGGAGAGTAGATGCGTGGTCGGTCCGACTTCGCGCTATGCGCGGCAAGTCGATCTCGATCCGCTTGGCGGTTACCCCGGAGTCTGATTGGCTCTACGGCTTGAACATTTCAAATTGGCCGGAAGGATATGACTCGCACGATGCGAAGCCAGTGGAAGTTGAGGTGCGGCATTAGTTTTGGAGTGCGGTGACCTGTCACCGCTTTGGTCTTGGGCGGCTTGCCGCCCAATTCTTTCACTAGATTTGGCGTTGGACTCATCCACGACTCTCTTCTAGTTTTTTCGGACGACGCGCTCCAGGGCGAAAATTAACATCTTCCAGACGCAACACTATTTAAACTCCAGGGAGCACACACCATGAAGAGTTTTGTTGACATAAGGTGGCTCGCGAAGCAGACTGTTGGCGCCGCGCTATTTGCCGTGCTCCTTTGTTCGTCGGCGTTGGCGCAAGCTTCCGCGACGAAATCAACCTCTCGTTGCAACGCCGCTGGAGCCGAACCGGTTTCCTACGTCCCGTTGCCGGGCCATCCTTTCAGCACCATTGTCAGCCCGGATGGATGCTGGCTTTTTGTCTCGTTGACCAGCTCGAATCCTAAATCAGCTAACGGTGTCGGGATGTTACGCCGGTCAGACGGCCGCATCTCGTTACAGAAAGTCTTTCCGGTCGAATCGTCGCCGACTGGAATGGCCATTACTCATGACGGCAAGCTATTGATTGTGGCTGATGATGAATTCGTAGTTTTCATGGACGTAATGCGCATGACATCCGGCCGCGGGGATCCGATCCTGGGCTACATAAGCGACGGGAGATTCTCCGGTAGCGTCTACGCCAATGTGACGGCCGATGACAAATTTCTGTTTGTCAGTGATGAGAACACTGAAAAGATCACTGTCATCAATCTGGAGAGGGCTCGCGCCGAGGGTTTCAAGGAGACGGCCAAGGTCGGAACAATTCCCGTGGGTGTTGCTCCAATCGCGCTCACGTTTTCGCTGGGCGGAAAGTGGCTATACACCACGAGCCAGATCGCGCCGAAGTCTCTCAACTGGCCAGTCGCTTGCAAACCAGAAGGTGCCAATCCTGCCACTGCTAAGGAGGAGAATGCTCAAGGTGCGATCATCGTGGTGGATGTTGGCCGCGCTCAAACCGATCCGGCAAACTCAATCGTCGCGAACGTCCCGGCCGGATGTAGTCCGGTTCGCCTGGCAATCTCACCGAGTGGCGATCGAGTTTACGTAACCGCACGGAACTCAAATTCACTGCTGGCGTTTGATACCAATGCGATGCGAAGCGACTCGGAACACGCTCAGGTTGGCAAGGTGCCCGTTGGGTCGGCGCCCGTGGGGGTTGCAGTGGTGAATGAAGGAAAACTAGTGCTGGTTACCAACTCAAACCGTTTCGCGAAGGATCAGAGCGCGCGGCAGACTTTGACAATAATCGACGCAGCTCGAGTCAGTGAAGGACAGCCTGCGATAATGGGAAGCGTGCCGGCAGGAATCTTCCCCCGAGAGTTTGGGCAATCGCCGGACGGCAGGACTTTGTTTGTCGCAAACTACCTCTCGAATGAATTAGAAGTGATCGACGTAACTCGTATCAGAGCAGCGATGAACGCTGTCAAATGAGCTCAAGGTTTGCGATCTTTCAAGTGACGATCGAGAAAATCCGCGCTCGCACGGTAAGCCCGCAGCCAATCTTCGTGTGTTAGAAAATCGTGTATCTCATCCGGAAAGATTAACTGCTCAAACTCCACACCCTGATTTCGCAAGGCCTCAACCAGATGAACCGTTTCACTAAACGGCACGTTGCGATCATCATCGCCGTGAATCAGCAACACCGGCGAGCGCCACGTCTTTATCGAGGCCAGCGGCGATGATTCAAATGCCAGTCTCGCGGCATCAGGCTTCGCTTGCGGATCGTAGGCCGGCACAAAATTGCGTATGACGATATTCCAGTCGTGCACGCCGTGCATGTCGACGCCTGCCGCGAAAAGATCTGAAGCGCGCGCGAGTCCCATCGCTGTTAGGTAACCCCCGTAAGAGCCTCCCCATAATCCGATGCGCTGCGGATCCACGTCAGGACGATTGCGCATATAAACCCCCGCACCCATCACGTCATTGAACTCGCTGCCACCAGTTGCTCCGTAATTCAAAGCTTCGCGAAACTCCATGCCGTAACCGATCCCGCTGCGGTAGTTTACCGAGAGAACCATGTAACCATGATTGGCAAGATACTGATTCATCGCGTAGGCGTTGCGGTAGTAATAGTTGTAGTGCCAACCGAGGAGCATCTGCCTTCGCGAGCCGCCATGGAAAAACAGGACCGCGGGATGGCGCTTGGTCTTATCGAGGTTTGCGGGAAGGAATAGCTGGCCGTGAATCTTCATGCCGTCAGCGCTGTCGAAGATCACTTGCCGCGGCTCAACCAGCGAGCGTTCCGGAAACTCGGCGGGTATGGTTTCTGACGCCAGATCGCGAATCGGTTGGGAGCCAATCTGGATCGCCGCACGTTCGGGTCGCCGCGCATCCGAGTGAAAAAAAGCAACCCCTTTGCCATCACTGGTCGCAACGGGTGACCACTCGATGCTTTCGCCACCTATTATTGCCGCCGTCACTGCCGTCGGCTGTTTTCCACCGGCGGCAGGAACGCGCCAAAGATAGCGACGATCGATGTCTGTTTGATTGGAGGAGTAAATTATCTCCTTGCCGTCCGCGCTCGCGGAAACGTGTTCGACATCAAACCCTCCCGGGGTCAGGAGAACCGCTTTAAGGTTACTGGGGTTAGTGGCCGCAGACACGGAGTACAAGTGTGTCCAGCCATCCTTCTCCCAGGGGAAAACGAGCCGGTCATCAGCCGACCAAATAAGCTGAAAATCGGCGACGACGTTTCTTAAGACGCTGCCCGCGTTTTTGTCTGCCTTCCAAACTTCACGCCCGTCTCCGGTTTCAACATTGGCAATACGAATTGACCATGGGTCGCCGCTGCGCTTTGGCGCAAACGCTCCCGCTTCCCTCGATGCTGGAATGCGAATGAAGGCTACCTGTTTGCTATCGCGTGACCAGACAGGTTCGCTGTCGCGATCCACACTTGGATCGAGGTATCTCACTGCCTTCGCCGCGAGATCATACACACCAACAAAACTGTGATCGCGACGGTCGTTGACGAAGACAAGCTTCGAGCCGTCGGGCGACCAGCGAAGGGAGTCGCTTTGCCCCTTTGCCTCGACGAGCGCTGCAGGCTTGTCGCTACCGTCAAGTTTGAGAAACCAAATGTTTCGCTTGGAGATGTAGGTGACAAGATTGCCCTTGGGAGACACAGCGGCGGAATGTCCTTCGGCCAATAGGCGCGGCGGCTTTTGATCGAGCGTGACCAGCCATAGCTGTTGTTTTGGCTGTTCCGGTGCGCTGCGAGGATTCGGGATTTCACCAGAGTTATCAGGGTCGCCGCCGCGTGTATAAATGATCGCCTGCGCGTCGGCGGTCCAGACCAATTCGCCAATTTCTTCGCCGTCGTCGCCGGTATAGGTGGTCACCTGTCGTCCCTTGTATTCGGGCGGACTGGCTACCCAGATATTTCGAGAGCCCTTCGCAATTTGCACCCAGGCGACACTCCCGCCCACTGGTGCGGCAACCAACCCGGAAGGGAAGGGCGCACTCATCACTTGCTCGAGCGTGAACTGCTTTACTTCGTCTTGAGCCTTCACAAGCTCTGAACCGAGCGAAAAACAAAGAAGCAGAGTGGCGATGAAGAGTTTTTTCAAAGGGGGTCCTCCTGTTTTCAAAGAAGCAAAAAAGACGGAGATAATTTGGGTCACCGGATCGTTCGCACGGCAGCCCTCATTGCGGTCGGGACGTCCGTGGGACCAGCAACGAAGGGCCGGATCCTGTTGGATCTGGAATTACAGCCACCGGCGGAAGTTGGGGAACTACTTCCTGAATCGCGTTCAGCGCCTTTTGATCCAACTGATAAATTGAGGCTGACGGTACGTTGCCCAGCGAAACTCGAAACGCGGGAGGGCCGGACTGCGCGAGTGCCGCGAGAATTAATTCGTTGCTGAAATAGCGACGTCCCCGGGCGTCGATCGCAAAGTCCCCTTCGTGCAGCTGCTGCAGTTCGTTTGGATCGGAAAGGAACACGCAGACCAGATCGGGACGCCCGGCACGCTCGGCGTAGTATGTGGCTAGTGTTTGACTCTCACTGGCGATTCGCGCTCCGGATCGCGCGCGTTTGGCAATCTCAAAAATCGCCTCCCGCATGCTGGAATCGTAAAACTCGTCATGCGGGAAGTAGTAACCAGTCTTCGCCGCCTCACCGCCGATGACGTTTGTGTAGAGTCTGAAGTGTGGTGCGGCTCTAGTTAGGGCGCTCAGCGATCCTGCAATAACGATCAAGGCCAGCACGGGTCGCACGTAAACCCGAGGCCAGGTTGCGGACAGCAATGTCGAAAGCTTTTCGCCAAGCCAACGCCCAATTGTCTGAATTCCGATAGCTGCGGTGATGAGCACCGCGGGCAGCACAGTGGTGAAGTAACGAGTAAACTTCCCGCCCCCAAAGCTGAACGTCATCATCCACAGAAACATCCACAGAAGAATAAAGTAGCGTCCGTCGCCAAGCTTGCGACGAAAGATAAGAGGCAGTCCTACAAGGAACCCGGCAACGGTCAAGACTGGCAGCTTGACGATTATGAAGAGATGATAAAAATACCAGGGTATCCCCCGAAACCAGTCAGTGAGACGATGCCCGTAGAGCTTGCCCATGAATTCATACCCGTCGTGCCCGATTCGTTTTTGCCCGGCGAACTGAGAAATCTGACTCCAGGTGTCCGGGAGCAGAACGGTTGGATTCAGAAGCAGGAATACGACGAACATGAGGCCATAGAACTTCAGCAGTCGTATCTTCCCCAAACGCCAGCGCGTGGCGGGAACTCCCTGGAAGATATAGTAGTAGCAGATGGTGACTGTCAGAAGCTGAGGCACATACTTCGAAGCCATTAACGCGCCAAACGCAGCCGCCGCCAGCCAATAGTATTTCTCGCCTTCAGCCGTGGACTTAGTTTCGGCAACGTGTTGACCACGCAGCCAGAGGAGGTTACCCAGCAGGAAGAAGAACAAGACGAAAGTGTCTTCTTTTGCGATGCGATTGAATCCTACGGCCATGGGATCAAATGCCCACAGCGCCGCCGCGATCAATCCGACCTCCGCGCCAAACAATTCGGCCGCCAGTAAGTAAATGAGAAGGGCGCTAAGCGTGCCAAAAAGCGTAGCCGGAAAACGCAACGCCGTTTCTGTCGCGATCGGCCATTGGCCACCGAGCGAAGGTATGCTGTTCCATTTGTCGGCAGACACAACGCTGACCGTAAGCAGCGCTTTCATCAGGAGGGGATGCTCACTGTTAGCCGAGGTCGGTCCATGCTCGCGGTATTCTGCCACCGCCTGCAGCTTATTTAGTTCATCTTCGCTCAGGCCCTCCGCGCTCAAGTTCGAGACGCGAAAACCGAAGGCCCCCAGTACGATCAGGGTGAGCAGGGCTGCAAGCAGAGTCCTGTTTACCGAAACGGCTCCACGCTCCGCAAAAAGCTCGGGTCTCAAGCCCGCCGTAATGATGGCATCAGCCCTGGTTGCCAATGTTTTCAGTCCTTCAGTTACCTTTGGGGCCCGCAGTGGGCGGATAAAGGCGTCCGACAAAAGCGGCAAGCGTAGCGCGATTCAAACGGCGGTGCAACCTGAGGCTAAAAAACTGGTTCAGCCTGGACGAGCCCGGGCAGAATTCCGGAATTTTAACTTCTCACAAATACAGAGGAACCGGTGTTGCCAGCCACCGGCTGGGATCAGGACAAACACAAGCGCATTGCAACTCGATTATAGTCAACCATCACACGGGTGCAACCGCTCCCGGCTTCACGTTTGTCTGGTACTCGTCAAGTGGTAGTGTCTAACTAATTTAACTGAACCAATACCCCAAAAACCTCACTAAGTACGCTTTATACGCTTGCAATTCCGTAGGAAATCAGCGACTATTCGCGTCGTTTGTTTACCTTAGATCGCAGCGGCTGGCGTCTTCTACTGGAGCCGGTCGATTCCGCTGATCGAATAGTTGTTAGTAGCAACTCTTTTCCACAGTCGTGGTTGATTTTCGAATAAGCGCTCGTTCGCTTGATTGATTTCAGAGAGGAAGCAACATGGCAGAAATTCAGGAGAATCTTGAGGCAGGAAGTTCCGCCCAACCTTTCCGCATAGATCAGAAGCTCCATCAGATTCTTTACAAATCGGAAGCAGCACCCAAGCTCGAACCGATGCCCGAGGAAGTGTTGCCGGAGCCGGTTTACCCGCAGAAGCCTGATCCCGTGCCGATGACACGGAAGGAATACCAGAAGTTTAACGCCATTCGGACATGGAAGAGCTGGGGCTCTCCCTATTTCAAGTCGCGTTGGCACAGCAATACGTTGCGCCCGATCATTCCGTACTTATTTACGGAATGGAAGTGCAACCTTGATTGTCACTATTGCTGGTCCTACAACAATGCTGTAAAGGGCATGACCGAAGACGTTGCCAAACGCTCCATCGATTGGCTTCATTCAATTGGCTCGCGCGTGTTGGCCCTGATGGGTGGCGAACCGTTGTTGCGTCCAAAGTTCATCCACAAGATCGTTGACTACAGCGCCAAGCGAGACATCTTCGTCTATCTGCCCACCAACGGCCGCTTGATGAAACCCGATGTAATCGATCGGCTCGGCGATGCTGGTATTGCGACGTTTAATCTGGCGGTTGATTCCGTCAAAGAACGCAAGTCGCTACCGAAAGCGTTGGACCCGATTCGCCCTTACTTCGATTATCTCGTCAAACGTCAGCATCATTACGGTTACTCCGTGATGTTCAATATCAACATCTGCCATAACAACATGGACGATGTTAAAGAGTTGACCGAAATTGCTCACGACAACGGCATCGCCACGGACTACCACGTGAACGAAACGCCGATGATGGAGCAAACACACTTCAAACATCTCAACGAGAACCAAACCTATCTTACCCCCGACGACTGGCCACGAGTTGACGCCCTGCTCGACTACCTGCAGGACCTGCGCGTCAATAAGGGCTACAAGATGGCGAACCCGACCCAGCACATGGAAGACATGAAGCTGTTGATGCGCGGTCAGGTGCCACCCTGGCAGTGCCGCGCCGGACAGAATTCGCTGATCATTCGCACCGATGGTTCGCTGGCGCCCTGTTTCCCGATGTATTCAGCGACGCACGACTGGGGGACCGTCGGCAACGACAAGTTTGACGTGAAGCAGTTGGACGAGATGAAAGTTGAATGCACGAAGCACTGTCTCTCAACGTGCAACTACATTCTCGGTTATTGCTACGACAACATGCGCGTAATTAGCTGGGGACTTAAGCAGGCGATGCATGGGTTCAAGGGAGCAAGCAACGGCTTTTAAGTCAGCAAACAGTAAACAGCAAACAGTAAACAGCAAGATCGGTCAGCTAGCGACGGTCTTGCTGTTTGCTGTTTACTGTCTGCTGTTTACTGTTTTCAGCCGACTCTCCCACCGCGCATTGCCAGAATTCCCACGATGACATTGATAGCGATGCCAATTGCAATCGCGAGCCAGTACTGCCACTGATCGTCGATGGCGCTTTTGTAACGGATGATGGTTGCGATTCCGAGCGGTCCCCAGACGAAAATGGATGAAAGCAGGCCTGGCCCGTATTCGAGAATGCTGAGTGCGGTGACTGTGTGGGTGAGGGCATTGCCCGCAACCAAAGCTCCCAAAATGACCAACATCATTGGTAGAAACTTGAGCCGTCGCGCCAGAATCACTCCGATCGTCACCAGAATAAACCCGACGCTCTGCGCTGCGAGAAAACGCGCTGTCGACATGTGCACGCCTCTGAGCCGGAGTAGGTAAGCCGGATAACCTTCGCCGCCCCAGTATTCTTCGGCGATGTGAATCAAATAGCTGAGCGGAAAGAGCCATGACCAAAGAATGGTCCGGCGATCGTAAATTCCAAGGGAGAAGTTTGCTTGAGTGGTCATTTGTTACGGGTAATAATGCCGGACTGTTATATCAGAGGTGTCAACTTTGTCGGAGTGCGGTGACCTGTCACCGCTTTGGTCCAGGGCGGCTTGACGCCCTGAACTCTGACTAGACGCAATCCGAAGCTGGTCGCGATAGGTCGCAGCCGACCAAAGCGGCGACAGGTCGCCGCACTCCAAAAAAGGATCTGAATGGAATCGAGTACTCCCTCGAGCGCAAATAGTCACGCAGCCCCGGCATTAGAGCGTCGTCTCGGCCTGTTTGACGCCACCATGATCGTGATGGGCGGCATTATCGGCTCCGGCATCTTCATCAACCCTTATGTTGTTGCTCAACGCGTCACCACGCCATTCCTGATTCTTTTCGTTTGGGCATTGGGCGGGCTCATCGCGCTGGCTGCCGCATTCATCTGGGCCGAGCTAGCAGCGCTGCGGCCGGAAGTTGGCGGCCAATACGCTTATCTCCGCGATGCCTATCATCCGCTCGTCGCATTTCTGTATGGCTGGGGATTGCTGTTAGTGATCCAAACAGGCGGTATGGCAGCAGTCGCGGTCACGTTTGCTCGTTACTTTCTGGAACTTACTAATCTCCATCTCGCTCCAGGGCTGGTCGCGGCAATAGCGCTCGCTAGTTTGACTGTAATCAACTGCCTGGGCGTTCGCGCCGGCGGTTCAGTGCAAAGTTTTCTCATGGTGCTGAAGATCATTGCGATTGTCGCGCTAATCGCGTTTGGCTTGTCGCTCATCTGGCCGACCACAACCGCATCATCAAGCGGAATCGGCGCTGTGGCCGGGGGTTTTCCGCCGTCTCTTGGTTTTCTAACCATGTTAGGCGCCGCGATGGTGCCGGTGTTGTTTGCTTACGGCGGCTGGCAAACTGCCAGCTTCGTTTCCGGGGAGATACGCGAGCCGCAAAAAAATCTGCCGCGCGCCCTGATCATCGGAGTTAGCGGCGTTGTCTTGCTCTACCTCGCCGTTAATTTTGTCTGCGTTCGCGTGCTCGGAGTCGCGGGTCTTGCTAACACCAAGACTCCCGCCTCGGATGTTATGCGACTCGCGCTGGGACCATTCGGCGCTCAGGCGATTGCGGCCGGCATCGCGATCTCCACTCTGGGGTTCCTCAGCCAGGGAATGCTAACCGCGCCGCGCGTCTACTTTGCGATGGCAGAAGATGGACTGTTTTTCAAGAGCGTCGGCAAGTTGCATCCGAAGACGCACGTTCCCATTCTGGCAATCGCGCTGCAGGGCCTCCTGGCAATAGCGATTACGCTCTGGGGCAAGTACGAACAGATCTTGAATTACGTCGTCTCGGTAGACTTCATATTTTTTGGCGCCACGGCGTTGTGTGTTTTCGTTTTTCGCCGGCGAACAAAAGCGACGAATGTTGAGGACTCTGGGAGTGCGACGCGGATTACCACCATTCCCGGCCATCCCGTAACGACTGCGCTTTTTGTTGCGATCTGCTGGTTGGTGGTGATCAATACGATCTATCGGTACCCGGGAAACACTTTGATTGGACTGGCTATTCTATTAGCGGGAATTCCGGCTTTCTTTTTCTGGCGTGGGAGGAACACGAAATGAGTGCCGCAAAGTACGAGAGACGCGTGAGAGCTTCGGAGTATATGTATTGGGCTAAGACGCGTTCGCGTGCGCGCTTCAATCTCGCGACCAGCGGACTCGCGAATCTGACGTTGCGGGAATTGCAGGTTTCGTTAGCTGACCTCGAGCTAACCTCAGAATCCGGCTACGGTTATCAGCCTCTTATAAGTTTAATTGCCGACCGATTTCACGTTGATGCCGCGTGTGTAGTAACCGCCGCCGGAACCTCTTTTGCCAACCATCTGGCGCTGGCAGCGCTTATTAATCCCGGCGACGAGATACTTTTTGAAAGTCCCACTTATGAGCCGCTGCTTGCGACTGCCGAATACCTTGGCGCCACGGTGAAGCGCTTCGAACGACGATTTGAAGATGGCTGGCGGGTTTCGGCCGCGGAGGTCGAACGGAACCTGAGCTCGCAAACCCGCCTGATCGTGGCCACTAACTTTCACAATCCCAGCGGCGTGCTGACGGACAATGAAACAATGAAGGCACTGGGCGAACTAGCCAAGCGGAACAATGCCCGCGTGCTCGTCGACGAAGTTTATCTCGAGATGCTTTTCGCGGATGCTCCGCAGACTGCCTTCCATCTCGGGGACCAATTCGTCGTGACTAGTAGTTTAACGAAAGCCTTTGGACTGAGTGGACTACGTTGTGGCTGGATTCTCGCGGAGCCGGAGCTGGCAGAACGAATGTGGCGACTGAACGATCTTTTTGCTGCCAGTCCGGTGCATGCGGGCGAACGATTGAGTGTTGTCGCGCTCAAACAGCTCCTCGTGATTGCAGCGCAGGGGCAGGCCCGGCTCGATAACCATCGTGAACTGTTAAATCAGTTTCTTGATACGCGAGATGATCTGGAAACAGTGCGCCCGGCTCTTGGTTCGATCATGTTTCCCCGGGTTAACGAGCAAAGCTCTGAAAGACTCTGTCACTTGCTAAGAGAGAAATACGAAACCTCCGTTGTCCCAGGAAGGTTCTTCGAGATGCCCGCCCATTTCCGCATTGGCATGGGTGGAGATTCTGAATCGTTTATGGAAGGACTCGACCGATTAGGCCAGGCGTTGAACGAATTGAAGTAGTTTCGTCGCGGAGCGACGGTTGAAACTCGGTCGTCGCTGACGCGACGTAAATCCAAAAACACTTTCTCGATCCCGGCCTTCGGAGGCCGGGCTATATTCATGTCGACGCTACGCGTCGAAACCATTTTCTACTGCCTCGTCGCTTTCTTTGCAGCCGCGAGTTTCAGCCAGAAGTACAAACCATCAGCAGCTTCGATGCCGGTTCCTTCCGGTGTGATCCGGATCGGTGTGCCGTTTGGCCAACCATCTCTTCGCATTCTGCCGCCGCCAATAGTCTGAAAGTAAACCTTGCCTTTCGTTTGCTTCTTGCCTGTCTGAGGCGCAATCACGAAATACTCAATGTCCATGTCATGCGAATTCGTGATGATGGTTCCGTTTTGGAAACTATCAATGTCAAACTTCATCAATATTACAAACGCCTCGGTTTCCGCTTTCGCTCGTTCAATCGCCCGACCTTCTTTAAGGTCCCCAATCGAGGTGGCCTCGATGTTTTCATAACGATTCAGTTGTTTGACGAAGCTGGCGAAAATCTGGTCTTCAGTGCCGAGGCGTTTTGAGGTTGGTTGCTTTGCCACCAGGAGTCGGACTTTGGCGGGAAGCGCACCCAGCGGTTTCTCTGCCTCAGGACTCGTGTTCTCATTCGTGACGATGGGGGGAGTTGAGGTTACCGGAGAAGAAGGTGCAGCGGCGCGTCGTCCTGATTGGGCCTCTGCTTCTCCTGCTTCGAGCCCGAGACCAAGCAACAACAGGATGACCGTAAAGCCCCAGGGTCTTCTAAGTGCCCGTGCCAAATTGAGGGATAAGCTCATTATGCTCACGTTCGGGGTCCAGGCAGGCCGTTCGCCTGAGTTCGCATAAGTTAAGCCTTCATCTCCAGTGGATGTTCCCTTAGAAGCCGCCCAGCCTGTGTGGGTTGCGTGTCTATTTAGCGTCAAGCTTATAGAGTTTGACGGCATTGTCGCGAAGCACCATTCTCGCCAGGTCCACCGCCTGGGCTCGGGTAATCTCACGGTCATTCATCATCCCGGTCAGTGCCAGGGCCAGTGCCTGCCGCGCGCTCGTATTTGAGAGCCAGGCAACTTCCGGCCAGTCCACCTCCGGCCCAAACGAGAACGCGTCAGTGCCGAAAAGAATCTTGTCGGGATAAGCTTCCAGCCAGTTGCGCAACACCTCGCTTAGCTCGCGCGGATAGATGAGAAACGTCTGCGCGGAAAAATCCGCATAAACGTTTGGCTTGCTAATCATCGCCGCTGTTTCTTTCGTAAATGGATAGCCACCATGAATGATTACGAAGTTAGTTTTTCTAAGAGACTGGTCGTTGAAGACAGATTCGAGTAGCAGGGGATTGCTGCCGGACTGTTTATAAAAAGCGCCGGCGCCGTCAATAGCATGGATGTGCACGGCGAGGCCAAGGCGGCCTGACTCATGTGCGATGTAGCGAAAAAGAAAGTCCTGGAGTGTCTTGTAGTCGGCAGCCGGGGGCTCGCCGCCACGGACATAACGCGTATAGACGCGCCGAGCCGAAACAATATCAGCTTCCTCAAAATCGAGCTTGCGTAAGTAAGCGGCTTCAAACTTTACCGCGATCGCGCCGTCACGCTTTTCCGCTTCGAGCGTTGCGGTGACAACCTTTGCCAGGTACGCATCGAGCGTTGTGGGCAAGGCTTTCAATCCCGCACTCGCCAGGTAGCGCTTCAACAGGCGTTCCTCGCCGGGGTAGAAGCCGCGATAATCCGGATTCGATTTCCTGGCAGCTTCGTTGCTTAAGGGAAACAGGAGCGCATCGACAAAAGACACCCACCGGAAACGCGGTGTCCCTAAACCGCGGCCCATTGCCACGCGATTGGCAAACATTGTTTCGATGCCAAGCTGGTCAAGGACCCACGCCGGAAACCTGTCGCCCTGTTCGGTCGCAATGCGTTGCTTAGTTTGCAGCAATTCGCGCACGTGCGCCTCGCTCATGTCATCGTGCTTGTAGCCGTAAAGGTCACGCCATGCCTGGACAAACTCCAAATTGCCCGGATTCAAACGCACCGGCAACGGAATGGGTCCGATCGCATCGAGCGGCAAGGCGTCAAACTCATCATCCGGCTTCTCGCCCCGCGCCACATAGCGCAACGGATGCGCGTGATTGTCTATCGCTTTGATCTTTTCGATCGCGGCAACGAGCTGGCCGTCGGGAGTGGTTTGCGCGGCGACGTTCGAAGCAGCGATGACTGAGAGGGCAATGAGAAGTAGCGGGGTAGGTGTTTTCATTTGCATTCGATTTGAATTCTAAGCCCGCGAAGCGCGGCGATAGCGTAAAGCCTGGGGTGGAGCGAAGCGGAACCCCAGGAAGACTACGGAAAGAGAATCTAGTGCGCGAAGCGTACGATAGCGCGAACGTAGGACTCGCTTCCGGCCAATCGGCTTTCGCCGCGCTTCGCGGGCTCAATTCTAATTCTTCAGCAATTTGATCGCTTCGCGGGCGTAGTAAGTAAGAATAATATCGGCACCGGCGCGTTTGATGCTGGTCAGGGTTTCCATCATCACGCGATGTTCATCAATCCAGCCATTTTGCGCCGCCGCCTTGATCATCGCGTATTCGCCGGAGACGTGATAAGCGGCGATTGGCAGATCAAATTCCTCGCGAAGGGTTTTCACTATATCGAGGTAACAGGTGGCCGGTTTCACTAATAGAATGTCAGCGCCCTCGGCATAATCAAGCTCTGCCTCGCGCATCGCCTCCCGGGCGTTGGCGGCGTCCATCTGGTATGCGCGACGATCGCCAAAAGCAGGTGCGCTGTCCGCTGCTTCGCGAAACGGACCATAGAATCCTGACGCATACTTCACCGCGTAAGCCATGATCGCAACTTGATCAAAACCTGCGTCGTCCAGTGCGTCGCGAATAACACCCACCTGGCCGTCCATCATTGCCGAAGGTGCAACCACATCAGCGCCTGCTTCAGCCTGGCTTACGGCTGTGCGAGCCAATAGCTCAAGCGATGGATCATTTAAGACTTCACCATCGCGCACCACGCCGCAATGCCCATGCGAGGTGTACTCGCAGAGACAAGTGTCGGTAACAATCACCAGCTCGGGCGCTGAGGCGCGAATCGCACGCACCGCCTGCTGGACAATTCCTTTCTCGTGATAGGCCCCAGAGCCCGCTTCATCTTTCGTTTCGGGTAGTCCGAAAAGGATTATGCTCTTAACGCCGAGCTCGGCTGCGGCTGCGGCTTCCGCCGCGATCTCATCGACAGAAAGATTGTGCACGCCCGGCATCGAGGGAATTTCGCGGCGAACTTTCTCCCCCGCGCAGGCAAACAGTGGGAGTATGAAATCCTCGGGCGCAAGTGATGTTTCGCGTACCAGGGCGCGCAAGTTTTCGGTCCTTCTCAGGCGGCGGGGACGATGAAAGAGATCTGGCATAGGGTTTAGTTAGGAAGAATTGTCCGAGAGCTAAGGGAACGAATGATACCCGCCCATGAATACGGGAGGCAAACCTTTTAGCTTTGTGCAAAGCTGATGTAATAAAACCTTCCTTGTTAGCCGTTAGCTGGTTTATTCATTTCAGTTTCGTGGCATCTGAGCCAGGCCGATTTGAGGGCATGCTCATTGCGGCAGGGCGATATGAGTTGATAATTCGTTTTATAAGCGAACACAGGAGTTATAGTGATGGTTCAGGACTTGGCATTGGCACTTAAGGAACGGGCGCTATCCGCCCTCGAAACGTCAACGAATATGTTGACGGTCGCCCAGAATCTGCTTCAACAAGGTAATCAAAGAGAGGCTGCTCGCTTACGAAACGAAGCCCGATACAAGCGTAATGAATCGATACTCTTAATGGATCAAGCAAGAGAGGT